>Ga0326728_10026848_pt1 | contig 10135 bp, 9 predicted proteins | sample MB3enrmetagenome_FD_207602 | JGI IMG/M metagenome (GOLD analysis project Ga0326728, IMG submission 207602) | Lab enriched peat soil microbial communities from McLean, Ithaca, NY, United States - MB31MN | ecosystem: Environmental > Terrestrial > Soil > Wetlands > Peat | place: USA: New York... | reverse complement strand
CGCGCAAGGAAGAACTGCTCATTCCCAAGGAAGATCTGCAGCGCGTCTTCATCCTGCGCCGTGTGCTCAACCCGCTTTCACCGGTTGAAGCCATGGAACTGCTGATCAGCCGCCTTGAGAAGGTGCGTAACAACGCCGAGTTCCTGGCCAACATGAACCAGCTGTAGGCAGCTTCAGCTCTGGGGTCTAGGTGGTCTGGATTCACTAGAGCAATCAAAAAGGCCGGGGCCATGTCCCGGCCTTGCTTGTTAAGCCATTGAGCGTATGTTCCCATCGAGCGAAATTCTGAGGATTCGGAAACCGCCGGCAAAGCGAGAAAAAACAACTCTCTGGACCTCACGGCCTTCCAGTGTAGAATCTCGCCATGCCTGTGACTGCATCGATCGAACGGCATCCTGACGGCTGCGCCCTGGTTGTCTTTACGGGACAAATCACGCTCGGCTCCTCGCTGAGCATGGTGGAATCACAGATTCGGACGGTCATCAACGACGGCGTCCATAAAGTCGTCTTCGATCTGACCGATGTCGGTTTTATCGACAGCGCCGGACTCGGCATGTTGGTGTATGGCTACGGCTCGCTGGCAGCCAAGGGCGGCGCCTTGCGCCTCTGCGGCGTGGCTCCGCGGATTTTGTCCTTGCTGGAGCTGACCAGGACCAACACGCTGCTGCCCGTCGATGCCACGCGCGAAGACAGCCTGGCGGCCCTCCGAGCGTAACCCCGCAGCAGATTTGCGCAACACAGGTTCCTGGCTTCGGTCCTGCTTTTCAGCACCCGTCCTTCTATCACCGTTCCAGCAACTGCCGATCCCACTTGCCCAGCTCTGCCGCGGCATCGTAAGTGCTTTGGCAAAACTCGAGTAGCGCTGCGCTCGGCGATTGTGCTGCACGCACATCGTCATACGGCAGCAGAAACTCCCCAAGTCCCTTGTCGTAGTGGGCAGCTTCCGGACCCACGCGCGCTTCCTTGAATCCCTGCGGCTCCGGAGCGGCATACGAATAGAACGCCGGGCCGCTCATGTTTCCGCTGCCCGGCCACCATCCCACGCTGCTCACCTCGTGCGAGTAGGCTTCGCGCGTAATGCTGTCGGCGCCCGGCCGCTCCGGCGCCTTCCGGCCCGAAAAACGCGTCACCGCCAGATCAAAACTTCCCCAGAAAAAATGCACCGGGCTCACCTTGCCCGTGAACCGCGCGCGGAACTGATAGAAAACCGCATCCACGGAGCGCAGGATGCACCAGAAAGTCTTCGCCCGTTCGGAGTCGTACGCCGCGTGCACGCGATCTTCGTCGAAGGGGATGGGATCGGGGATCTCCACCGGCATGCGCCAGATGCTGACCTCGATTCCCGCCGATCGCAGCATCTCCATGAATTCCCGGTAGAAATCGGCGACCGCCATGGGCCGAAGCTTGAGCTCCTTCACCAATCCATCGCTGCACTCCAGCACCAGTTGATCCGCCAGAAAGTCGAACCGTATCTCGATCGACCGCGTGCCGTAAGGAATGTTCGACGTCGTGAGCCCGCGCGGGCTCACATAAAGAGGTACGTTCCACCAGTGATTGACGAGCGGCGTCAGCTGCATCCGCACCTTGCCCACCATCTGGGTCCACATGTGCAGCGTGGCGCAGGTCTCCCGCCAGGAGTCGAGCGGCAGCGCCGGCCAGCATTCCAGACTGTCGCCAGTGGCTGTAATCGTCATATTCCCTCCAATTCCAGCGCCCGCGCGCGAGGAATTTGAGTCCATCGTGCCACGCTTTTCCCGATTTCAGCCGGAATTTTGCCGCCGGCCGCCGCTCTTTCCCAATTTCTGCCTCGCTGCTAAGATAAATAAAGCCACTGTGGGGCTGTAGCTCAGCTGGGAGAGCGCCTCGTTCGCAACGAGGAGGCCAGCGGTTCGATCCCGCTCAGCTCCACCAATTTTCCCCTCACCGCATCAACCCATCGGTCCTTCCCCTTCACTGCGTTCAAGGTCAGGATTTCGCCAGCGGGCTCAGACGCCCGCAAAACGGCTCAAGTTCGATCCCGCTCAGCTCCACCAAATTCCCTCCATCCCATCCTCCCGCCCATCTCCTCGTCTTATCATCGATGCAAGAGCTTAGAGCCTGCTATTCACTTTCGCTCTCTACGCCCTCGCTGAGGTGAACGGTTGTCCCAGGTCGTCTCTCTGCCGGAAGCTCCTGCAACAGCGCTCTGGCCTCTTTGTGTCGATCTCGACGGGACGCTGGTCAAGTCCGACACTCTCGTGGACTCGCTGCTGGTGCTGGCGCGCACACGTCCGGCGCTTTTGCTCGCTCTGCCCGGACGCCTGCTGCACGGCAAGGCCGCCTTCAAGGAGTTCGTCACCTCCCACGTCTCGCTCGATGTCGCGCATCTGCCCTACAACCGCACGCTGCTGCAGTTTCTTGAAGAGGAGCGTGGGCGCGGCCGCGCCCTCTTTCTCGTAACCGGAGCTGACGTCCGGCTGGCCGAGCGGGTCGCCGCGCATCTCGGTATCTTTACCGGCGTTATGGGCAGCGACGGCCAACTCAACCTGACGGGAACCCGCAAGCTCGATCGCGTGCGCAGCCAGTTCGGCGGCGCGTACGGCTATATCGGCAACGACACTCCCGATTTGCCCGTGCTGGCCCACGCGGCTGAAATCATGGTGGCCAATCCCAGCCTTCGCCTGCGCCTCAAGATGCGCCTGCGCGGCATTCGGCCCACGCGTACCTTCGATGACGGCGCCGGTCCCTTCTGGACTGCGCTCCGAGCCATGCGCCTGCATCAGTGGGCCAAGAATCTGCTCATCTTTTTGCCTCTGTTGCTGGCGCATGTGGACGTCGCCCGCCGCCTGCCGAGCGCGCTGCTGGCTTTTTTCTGTTTCGGCCTCACCGCTTCGTCGGCCTACATCTTCAACGACCTGCTTGACATCGAGGCCGACCGCCGGCATCCGCAAAAAGTCCTGCGCCCCTTTGCCGCGGGCGATCTCCCACCCATCGCCGGTGTCTGCATGGTGGCCGTCTTTTTGTTTCTGGCGTTTTCCGGCGCGCGCCTGCTTCCCGCAGCCTTTTCCGGATGGCTGCTGCTGTATCTGGCAACGACCCTCGCCTATTCCTGGGTTCTGAAGCGCATCGCGCTCGTCGATGTGCTGGTGCTCTCCGGCCTTTATACGTTGCGCTTGTTCGCCGGTAGCGCCGCCACCGCATCGCACATCTCGCATTGGCTGGCAGGCTTCGCGGTTTTCCTGTTTTTCTCTCTGGCCATGGTCAAGCGTTTTGCCGAGCTCGAGAATTTGCGCAGCAGCGGATTGCCGCCGCGCAACGGACGTGGCTACCTGGTGGCCGATATCGATCAGTTGCGGAGTTTCGGCACGGCCAGCGCCTTTGCGGCAGTGATGGTCTTCGCTATTTACATCAGCAGCAGCGACGTGGTCGTGCTCTATCGCCGCGCGCAATGGCTGTGGCTCATCATGCCGCTCATGATTCTATGGCTCTGCCGCATCTGGTTGCTGGCCTCGCGCGGCGAGCTCGACGAAGATCCCTTCGTCTTCGCACTCACCGACCGCATGAGCCTCGGCCTGGGAATTGCCGTCGCCGCCATTACCCTGCTGGCCATCTGAACAGCACGGATGACCCGACCGGGCGCGAGGCCTGGACGTTTAAAGAGCAAACTCACCACAACATGGGGTGCCCCGGGTCTCGATTTTCGGACCCGGGAACCACGGACGCCAGAACGTACCGCCGGTCAGAGACCTAGCTGAACAAATCCTTCATCTTTTCGATCAGGCCCGGGGACGTGGGCTGGTTGTCCACGCTCATGGTCTCGGAGAGCTTGGTCACCAGTTCGCGCTGCGCCCGGTTCAGCTTGCGTGGTATCTGCACCACCACCTTCACGATCAGGTCGCCGTTGCCCTTCTCGTTCAGGTGGGGAACGCCGCGTCCCCTCACGCGCAACTCCCGGCCGCTTTGAGTGCCTTCGGGAATCTTGATGTTCACCGGACCGTCGATACCGGGAATCTCAAACTCGGCGCCCAGCGCCGCCTGCGGAAAGCTGATGGGAATGACGCAGTAGAGATCGTGCCCGTGGCGCTCGAAGAAATCGTGCGGACGGATGGCAAGAATGATGTAAAGATCGCCCTTGGGTCCGCCGCGGCGGCCGGCGTCGCCTTCGCCCGCGTAGCGGATGCGCGTCCCCTCTTCCACACCCGGCGGGACCTTCACGCTCAGCTTGACTTCTGTCGCTACGCGGCCTTCGCCGCGGCACGCCGAGCAGGGATCGCCGATCACCGAGCCCGTGCCACCGCAGGCCCCGCAGGTGCGCGCCACCGAGAAGAATCCCTGTTGATAGCGGAGCTGCCCGTGGCCCTGGCATTGGCTGCAAACGCTTGGGCCCCGGCCCGACGCGCTGCCCTGGCCGCGGCACACGCTGCACGTCTCCAGGCGGCGGATCTTGACCTCGGTCTCCGCGCCAAAAATCGCGTCTTCAAAGTCGATGGTCAAGTCGAAGCGCAGGTCGTCGCCGCGCTGCTGGCGCGAAGCTCGCGATCCCCCGCGCGGAACCCCGCCCATCGAAAACATCTCGCCAAATAAATCGCCGAAGATGTCCCCCAGGTCCACGCCGCCGGCGAATGGTCCGGCTCCAAAACCCTGCGCGCCGAGACCGGCGTGGCCGTAGCGGTCGTACGCTGCGCGCTTGTCTGCGTCGCTCAGCACCTGATAGGCTTCGCTGGCCTGTTTGAACTTCTCCTCGGCCGTGTGGTCCCCGGGGTTGCGGTCAGGATGGAATTTGAGCGCCTGTTTGCGGTACGCGCTCTTCAGTTCCTGATCGGTGGCGTCACGCGAGACGCCCAGCACCTCGTAATAATCTGCTTTGCTCACTCTTGTATTAGAACCCATAACGCAGGGATCAGGTGCCAGGTTTCAGATGTCAGAAAACCGTTCGTGCTCTGACACCTGACGCCTGAAACCTGACACCTGCCTCTTTCACTCATTCACTTTTTTGCTTCGCATTATGCGCCACGCGTACCAGCGCCGGCCGCAGCAGCCGTTCGCGGATCTTGTAGCCGCGGCGGATCTCCTCGGCCACATGCTGGTCGGGCACATCGTCGCGCTCCACGCTGCCCAGCGCTTCATGCACGCGCGGATCGAAAGTCTCGCCCACTGCCGGTATCGCGCTCACCTGCAGCTTTTGCAGAATCTCTTCCATCTGCTTCATGATCAGGCTCACGCCGGAGCGCAGTTGTTCCACTGAGCCCGTGGATTTGAGCGCCAGTTCGAAATTATCCAGCACCGGCAGGAACTGCTCCACGACGCTGCCGGTCACATGGTCGCGGAACTCTGCCTTCTCCCGCTCCGCGCGTTTGCGTGCATTCTCGAACTCCGCCTGCATGCGCGCCAGCCGATCGAGCAGTTGATCGCGTTCGGCCTTCAGTTGATCGATCTCCGTCTGGCCGCCGGCCGGCGCCTGGCCTGTCGCCTCGGCCTCGGCCAGGGTCTCATCGGGCGGCGGCAACTCGGCCGCGGGATCGATCTTCGCTCCCGTTGCGCCGGTGGCGGCTTCCTTGAATCCTCTCGCCTTCAACTCTTCTGTCTCCTGTTCCAGCATGATTCTGTACGTTCCCCGAATGTATTGATGCCTTTAATCCGATGAAGATTCCTTCGCGTGGCTGCAGAAAACCGTTCCGGCCGGGAAGCGTGCCGGTCTTAAACCGGCCCGGCAGCAGGCTCTCAGTGCCTACGCGTTGGGAACATCAAGGAGGCGCTCGGAAAGGCGCGCAATGTAGCTTACCGCCTCGATCATTTCCTGGTATTGGATGCGCGTGGGCGCGATCACGGCAACCGTCCCCACATTAGTGTCTCCGAACCGGGCTGGTGCGCCGATCAACACCATATCCTGCATTGCAGGCGAGGCTTCGTCCAGGCCCACCACCACACGCACCTCCTGCTGGCGGCCGTCCACGTAAGCCGTCAGCAGCTCCACCAGCCGTTGCTTGGCCTCCAGGGCCAGCAGCATCTGGCGCAGCCGCTCGCGATCCTGCTCCGCGCTGATCAGATTCGCGATGCCATCCACAAAAAGCGCCGGTCCGCTTTCATCGCCGGCCAGTGCGCCCTTGCGGCACAGTTCCTCCACGGCGGTCAGCAATTGCCGATAGGCCTCGCGCTCAATCTCAACGCGGCGCTCCACTTCCGCGCGAATGCGGTCAATCGGCCAGCCGTGAAAGTTCTCGTTCAGGTAACGGCTCGCGGTCTCCAGCTCCACCGGCGTCAATTCGTGATCGAGCGCCAGCACGCGGTCCTGCACAGCGCCCGCCTGGGTCACCAGTACGGCCAGCACGCGCCCTGTGGATAGCCGCGAAAAATGAATGTGCTCCAGCACCTGTCCTGCTGCGGAGCTGGCCAGCGCCACGCCCAGGCCGCGCGAAAGCTGCGCCAGAACGTGCGCTGTGCGCTCAAGATACTCATGCGTGCTCACCACGCCAGAGAAACTTTCCTCAATTTGCCCGCGGCGGGCCACGCTCAGCGGCGACTCCGTGCTTTGCGCTGCAGAGATCCCGGCCAGTCCTCCTGCTGCCGCGCGGCCGGGTCGCGTAATCTGTCCCACGTAATAGCGAAAAGCTGCCGCGGTAGGCACGCGGCCTGCCGAGGTGTGCGGCTGTTCCAGAAGTCCCGCTTCGCCCAGAGCGGCCATCACGTTACGCAGCGTGGCCGAGCTCAAACCCTCCCGATCGGCAAACAGGCGCGCAACCGCCTGCGAGGCCACCGGCTCGCCGGTCGCAATGTACTGGTCGATGATGGCGGTCAACACCAGCCGCTCACGCGGACTGAGACGCACATCAGACATCTTTCTCGCCTCTCCCTCTCGTCCCGGGCGCAGCCCACAGCGAAGTCGTTTCCGCGCTTTTCCGGCAGGAATCCTCTTCGATTAAGTCCCTATAATACTTGGACTTGCGTCAGAAAATTGCGAGGATACTCCTTTGTAAGTCTAGTGATGGTCGTCCGCCCATGTCAAGGCACGGCGCCCTGCTGTAGTGGTCAGTTTGAAGCCGTCCTGAAAGGGCACGACTTTAGAGCCTTCTGAAATACTTCTACGGCGTATTGTTTTGTATCAGGGCGCGAGTTCACTCGATCCGCAAGCGCAGCAGAATCAACGCGGGGCTTAAGCCCCTGAGAACGATCTCGTTCAAACAGATCCACTGCGCCCCGCTGCCGCTGCACATCCTTGCACCCTCACCCGCCTTTTATGACGTTCGTAATGCTTCTGTGCTGCCTTTTCACCGTCCAACTTCATAGAGTGCTATTGTGAAACCGTCTGCCGGTCATCGCTGTTGCGGGTGAACGGGCACAATCGCATCCGTGTCGATCGTTGCTTGATTTTTTGGGGGCTTGATGAACAGAATTCTCCGTTTCCTTCGCTCGAACTCGTTGCTGATCGTCGCCATTGCCTTTGCATCCATCGCTTTGGCGCCCAGCATCCAGGCTCAGTCCTCCGCAAAGATCGAAAAGCACGTGCGGAAGATCGAAAAACGGCTCGCCAAGTATCGCACCGGCACCTTTCTCGAGGTTGACCTTCGCGACAGCAGTGAGGTGATGGGCTCTCTGGGCGACGTCTCTGACGCCACCTTCCAGATCACCAGTTCCGACAGCAATAAGGTAGAAACCTTCAACTTCGCCGACGTAGCGCGCGTGAGGAAGGCGAAGGAGTACATCGGCGCCGGCTCCGAGCCCGGGCGCCACATCCACCTCCTGGTCCCGGTCCTCATCGTCGCCGCGGCCGCCGGCGGCGGAATTGCCGCGTACGAGGCCACGCGCTGATTGCTGGCAACGGAGGGAGCAGGGGCCTTCAGGCCCCTGACTTTGGTCCCTGGAGAGAAGGGCCTTCAGGCCCGGGCCCTCGCCCTATCGCGCCATCCCCGCAGGATTCCAGCCCATTTCCGGCTGTTAGATTCGTTATAGGGCTCCCTTGCAATCGTCGCTGAGGTCATCGGACCGCCCTCAAAAGAAGCCAATGTTCCATCCCACTGAAGATATTCGCATTCAATGGACGAAAGTCGTCCTTCCCCCGGTCTTTCTCGAGGAAGAGCTCCCCCTCACCGAAGCCGCCTCGACCACCATCTTCAACGCCCGCAGCGAGATCACGGACATTCTCAACGGCCGCGACGACCGCCTCGTGGTGCTGGCCGGCCCCTGCTCCATCCATGACGTGAAGGCCGCGCGCGAGTACGCCGGGCTGCTCAAGGGCGCCATCGACGAATTCGCCGCCGACCTGCGCATCGTCATGCGCGTCTACTTCGAAAAGCCGCGCACCACCATCGGCTGGAAGGGCCTCATCAACGACCCGCATCTCGACGGGACCTTCAAGATCAACGACGGCCTGCGCCTGGCGCGTCATTTGCTGCTCGACCTGGCGGAAATGGGCGTGCCTACGGGGACCGAGTTCCTCGACATGATCTCGCCGCAGTACATCGCCGGCCTGGTGTGCTGGGGCGCCATCGGCGCACGCACCACCGAGAGCCAGGTGCACAGGCAGCTCGTCTCCGGCGTGTCGTGTCCCGTGGGTTTTAAGAACGCAACTTCGGGCGATGTGCAGGTGGCCGTCGACGCCGTGCTCTCCGCCTCCTGGTCGCACACCTTTCTCGGCCACACGCATCACGGTCAATCGGCCATCTTCGTCACCACCGGCAATCCCGATTGCCACATCATCCTGCGCGGCGGCCGCAATTCCGTCAATTACACCGCTGCGAGCGTGGCCGAAACCGCCGCGCTCATGGAGCGTGCCGGCATCGCCCCGCGCATCATGATCGACTTCAGCCACGCCAACAGCGGCAAGGACTTTCGGCGCCAGAGCGTCGTTGGCCGCGATGTCGCCGCGCAAATCGCTGCAGGAAATCGCAACATCATCGGCGTGATGATTGAGAGCAACCTGGTCGCCGGCGCGCAGAAGCTGGTTCCCGGCCAGCCGCTCCTCTACGGCCAGAGCATCACCGATGGCTGCATCGACTGGAAGGAAACCCGCGCGCTGCTCGCCGAACTCGCCGCCGCCGTCCGCGCCCGTCGCAGCGCGAAGTGACCTTGCGCAATAAAGGCCGGCGCTTCATCGCCGCCGGCCTTTCACTTCTTTACTCTTTCACTCGTTCACTTTTTTCACTGATTCACTTCTTCACCGCCCCTTACGCCCTCCCCATCACCACCGTATGCGGGCTCATGGGAATCGGGTGCTCCGTGATCCCCTTGAATCCCGCCTCGCTGTACATTGCATGAAGTTCCACGAATGTATACGCGTCGCCTTCGGCGGTCGTGGTGAGCATCGTCATCGCAAACGCCGCAGGCATGGACGGCGATACCCGGTCCGGGTTGGGCACGAATTCAAGCGTCGCCGCGCGCCCGCCGGGCTTGAGCGCGGCGCGGACCTTCTTCAGCAGTTTGACGTTCGTATGCTTGTCAAAGTGGTGCAGGAAATTCGTCAGCAGCACCGCGTCGTACGGTCCGCCGAACTCCACGTCGAACGCGCTGCCCGGCAGCATATCGTAGCGGTCCTTCACGCCCGCCTTCTCGGCGTTCTTCAACGCCACGCGTAGCACCGGCGCCCAATCGAGCCCGGTCACATGCGCCTGCGGGTTCTGTTTTGCAATCTCGATTCCGAACAGCCCATGCCCCGCGGCAATATCGAGCACGCGCATCGGTCCGCTTCGTCCTTCCAGCACCACTTTGCCCAGCGGTCCTGCCATGGGCCCCATCATCGGCGCCATTTTTTCCGCGAACATCACCCAAATGGGATTCTCTGGCTCCACCGTGCCCTGGCCGGGAAGATGCGTGCGGCCAGCGCGCACAATATCGGCCAGTTGCATGTCGGCCTGCATGATCGCCGACTCGGTGAGAAACTGCGCCACCGAAGCCATGCAGGCGGGCGACGCCGGATCAAGAAAAGCTGCGCTCGACGGCGTGTGCTTGTAGTGCCCGTCTTCCTTGGCCAGCACGCCGTTGATTACCAGAAAATCGCACAGGATGCGGATGCCCCGCTCCGATGCCGAACACTGCCGCGCGATCGAAGCCGCATCTCCGGGCCCCTGGCCGACCGCTCGAAACACATCGAGTTGGATCGCGGCGTTGAGCGCCGCGGTGCGCTGATGGGCCTGAACCATCTCGAAAACGATCCCTGGATTGA
>Ga0326728_10026847_pt1 | contig 10135 bp, 6 predicted proteins | sample MB3enrmetagenome_FD_207602 | JGI IMG/M metagenome (GOLD analysis project Ga0326728, IMG submission 207602) | Lab enriched peat soil microbial communities from McLean, Ithaca, NY, United States - MB31MN | ecosystem: Environmental > Terrestrial > Soil > Wetlands > Peat | place: USA: New York... | reverse complement strand
CGGCCAGGATAGCGGCGGCCGTGCCCTTCAGGCGCTCGGAAAGATTGACGCTCGGGGGGCTCGCCAGCAGAAGCCCGGGGATGGAAGTCGCCCCTGGAACGAAAAATGGAATGCCGCTCTGGCCTTTCGTTTGCATCGAGTAAGAAAACTCGTGCGGCGGCATGTCCGGGTGAGGCATATAGGCTATAGTCCTTCGCGCGCTCTCTCCCAGGATTACCGCTCCCACGCTGAAAGCCTGGTAGGCCCCGTCTTCCATCCTCACAATCACCTGGAAGTCCCCTACGGTGCCTTTGAGCGACTTGGCGCACGAGCCGAGAAAGCCATGGACGTTGGGATAGTCGGGTACTGATGGAAGCGGCCTTTCGGGGCTGCCGAACACAAAGACCTCCATGCCCATTTGCCCGAGGGTCTGCGCGCTCCTGAGCACGGCGTTGGATTCACCGATTGCCGCGGTCGTGAAGTTATACTGGCGCGCGGGGGCCGGGAGGGACTTGAGATGAGCGCAACGCCGGACGGATCTTTGGATGAGACCTTTAAAGCGGCGTATGGCCGTTGCCCGGTCATTCTTCAAAAGGGACAGCGCCTCGCCTCTCAGGTTACACGTCTCGGCCATTGCCCTGGTGATGCCGGTACCCTGGAAGATCGCGGCCTTCAGCCGGGTGCGCTGATCGGTGCACGCGCTGCAGATCAGGTCCAGGGGACAGCATACGCAGGAGGCTAGCACGAACCGCGTAAGGCCTTTTTCTCGAATCGTCCTGAGGATTGAAGCGGCCCCCTCGGGTGTGCATGCCGAGCCTACGGATTCGGCGTACTCAACGCCTGAGTTTGCCGGAAGTTTCGATATGAATTTTTCCAACTCCGGGTCCCAGCCCAGCGATTCGTTGCAGCGGCACGCAAACACACCGATGCGAAGCTCCGGTGAGAGCTGTGGACCCGGGGGTGAAAAGGATAATCCGTGGCCCTTCATGTGGGGAGAACTGTCGCCGAGCAGCAGGATCGCCTCCGCCGCCGCCGCGAAGCCGCGCGACATCATGGCGAACACTTCCGGGTTGACGGTTTTCGAACTGTAGGCCCGGATAACGTCCTCGCCTTTTACTCCGGGCGCGGCGGCCGGGTCTGCGATAATTACCACACCGGCATACTCGACCCCTTCGTACGAATCATCGGTATGAGAAATCGCCTTCGCGCCCGAGCAGGCGTCCACACACTGGCGGCATTCGGAGCAGACACCGCACTGCAAACATCTGGACGCCTCAGATCGGACCTGGTCTTCAGTCAGGCCGAGGGAAACCTCGACGCTGAACTCCTCGCTCGAGGCGGGCGCGTGTCCCGGCTTTCTCGCCCGCGGAACAGAAGGGGTCCCGGGCGTGATCTGAGGAAAGTCAAGTTCCTGCGGCCGGGAAAGAGATGAGCGATCCGGAATTTCCCCCGTCAGATAGCCATGGATGGCAAAAGCAGCCGAGCGGCCGGAAGCCATGGCCGATACCACCGTCGAAGGGCCGGTCACTGCGTCGCCGCCCGCAAAGATATCCGGTTCGTTTGTCTGCAGGGTGAGCCGGTCAACAGTCATCGTGCCCAAGTCGGTAAGCCGGCAGGCGCATTCTTCCGAAAGACAGGCCCAGTCGGACTCCTGGCCGATAGCGGGTACCACCGCGTCAACTTCCATGATGAACTCGGAGCCCGCAATAGGCACAGGCCGCCGCCGGCCGCTTGAATCCGGCTCTCCAAGTTCCATTCTCAGGCATTCGACGGCTTTTACCCGCCCGTTTTCCCCTAGGATGCGCCTGGGGTTGGTGAGGGTCATGATCTCGATGCCCTCTTCCCGGCACTCGATGATTTCTTCCTCTATGGCCGGCATTTCCTTTTCGCTTCGCCGATATACGATAACGGGCCTTTTCGATCCGTTGCGAAGGGCCGTCCGGGCCGTATCGACCGCTACACTGCCGCCTCCGATGATCGCGACGCGGTCCCCAAGAGTGACTTTCCTGCCCAGGTTTACGTCCCGCAGGTATTGAACGCCGGGGACAACGCCCTCGAGCTCTTCTCCGGCCACTCCGAGCGCCTTGCACTTGTGGGCGCCTATGCCGATGAAAAAGGCCTTAGTTCCCAGGCCCCTCAGTTGAGGGATGGTGAAGTCTTTGCCGATCTCCACCCCCGTTTCGAACTCTACGCCCATATCCCTCATGACCTGGATTTCGGCTTCGATTATGTTCTTCGGGAGCCTGTAGGAAGGAATGCCGACCGTGAGCATGCCTCCGAGCACGGGCAGTTTTTCGAACACCTTTACCCGGTAGCCCTCTATTGCCAGGTGATAGGCGCAGGACAAGCCCGCGGGACCTGAACCGATGATCGCTATTTGTTGGTCCCGTTTCGCTTTTATCCGGGGAACGGACCTGATTTCGGAACTGAGGGCCAGATCGGCCAGAAAGCGCTTTATGTCCCGTATGGCCACGGGTTGATCGAGTTCGTTCCTGCGGCATGCCGCTTCGCACGGATTGGTGCAGATCCTGCCGCAAATGGCCGGTAAAAAGTTGTCCTTTCGAATCAGTTCCAACGCCTGGGCATATTTGCCCGCCTGTGCAAGGGCGATATATCCCTGGACATTGACTCCCAGGGGACAATTGGCCTGGCACAGTGGAGTTCTGCGCTTGTCTATTACGGGCCTTCCCGGAAGGGCGTGCCTTCCGCCGTACCTGAGCGCCCTTGTCCCGTCAGGCCGGATTGCAGGACAATTCTGCCAGCAAAGGCCGCAAAGCGTGCACTTATCGCTGTCTACGTATGCGGCCGCCTTTTTGTAGCGGAGGGAAAATCCCTGCGGCGTATGTTTGATCGAGCTGATCGAGGCGGGAAGGAGCATCCTGATCCTGGGATTTCTCATTATTCGAAGGAGCCCGGGGCGCTGAGCATAGTTGAAGCTCACTCCCGACGGCATCCGCCAGGTATCGGAGGCAAGCTTCTCATTGAGGTCGGGGGCCGAGTCAATGAGCGTAACCTGGATTCCCATCTCCCCGAGTTTATTGGTCGCAGCGATTCCGGCCGGTGTTGCGCCGATTACGCACACCTTCTGGAGGCGTTCTTTGGGGTTTTTCATAAACCGGCCCCCTTCCTGGCGGCCGCCTTTTTCTGCCTGGCCTTGAGCAGCGCCTGCCCGAAATCGTAGCCTCGGTTGAAAGCGGCTGCATTTGCCGCTTCCGTTCCTTTGGGGACCGAATCGGCAACCGAGGCCAGCATGCCCTCGATGGAGACTGCGGCGGTTATCGAGGTTATAAAGCCGAGCATGACAACGTTGGCCATCATCTTTGAGCCAAGCTCCTCGGCTATCCGGGTCGCGCGGATCGGAAACACAACGCCGCCGGTATTCTCCAGTGACCTCACCATGTCCTGATCGATAATGAGGATTCCGTTCTCTTTGAGCAGATGGCCGTATTTGTCATATCCCGTCTGGGACATGCAGACCAGGATGTCCGGATTGGTTACGTAGGGGTAATGGATCGGCCTGTCCGATATGATTACCTGTGCGCTGCAAGCTCCGCCGCGGGCTTCGGGGCCGTAGGACTGCGTAAGGGTGCTCTCCATGTGGTCTTGAATACATGCCGCCGTCCCAAGCACCTGGCCGGCAAGCAGAATGCCTTGCCCGCCGAAGCCGGTTACGAGAATCTCTTTTTTGATCTTCGAGGTAGCGCTGCTCTCCATATCCTCAGCTTCCGTCAGCTAAATTGCGCGCGACAGGCGGCCCTCGTCATGATGCCAGGGGGCGGCAGATCCTGTCGTAGGACTCGGAGAAGGTCGGCCGGTCGTATTCGACGAACTTTCCGAGAGTGATTCCCTGTTTGAAATCCAGCGTGACCTCCGCCGGGTTTGCTCCATTTCTTACGATCGCCTTTTCCTGGTAGAGTTTCAGCGACTCGATCGGCTTCTGCCTGTTTCTGCGGCCGTACCCCGTAGGGCAGGGGGCAAGGACTTCAATAAACGAAAATCCCCTGCGCCCAAGCGCTTCCTCGATCGACCGGGTAAGATCGCGCGTGTGAAGCATGGTCCAGCGGGCTACGTAGGTCGCTCCCGAAGCGTATGCGAGCAGGGGCAGGTTGAAAGGCGGCTCGGGATTCCCAAGGGGGGTCGTCGTCGTCATGGCCATCTGGGGGGTCGTCGCCGCGGCTTGTCCGCCCGTCATTCCGTAGTTGAAGTTGTTCACGCAGATCACAGTCAGGTCCATATTGCGCCGGGCGGCGTGAAGGAAATGATTGCCGCCTATTGCAAACAGGTCCCCGTCGCCGCTGAAGATGACAACCGTAAGTTCGGGGTTGGCAAGCTTCATGCCCGTGGCGAACGGGATGGCGCGCCCGTGGGTGGTGTGGTAGGAATCCAGCTTCACGTATCCGGCGCCTCTTCCCGAACACCCGATCCCAGATACGAGAGCGGTCTTCGTAAGGTCCACGCCGCTTGACTTCATAGCGATCAGCGTTGAGGAAAAAACAGTGCCGATGCCGCATCCGGGGCACCAGATATGCGGGATGCGGTCGGTTCGAAGCAGAGAATCAAGAGGATGTTTTGGCATGGAACTCATCTTCATTTCGTGTCCCGTTAGACCAGGTTATGAACTTCTGCTATTTTTTCGACTATCTGGGCCGGTGTGATAATAGTTCCTCCGGCATGCCCCACGAGAAAAGCCGGGGCCATGCCGCCGGCGCACCTTTGCACTTCGAGGTGAATTTGCCCCAGATTCAACTCCACCGTTATGAGACACTTCACCTGTTTTGCCAGCTCTCTGATCGCATCCTCAGGGAAAGGCCACACCGTCACCAGCCGCAGAAGGCCGGCCTTTATGCCCTGTTCCCGGGCCTCATCGACGGCCGCCAAACTGCTCCTAGAGCTGATCCCGTACGATATGAGGGCCACATCGGCATCCTCCAGCCGATATCTTTGCACCTGTATGATCTTATCGAGGTTCCTGCGGATTTTCTCCGTTATCCTGGATACCATCTCCGAATGAGCCTGAGCGTTCATCGAGGGATAGCCCCTCTCGTCATGCGTGAGACCCGTAAGGTGCACCATGTAGCCTTCGCCGGCGTGAGCCATCGGCGCCACTCCATTGAGGGAAGGCTGAAAAGGTTTGAAGCGGTCCTTTCTTCCTTTGGGCCGCGGGCGGGATTGGATCTCCATTCGTGATAGTTCGGGTATGACAACCCTCTCGCTCAGGTGGCCCACTACTTCATCGGCCATGATCAATACCGGCAGACGGTAGGTCTCGCTCAGGTTGAATGCAGTGACGGTCTGAAAGAAAAATTCCTGAGGCGAGGCGGGGGCAAGCGCTATGATCTCGTAATGACCGTGGGAACCCCACCTGGCCTGCATCATATCACCCTGCGCGCACTGCGTGGGCAGGCCTGTGGAGGGGCCGGCCCGCTGAACGTCCACCACGACGCACGGGGCCTCCAGCACAATTCCGAGTCCAAGGTTTTCCATCATCAGGCTGAAGCCCGGGCCCGAGGTCGCGGTCATGCTTTTGGCCCCGGCGCAGGAAGCGCCAAGAATAGCGGCCATCGCCGCTATCTCGTCTTCCATCTGGATGAACAGGCCGCCGACTTCAGGAAGTCTTCTCGCCAGGTGTTCCGCTATTTCAGTGGCCGGTGTGATGGGATAGCCGGCAAAAAAACGGCAGCCGGCAACAATCGCCCCTTCCGCGCATGCGGCGTCCCCGTTGAAAAAATGCTCTCCGGTAAGAACTGCAGGTTTCATAGGAAAAAACCAGTGTAAGTTAATGGATGGGAAGCACAGAGGGCCGTTGCGCGGTGGTCCCCAGAGAATAGATTGCAAAATCGGGGCAGATGGCCTCGCAGTAATGGCAGTTGACGCATAGCTCGGGCTGCTTTACCGCCGGGGGATGGTATCCCTTGGCGTTGAAGCGCTCGGAAGGTCCGAGAACGTTTCTCGGGCAATATTCGATACAGTACCCGCAGCCCTTGCACCGGTCCTCTATGATATGGACCTCTCCTTTGGAAACTACGATTCCACGGGTATCCAGGGGAATACGCCAGAATTTCATGCTTCGATCTCTCCATGGGTATGATTGCCTCTAAACCAGCGGTGCCGTAAAGATATCAGGCAATTTGCCGGGTAAGTCAAGACAAATCGGAATGCAAATGGCCGCTATTGGCTCATCGTGGTGCTTTTTTCGGGGGGGGTAAAACTAAGTTCTGGGCAGTATACGGTTTCGATAGATCGTATCGACAAGAATTCCGCCTTTTTGAAGAAGAAGATAAAATATTGGAAAGTGGAATTTGAGTCGGGAAATAAGATCCCCCCTCCAAAAATCGGGGGGGGACTTAAGCTCTTTTACGCCTGAAAACCGCTTGTGTCCCATCCACCGCTCCGGATGGACACTGCTTTAAGATTACGGGAATTGACAAATCTACTCCTTTTGCTACTCTTTGGGCTGAAGGGTGGATGCATTGTCGATACTTCTTACTGCACGGGCTGAGCAATATTTGGAGCGTCCGGCGATCGAGGCCCCGGAAGGCGTTTTTTCCTACCGGCAGCTCCTTGAGGCATCGGGGCGTATCTCCTCCTTTCTCCTCGACGGTTCCGGGGACCTGCAGGACAGGCCTGTCGCCTTTCTCGCCCATCCCGGATTTCACTATGCGGCGATACAGTGGGGCATTTGGCGCGCGGGCGGCATCGCAGTTCCCCTGTCCCCCTTTCATCCGCCCCCCGAACTGGAGTATGTGCTTCAGGATACTTTGCCTGCAGCGGTAATTACGCAGCCCGATTTCGCAGATCTGCTCGAACCTGTTGCCGAAAAATCAGGCCTTAGATTCGGTTTGGCCGCCGATGCCCTTGACTGTGCGCCGGGTCCGCTGCCGGTCGTTTCGCCGGAGCGGCGGGCCATGATACTTTACACGAGCGGCACCACGGGCAGGCCTAAAGGGGTTGTAACGACTCACGCCAACATTGCGGCCCAGATAAAGAGCCTCGTTCGGGCCTGGGGATGGAGTCGGAACGATCGGATCTTGAACGTTTTGCCGCTGCATCACGTTCATGGAATAGTGAATGTACTGTGCTGCGCGGTGTGGGTAGGAGGCGTGTGCGAGATTTTTCCGCGCTTCGATGCCGACGAGGTGTGGAAGCGGATCGCCCAGGGCGGCCTCACGCTGTTTATGGCGGTCCCGACCATCTATATAAAGCTCATCGACGCCTGGGAAAATGCTTCCCATGCAGATCGGGTGCGAATGTCGGAGGCTTGCGGCAGGCTGCGCCTCATGGTCTCGGGCTCGGCGGCCCTGCCTGTGAGCACCCTGGCGAAGTGGAAGGAGATCTCCGGGCACGTGCTGCTGGAAAGATACGGCATGACCGAGATTGGCATGGGTCTTTCCAACCCGCTACGCGGGCAAAGAGTTCCGGGGTCCGTAGGGGTCCCTCTACCGGGTGTGGAGGCAAGGCTGGCCGATGAAGCGGGTTCGCCGGTCCCGCCCGGGACCCCGGGAGAAATCGAAATTCGGGGCGAAACCGTCTTCCTGGAATACTGGCGAAGACCGGAGGATACGAAGAAGGCATTCAGGAACGGGTGGTTTTTGACCGGCGACATTGCCGTGGAGGACAACGGCGTATTTCGTATTCTCGGGCGAAGCAGTGTGGATATCATTAAAACCGGCGGCTACAAGGTCTCTGCGCTGGAAATCGAGGAAACCCTCCGGACCCATCCGGACATAAAAGAATGCGCGGTCGTAGGGGTGCCGGACCGCGTTTGGGGCGAGCGGGTTTGCGCCGTGCTGGTAATGCGGGGCGACGCCGTCCTGGATCCGGATGCGTTTAGACAATGGGGTAAAAATAGGCTTGCTCCATATAAAGTCCCCCAAAATCTCGCGGTCCTTCCGGAATTGCCGAAAAATGCCATGGGAAAGGTTTCCAAGCCTGCGCTCAAGGAGCTTATGCGCGCCGCGGTTCATTAAACCTCGAATTTTCTTTAAAGCCCCGGGCAGGTACCGCCGATTTATTTTATGTAGCCCCATAAACGGTACTGTTTTTCTCTTTCCAGAAGGCGCCGGCCCTCCTCATCCGGCGCCTTCGCCGTTTTGGAGCTTGCAAGGCGCAGCTCGTTTTTGATTTGGGCCTTCAGGCTTTCAAAATTTTAGCAGTCTTGAATCCTGAACTTTTCTTTCTTGCATTTGTACAGTTTCGTCGCTATCTTGTGTGATGACTTTCACGTAAAGTACTAAACCCAAACATCCAAAGAAGGAATTAAAAGAAGATGGCGCAAGGTACGGTTAAGTGGTTCAACGACCAGAAGGGGTACGGATTCATTACGGGTGAAGACGGCGGTAAAGACTACTTTGTTCATCACAGTGCAATCGAAGGCACCGGCTTCAAGAGTTTGCAAGAAGGCGATCATGTCGAGTTTGTCGTTGAACAGGGAGCTAAAGGCCCTCAGGCAGTCAGGGTCAAAAAGATCTGATCTCACTCGGTTCAGTTGGAATCCCTAAAGGTCGGGACTTGCTTTCCGGCCTTTTTATTTTGGCGCGCCCAGCGAGGGCGCGCTGATTCAAGCTGCGGATTCCAGCCCCGCCGCTGCATACACCCTCCGGCAGGTACTTTTCTCAAAGGCCTCGATTTCTGGGACCTTCCACTAATGTAGTGCGGTTTTCCCGGTTTTAGTCGATTTGGCGACATGATCGCAACTGGGGCGGCTTCATGGTTTGCTTGCCTTTTCTTCAGGATTTTTTCCGTTCAGGCCTTTTTTCCGTATTTTTGGACTTCAGTTTGGGACCTGCCCGACCGACTATATTACCGGAGATTAAAACCCCACTTTAATCTGCCCCTCGAACCGAGCCAGGAAGAAGGCCCCCCCTATTTCCTGGCTCTTCCTTTTTCCAGGATGCCCCCAGGCCCGTTACGGGCGCGGCGGGATCTATTGCGCGCCCTTGGCGGCCTCCTTCAAATAAAGCCAAAATAAATTGCGCCTGCCTCCGATGCCCACCGCGTCAATCCATAGGTATTATCTATTTGATGCATAGGATTTAAAAATTTATATTTCCGCTTGGAAAAAAATTTAACCGCGGAGGCATGACTATGGCTGGACCCTATGATGAAATGTGGGAAAAACTCAATCTCGACGTGGAAGCCCATACCGGACTGCTCGAAGTGCTCGGAAAGTTCTACGGAGACATTTACATGAGCCAGCAGGGGCGGTTGCGGGGCATGGAGTATCTTGATTTCGTCGTCTCCGAGGTCCACGGGCTTCGGATAAAGGAGCTTCAGGACGCGAAAGCGCAGGGGAAAAAGATTGTCGGGACCTTCTGCGTGTTTGTCCCTGAAGAGATAGTGCTTGCGGCCGGCGGCGTTCAGGTCGGTCTCTGTGCCGGGGCTGAGATCGGGACGAGTGAAGCCGAAAAGGTGCTGCCCAGAAACACCTGCGCGTTGATCAAGTCATTCGTGGGGTTCAAACTTGGGAAGCTTTGTCCGTTTATCGAGTCATGCGATCTGATCGTGGGCGAGACAACGTGCGATGGCAAGAAAAAAGCATATGAGATCTTTTCGGAGTATTCTCCGGTGTATGTGATGGAGATTCCACAGATGAAAAACCCCTCGGACAGGGTGCTGTGGAAAAGTGAAGTCCTGCGCTTCAAAAACCAGGTGGAAGAGACAACCGGGAACAAAATCTCCGCGGCCGCCTTGAAAGATGCCATTCATTTGACAAACGCGCGCAGGCGCGTTCTCCAGAGGCTAAACCGGCTGCGGGCCGCCGTGCCTGTGCCGATCTCCGGAAGAGACGCCCTGCTGATAAACCAGGTTTCCTTTTATGACGACCCGGTCCGTTTTACCGCCAAAATCGGAGAGCTGTGCGATGAGCTGGAGCACCGCGTAAAAAGCGGTGAAGGTGTGGCGCCGAAAGATACCCCACGGGTGATGATGTCGGGATGCCCCATGGCCGTTCCGAACTGGAAGCTGCCTTACATCGTCGAGTCCTCGGGGGCGATTGTGGTTGGAGAAGAATCGTGCATTGGGACCCGGAACACGCGCGACCTGATCGACGAAAGCGCTGAGACTTTCGACGGCATGATCGACGCCATCGTGGACCGGTATATGAAAATTGACTGCGCCTGTTTTACGCCCAACACGGAACGGTTGGATAACATTGTGA
>Ga0326728_10026845_pt1 | contig 10136 bp, 6 predicted proteins | sample MB3enrmetagenome_FD_207602 | JGI IMG/M metagenome (GOLD analysis project Ga0326728, IMG submission 207602) | Lab enriched peat soil microbial communities from McLean, Ithaca, NY, United States - MB31MN | ecosystem: Environmental > Terrestrial > Soil > Wetlands > Peat | place: USA: New York... | reverse complement strand
CGTCTCAGGCCCAAAGCCGGAGGCGATGCGGCGCGTCCGCAAGCAAGCGCAGTTTCAAAAAATCACCGCAACGCGCCGCCGACCGACGCGGAAAAGTCAACGCGCTGCATAATGCGGGCTAGGTCCGCTATGCCGCATCTGGGGTTGGAGAAAGCGTTCTTAGCAGGTTCAATAACAATCCAATGTTTCCAGTTGACCCGGGCCTCGGCCGACTGATGGAGGACGGCAACCGCAGACCGCCAAATAAACCACGCCGCCGCCATCGGAAGCGTCCACAGATCGGACTGCACGGCATTCGCGCGTGTCGGGTTGGGGTTTGTCGCAAAAGGCGGGCACTTATTATTCCTCGCCCAACCTTCGGCCGTCGTTGGCAAAATCAAACCTGATTCGACCATTTCCAGTATTCCTGCGCGCTGCTCATCCAACGACCGGTCCATTGAATTCTCCGCGCCGACGCGACTCGACGAGTCCCTCTTGAGACCTGATAGTTTGGCCTTCGATCTTCGTCGAGACAAGGAAGTTAGAGCTGATTTCTCATGGAGAATTCAACCCGTTTCACGCTCGAACTTTTGCAGCGAGGGAGCCCCGCGCTCGATGAACGCTCTTCGCTTGCCCGCCAGCACTTTCGCGTAGGTGGTCTCGATCATCCTGATGCTCGTCCCGCAATTATCAGCGATGATGTTCAAAGGCACCTCGCCCTCGATGGCGCGCGAGATATAGGAATGACGAAGGGCGTAAAACGTCCCTGCCCCATCAAGGCCTGCGCGTTCTAAAGCAAGCGCCATGCGGCGCTGTTGATGCGATCGGTTCCAGCGCGTTCCGTCGCCTCGCCTTAAGAGAAGCTCGTCTCCAGGCCGATCCTCACTAACGCGTTTGAAGAACGTGACGGCCTCGGGCTGTAAGATGACGGTGCGCGGGCCGGTCTTGCCGTCAACACTAAGGGTCTTCGACAGAGGATCAAAATCGCGAACCGAACAGGCGATCAACTCGCCATAGCGCGCGCCGGTCAAAAAGCCCGCGGTGAGGAGGTCGGCAAAATCTTTATCGGGAGTCGCTCCAATTAGCGCTCGTGCCTGCTCCGCCGAGAAATGCGCCGTTCTTGGTATAGCGACTCCATGATGAGGCCTGACCAGACGCCAAGCGTGATCATCCGATATGCCATTTGCGGGGTCTCGAAGGGCGTGGTTCAGTAGGGCCTTCACCATCGACAGAACCCGGTTCGCCGTGTCCTTGCTTTTCCGGACCGCCTCCCGATCCGCGCTTTTGAGGACCAATGAGTTTAGCCAACTTTCGAGCTTCGACTTCGTCAGGCTCGTCACCAACTCTTCGCCGAATTTGCCCAGGAAATGCAAGTTCAGCCTACCACGCGTGTCGCGCGCCGTTCTCGGATTCTTGGCCTCTAACTTCTCCAGATAGACCTCGGCCGCGCGCCTAACGGTCAAGGGCTTTGCAACGCCCGAACCATCCGAATTGCGCGCGACGGATTTGGCTTTCTCCTGGGCCTGCCAATAGTCCAGTACGACATTTCCGTTGGCTTCTTCGAAATCATCGGCGGCGCCGATCGCCCGCGTGACGGCGCCGCCCTTGCCGTCGGCGACGCGCAGAACCCATGTTCCGGCAACCTGGTTCCGTCGATAGCCCAGCGAGAGGCCGGGCCCGATGCGGATGAACACTGGCTTTCGCGCCACCGGCATCTTCAGTCGAGCGGTTCTGGTCTCTAGGCCGGCATTTCGAACGGAGCGCGCCATGTTCTGCTCGTGTCCAGTTTGTGTCCTGTGGATGAGCGTGTATCATGCCGATTGCAGGCGAACATCGGCGAACTGGATGAATTTAAATCGTATACATATCAAACGCTAAGGCGAATTGGTATGAACGGTGGCGAACGCTCGCTGCCGCCCTTTCACGGCGAAAACAGGCGTTCGATTCCCCTTGGGCGCGCCAATTAAATTAAGCACTTACGAGATTTTCTGGTCAGCCTGTCCAATAAATGGCCAATATACCAGCGTGCATTTCCGTGGACGGCGTTGGACGCGAGCCCACGAATCGGCACCGCTCTTCGATCCCCTGCCCCAAATGAAACGGCGGCTGCTATTGCCACGTAGGTAGATTCCGAGCCTTTCGCACGAGCCCGGTTCGCTGCATTCTCAGTTGCAGCGAGCGCCGCTTTTTGCCCCGCAGCGTGACCGGCGCTCGCGTATGGGCGGTCGCAGAGTTCCCCTCATTGCGACCGCCCCTTTTTTGTCCCGTCTCGAGAACGTGGCGTCCACCATGTCGGCTGCCGCCCGATAGGCGCCGGACGACAAGAAAACGGCCGCCGAGACGCCCGGCGGCGTGCGTCGCATGTGACCGATCGGGTTAAGCCTGCTAGAAAGCGGCGACGGCATAGCGCATGCGACGACGAAATCGGCGCTGCTCCCCCGCCCAGCGGAACCGCCATCGACCAATTGGCGAACTGAGACGCGCGTATCCCCAGACGCCTCGTTTCCGATTTCGTCGTCGCCAATTTTCCAAAATGCGACAGTCCCGCGCACGCTCGACATTTTCGATAGCGCGCAGGACGTATTGAAGACAAAATGCATTCCGCATAGGCTGCATTTTGTTCAAATCGGGAGGGTCAAAATGCGGAAGATTATCGGCGCCGGCGTCGTTGTTGGCGCCATGTCGTGTTTCATGGGGACGGCGATAGCTGTCGAGCAGCCTCATATGGAGGCGACGTTGCAGCTCCTCGAGAATGCGAAGCATGAAATTGAAGTCGCCGATCAATTCAAGGATCACGGCGGTCACGCCGGAGAAGCGACGCGGCTAATCAACGAAGCCATCCATGAAGTCAGAGAAGGCATCCGTTATCGGGACGAGCACGGGAAATAAGCGAACGTCAAAGCGCTAGGGATGGTTGCGCGCTTCGCCCCAAATAAGAACGGCCGCCGCCTCGCCCGGCGGCCGGTCTGCATTGGGCGAGCGCGCCATTCACGGCGTCCAGGCTCGCGCCGTCTCGCGATGATCGCCTTAGGTCTTCGCGTGGCCTCGCCGAATCGCGCGCGCCGCATCGTTCAGGATCGCAGCGTGTCGAGATTTTGCCGGCGGCCGCCCAGTTTCGTTGCCGCATGGCGCAGAGCGCGTTTGGGATGGGAGCCGGACGGGCGTATGCATAAGGACGCATTTCTTCAATAAACTCCGGACTTTAGCGATATCGCGAGGGTCATTGCTCTCCCTCCCTTGATTCGCCTCGGGTTGCATCGCGATTACGGTGATGAGGTGGACGGCGCCCCGAGCGGCATTGACGTGCCATGATGGTCCTTGTCAAAACCCATCAGAGGGAAGCCGTCCACCCCATCATCGTAATCTCGTCTTTTTCGCCAACGCCCGAACCACGACGATCCCCGACCCGATTGTCCCTTTTTCGTTCGCGCAAAAATTGTTCATCGGACCGCCCGCTCCACTTGACGCGACGGCACCTCGGGCGCTTGCCTATGCGCTATATTGCGATCGCGCTACGCCGCTCGTCTTCTGGAGTCGTCGTCTTTGCGCACGTGAACGATCCGTTTCGGGACGGGGGCTGGGACTATGGCTTACGAGCCGCGGAAGTGGGCCGGCGGGCTGGCGTTGGCGGGTTTGGCCTGGGTCGTCGGCATGTTGTGGGAGACCCCGCGGGTCGAGGCCGACCTCAAAGAGCGCGGCGCGCAGGCGCTCGGCGCGAAATGGCTGGACAATCCGGGCCTTGCCGTCTCCGGCCGCGACGTCTCGCTGTCGGGGGCGGCGTTCACGGCCGTGAGCGCCGAAGCGGCGACGAGCGCCGTCCAGAGCGTCCGGGGCGTGCGTGTGGTCAACGACGACGCGATGACGCTGATCCCGCCGGCCAGTCCCTATGTCTGGTCCGCGAAGCGCGAGGGCGCCAAGCTTTCATTGGCGGGCGATGCGCCCGATCCCGACGCGCGAGCGGCGATACTCGCCGCGGCCAAGGCGGTCGAGGGCGCCGAAGTCGCCGACGGCATGATTTACGCGCGCGGACGATCCGCGGGCCTGGCGGCGGGCGGCGCTTTCGCGATTCGCGAACTCGCGCTGATGTCGAGCGGCGCCGCCGAGTTCAAGGACGGCGCGCTGACGCTCAGCGGCGCGGCGGCCAATTCGGACGCTTACCTAAGCGCCGTCGCGGCTTTGGCCAAACTGCCGGACGGCGTGACGCTGGCCAAGGCCGATATCGTCCCGCCGCTCGCCAAGCCTTTCGTCTTCTCCGCCGCCAGCGCTCAAGGGACGCTCGAGCTGACGGGCGAGGCGCCCTCGATCGCCGCGCGCGACGCGATCGCGGGCGACGCCAAGGCGCTGTTCCCCGACGCCAAGATCGACAATGCGATTTCGATCGCCTCCGGGGCGCCCGCCGGCGATTTTGCCGCCGACGCCAAGTTCGCGCTGTCGCAACTCGCGGCGCTTGCGAGCGGCAAAGCCTCGCTGAGCGACGCCGATTTGTCGATCGAGGGCGTCGCGCCGAGCGACGCCGCCGCCGATGCGATGCAGGCGGCCCTGGCGGCTCTGCCGCAGGGGCTCAAACTGGCCGTCGTCGGCATCGAGCGACCCGCGCCGCCGCCGGCCTCCCCGCCGGCGCCCGCCGTCGTCGCGGCGGCACCGTCCGGGCCGCCGCTCGACGTCAACGCTTGCCAGGATGAATTCAAGAAGGCGCTCGACAGCGCGCGAATCAATTTCGAAACGGCGAGCGCGACGATTTCGCCCGCGTCGGACGCGCTGCTTCAGACGCTGGCCTCGATCGCGCTACGCTGCCAGAGCGGTCAGATCGAAATCTCCGGCCATACCGACGACCAAGGCGACGACGCGACGAATAACCAACTGTCGAAAGCGCGCGCCGAGGCGGTGCTCGCCTATCTCGTCGGCCTCGGCGTTCCGGCGGACCGGCTGACCGCGGTCGGTTACGGCGCGTCGAGGCCGATCGCTTCGAACGACACGGAAGAGGGCCGAGCGCAGAACCGGCGCATCGAGTTCTCGGTGAAGGAGTAGCGGCGCCGACGGCGTCGCCAATCGTTTGCATTCTCTTGGGATCGAGCGCCGTCGCGGCGGCGCGGGAGCAGGCGCCATGGCTTACGATTTTTCGTTCCTGTGGGTTTGGTTGCTCGTCGCCTTGGTCATCGGCGGCGCGACGGGTTGGATCGCCAACGCGAAGGTCCCGCAGGGGCGCTGGTTCTTCGGTTGGCCGCTTTTCGCGCTGATCGTCTTTGTTCTCGGGCTGGTCGTGGCATGGCTGCGTTGGCTGCCGGGACGCCCCGGCTTCTGGCTCGAGACGGCGCTGTTTTTCTTCGCCAGCTACGTCGTCGGCTGTCTCCTCGGCGGCTGGCTGAAATCGGCGATGGCGCCGCAAACCGCCCCCGCGGCCGAGCCGGCGGCGCCGACGCCCCCGATCGAAGCCGGTTCCGGCGCCGCGGCGGCGGCTGCGGCGTCGCCGAAGCCCGCCGTCGAGGCCGCTCCGTCGGCGCTCCCGACCGAGGCCAGTCCCGTTGCGGCGATGGCGCCGCAAACCGCCGCCGCCAAACCGGCGGCCGCGCCCCCGATCGAGGCCGGTCCCCCTGCGACCGCGGCTGAGCCGACGCCCCCGGCCCAACCCGCGGCTGAGCCCCCAATCGCGGCTAAGCCCGTTGCAGTCGCGGCGGCTGCGCCGCCGCCGACGCCCGCCGTCGAGCCGGGGAGTTCGCCCGTTTCGCCGGCGCCGGCCGCCGCCTCTTCCGAGCCGGCCGCGATGGGTCCGGTCCCGGGCGAGGAGAAGCACCCCGGCGCCCGGCCGCTCGGCCTCGTCGCCGCGCGCGGCGGCAAAGCCGACGATCTGCAGCTCATCAAGGGCATAGGACCGCAAAACGAGCGGCGCCTGCACGCGCTCGGCATCTGGCATTTGGCGCAAATCGCCGCCTGGACGCACGACAACGCGCTGTGGGTCGGCAGCTACCTCGCGTTTCCCGGGCGCATCGAACGCGAGCAATGGATCGCCCAGGCGCGCACGTTGGCGCAGGGCGGCGAGACCGCGTTCGCGGCGCGCGTCGCCAGGGGCGAAGTGGCGGGAAAGACCGACCAAGCCCGCCACGGCGCTTCGAACGCCGCGGATCGGCCTAAGACCGAGCCGCATCGTTGACCAACGGCGAGCCTCAGCGAGCGCGCTTCGCTTGCTGAGGGCGAGTTCAATGACCGGGAAACTCCCCCAGCGCGGCTTGCCGCCCCTGCGTCGCGGCGAATTTCTCCGCTGAGGAGATTCCGCCGGCGCCCGACGGCCGTTTGCTCGGCGCTGCGACAAATCGTCTCCGGGCGCCTTTTCTTCCTTCGCCGGCGCGATCGCCGCCGTCGCGAACGACCCGGCTCGCTCGCCCCGTCGCCCGCCGGGTCCGCTACGTAAGGCCAACCCGCCGCGAAGGTTTGGCTGTTCTGTCGACGCGAATCGGATTAAGAACGTCGTATTGTGCGCAATGCGCGTTAACAAAATTAGGTAATTCCGGTTTAACCATTCCGCCACGCTTGCGCTCTATGTTCCCGACCGTGCGAAGCTGCTGTGGGGGAATATTCGTGATCAAGCCGGCCGTCGTCACCGCCAACGCCTCGACAATCGACGCAAGACCGGCGAGCCGGCGCGAATCGGCGCGCGTCTATTCGCTGGCGCCGCTGCGGCCGCGCGTGCTGTTCGTCACCTCCGAAATGAGCGATTTCGTGCAAGTGGGCGGTCTCGGCGCCGTTTCGGCTGCGCTGCCGCGCGCGCTGAAGCGACACTGCGACGTCCGCGTGATGTTGCCCGGCTATCGACAGGTGCTCGCGCGGGCGCGAGGGATGGACATCGTCGCGCATCTGCCGGGCGCCGGCGCCGTCCCTCCCTGCTCGATCGGCATGACCACGCTCGCCGACGGCCTGGTCGTCTATGTCGTGCTGTGCGAGGAGCTGTTCAAACGCGACGGCTCCCCTTACGCCGACGCGAGCGGCGCCGACTTTTCCGACAACGATCTGCGCTTCGCGCGCCTGAGTCTGGCCGCCGCGCAATGGGCCGCGCCCGGCCGCCACGATTGGCGGCCCGCCAGCCTGCACCTGAACGACTGGCAGACGGCTCTGGCGGCCGGCTATCTCGCCTGGAGCGGCGTCGACGCGCCGGCGCTGCTGGCGATCCACAATCTCGCCCATCAGGGATTGTTCGAGGCCTCGCGCATGAGCGCTCTGGCGATTCCCTCGCGGGCGTTCACCATGCAGGGCGTCGAATTCTTCGGCCGCATTTCTTTCCTCAAGGCGGGACTGAACTACGCCGCGCAGCTCGTCACCGTCAGCGCGACCTACGCCGAAGAAATCACCCGGCCGGAATTCGGCTGCGGGCTCGACGGCCTGTTGTCCGAGCGCGCCGCGCAAGGCCGCCTGACCGGCATTCTCAATGGCGTCGACGAATCGTGGGATCCGCGAAAAGACCGCAATTGCCCCTATCTCTACGACCCGCAGCGCTGGAAGGGCCGTTACGCCGACTATGTGCGCGGCATGTTCGGATTGTCGCTATGGCGCGCGCCGTTGTTTTCGTTCGTATCGCGGCTGGTTCACCAAAAGGGCGTCGATCTCGTCCTCCAGGCGGGCGAACGCATCGCCGATCTCGGCGGCCAGCTCGTCGTCATGGGGCTGGGAGAGCCGAAGGTGGAGGCCGAACTGGCCGCGCTCAGCTCGCGCCGCCGCGACGCCGTCGGCGTGCGCGTCGGGTTCGACGCTGAGGATGCGCGCGCGCTGTTCGCGGGCAGCGATTTCGTTCTGATGCCGTCGCGTTTCGAACCGTGCGGCCTGACCCAGATGTACGCTCAGCGCTTCGGCGCGATCCCGATCGCGCGTCGCACCGGCGGTCTCGGCGAAACGATCCAGGACGGCAAGACGGGGTTCCTGTTCGACCGGCCGGACATCGCCGACCTCGACGAAGCGATCCACCGCGCGCTCGAGGTCTACGGGTGCAACAAGCGCCTCTACGAACTGCGCCGCGCCGCCATGGCGGTGAGATACGACTGGGACGACAGCGCGCACCGCTACGGCGCGATCCACCGCACGCTGGAAAACTCGCGGGCCGACAAGACGCCGGCGCGCTGGTCTCGATAGGCGACGCGCGCCGAGCGTCGGCGGCGCCGCATTTTCGTTATGACCGAACCTCGCCTATAAGGGCGTTCCGACAAGCGAGGTTCGGCGATGAAAGAAGAGATCGGGATTTTCGGCCTCGGTCCGGTCGGCGCCGCGACGGCGTCGATCCTGAGCGCTCGGGGAAGCGCGGTGCGGATCGCGCAGCGCAGCGCGCCGAAGAACCTGCCGGCGGGCGCCGCGTTCGTGCGCTGCGACGCGCTTGATGCGGATTCGGCGCGCGGCGCGGTCGCCGGGTTGCGGCAGGTCGTGCTGGCGATCGGCTTTCCCTATGTCGGCGCGCTGTGGCGCGAGGCGTGGCCGCGGGCGATGACGAATTTCGTCGAGGCCTGCGCGGCGACCGGCGCGCGCCTCGTTTTCGTCGACAACCTCTATATGTACGGGCCGCAAACGGCGCCGCTGAGCGAGACGACGCCGCTGACCCCCTACGGCGTCAAGCCGGCGACGCGGGTCGAGGTCACGCGCATCTGGAAGGCGGCGAGCGAGGCCGGCCGGCTTCGCGTCGCGGCGCTGCGCGCGCCCGATTTCTATGGTCCGGGGGTCACCCAATCCCATCTCGGCGATCTCGCGTTCGGCGCGCTGGCCAAGGGCAAGGCCGCGCGCGTGATCGGCTCGCCCGATACGCCGCACGATTTCGCCTATGTCCCGGATTTTGCGCGCGCCGTCGTCGCTTTGCTCGATGCGCCCGACGACGCGTTCGGCCAGGCCTGGCACGTCCCCTGCGCGCCGACGCGGACCCCGCGCGAAATTCTGGCGCTCGGCGCGGCGGCGCTCGGCGTGAAGCCGCGCGTCTCCGGCCTGCCGCTATGGGCCCTCGGGCCGCTCGGCTTGTTCGTTCCGGTCTTACGCGAAATGGGCGAAATGCGGTTTCAGTGGGACCGGCCCTACCGCGTCGACTCGAGCCGCTTCGCCAAGCGCTTCTGGTCCGACGCGACGCCGTTCGAAGTCGGCGCGCCGGCGACGGCGCTGTGGTTCCGCGACCGCCGCGCCGCGCCTTGAAACGCCGGCGGTTTCGTCCTTGGCGCACGGCGGCGGCGCGCTATGATGAGACCGCGCGAGAAGTTCGCGCGCCCCCACCATGCGCCGATGACCAAGACCCTGACCATACGCTCCGTCCCATCGATCGCCGAGGCGCCCGCCGAGGCGTGGGACGCCTGCGCCAACCCTCCGGCGCTTGGCGACGGCGCCTTGGACGGCGAGCGGTTCAATCCCTTCATCGCCCACGCTTTTCTCGAGGCGCTGGAGCAGTCGCGTTCGGTCGGCGGGCGTTCGGGCTGGGCGCCCGCGCATGTGCTGGTCGAAGATTCGAGCGGCCGGCTGGTCGCGGCGGCGCCGACGTATCTGAAGGCCCACAGCCAGGGCGAATACGTCTTCGACCATAGCTGGGCGGACGCCTATCAGCGCGCCGGCGGGCGCTATTACCCCAAGCTGCAAGTCGCCGTTCCCTTCACGCCGGTCACCGGCCGGCGGCTGCTGGTCGCGCGCGATGCGCCGGCAGGCGCCCGCGAGGCGCTGATCGCGGGGTTGCGCGCGCTGCGCGAGGCGGCCGGCGCCTCTTCGATCCACGTCACCTTCCCGGACGCCCGCGACGGCGAAGCTCTCCAGCGCGCCGGCTTCGTTTCGCGCACCGGCGAGCAGTTTCATTTCGTCAACGCCGGCTATCGCGACTTCGACGATTTTCTCGCCGCGCTCGCCTCGCGCAAGCGCAAGGCGATCAAGCGCGAGCGCCGCGACGCCCTCGGCGACGACGTCTCGGTCGAACTGCTTACCGGAAGCGACCTCAAAACAGTGCATTGGGACGCGTTCTTCGCGTTCTACATGGACACCGGCTCGCGCAAATGGGGCCGGCCGTATCTGACCCGCGACTTCTTCGATCGCGTCGGCGCGACGATGGCCTCGCGCATCCTGCTCGTCATGGCCAAGCGCGCGGGGCGCTACGTCGCCGGCGCGCTCAACTTCCTCGGCGACGACGCGCTCTACGGGCGCAACTGGGGCGCGATCGAGGA
>Ga0326728_10026844_pt1 | contig 10136 bp, 11 predicted proteins | sample MB3enrmetagenome_FD_207602 | JGI IMG/M metagenome (GOLD analysis project Ga0326728, IMG submission 207602) | Lab enriched peat soil microbial communities from McLean, Ithaca, NY, United States - MB31MN | ecosystem: Environmental > Terrestrial > Soil > Wetlands > Peat | place: USA: New York... | reverse complement strand
GCCTGAGGCTGCTACCGGCAGATCGGCATCGGTAGCCGCGCGGGCCTGGCCATACTTCACATTGTCGAAGACTACCCCTGCAATTTTGCCGGTGAGCGTGGAGCCGGCCAGCGGCGGCTGGTCGAGGGCCCAGATATTGCGGAAGGTGAAGCCATGCAAAGACGGCTGCTCCTGCTCCATCTGCACCAGCGAGTACCAGTTGTCGAGGAACAGATTCTCGAAGGTGTAATTGGAGTGGTCGCCCTTGGCGCCGTCCGCGCCCCAGATGCCGAGCAGGCCAAAGGTCTGCCCGCATGCCCCGATGCCGCCGTGAAGAATGTCGGAGTCGCGCAGGGTAAAGTTGCGCGAGTTGAAGCTCTTGCGCGGCCAGCCGGCGCGGACGATGTTGGAGATGCTGGTGGAGAGCTCGCTGTGTTCGATGACGATATTTTGCACGTCGTGGCCGGGACGCAGAATATCTTCTTCGCTGTAGCCGTCCCAGTTGCCCTCCAGGGCAAAAACATCGTCGGAGGCGCGCAGGAAAGAGTCGCGAACCGTGGCATCGCCGCCGCCCAGCCAGTCCATGCCGTCCTGGTTGGCGTTGCCGGGGTTGCCGCCAACGACGCGCAGATCGTTGTATGTGAACCCGGTGGAATCCTTCATCTGAATCGACCAGGTCCGCGAGCGGATGATGCAGGTCAGCCCGTCAATCTCCACGTTGCGGGCTTCGAGCGCGCCAATGCAGTGCCAGTCGGGCTTCTGCATCCAGCCTTCATCGCCGTTGGGGTCCTGCGGGCCCTCGTAGACGATGGTCCCGCGTCCCACCACCTTCACGTCATGCACCTTCCACAGGTTCAGGCTGCCGAATACATAGGCGCCGGGCGCCAGGTAGATGGTCTCGCCGCTTTTGGGGTTCAGGCTCTCGCGATGGACGCCGGCGGGGACGATGCGAACGCTGGAACCGGCGGGCGGTAGCTGCGGCGGCGCTCCGGCGAAGAGAAACAGCATCTTGGCATGGTTGAGGAAGTCGCCGGGCCGGGAGATGGAGAGCTTGGCCGGCTCTGAGAGCCGGAAGCGGATGGTCTGGCCCTGCCGGATTGGCCTGATTGCAAGCCGCCAGGGCTGGATATCGACGCCGCGATCCCAAAAGCCCGGCTCGGCGGAGGTGACGGCCACCTCCACGGGGCCGGTCGCGTCGAAGCTGACGAACTCATAGCTGGCGGCGGCGTGCGCTACATCAATGGGCTGGCCGTTTACGGTGACGGTGAAGGCGGTCGAGCGCATCTCCTCGGGAACCGGCGCGGCCTGCACGCGCGAGGCGGCATGGGCGGCGGCAGAAAACGCGAGAACGGCCAAAAACAGCACACGAAAATCCGGCAAGAAGATGGACTCCGGAGAGAGAGTGAGGACAAAACCACTCTAAAGCATTCTCCGGATTACCGTCGATTCGACAAGTGCGCGCGGAGTGGATTTTTCTTAAGGAAAAACCACTGGCAGTTACGGCTCACTCTCTATCGATTCGGAGAATGCAATCGCACCGGGACCACGCCAGCCAAACTACCGACCGGGCGCCCGTTGGCGGGCTACCCGTTCAACTGCTCCTGCAGCTTGTTGACGGTGCGGTGCAGGTCCTTGTCGGTGCGGCGCTGCTCGTCGATCTTGGCGATGGAGTGCATCACCGTGGTGTGGTGCTTGTTGCCGAACTGGCGGCCGATCTCTGGCAGGCTGGCCTCGGTCATCTGCTTGGCCAGGTACATGGCGATCTGCCGCGGCACCACCACGTTGCGCGAGTTGTTCTTCTGCTTCAGGTCACTGACTTTCATGCCGAACTGCTCGGCAACGGCGCGCTGAATGGCTTCGATGGTGATCTTGCGCACCTGCATGTCGATGAACTGCTTGAGGCACTGCTGGGCCGAGGCCAGCGTGATCTCCATGCGGTTGAGCTGGCACCAGGCGATGAGCCGCACCAGCGCGCCCTCCAGCTCGCGCACGTTGGTGCGGACGTTGGTGGCCACGAACAGCGCCACGTCGGTGGGCAACTGCACCTGCTCGCTCTCGGCCTTCTTTTGCAGGATGGCGACCTTGGTTTCCAGATCGGGCGGCTGAATATCGGCGATGAGGCCCCACTCGAAGCGCGAGCGCAGCCGATCCTCGATCTCCGTCAGCTCCTTGGGCGGGCGATCGGAGGCGATCACGATCTGCTTCATGCTCTCGTGCAGCGCGTTGAAGGTGTGGAAGAACTCCTCCTGGGTGCGCTCCTTCTGAGCGATGAACTGGATGTCGTCGACCAGCAGCACATCCACGGTGCGGAAACGGTCGCGGAAGCTGGTCATGCGATCGTTACGGATCGAGGTGATCATCTCGTTGGTGAATTTTTCAGCCGAGACGTAGCAGATGCTGCACGAAGGCTGGCGGCGCTTCACCTCATGACCGATGGCATGCATCAGATGCGTCTTGCCCATTCCGACCCCGCCATACAGAAACAAGGGGTTGTAAGCCCGGGAGGGCCGCTCGGCCACGGCCAGCGAGGCGGCGCGCGCAAACTGGTTGCCGTTGCCTATGACAAAAGCGTCGAAGGTGTAGCGCGGGTTGAGCTGTGCCGCGGTGGACCAGTCGAAGCGCGCCTGCTCCGGCGTGCGCGCGGGCGACGAGGGCGGCGCCGTGGGCGCGTGCGCTGAAACCGGGGCAAAACCGCCATCCTTGCGCTGCGGCGGAATCGAGGGGTCCTCCTCGGCGGTCACGAAACAGACATCGTCGAACTCCAGAGACTGCTGCTCAATGGCCTCCTGAATCAGGTCGCCATACCTGTCCCCCAGGTGCTGAAATTCCGGCGAAGGCACGCGCACATACAGCGTGCGGCCCGCGACGTGGCTATACCGCGTGGGCTTGAACCAGGTCTCGAAAGACTGGCGGATAACCTTCATTTCAAGGGCTGCGAGAATCTGTAGCCAAGGGTTGTGAACCGGAGCCGGTGATGTCGCGAATGCCATAGAGCTATTCCTTGCCAGCGCCGCCATTGTACAGCCTGTCCGGTTCATCCACGGTGTTTTGACAACAGCTCCACCTTGGCGAAAAGCCTAGGGCTTTCCGTCCAACTGCTGCTCGCAGTCTGCATGATGGCCGTAGATCTGCCCCTGAATTCTGCCTCGGGGTCCGGGGATCAATACTGTTCCGTGGGACGCTGGAAAACTTTGTTGAACGGTCTCGATAGTAGCACAATTCGGAAACGTTGCAATCCCCTGTTAACATAACTTTTTTTACGGCTGGATGAGTTGCACCATCCGCGGTGAAACTCGCCGCAAAAGTTACCGGCGTCACCGGCGGGAACGAGTCGCGCGGCGTTTTTGTCCCGCCGGCTCTTTCTTCCGAACACGTCTCCGTTTCGGCTTCGGAGGGCGCGGCGCTCTCCTCGGGAGCACTTCCCGCTGGATTCGCCGCGCAACCTGGGATATACTGATGACTTGCCATCAAGGCGCAGATTCTTAACGGGAAGCAGGAGCGCATTTTCATGCCCAAGCGCACATTTCAACCCAATCGCCGCCACCGCGTGAAGACGCACGGGTTCCGCGCGCGCATGAAGACCAAGGCCGGCGCCGCCGTGCTCAGCCGCCGCCGCGCCGCCGGCCGCAAGCGTGTGTCGGTAAGCGCCGGCTTCCGCGACTGAGCCCTTTCGCTCTTTTGTCCCGCTATTGATACGGAGCCGGAATGGGTCCCAAAACGACACAGCTCCAGCTAAGAAACTCCCGGCACTGCCATGAACGCCCCTCCCAAGCCTGACCCGCGCCAGTTTCTCCGTCTTTCATTGGCCGGATCGCGCCTCAAGAAGCACGCCGACTATCAGCGCGCCTATGCGGCCAGCCGCAAGCGGCAATCCACGTCCATGAGCTGGTTTCTGGCCCCGCAACAGGCCGGATGTGCAGGCGCCAGCCATTCCGCCGGCCCACGCGTCGGACTGACAGCGGGCAAGGCGTTGGGCAAGGCGCATGAACGCAACCGCATCAAGCGCCGCATGAGAGAGGCCCTGCGCCGCCACGTAGACCTGTTGCCCCAGGGCTGCGATCTGATTCTTCATCCCCGCCGCTCCGTACTGACCCTCGAATTCGCGAAACTTGAGGCGGAGATTGTGCGTATCCTTCAGCAGGCAACGGCCGAGGCGGCACGGATAGCGCCTGCTCAAGCTTCCCGGTCCGCCGGGGCCAAACCGACTGTATGACGCGCCTGCTGCTGGCCATCATCGCCTTCTATAGCCGCTGGCTTTCGCCCGCCGTGCATTCACTGAGCCCCGGCGGCTGCCGCTACCAGCCCACCTGTTCGGAGTATGCCGCGGTGGCCATCGCCACGCATGGCCCGGCGCGCGGCTTAGGACTGGCGCTGTGGAGGCTGCTGCGCTGCAACCCTTTCGCCCGCGGAGGCCTCGACCAGGTCCCGCCCAGGCGCAGCCCAAATACGGCTAACCGCAACACGCACACTATTTCGCCTCGCGAACCGTTACCATAGTAGAAGCGGGGGCCTGACGGCCTGACCCTCTTTTACGATAGGAAGTATCCTTTGCCCGAAATTCGCAATCCTAATCTTCAGACGCAGGGCTCCGGCGGCGGTGGCGGCGGCGATATGCGCTCCATGATGGTTTTCACCGCGCTGGCGCTCGTGGTTCTCTTCGGCTACCAGTACTTTTTCCCTTCTAAGCCGCCCGCGCCCGCACCCGTCGCGCCGACCCAATCGCAAGCCCAGCCACAATCACAACCCGCGCAACAGGCCGCGCCAGGCCAGCCTCAGGCGGCTTCAGCTTCCGCGCAAGCTCCCGCGCCCACTCCGTCTATTGCAGCGGCGGTTGTAGCCCAGACCACGATCGAAAACGAAAAGTACAAGATCGTCTTCACCAACAAGGGCGCGCAGGTTGTGCACTGGTTTCTCAAGGGGTACAACGACACCGCTGGCAAGCCGCTGGACATGGTGCAGCCGCAGGCCGCGGAGAAGTTCGGCTTCCCGCTCTCGCTCTTTACCTATGAACCGGCTCTCTCGGCGCAGTTGAATCAGGCGCTCTATCAGGTCACGGCCTCGGGCGTTCAGCCCTCAATCACCGGTTATGCACAGGCCCCGGCCACCAACGCGCTCACCTTCCACTACGCCTCAAACGGCCTCGACGTGGTGAAGACCTTCCGCTTCGATGCGAGTTACGTGATCACCATCGAGGCTGAGGTTAAGCGTAACGGCGAACCGGTGCGCGCGCTGGTCGCCTGGCCGGCCGGACTGGGCGACATGGAGGAGTTTCTCCCCTCGTCCTCGACCCGGGCCCAGTTGTGGACCTCGGCCAGCTCGCAATTCGCCTGGTCCCTCGATGGCAAGCAGGACTATCAGTCGGTGGCCAAGGTGGGCAACAACGCCACCATGACCGAGCCCTATGCGTACGCGGGCATTACCGACCTCTACTTTGCCTCGGTCTTTCTGCCCGACATACCCGAGCGCTCCACCATCGTCACTCTGCACAACACCATCGATCTGCCCAGCAACCTGAACGATGCCAACAGCACGAAGAAGCCGGCCCATGTGCTGGGACTGGCCATGGGCGACACCAGCGGCATAACCCGCCTGCGCCTCTTTGCCGGCCCCAAGGCGATGGACGCGCTGGTCTCAACCCACGCCACCGGCGCGGACGGCAAGCCCACCGGCCAGTCGCTGGAACCGCTGATTCAGTTCGGCTGGCTCACCGTCATCGCCAAGCCGCTCTACCTGGCCCTGCGATACCTCTACGAGCACGGCGTCGGCAACTGGGGCTGGGCCATCATCATCGTCACCGTCATCTTCAACCTGCTCATGCTGCCCACCCGGTTCATGATGATGAAGTCGTCGCTGAAGATGATGCGCATCCAGCCCAAGGTGGAGGCCCTCAAGAAGCGTTACGCCCATCTCAAGATGAACGACCCCAAGCGGGCCGAGATGAACACCGAGATGATGGCCCTCTACAAGGCCGAGGGCGTGAACATGTACGGCGGCTGCCTGCCCATGCTGGTGCAGATGCCGCTCTTCTTCGCCTACTATCGCGTGCTGGCCAACGTCATCGAGCTGCGCCAGGCCCACTGGGGTTGGCTCACCGATCTCTCAGTGCCCGACCCTCTGTACATTCTTCCGGGCATCATTCTGGTGAGCATGTTCCTGGTCCAGTTCCTCACCCCCTCGCCGGGCATGGACCCCGCGCAGCGCCGCATGATGGCCATCATGATGCCGGTTATCTTCGGCTTCTCCATGTCTCACTTCGCCTCCGGGCTGGCGCTCTACTGGTGTACCGGCAACCTTATCAATCTGGCCATTCAAATGGGCATCAATCAATCCAGGATGGGCAAGGAGATGCACGCCATCGCCGCCAAGCGCGCTGCTAAAAAAACAGGCGTGAACCCGAAGACTCAGGGGCGGCGGTAAAGGGAACGTCCTGGGGATGTGAGGCTCTATTTCATCACTACAAAATTGTCATCCTGAGCGAAGCGGGTCGCGCTCTTGCGACTTGCGGAGTCGAAGGACCTGCGGTTGCTTTTTAATGTACGCTCACCGCAAAGGCAGGTCCGGGTTGCGGAACAAGCGCCACAGGCCCACGGCGATGGCCAGCACACCCAATCCATAGGCCCACAAGGCCTGCATGCCGGTGTGGACCCTCCAGCCCTGGTAGAGTGCAAAGCCTCCCGCGGCCAACAGCATGATCCCACGAAGATGAGTCATTGGGTCTCCCTTCCCGATGGCTTGTCTTGTTCATCGTAAAGCCAACTCCCGGTTTGACCTCGCCGCCGCCGACTCCCTATCGTTAGCAGGGTACAACAAGACTGCTGAAAGGAACCCACATGACAACGCCCGACACGCCCACCGCCGCACCGCTCAAAAAGACCGCCCTCAACGCCATCCATAGCGCTCTCAAGGCAAAGATGGTGGACTTCGGCGGCTGGGATATGCCGGTCGAATATCCTGGACCCGGCGGCGGTGTCATCGCCGAACACATGGCGGTGCGCACCGGCGTGGGCCTCTTCGACGTAAGCCACATGGGCGAGATTCAGTTTCGCGGTCCCGGCGCGCTGGCCGCCATACAACAGATCACCATGAATGACGCTTCGCGACTCAAGGACGGCCAGGCCCAGTACTCCGCTCTACTGACGCCCGAAGGCACGTTCGTGGACGACATCCTGGTTCACCGATTGAGCGAGAACGACTACCTGCTGGTTGTCAACGCCGGCACCAAGGATAAGGACTACGCCTGGATTCGCCAACAGGTGGGCGGCTGGCCGTCGGTCCAGATCGAAGATTGTTCCAGCAGGTACTCGCAACTGGCGCTGCAAGGGCCGCGAGCCCTGGAGACTCTGCAAGAGCTGACCACGGTCGATCTGGCGGCGATCAAGAACTACTGGTTCGCGTGGGGCACGGTGGCAGGGATTCCTGACGTGCTCATCGCGCGCACCGGCTACTCCGGCGAGGACGGCTTCGAGGTTTATGTCCCCTCCGACGTGGCGACATCAGAAAAAATGTGGAATGCGCTGATGGAGGCGGGCGCGGCGTACGGAATTCGCCCCTGCGGCCTGGGCGCGCGCAACACCCTGCGCCTGGAGGCCGGAATGCCCCTCTACGGCCACGAGATCTCTGACCGGATCAATGTGTGGGAGTCGGGCCTCGACCGCTGGCTCAAGCTCGACAAGGGTTTATTTATTGGCCGCGATGCTCTGCTTGCGATTCAGGCTGGCGGCGGACCGAAACGCAAGCTGGTGGCTCTGGAAATGGTGGAGCGCGGCATCGCCCGCGACGGGTACTTCGTACTGTCCTTGGACGGAGAACGCATCGGCACAATTACCTCCGGCTCGCCAGCGCCCTTTCTCAAGACCAACATCGCCTACGCCTATGTGCCTACTGCCGTCGCCGCCGGCGGCGCGGATGTGCTGGTGCAAGTCCGGGCGAATCAAGTGCGGGCGAAGCAGGTTCCCGCGCCGTTCTACAAGAGGGTGAAAAAGTAGAGTGGCTGCATATATACCCTATGATGCTGTCATCCTGAAGTATTAAACGCTGTCATCCTGAGCGAAGGTCGCCGCTGCGACCGGAGTCGAAGGACCTGCATTTGCTCTTGGTATTCCCGGCTCTCGGCCCGCTTCACATCAACTTCGGTTTATCATTCCAGCTATGCACGAGGGTTACTACTTTGCGTATATTGTGGCCAGCCGGAGCCTGACTCTATACATCGGCATGACGGGCAATCTGTATAAACGCGTCTTCGAACATAAACGAAAACTGCACGAGGGTTTCTCGGCAACTTATAACTGCAACCGCCTGGTTTGGTTTGAGCGTTATGACGATCCCAACAATGCAATCGCGAGAGAAAAACAACTGAAGGGGTGGTCGCGGGCGAAAAAGATTGCGCTGATTACAAAAAGTAATCCTACATGGATCGACTTGAGTGAAACGTGGTTTACGGCAGAAGAATTAGCCTGGACGCCGGAGTAAATGCAGGTCCTTCGACTCCCTGCGTCCGCCGCGGCGGACTGCGGTCGCTCAGGATGACAATTTAATGGGATTTGTGCATCATCCTTCCGCAATAAGGCTGCGGAAGGATGGGGCACGCGGCTGGTGCAGGTGAGGGCAAATCAGGTGAGGGCAAAGCAGGTTCCCGCGCCGTTCTATAAAAGGGTGAAGAAGTAGAGTGGCTGCATATATACCCTATGATGCTGTCATCCTGAAGTATTAAACGCTGTCATCCTGAGCGAAGGTCGCCGCTGCGACCGGAGTCGAAGGACCTGCATTTGCTTTTGGAAGAATCTCATCCGCATTGTCAGCGCCCGGAAAGCGAGCAAAGATGAGCAGGAAATCTACTATCGTGAGACATTCTCTTAGCGAGATTCAGTCGATGCGCAGGCGCGGCCTGGACAAAACCCGTCTTGACGCCCCCTTTGCGGAATCACTCGGCGAGGAGTTCTGGAAGTCCGCACGCGTGGTTCTGCTGCCGGGAAAGACCTCCGTGCATCTGCGCCTGGACAGCGATGTCGTCGAGTGGTTCAAATCGCGCGGCAAAGGACACCTGACCCGCATGAATGCAGTCCTTCGCGCTTATGTCGAAGCGCAAAAGCGTTGCGCATGAGGCTTAATCGCCATGCGCCCTACCTCCACCACTGTTTCATCGCAGCAATGATGAGGCGCAAATGATTTTACGAATGAGTCTTTAGACAGGTTGATCGAGCCGAACGGCCCCCTCACACCTGCATCACTTCCGCTTCTTTCTTGTGCGCCAGCTCTTCCATGCGGCGGATCTCTTCGTCGGTCATCTTCTGGACCTCTTCGAGAGCCCGCTTCTCCTCGTCCTCGCCGATCTTCTTGTCCTTGGCCAGCTTTTTGAGGGCCTCGTTGCCGTCGCGGCGCACGTTTCGGACCGCGGTGCGGTGCTCCTCCAGAACCTTATTCAGGTGCTTGACCACCTCGCGCCGCCGCTCCTCGGTCATGGGCGGAACGGGCACGCGCAGCACCTTGCCGTCGGAGATGGGATTGAAGCCCAGATCGGCCATGCGCACCGCCTTCTCGACCTCCTTCAGGATGGTGGGGTCCCAGGGCGCAATCACGATCAGTTGCGCCTCGGGCGCGGAGACCTGCGCCAGTTGGCTGATGGGGGTGTGGGTGCCGTAGTAGTCCACCTTCACCTGGTCGAGCATGTGCACGTTGGCCCGGCCCGTGCGGATGGCGGCCAGACTGGCCTGGAAGGTGGCCACGGACTGGTCCATGCGATGCCTGAGGTCGGCGTGGAGATCTTTGAGCGCCGGGTTACCGGCCATTGTCGAGAGTGCCATAGGATTCGTCCTCGCTACATTCAAAACACTATATTAGCGAATCCCGGTCGCGGAAAGACTCAATGGGCTGAATGAATTACTGAAGGAGATACGCCAGACCTGGAATTGCAAGTTGTGTGACAATCCAGTATACTGTCATACAGGAGGCTCGTATGCCAGCAACCCGCCGCTCCCGCGTCTTCACCATCTCCATGCCGCCGGAGATGGCCGCGTCTGCCCAAGCCCTCGCTAAGCTGGAAAATCGCTCGATGAGCGAGTTGATGCGGGAGGCCTTCCGGGCGTACCATGGCCAACGAATTGGCGCAATCTTTGATGAGATCGGCAGATACGCGGCAACCCGCAACCCGCACGGATACA
>Ga0326728_10026839_pt1 | contig 10137 bp, 10 predicted proteins | sample MB3enrmetagenome_FD_207602 | JGI IMG/M metagenome (GOLD analysis project Ga0326728, IMG submission 207602) | Lab enriched peat soil microbial communities from McLean, Ithaca, NY, United States - MB31MN | ecosystem: Environmental > Terrestrial > Soil > Wetlands > Peat | place: USA: New York... | reverse complement strand
CTGCCCCCGTCGAACAGCCGGGAAAAAATCGGCCCAGATGTTGAGCAGGGCTCGCGCGCAGCAGTTGAAAGTACGCCTGCCGCGGCTTGCCGGGCAACCTGCTAAGCCGTGACCGGGAGGGAGGCCGGGCAACGCCGGCCAAGAACCGGTCGAACTTGCTGTGCCGCGGACCGAGAGACCTGGGATTGCCGCTCCTAAGGTATTGTTCAGCTTGTTTTCTGCCTGCGAACGGTTAGCCAAACGCTGGACCCGAGCGACCGCCCCGGCGAAAATCAAAAGGACGGCTGATTGGCGGCTGCCCGGTCAACTTGCTCGTTACGCCGAGCGGCCGTCCGATCTTCTCATGCGTGTTGCGAGACGCGTCGAAAAACTCGACTATCAAACTTGGATAGTCGTCGGGCGGAATGCAGAGCTTGTGCGCAGACGGCAATGGCACTACCGGAGGGGGTGACTGACCGTGGATCAGGCTGAAGAAGTCCCCAACCCCGATACCTCGTGAATGTCCGACCCACGGTCACCGATGACGTTCCTGGGGTGGATGGGGTGACGGCCCGCCGAAAGTGTTTCTGTAGACGTGCCGTCAGGCGGGGACGTGGCCGTTCTTCCTGGACATGTGCAGGCTCCTTTCGCCCGAAAAGTGGTAGTCCTATCACTTTTCATAGGGCTTTCAGGCCGCACTGCCGGCCGCCGGCAGGTATCCTAACTCCAGGATTCGGCGAAACTTACGTTAAGTGGGCGATAGTGGGCTCGAACCACCGACCCCCAGCTTGTCGAGCTGGTGCTCTAACCAACTGAGCTAATCGCCCCCGGCTGCCGTTGCTCGCCGGCCGACACAGACATATATACCTATGATATTCTGCCAACGGGTGCGGCGATTGTCAATTGGCCCTCCTGCGGTGGGGGTCGAGCCCGGACGGCGGGCGCACGCGCCGGGGCAGGACCTGTGCCGGCGAGCAAGGAAATCCGCGCTGCGAGGGCAGTCCTTGCGCGGCCCGCTCTTGCCATGCCCCCGCGGCAGGACCTATACTTCAGCACTTGGCAGTCCGTCGGCCCCAGGGCGGCGCCCTTTGTATCGGCGTCGGCTGCGGAGGGTTCGATTCTCACAGGCACGCGGGGAATATGCTTAGAGTCCACCTGCCCGACGAAAGTGTTCTGGAGTATTCCCGTCGCGTGCGACCGATAGACATTGCTGCCGAGCTGGGCCCCCGCCTGGCGAAGGCCACGCTGGCAGCCCAGGTGGACGGCCAGGTGATCGGGGCCGATGTCTTCCTTCCCGTGGAAGGCCAAATGACCTTGCGGCTCTTGACGGCTAAGGACCCCGAGGCCCTCGCCATCCTGCGGCATTCTTGCGCGCACGTGATGGCCCGGGCGGTCATGCGGCTGTTCGAGGGGGTGCAGTTGGCCTTTGGGCCCACGGTCGCCAACGGTTTCTACTACGACTTCCAGATGGAGCATGCCCTGTCGGAGGAGGATTTTCCGCGGATCGAAGCGGAGATGGCCGAGATCATTCGTCAGGACGAGCCGTTCGAGCGGGTGGAAATGGATCGCCGGGAGGCGATCGAGTTCTGCCGCGACTTGGGCCAATCGTTGAAGGTCGAGCACATCGAGACGGGCCTGGCCGACGAGGCCGGTGTATCGTTCTACCGCCAGGGCGAGTTCATGGACCTCTGCCGGGGCCCACACCTGCCCAGCGCGGGCCGGATCGGGGCCTTCAAACTGCTCTCGGTGGCCGGGGCCTACTGGAAGGGCGACGCCACCCGGCAGCAGCTCCAGCGGCTCTACGGGACCGCCTGGTTCACAAAGGCCGAATTGGAAAGCCATCTCAAGCAAGTCGAGGAAGCCAAGCGCCGCGACCACCGCGTCCTGGGCCGGCAACTCGAGTTGTTCCTGATCGAGCCGTCGGTGGGCCAGGGCCTGGTTTTCTGGCTCCCCAAGGGAATGGTCGTCCGCCGCCACCTGGAGAACTTCCTCTACGACGAGCTCCTGCGCCGCGGCTACCAGCCGGTCTCGACGCCGGTCTTGGGCAACGTGCAGCTTTACGAGACTTCGGGCCATTATCCGTATTACAAGGACGTGCAGTTTCCGCCCATCGAGATGCCCGACGGCGAGCGCTACCTGCTGCGGCCGATGAACTGCCCGCACCACATCACCATCTACCGCTCGAAGCCGCGGAGCTACCGGGAGCTGCCGTTGCGGATCGCGGAGTTCGGGCTGGTGCACCGCTTCGAGCAGTCGGGCGAGCTCAACGGGATGACCCGCGTGCGCGGCTTCACCCAGGACGACGCCCACATCTTTTGTACTGAGGAACAGGTGGCCGGCGAGTTCCGCGGCTGCGTCGAGATGACGCAGTTCGTGCTGAAGACGCTGGGACTGGAGGACTATCGGGTGCGGCTGGGGTTCCGCGACCCGGCCGGCCAGAAGTACGTCGGCTCGCCCGAGACGTGGCAGCGGGCCGAGACCGCCCTGGAGGCCGTCTGCCGCGAGATGCACCTGCCGAACCTCACGGTCGAGCGGGGCGAGGCGGCCTTCTACGGCCCCAAGGCCGACTTCGTCGTGGCCGACTGCCTCGGCCGGCAGTGGCAGTTGGGGACCGTGCAGTTGGACTACAACCTGCCCAGCCCGCAACGCTTCGGACTGGAATACGTGGGTGCGGACAATCACCCGCACCAGCCGGTGATGATCCACCGCGCGCCGTTCGGATCGTTCGAGCGTTTCGTGGGGATGCTGATCGAGCATTTTGCCGGGGCATTCCCGCTCTGGCTGGCGCCGGAGCAGGTCCGCGTGATGGTCGTCAGCCAGAAGGTCGAGCCGTACGGCCGCGAGGTGGAGGCCCGCCTGCGGGAGGCCGGCCTGCGGGTTTCCGGCGACTACCGGGCGGAGAAGATCGGCTCGAAGATACGCGACGCACAGTTGGAGTTGATCCCTTACATGTGCGTGCTGGGCGGCCGCGAGGCCGACTCCGGCCAGGTCGCCCTCCGCGATCGGCTGGAGGGGGACCTGGGCATGATGCCGCTGGAGGCGGCCGTCGCCCGGCTGCAGGCCGAGGTCCAGGCCAAGACCATCCGCCGGGTCGTCACCGGCTCGGCGGGACTCGGCGGCCGCGGCGAAGGAAGCGAGTATTGAAGGCCGCCCGGCCGGTGCCCTATAATGCAATGTGTCGCGGCAGATGAAAGACGGGAGGGCAACCGATGACTGTTACCTTGCCTCCAGAACTGGAGAAGGCGATCGAGCAGACGGCTGCGGACCACCGGGTCTCCGTCGAGGTTGTGGTGCGCGAGGCGCTTGAGTGGTACCTGCGGCTGGACGCAGAGTTGTTGGACGAGCTGGCCGCGTGGCAGGAGATTCGGGACGAGGCGTCCGCAATCGTCGAGGCCACACCGTGAATTACGGGGATGTCTGTTGGGTCGATCTGCCGGACCGCGGTGGGCGCGAGCAGCGCGGGCGGCGTCCCGCGATCGTGGGGCAGGATACGGCACGTTTTGCCCGCTTGCCGACGATCCTCCTCATCCCGCTCACTTCGCGTCAGGACGCGCTTCGTTTCCCTGGTACGCTCCACCTCGATCCCACACCCGTTAACGGCCTGGCCGCCGCCTCCGTCGCAATGATCTTCCAACTGGGCGCCGCTGACGTTCGCCGGGTTGGTCAGAGACTGGGAAAGATCGACAGTGCCGATCTGGCGGCGGCCCAGGCCATCGCGAACAATTGCAGAACCTGCCCTAGAACCTAGCCCGCAAAAGCCGGTATTTCATATTCAACGGGTGATTCTTCAGAACCTCTGGTAGCAGAAGGAGGACGATTGGCAATCGAATCGAAAAAGCAGCAGCGGATCAACGAGCAGATCCGCGTAACGCCCGTCCGCGTAATCGACGAGGCCGGAGCGCAATTGGGAATCATGGTGACCGAGGAAGCCATCAAGGCCGCGCGCAAGGTCAACCTGGACCTGGTCGAGGTGGCACCCACCGAGCGGCCGCCCGTCTGTCGCATCATGGACTTCGGCAAGTTCAAGTACCAGCAGAAGAAGCGGCAGCACAAGGGCCACACCCACCAGATCCGCATCAAGGAGATCCGGGTGCGGCCGAAGACAGGCGAGCACGACGTCAACGTGAAGGTCGGCCGCGCCCGCGAGTTCCTCGCGCACAAGGACAAAGTGATCGTGACCGTGATCTTCCGCGGCCGCGAGATGGCCCACGTCGAGGAGGGCCGGCGAGTGATCGACCAGGTCATCGCCCAGTTGGAGGACGTGGCCAAGATCGAGGCCGCGCCGGTCCATCACGGCCGCCGCATGATCTGCACGTTGGCGCCCAAGTAGGGTCCGGCGCCGCCGGCGCGCCAAATCGCCGGATCAGCCTGATGTTGTCCCGGATGATTCACATGGGGTGGGACAAGGTCGCGCCAGGTGGTGGTGGGACTGCGCAAACCGCGGAGCGCTACGATTGCGGGCTGAATACGGCACCCGCGACCGAAGTCCCGCCACCCGCGCGGTTTGCTCGTCCCACCCTACACGTTAATGAATTATCCGGGTCATAGCCGCGGCCGCCGCTCGGCAGAGCGAAATCGGCTTCATCCGGCATGGTCCCGCTCCCCTGCCGGGGTAATGTTGCGTTGCAGCGCGAGCGCGGCCGAGCCCACCGCAATGAAGAATGGTCCCTCGCCCGCGATCCAGAACCCGGGCAGGCCCGCCCGCAGGTCGATCCCTACCAGGACCGTTCCAAAGACCACGCAGGCCAGCGCGATGTAGGTGATCAGGGCGGCGTAGTGCCGCACGTCCCGCGCGGCGATCCACAGCAGGCCCGCATGGAACACGTACATCGCCGAAAGCGAGCGGGTCAGATAGACGATGATGGGCGTGTCCGGCAGCGTGCCCAGACCCAGCCAGCGATGGCTGGCGTCCATCCAGGCGTGCGGCATGAATACCGGCACGATGGCCAGAGAGTCTAATAGGGCGATGGCCCGCAGCAGGATGACCAACAGTTTTTCGGCGCTCGGCATCATGTTCCATCCTGAAAATGCAATGTCCAGGCTGGCCTCGTCAAACCGACCTCTTGTCCAAGCCCGCTAGGCTCGGGTCGAACAGCAGCGGGAAGAACCGGCCGGACAGCGGTTCTCCCGGCGGCACCGCCGGCACGCCTTCGAGCAGCGGCTCGGCCGAGGCGGAGGTGACACCGTCGCGGAATACGTTGATCACCGTCGCGCGCCGCGGCCGATCGGAGGTATTGCCATAAGAACCGTGGATGGTCAAGGGATGATGGAAGGAGGCATATCCCTTCTTGAGCTTCGTGGGCAGCGGCCGGAACATCGCCCTTTGCTCGTCATCGAGCACCGTCCGGATCGCGTCCATGTCGCCGGCCAACCCCGTAACGGGCAGGAGCGGCCAGCGGTGAGTGCCCGGCACGTGCTGCAGGCAGCCGTTCTCCAGGTCCGTGTCGTCCAGGGCGATGAAGCAGGTCAGGTGCGTCATGGGCACGGTGCGGGTCCAGTAAGAGTAGTCCTGGTGCCAGGCCACGACACCGCCGTGCCGCGGAGGTTTGCAGAAGAGCTGATCGTGCCAGAACCGCACGGCCCCGCCGACCAGTTGGCCGGCCGGCACGGTGAAGGCCGGGTTCCAAAGGATGTCGTGAAACGCCGGCGCGATGCGCCATGCGCCCAACGCATGGAATAGAACCGCTCCACCCCGCTGCGATTCGTTGGAATGGTACTCGTAGAACAGTTCGTGCCCGGGATGTCTTGGGTCGAACAGTGGAGTCAGCTCCTCGCGCAGGACATCCACTTGCTGATCGCTGAGCAGCCGGATGCCCGAGACGTAACCGTCGCGCCGGTAGCAGTTCAATTGCTCTTCGCTGAGCGCGTATTGCCGCCACTCCTCCGCGGCTTCCGGGATGCGAAACATCGAGCCGATCGGTCGGCCGTATCGCGATAGATCTTCGACCACGTCAAGCCCCTTTCAAGAAGAGAGTTTGCCGCTCGCCAACCACGTGATTTCGGGGATCGCCTGCCACCGCCGCCATCTCATGGCCACCCTCGCGTCGAACTACTCGCTCGCTGCCTGGACCTGGCCTGACACGGGCCCGGAGTGGTGCAAGCCCCGGTGTACCCAGCCTCGCGCAAGCCAAAGGCCGATAGGCGAAGTCATGGCAATCGAAGCATATATCAGCCACAGCGTGCCGGTGCGCATCTGGCCCGTTGGGGTATTGGCGGGGCAGAGCGTGGCCAGCAGGTATCCGGAATACAGCCCGGTGGTCCCCTTGGCCAGCAACCAGGGGACTTGGGCCAATCCCATGTACTGCGAAACCCGGCCGGGCGGGGCCAGCTCGCTGGCATACTCCAGGAATCGCGCCGACCACAGCGCCTCGCCGATCGAGAACAACACGAAGTAGCCGATCAGCAGTTTCAGGTCCGGGCCGAAGCAGAGCAGAAACGTGGGCGCGGCAGAGACCAACGAGCCGGCGATCATCATCGTGTAGACGTGGAATCGCCGCGTCAACACCGTGGCCAGCGGCACACCCACGAAAATGATCAGCGGGTTGATCCAGTTCACCAGCCATTCCATCTTGTCGCCGACCGCTTGCGGATACGACCGCAGGATGTACTCCGGCATGGTCAGCCACTGGTGGGCGAACAAGGTGCGGACCGGGAGCAACATGAAAATGAAGAACAGGAACCGCGAGTTGCCGAACGGCCCCTCGCTCAGATAGCTCCAAAACCGCGTGCCCAGGGTTGGTTGCGGCCCTGGCGGGGTGGCCGGCGCAGTGTCCGGCCGCAACCGCGCCGCCTCGGCCTTGCGCGTCATGAATATCAGGAACCCCAGCAGCGTCAGTCCCGTAATGCCGCAGCACACCCAGTTGACGGCCTGCACGCCGCTGCCGCAACACGAGGCGAGCCATGCGAGGGGAGATTCTTCTCCCGCTGCGGAAGCAGGCTGGTCCAAAATGGCCTGCACTCCGGGCCGGACCCAAGCGGACAACGCCCCGATCACGACTATCCCGAGGTTCATCAGCGCGTAGATCATTGCGTAACCCAGCGAGCTGGTCCGCTCGTCCGTGAACTGCTTGACCCCGGAGTAACACGTGGGTTGCAGGATGCCGGAACCGGCGGCCACCAGCAGAAGCGACAGCACGGCGGCGCCAGCCACGGCCGCTTGACCGGCGAGGCTGGGAAGCAAGCAGTAGACCGCCCTGCCCAGCGTGCTCAGCAGCAAGGCTACGGCAATCGCCCGGCGGAGTCCGAAGGACTCCGCAAAGCTGCCCACCCCCAGCATGAAGAGTGTCACGAGCATCGTGAACACGCTGACGGTGATGCCGGCGTAGGTGTCGGGCCAGTGCAGGTCCTTGCTGAAGTAGGTCGTCATCAGCGTCAAGATGCCGAAATACGCGGTCGATTCGACGACGAACGCCCCGATGACGTACCATAAGCCCCGCGGCGAAGCCCCCAGCTCGACGAAGGGTTTGAGGAACCGAGCCGACATGCATCTTCTCCAGGACCTAAACGGCGCCGGGCTCGAGCGATTCGGGGTGAGGATCGGCAGCCGCAGCGGAAAACCGTCCTGCCGCAGCGCTGACCACGGCCGCACGGAGGATTCCGGAGAGCGAGGCCCATGCGCTGGTTCGTTGTGACATACGATCCACCTTTCCTGGTCGACAGTGGTTTCCCTGTGTCCCTTTGTACCCTGCATTTCACGCCGTGGGAAGCGCCGGGCGGTGGAGCCGGCCGGTCAAGCGCGGCGAGGGGGCTGGAGCTAAGAATCGAGGAATTGGCGGACAGGCCTGCTCCGGTCTAATCCTAGCTGATTCTCGCTAATCGTTTTCATTAGTGCCGATCAGCGTGGATTAGCGTCCCCCGGGGCGAACGCTTGGCCTGTTGGGCCGAATCGGAAATCGCGGCGCCACGTCCCCTTGGGCGATGCCCAGGGCTGGAAGAATGGCTGGGCCCTCGGCCCGGCCATTGCCGCCCAGGAAGAACTTCATCGTCACACGGACGCGATCTATTTCTTGCCGAACAGGCCCATTTCACAAAGGAACCGAGAGGGCTGCTTTCTCCAGCCTCGGTACGTCTCGGCATAACTTATCGTGAGCGATTTGCTGGTGCGCGTGATCGCAACGAAGCAGTTCCGACGCTCCTCCTCCATTTCGGGGCTTCTATCGCCCTTCCTGATGCTCTGAAATGATGGAAGCTCATCTTCGACAAGGCCGACCAAGTATACGTGGTCGAACTCCTTCCCTTTTGAAGCATGGATTGTAAACAGCCGCACCGTGTCACTCTTCGGAATAGACTCCTTGGACCTCATTTGAAGCTCATGGAGGAAAGCCTCGAGCCCAAGCTCAGGGCCCAGCGCCCACGTGATCTCTTTCACGAGGGATTGCCAGACCTCCCGCTCTTCGACGTACCGTGCGAACGCTTCCCCCGACTGCTCGTTGTCCCCTTGGGCCAGAGCGTCGAACCAGGCGACAGCGTCCTCACCGAAATGGAGGAAATCGCTTCCTCCCCCGAGATGTTTCGCTGCGCTGCCAACTACCTTCCGCGCCGGCCCATCGCCTAACGCCCTTTCAGCCTGCTTGATCCAGCCCCGCAGGAGCCCTTGCTCGCTGGCCTCGGCATCTGCTGCAATCTCGCCGTCATCAACCTCGACGCCAGTAAGCTGCTTAAAGCTACCACAGATCGCGGCCAACATCTGCCGGTTTCTTTCGCTATTGGCAAGTCGGAGCATCGAATGGAGCCACACAAGGGGAGCGCTCTCAAACTCGTCCTTGCGTTGGGCAATTGCGGATGGAATCCCTTCCATTCCCAGAGCCTCCCCGAGGCCAATAAGCAATCGACGGGTTCTCGCCAAGACCACGACGGTGTTTAGCTGATCGGCTCGGTTAGCTCTAATATCGCCTGCCACCCCTTTCGCCTCGGCCCGTTCACTGTTGAACACTGGCAGTAACCGAACCGTGCCCGCGCCAGCATCGCCCTGATAAGGCACGAGCGGTTGCTTGGCCTTAGTGCGGAGGAAGTTGTGCCGGATCAAATTGTTCGCTAGGGTAACGATTTCAGCGGGGCAGCGGTAATTCACGGGAAGCTGCATCACCGTCGGGTGGTAATCTGCCGCCAAGTCCCCAATTCGCTTGTGGCTTGCTCCGTTCCACTGATAGATGATTTGATCGTCATCAGCGACCACGAAGAGGTTCTTCTCCTGGTCCCCCACCAGATGGCGCAGGAGCCTGTACTGCGCGTCGTTGGTGTCCTGAAACTCGTCGACACACACGAATGGATAGACAGCACGATACCTCTTGCAAAACGCGGGATACCGTTCAAATAGCTCATAGGTCCGCAGGATAAGGGAGGCGAAGTCTAGGGCATTGTGATTCGCCAGTTCCCGTTCATAGGCTGGGTAAACGAGTGACATTCGCTCACCCATTTCCTGATCCTTTAGGGCCTGTTTGCATTCCTGCGGAAAGACCAACAGCCCTTTTAGCCGAAGAATTACTGGCAGCGTCTTCTTGTCGAGGTCCGACACGACAGGCGACTCCCGCTTCGCATTGTCCACTGCGTCTGCGAGAATGGACTCCAAATCACCATCCTGGGAGTAAATCGAAAAATGTGGCCGAATTCCAACGTGCGTGCCGTGCTGGCGGAGTACCTCGGCGCAGAACGAGTGAAATGTCCCGAGGAACAACCGCCGCTCTTCGCCGGGAACTAGCGCTGTCACACGAGTCCGCATTTCGTCAGCGGCTTTATTTGTAAATGTGAGACAAAGGACCCGGAAGTTCTCCTCGCGCGTTCGGTCAAGAAGCCGGGCAACACGACAGGTCAGCACGCGGGTCTTTCCAGAACCCGGCCCTGCCAGAACCAAGAGTGATCCTCTTTCCCACTCGGCAGCGGTCCGCTGCAAATCGCTAAGTTCGGACCACGCTCGATCCAGGGGCGTTGCGTTCATCTCAGGCAGCCTTTGCAATTATGTCACGTATAGCGTCTGCGAAGAATTTCGGGACTCGGCTCGCGCCGGCCCCCGAGCTACGCAGCGCATGGATCAGGGCAGTCGCGCATTCCGTCTTTCGGCTCCTAGCGTACCCGGCAATTTCTTCGTGTGAACCGGAGTCATCGGGCTTCTTGGTTAGTGCCACTCCTTGGGCGGTGAGAATTCCGTGGTACTCGACGGCG
>Ga0326728_10026838_pt1 | contig 10137 bp, 5 predicted proteins | sample MB3enrmetagenome_FD_207602 | JGI IMG/M metagenome (GOLD analysis project Ga0326728, IMG submission 207602) | Lab enriched peat soil microbial communities from McLean, Ithaca, NY, United States - MB31MN | ecosystem: Environmental > Terrestrial > Soil > Wetlands > Peat | place: USA: New York... | reverse complement strand
CTCGCCGCTTTTCGCCACGTACCCCGCGATGCCCGTGCCGAGCGGCAACCGGATCTCCTGCTTTTCCAGCCCATGGGCAATGAGCGACCAGAGCTCCTTCGTCTCTTCGTCCACCAGGAAAAGCGTTCCGCGCTCCGCATCCGCCTGAGTCTTGGCAACTTCCAGGATGCGGCCCAGCAACTCGCCGAGGTCCAACGTCGAACCGAGCGCCTTGCTTGCGTCCACCAGAAACTGCAGTTTGGAAAGCGTCTGCCGCGTCGAGGAGTGCAACTCGGCGTCGCGCAGAGCGACGGAAGCAAACCAGGCGTGCAACCGGAAGACCACGAGCAGCGTGTTGGGTGGAGTCTTCCCGCACGCCAGCAGCAGCACGCCCCTGATGTTGGAATCCTCCACTAAGGGGTAAGCGGCCACGAAGGCAAGCCGGTTTTTTCTCACCCAGACTGAAAGAGCATCGCGCTGGGCTGTTCCTCCATGAAGCTCCTGTGGAAACCGCTCGCGGATGGCCTTCTCGAGCAATGAATCCTTGACGGATGCTTTCTTGAGGCCTGCCGGCAGCTTCAGCGGGCCGGCGGAGGCGCCCAGTTGGAGGTCAGATTCAGCTCCCTGTGATTGCCAGATGCCGGCTGCCCGCACACCGTAGCGAGTCACCAACCGGCCCACGACCACATCCATGACGTCCTGCGGTTCCTGTGCCACGCCAAACTCCCGGCCAAGGTCCTCGATCTCTCGCGCCATATCGATGACGTCCGGTGCAGATTTTGGTCGTTGTCGAACCCCGGTAGGTAGGCCTGATTTCGCCACGGTGGCTCCCCGCTTCAGGTATGAGATTCCGTCGCCGGGCTGAGTATATCCACCCTTCCACCCGGATGCAACCTGTTATTAGCTGAGAGAGTAGATCGAGGGAATGCTCGGGAACGCTCCACAAAACACCATAACCCGAGCGCTGAACTTAAGACTTGAGGGAAGGAGGAAGCAGGTAATCCAAGTTGCCTTAAACTGCCTGCTTCCCCAGGTAGTCATTAGAGTTGAGTTACCTGCATAGACGTAATTCGCACCAAAAAGGTTGCACTGCCGGCCCAGTTTGCCTTGGCTGCCGGTAGGACACTTTATCCCCCTGCGTTAAATGTGGATCGCCAGGAAGTTAACAGCCGGCAGCGGTAGGGGAGCGCTCTGCGCTCCCGCACGTGGGGGAAATGGGGCGAAGGTTCGGGAGGGCAGAGCCCTCCCTTACGCTTGCGTAGCGCCGGGCTTCAGCCCGGCATATGCCGCCCTGAAGGGCGGCGCTACCGTCGAAATCGAGACACTGCCACGGCCCGTTACTGGTTGATGGTGCAAAGGATGCTGTGATATTCGTCGATTGTCACCTTGTCGGGTCTTATCGGAAGCGGAACCTCGCCGTGGATTTCTTGCGCGCCCGTAACAGAAAAGAATCCCACACGATGAGATTGATTTTTGATTTGAATATAGATCGGAACGCGCATTACGAACTGATCGGAAACCTCACTCTGCTTCAGAGAGTACGCGAGCACGGTCTTGCCTCCCGCTCCGTCCTTCAGCTTGTACTTGAAATCATAATGAGGCACATCTGTCCCATACACCCATTCGTTGAAGAACCAATCCATGGGGTGACGCCAGTGTTTTTCCACGATCTTGCGGAAATCTTCCGTGGATGCGTTCTGAGATGAATAGGTTTTTGCGAAATCCCTCATCATCTCAATAAACGGCTGGTCGGGTTCGGGAAGCTGCGGAGTTTCCATAAGGGCCCGCAACATCTCAAGCACGTACGCACCCTTGGAATAGACCAAGGCATGGTAAAGGGATCCTTCGCGATAAGCAGGGAGCTGAAATCCAAGCCACAATGGGCCAACGTCCACCGGCCGATGTCCGTTGGAATCCTTACTGAGAAGCTCCCTTCGCTTCATATCCCAAAAGCTTCGCACTTTCTGAGGTTCAGATTTGCGAACAAAGAGACCTGCCGAGAACTCCGCGAAGCCTTCGTCGAGCCACTCGTCGTGGTAGGTTTTCGAACCCACCATATGGCCCCACCACTGGTGCGCCATCTCATGCTCCGCGACGGTGTTGTAGAACTCGCGGTCCTCCCCGCTGTCCGCCAATCGCAGTTGGTTGCGGGTCGTAGCATCCAGCAGAGAATCGTACGGGAGGAAGATGAGGGTCGGCCAGCTCTGCCCGTAGCCCCGGATCGGCTGTTCGGTAACGGAAATACTCTTGGAAGGCAGGGCGCCATAATAGTATTCATAAAGCTTCAAAGCCTGGAAGCTGATGCCCGCCGCGTACTGCGTATTGGCGGCAGTGTTGAAGCCTCCCGTAGTGATGCCCAATTGGCTCGCAAGCTCGCCGTGACTCGCGCCCTCCAGCTCCGCTGTATCAATGGCCGCTTGGAGTCCTTTCAATTCATCAGGAATTTCCTTGCCACCGTAGGCCGTGACGGTGAGATTCGCATCCGAGTGGCTCTTCTCCAGAAAGTTGCCATAGTTGAACCCCACGACACTGTAAGGAACGTCCGTCTCCCAATCGGTTTCAAGGGCATCTCCGCTTTTCGCCGAGTTGACCAGCCGTCCCGTCGCCACGAACTTGTAATTCTTGGGAGATCGCATATGCAGGCTGAAGACCGTACGGTCATCGAAAGACCCGAAACTCGGGAACCAGGATTCCCGGGAGGTGACATAGTAGAGCCCCGAGCCCTGCTGATAAATGATGCGGCTGTCGTGCGTGGAGTCTTCCGCATAATCGATTTTCAAGGTATAGGTTTTGTCCGCCGCCGCGGGCTCAGGAAGAAGCACCCAAGGGTCGTTGTCCAGCTTGCGGTCCTCTTGAATAAAGGTCAGTTTCTTCTGGCTGCCATCCGTGACCGAGCTGATCCGCAGGACACCCTGCAGTTTTAGCGGCAGCAGGCGCGGGGTTCCGTTCGGGACTTGGTATTCAAGGGTCGCAGTTGCTGAAAGGTGGTTGCTCTTACTGATTTCAGCATTAATCTTCTCGTTGCGGCAATGGGCGAGAAGTTTTCGGTGCTCCGGCCGCATCGTCTGCCGGTATTCCTCACCAAGATGGAAACCAGCCCACCACTCGGAATACTCATGCAGACTGTAGTGAATCAACTGCACTTCTTCATCGTTGCTCAATTCGGAATTGAGCAGTGGATCACGGTTCCAACTGATGTGGTAGAGCAATGAACCAGAGTGTTCGCCTTTGAAATCCGCGAGGAAGAAACCACGGCTCGAAGGATCCGAGAGGTCCGAGAGGATGCGCGCCGCCAGGTTCCGCATGACAAGGTCCCCGCGTTGCTCGTTCTCCCACCAGTCGTTGAAACTGTGGGCGTACTTGCTCTCGGCGGCTGCGAGCGCTTTTGTGGCGGTCCCCACATTCCCATTGCTCCCCACGTGCACGAGTTGCTGAAGCTGGGTCCAGGAGTCGTCAGTGAAGAAAAAGACGGCTTGGCTGAAATTATCCTCGAGCCCGGGCGACTTCGTGTGCCGGGCCAGTTGGCGCTGCTCGATCTCGGTCGGGGGTTTGAGCTCGATGCGGCCCTGGCCTTCGAAGACGGCTGCAACCACGCGGCCCGCTACGGGCTGGGCGAAGGTCAGGCGGCCACTGATAAAAGTGAAGGTGGCAGCGTCCCGCTTCCAACTGACGTTCTCCGTCACGGCGCCTGCGTCGCTCCCCTGCAAGGAGCGCAGCTGCTGGTAGACTCGCATGATTTCGTCCGTTGGCGCAGTCGAGAGGTCCGCAGCCGAAAGGCTCGCGGCGAGTGGCAGGCAGAGAAGAAACGCGAAAAACCTCAACTTCATGACTACCTCCTTCTGACCATTTGTGAGCCGTTCAGGAGCCGCAGGCGACGACTTCCGGACGACAGTTGTCGCACAGACTACGTCCACGGAGATTAATTTGCAACTAAGTCATCAATGCAGCGGTCAATTTGTCATACTGGCTCGAGTCAGGGAAAAAACAGATTCAGGCGTTAGGATTTCGGCGAGGCGGGGCTGGCTGCTTCAGTGATCGCTGAAGGCGCTGAACGCCGGATTGAAGCATTGCACCCGGAACTGCCCAAAGGTATATTACCCGTCGGTCAGAATACCAAGACGGAAATTCCGGATCGATGATAATCCGTGAAAACCCAGCTCGTACCTGAGGAGTGCCCATGCGCAATACACGCTCTCTAATCATCGCTGCCCTGGTCTCCATGGTGATCGCCGTTCTGCCGCCGGCCGCATCCCCTTCCGGGCCGTTGCGGGTGGTGTCTCCCGACGGCTCGGTGGAGATCCTCTTCCGCCTGGGCGCCAGTCGGGAGCCCACTTACAGTGTGCTCTTTCAGGGTAAGGCCGTTGTGGAAGCGTCCCCGCTGGCGCTGGACTTCCGTCAAGGCGGCGCCTGGGGAAAGGGACAGAAGATTGTCTCCGTCCGCCACAATTCACACGACAAGACCTATCCGATCGTAGCGGGAAAGTCGAACCATGCACGGGACCATTACAATCAAATGGTCGTAGCTCTGGAAGAAAGCGCCGTGGCGGGCCGAAGGATCGAACTGCACTTCCGTGCCTACGACGATGGGGCTGCCTTCCGCTACTTCATCCCGGACCAGCCGCAACTGCGGCAATTCGAACTGCTCCGGGAGCGCTCGGAATTCCGGTTCAAGGCCAACCTCACCTGCTGGGCTGCCCAGCACGGGAGCTTCACGACCGCGCAGGAAAAGGAGTTCGACCGGATCTCGCTCGACGACATCGCCCCCGGAGCGATTGTCGGCCTTCCGCTCACAATCTCACTCGGAGGAGGTGAGACCGCAGCGATAACCGAAGCCAACCTCCTTGACTATGCAGGGATGTATGTGGAAGGTGTCCCGGGCCAGCCGCACGCGGTCGTCACGCGGCTCTCGCCGCTGCCGAACGGCGGGGGTGTGGCTGTTCGGGCTAACGCTCCCCATTACACTCCCTGGCGCGTACTCATGCTGGGCCGGCAGCCCGGCGATCTGATTGAATCGAATATCCTATTGAACCTGAGCGAGCCGTGCGCGCTCAGCGATACCCGTTGGATTACGCCCGGCAAAGCTTTGTTTCCCTGGTGGGTTGCCTTCAAAGCCGAGCCTCCGATCCCGAGTCGCATGACGACCGCGAATCAAGAGTACTACACCGACTCTGCTGCTCAAGTGGGAGCCAAGTACCTCGAGTTCGAGCCCCCTTGGTATGGGGATGAAACGCAGTGCATCGAGAACCCGGACGCACAGGACATTACGAAGCCGCTCCCCGAACTCAACATGCCGGAGATCTTCGCTTATGGCCGCCAGCACGGCGTTGGGCTGGTCCTCTGGGTGCACTGGAAAAGCCTGCGCAACCAGATGGATGAGGCGCTGGCGTTGTACGACAAGTGGGGAGCCAAAGGGGTCAAGGTGGACTTCATGCAACGCGACGATCAGGAGATGGTGAACTTCTATACGGAGGTCGCACAGAAGTGCGCCCGGCGCCATCTGATGGTTGATTTTCACGGGGCATACAAACCGACCGGCCTGCGCCGCACCTATCCGAATGTCATCACCCGCGAAGGCGTCATGGGGGCCGAATACAATAAAGTGTCCGCCCGCATAACCCCCTTGCACAATGTGACGCTGCCGTTCACCCGGATGCTGGCCGGGCCGATGGACTACACCCCGGGCGGTTTCCGGAATGTCACTGCGGATCAGTTCAAGATCAACGAAAAAGAGCCGATGGTGATGGGAACACGCTGCCACCAGCTGGCGATGTACGTGGTGTACGAGAGCCCGCTTGCAATGGTTTCGGATAGCCCGGCGACATACCGCGGAGCGGTGGGAACGGATTTCATCCGCCAAGTCCCGACCAGTTGGGATGAAACCCGCGTCCTGGCAGGCGAGGTTGCCGAGTACATCGTCATAGCGCGCCGCCTTGGCGCAGACTGGTACATTGGAGCCATGACCAACTGGACTCCGCGTCACTTGGAGATTCCCTTGAAGAGACTGGGCGGCGGCGCTTGGACGGCGGATGTTTACGCCGACGGGCCGAACGCGGCTCGGACGCCAACCGACGTCACCCGTTCGCAGGCCACGTTGCAGTCGAGTGGCGCGATCATCCTCGACCTGGCGCCCGGCGGTGGCTGGGCCGCGCAACTGAAACCGGCGGCGAAATCGAATTAGCCACTCGTCTTGCAGTCACCTGTGGACAAGCCCGCAGTTACCGAAGAGGACCGATGACGGGTCGCTAAAAAGCTTGCAGCAAGGGCCGGTAAGAACCGAAGTACGAGAGACGGTGCGCGGTTCATCTCTCCAGCTTTCGGTACAGATTCGCAAAATAGCGCCGAATATCCTCTTGGATATTTTCCGGCACAGGACACTTGTACTTCGCCAGCATTTCCTCAACTCTATTGTGCGCACGAACCAGGATGGGTTGTCCCTCGCCGAACTCGCACGCCATGTCAAAGAGATCGTTCCCGAAGAATTCGCCCTCGCGCATGAGTTTCAGCGTCAACTCATCATCAAGGAATGACCGGCCAGGGCCAGAGTTCTTGATGCTCTTCAGCCCCAAATGTTCTTCATCGATAGTGATGCCGCATTTCAGGAATCTCGCAACTGCAAGCCACGCGGAATGGATGACCATCATCTCCGCCGACATGCCGATCGCATTGTAGCAAGAGCCAAAGCCCGCGAGCAGGTTGGCGTTCGACGCGCACGCCGCCAGCATGAACAGGATGCCCTCGGCGCCGTTCTGCTGGTCGTAACGATAGTTCAGTGATCCGCCGCATTCGGCGGTCGTGGGCAGGTTGTAGGATTTTCCCATTTGCACAGAGGCAATCTTCCACAGAACTTTGTCGATCGAATAATAGCGATCATAACCGGTCATCAGATCGGCTGCAGCGGGCCCGAGCGCATATTGGAATGGATGCCCCGGCTTGATGATCTGCGTAAGGGCAGCCAGCGCGACGGCCTCTGTGTTCGCCTGCAGCAGCGTGCCGGCAAGAGAGTACGGCGAGGTAGTTCCCGCTGAAGGGCACACCGTAGGAATGACCGGCATGTTGTACTGGCACGCCAGCAATAGATGTTCGGCGTTGACCTCCGCCAGCTCCAACGGGGACTTCACGGCAACGGCCGCGCTCATCAAATGGCCGTTGCCACCGGCATTATGTTCTTCCAAGAGGTCCTTGATATCCGCCCACAGGCGGAAGTCTTCGATTGAAGTTGTGTAGGCGCAGAGATGCTTGGCATGGCTCAGGAGGTGCGCTTCGCGGGCGTGCAGACTCGACGCCGGGCCTTCGAAGTCCGCGACGGGAAAGTCCATCAAGCCCATACAGACGACAGGATCGAGTTGCTGAGCAATGCGTGTATGTCGCCCCACATCCTCCAATCGCGGCCGGCGCGGCTGTTGGGTCGCATAATCAATGATCCAGGGATCGGTGACGATCGCGTGACAGTACTGGTGGCTTCCGCCGATCTCGTACTCTTTGCCATCCAGCCCACAAATCATGTAACTCGAAGGGACCTGCGCGAGAAGTTCGCGTAATAAGGGGGTCGGAAAGCGAACGATTCCGCTGGCCTCATCGACCGGGGCTCCCGCATTCCGTACACGGCGAAGAACATCGGGATGCGCAACGCGGCAGCCGACGTTTTCCAGGATGTCCTCGGTGGCGTGCCGAATCCGTTCAATCTCGTCGAGCGAAAGAGTTCGAATTAACTCCAGCATCTGGATTTATCCTCCATCAGGCCGGTTTAATGCCGTGCAATATGACATTATTGTCGCGAGTCCCATTGACCTCAAACAACCCGAGGTTTGGCTTTACCCAGTGCATTCCATCACGGCTCTCCGCGTAACATGTAACTTCATAATCAGAACCGTCGGTGGCGTCCGCGGGTAGACCCCGGTAGTACATGCGGTACTTTTCTCCGTCCTTCAGGACGGTCACGGAGCCGCAGAAACGTCCCTCCCAAGGACGGTTGAGCACAGCACGGCCATGAGAATGGAGGCAAATGGAATGTCTGTCATTACGAACTCCATCTTTCCTCCCGGCGACCCGGTCTCCATTCACCACTTCGATCTCGTCCTGCCTGCAGGGTGGAGCAAGACACATCCCCCAACCGCTCGGTCGAGTCAGAACATGCAAACAGGATCAGGCAGCATTCCAGATTGTCTTTGCGCTCGGCAGTCCTCAGTTTAGGCGCCGTACTTCCGGATGATCGAGTAAGCAGCGTCCCACGTGTTGTTCCATTGCAGCGGTGTGCTTTCGAAGAAGACCACCTCTTCGCAACCTGCCTCGGCCGCCGCTTCGACTCTTTCGGCCAGCGACTTCTCATCCTTGGGTGTGTAGGATTCAATCTGGCTCCCCAAGTACCGGCAAGGTGCCTGGACCCGAGAACGCGAATCCGCGATGGTCGCTTTGATCTTCCCGGCATCTTTCTGGTCGATTCCGCTGGTGTAGGCATTGACGAATTCCTCCACGAGTCCCTTGCGCGTCCAGGTTTCGTGGTCTTCGAGGAATGCGCTCAAAGGGTCAGCCAACGGGACCACCTTGTCACTCAAAGAGAGGCCGGCACGGCCATTGGGAGAGCCGAAGAGGCCGATCTTGATCTTCGGGTACGTGCTCCGCTGCATTTCCCGCACGCGCCGCACGAAGTCCGTCATGTAATCCGCCCGGAAGCGGACCCACTCGTCATCATCGTTGGGAATCTTGAAGGGATCGCGGCCGGTCTTCTTCTTGAACGCTTCCAGGGCCGGCTTGTCGTAGGTGCAATACCACACGCCTTTGTCGTCGTAATGCGGCGTGCACCCTACGCCACGCGACGATTCCATGGACTTGGCGAAATCAAAGTAGATCCCATCAGGCTCGTATTCCAGCAGCTCGCGAACCCAGGCGAGGCGGTAATCCATGGCCGGCGGGATGGCCATCGAAAAACGGCAGTGGGAGGCTTTGCCGTCGCGGTTCATCGTGAACCATTCCGGATGCCGCAGGCCCATGCGCCCAATTTGCCCAAGGGCTCCGTGGTCCTCCGCATGTTCGTGCCACAACCAGAATTGCATCCCTAATTTCCGGGACATGTCTCTGGCAATGCCCACGGAGTCAAAATTAGAGAAGTCAATGGCCTGGCTTCCCAGTTGCGGATCGTCGCCATAGCCCCAGCCTCCACTCTCCGTGGAGAAACCAAACCAGGGCTTCTTGTTCATGGAAACCAGCCATTTGAAGTGTTCGGGATACTTCTTCCGGTCGTACGGCGCAAAGAAACTGATCGGCGTGGCAATCTTGCTGGGATAGCTGGCTTGGCCGGAACCGCTCGTCCGCCAGAAAACGCGATAGAAACCCGAATCCGCAAGGCGACGCAGAATGTACCGGATGCCCACCTCGCCCCAGGTTCCCGCACCATAGGTCCAGTCTTCCAGTGTAACCATACAACTGAACTTCAGCTTGCCGGATGGACGGGATGGTTTCTCTTCCGTTTTCGTCTCTGAGACCACACCGGATGCCAGGCTTGCCGACAGGGGCGCCGCGCCCGCCACGGCTAGGAATTCTCTGCGTGAGATTTCATCTTTCGTCATGCTCTTGTCCTTTTCAGGCTGTTCTGGCGTCCCCGGACAGTTCCATCACCTATACACCACAGTGATGTACAGCCAGTCAATTTCAGCCGTTATAATTCTTCATTCGGGACCCCGAATCGGAGTCCCCCGTGCGACCAGCAATGTACACCGTCCCTCAGTGCCGCGCAACGCTCGATCCAGGTTCAGTGCGCCTCGGTTCCGACCGGCGGGTAGTGGTGTCATTTGCGTGACACGGGTGCTCCCAGGCGCAGTCATTCCCGCGCAAGCGAATCCACTCCGCAAGCCACTGGAAATACGCCGACGACGGCCTGGATTCCCGCTTTCGCGGGAATGACGTACGTTTCGAAAAGGACCCCATTCCATAGGACACCACTATCGGCCGGCGCCATTCCTTGACTTGCCCTGAGCGGGTCCCTAGAATTAAGAATCCGTACTGCTGACTAACAGGTTAATGGCATGGCGTTGCGAATCTACAACACATTGAGCGGGCAGATCGAGGATTTCAAGCCTCTCGACGATAACAAGGTGGGCATCTACACTTGCGGCCCAACCGTCTACGACTACGCCCACATTGGGAACTATCGGACCTTCGTTT
>Ga0326728_10026837_pt1 | contig 10137 bp, 9 predicted proteins | sample MB3enrmetagenome_FD_207602 | JGI IMG/M metagenome (GOLD analysis project Ga0326728, IMG submission 207602) | Lab enriched peat soil microbial communities from McLean, Ithaca, NY, United States - MB31MN | ecosystem: Environmental > Terrestrial > Soil > Wetlands > Peat | place: USA: New York... | reverse complement strand
AATATATTGTTGCCCAAATTAGGACACTCCCCACCGGCGTCGGTTTGCCTCGGAAGTTCCCCGTCACTACTTTGGATATCCAACGGTCTGCGCCAGGATGATTTTCTGGCTGGGCCGAAGCTTTGCCGTTTTAGCGAACGCCGCGCGATCAATGCTGCCTCGCACCACTGCCGCCAGTCCTTCGGAAGCACAGAACAGGTACACATTTTGGGCGATGAATCCTGTATCGGCGGCCGTGTACATGATCTGGTCTTCGCCGCCGGCTCTTCCGGTTTTTCCCAGGTCCGCCACATAAACGAGGTCGATCGCGGCATCTTTGACAAACGCCTGCTGGCCGGTTGCCCCGCGAACGTCCTGCTGCAAGACCGGCTTCAGAGTATTGGCTTTGGCGTCGTAGACGTAAAGGCCGTCCTGGGTGGCCACGTAGATATCAATTTCTTGCCAATTCATGGCCGAAGGGGCGGTCCGCTTGCCGTCGGGGCGGTTAATCCCGAAGGCTGCCCAGAGCAGATTGGAAAGCATCTGCGGCGAGAGTTTTTGATTGCTGAATTCCCGCGTGGAATGTCGATCTTTCAGCACTTCCATCAACGGCCTGCCCCCGGAGGTCTGCGGCGCTGGAAGAGCGACCGGGTTCTGTTCCTGCGCCAGCGCGAGAGAAGCGCAGGCAGCGATCGTAAGTATTCCAGAAAGACGCAAAAGGTGTTTTCGCATAAGTGTCCTTTCCGTTGTATTCAATACAACCAGTTGGAGACGGACACGTATTCTACACCCGCAGGGCTCGACGCGTATTGGCCTTTCCCACGGTTATGACATCAGTATCAACAATACGAAAAGGGCTACGTTGATGGCGTGGGCAGCGTAGCAAAGTGGGCAGTGAACGCCGAGGACACGTCGCAGCGCGTACACCAAATAGAAGCCGAGCATGACCGCAAGCAGGCTGGCGCCCAGCAACCACAGGCCCGCAGTCTCGAATGGCCTGAAGATCTGCCCGGAAATGTTCAGGTGCCGGGGCACAAACCCAATCCAGACCAAGAGGACAAGATAGTAGAGAATGCCAAGCAGCGAATTGGGAATTCCGAAGACCCGCGCGTAGGGTGTACGGACTACCGTAACGCAATTCGAACCCTCTCGCGCGCAGAAGATTTCCGGCACCCAGCGCGCCTTACGAATTCGTGCATAGTACGCGAAGGTGAAATAAAGGGAATCGGCCAGCCCGGCGAGCGAGAGCAATACAATCAACAGCCGAAGAATCACGTCACGACCTGAGGGATTGAGCCATTGGATCATTGAGCCATTGAGCCATTTGATCGCCGATTCGAAACCACGTGCAAATTCGCGGCCACCAGCCAACTCGTCCGACGGTACCGTCTATGCGTACCGACCCCCTCACCCGGCCCGCTCCGGCTGAAGAAAACGCCGGCAGCGGTCCACCCTCTCCCCCAAGGGGGAGAGGGCGAGTTACCAGAACCTAGTGCCCACCGCCATCTCGTTCCCCTGCCCCGAGTCCCTTCCATCGGAATTGGTCTGCCTGCTCAAGTTCCAGCACAGCCAGCACCCGGCAGCAAAACTGGGTGACGAGATCGTCGATGGTCTTCGGCCGGTGGTAGAAAGAAGGAATGATGGGGAAAATCACGGCGCCGGCGGCCTGAGCGCGCAACATGTTTTTCAGATGAATCTGATTGAAGGGGGCGTCGCGCACGGCCAGCACGAGCTTGCGGTCCTCCTTGAGGCAAACGTCCGCAGCGCGTTCGATGAGTGTATCCGAGATTCCGTGGGCAACCTGCGCCAGGCAGCCCGTGGTGCAGGGGATCACCACCATGCCGTCCACGGCGTACGACCCGCTGGCGATGCTGGCCCCGATGTCAGAGTCCAGCAAGTACTCGATCTTCGCTGTCGCCTGCGCGGCAAGGGCAGAGGGGATATCCGCGGATCGCGACACCTCCAGGTCGAGCTCGTCTCGCATCACCTTCAACCCGCTACCGGAGATCACGAGATGTATTTTCCCAACCCGATCGTCGGCTTCCAGCAGTTGCAGCATGCGACGGGCAAAAATCGCGCCGCTGGCGCCGGTCACTCCGAGGATAAGGCTCTTGCCGAGGGCAGTTTGCGAGGAGGGCATCAAAGGCATGTTAGTAAGTGCGTTGCGGGAAGTCAAGAAAGTCGGCTTGCACCTGATATACTAACTGCTAGAAGCGCTGACCGGGGAGGGGACATTGTCACCTGAAGAAATCACTGAAATGCTCCAGCAAGTGCGGCGGGGGAAACTGAGCGTGGAAGGCGCAGTGGAGCGCCTGCGCAACCTGCCTTACGAAAACCTGGGTTACGCCAAGATCGACCATCACCGATCGCTTCGCCAGGGATTCCCGGAAGTCGTCTTCGCGCGCGGCAAAGATCCTGCGCACGTGGAGGGAATTGTGCGTCGCATGCTGCTGAACCAGCACAACGTCCTTATCACGCGGGGCGATGCGGGCTTGTTTGAGCGCCTGAAGAATCTTGAAAAGACGGCTAAGTTCTATGAGCTTTCCGGCGCCATCACCTTCCGCCGCGAGCGCAAGATTCGAGGCAAGGGGAAAATCGTGGTGGTCTGCGCGGGCACCTCAGATATCCCGGTGGCGGAAGAAGCGCTGGTTACCGCCGAAATCATGGGAAACCGCGTCGAGTCACTTTACGACGTGGGTGTGGCGGGCATCCACCGGTTGTTGGGTGAGAGCCGGCACCTGCGCGACGCTCGCATCATCATCTGCGTGGCAGGAATGGAGGGGGCGCTGCCCAGCGTCGTGGGTGGCATGGTGAGTGCGCCCGTCATCGCCGTGCCCTCGAGCGTGGGTTACGGCGCCAGTTTCCGCGGCCTCGCGGCGCTGCTCGGCATGCTCAATAGTTGCTCGCCCAACGTCTGCGTCGTGAATATCGATAACGGATTCGGGGCGGGGTACCTTGCGAGCGTGATTAATCGCTTGTAAGCCCAGGCTGGGTTTCATGAACGACGCCCGCCGCGCCCGGCTCAAAGGACGAAACCCTTCTGCTCGGTTGTAGCGGCGAAGTAAGCCCAAGAAATAGCCTGCCTGCACTTCTTCGGTACCGTCCTCAACGTCCAGTGAATTCTCGCGAGGCCAACCCCTCACCCGGCCCGCTCCGGCTGATGAAAGCGCCGGCAGCGGTCCACCCTCTCCCCACGGGAGAGGGCCATCTTTCGCGAGGGGGAGGCTGAGGGCTGCTTTCATCCGAGGAGTCGCCGCAGGGCGTCTGCCTGTTCGGGGTTCTTGCGTAGCAGGATGCGGCGCAGGCGAACGAACTCGTCGCGGTCGATTTTCTGGACGGTACCGCGCCCGCGATGAGGGCTGAAAGCCAGGATATGATCGAGGTCGGGATGGCGCGTGAGGGGATTCCTGAAGCGCACGGCTTCTCGCGGCGGGCAGAAATCGAGGAGCGAGCCCATGCCGGTGTCGCGCCCGTCCGAAGCCGCTCGCGCTATCCCCACCACCCACTTGCGGTCCACTTCGTAGCAGAGGAACAGGTCTCCGCGCCTGACGTCTTCGCGGATATAGCGCAAGCTCGAGGCGCTGCGGATCCAGCCTTCGTCCCCCAGCTCATAAACGCCGCGCGTGCGCGAGCGGAAGTATTGATCAAACTCCCAGCCGCGTTTGGTGTTGATTTTGAACACCCAGATGTTCATGATTAGTGCCTAGTGGTTAGTGTTTAGTGGCTAGAAAGACACCGGACGCTAGGCACTAGCCACTAAGCGCTAACCACTGCCCTTCAGATTTCCACCACCCGCGCCACCCGAATCGCGGCGATGGCGCGGATTTCCGCCAGCACTTCTTCCGGGACGAGTTCGTCAACCTGGACCAATCCCACCGCCTCGCCGCCCTGCGCATCCCGGCCCAGAGCGAAATTGGCGATGTTGATTTTGTGGTCGCCCAGGATGGTGCCGATGCGTCCGATCACGCCCGGCACGTCCTGATTGCGAATGTAGACGTGAATGCCCTCCAGCGGAGCTTCGATATCGAGTCCGTTGATGCCCAGGATACGCAGGCTTCCCCGCAAGCCCACCATGGCAAGTGAACTAGCCTCTCCAGTTTCAGTGCGCAGCGCCAGCCCCAGGGAATGAGAGAACGCCGCGCGCCGGGCGCTGCGGAGCTCCTGCACTTCGATGCCCCGCGCCTGCGCCAGGGTTCCGGCGTTGACGATATTCACGCTGTCGGAGAGGGCCTTCTTGAGAATACCTTTCAGGACGGCGTTCTTCACCAGGTGCGTGTTCAGTTCCGCCAGCCCGCCGTCGTAGCTGATTCTGGCCTCACTGATGCGCTCGCCCGCGATCTGGGCCAGGAAGGTGCCCAGGTTTTCGCCAAGCTGCACGTAGGGGGCGAGCTTCTGATACTCCTCGGGCGAGATGGCGGGCATGTTGACGGCGTTGCGCGGCACGCCCTGGAGGAGATAATCGCGAACCTGCTCCGCGATCCGGATGCCTACGATCTCCTGGGCTTCTTCCGTCGAGCCCGCGATGTGCGGCGTGGCGACGACGCGCGGATGGTTCAGCAGGCGCGCATCTTTGGGCGGCTCGGTTTCGAAGACGTCCAGCCCGGCTCCGCCCACCTGGCCGCTTTCAAGGGCGGCCAGCAAGTCCGCCTGGTTGATCAACTCGCCGCGCGCGCAGTTCACGATGCGCACACCGGGCTTGGCAAGGGCCAGCGTCCTGGCGTTGAGCATCTGATGATTCGCCGCAGTTGCGGCCGCGTGCAAGCTCAGGAAATCACTTTCCTTCAGCAGTTCTTCGAGTGAAACCAGCTTGACGCCCTGTTCCTCCGCCAGCCGGGATGAAACAAAGGGGTCCGAGGCGAGAAGCGACATGCCGAAGGCCTGCGCAAGCCTCGCCACTTCGCGTCCGATGTTGCCGAAGCCCACCAGGCCCAGCGTTTTCGAGCGCAGCTCGATTCCAGTAAGCTTCTTTTTCTCCCACTGGCCGCGTTTGAGCTGGCTGTCGGCTTCCGGGATGCGCCTCGCCAGGGCGAGGAGCAGTCCCATGGTGTGCTCCGCCACGCTCACAGCGTTGCCGCCCGGCGTATTCATCACCACGATGCCCTTCTTGGTTGCGGCGTCCAGGTCGACGTTGTCCACACCGCTGCCCGCGCGCCCAATGACGCGCAAATGCCTGGCCCGCTCGAGCAGCGCTGCCGTCGCTTTCGTGGCGCTGCGCACCACCAGTGCGTCGGCGTCCTGTATTTCTTCCTCGACAGTGGCATTAGCCTTCTTGGGAAGGAAAACCACTTCCCAGGATTTCTCCGCCCTGAGAAGTTTGACGGCGCGTTCTGAAACGTTGTCTGCAATAAGGATTTTCATAAGAAAGTCGATAGTTGACAGTCGAATGTCGACAGCAAAAACAACCTCCGTTTGTCTTCCCTCTCCCTTGGGGAGAGGGTGTCCCGCTTCCGGCGTTTTCATCAGCCGGAGCGGGACGGGTGAGGGGTTTCTTGCCCCGCGGTGGCACGTATGGGCAACCGTTGTGGTTGCCCCCGGGCAGCCACAAGGGCCGCCCCCACGACGTCCTAGGCGCACCTCCGCAGGTACACTTCTTGTGCGGCGCGGACGCCGCTGCCCAATTCAACCTTGTGTCCCAGCTTCAAAAGCACCAGTTCCAGGGTCGCCGTCGCCGCAAACAGTTCCGGGACGTCGTAATAACCGAGGTGGGCAAGGCGGAAGATTTTGCCTTTCATGCTGCCCTGGCCGTTGGCAATGACGGCCCCGAAGCGGCTGCGCATTTCCTTCACGATAGCGCCTGAATCCATTCCTTCCGGAGCGCAGACGGCGGTGGCGGCGTTGGCCGGGGAAGAGACCGCGAATAACTTAAGCCCCAGCGCCTGGGCGGCCTCGCGCGTGGCCTCCGCCAGCAGCGCAGCGTTGGCGATCAGGTTTTCCCGGCCGATCTGTTTGATGTACTCGAGCGCCGCATGCAGGCTGATGATGAGCGTCGTCGCAGGAGTATAACTCGTCTCGCCTTTGGCCTGGTTCTTCCGCTCCTTTGCAAAATCAAAATAGTAGCGGGGAAGTTTGGCCTTGGCGATCATTTTCCAGGCCTTCTCGCTGACGCTGACGAAAGCCAGGCCGGGAGCAATCATGACGGCCTTTTGCGATCCCCCGATGACGATGTCCAGGCCCCACTCATCCGGGCGAAGGTCGGTGGTGCCGAGACCGGTTATGGCGTCCACCACCAGGCAGGTCTCGGGGTAGTTCCTGACGATTTCGCCCAGCGCCTTGACGTCATGGCTGACGGCGGTCGAGGTTTCAGTGGCCTGAACGTAGACCGCGCGGAACGGGCCGTCCTGCTCCAACCTTGCTTTCATCTCATGGACGTTCAAGGGATGACCATACGGAGCTTCGACCTTGACGGCCTCGATGCCGAAAGCTTCCGCGAGACCCAGCCAGCGCTCGCCGAACTTTCCCGCCGTGCCTACCAGGATGCGTTCGCCGGGCGATACCAGGTTCGAAACGGAGCCTTCCATCGCTCCCGAGCCGGAACTCGCCACGATCAGGACGTCGTTCTGAGTATTGAAATAGTATTTGAGAAGATCCAACGTTTCGCGCATGATGCGGCGAAACGCCTCGGTGCGGTGGTGAACATTGGCGACCATGGCACGCGCCTGGGCTTCCATGAGCAAGGGCGTAGGCCCTGGAGTGAAGAGTCTTTCCTTGATGATTCCTGGCATAGATTTGCTTCCCTCTTGGGTTTGAGTTGATCTATTACCTTCGACAACTACAGTAGGCTATCACAGCTTGAGGCCCGTGTCAGGAGGAAGGTGCCAAGCCTGATCCGTCGATAAGGTGCTACGGCCCGACCGGAGATCAGGTCGGAGCCGATGCTAGTCCCACGATTGTCTAGCCGACTACCTGTCACTGTCGTGGCATCGCGCAGGGAGTCGCAGGCCCTGACTTCGTTTTCGCAGAATGTCGCGTTCGTCGCTCCTTTTTGGGGTTAGATGGTTGCTAATTTGCTAGCTAAACGCACATAATTTGAAGCATCGAAAAAAGTGATGTCCTTTATTTTCAAGCACTTCTTAGCTTCGTTTCCACTGTTTTTCATTTTTTGCGATGCCCTGCTTTCTCCCTCTCGCCCGGAGTATCGGGTTTCCTGTTGCTCTTCGGTGACCCCGGCGCTTGCCTGCGACAATGTGTCCCTGACACGAGCACACTGATAGGCTATCACACCGAAGCCGGCCTGTCAAGCGAAAAATCGGTAGTATCCCAGGCTGAACTTGGGGCGGCGAGTTCAGATCGTCATAGGGAGGCGTGAAGCCGCCGCTACCCCAAACTGAGACACTGCCGAGAAATGGTTTATTTCACAACTCTCCAGAGAGATGTTACATTGGAGTGTCTATTATCGCCAATCATGGCAGACCAAGCACGCCACACATTCGCCTGGACGGATATCCTCTGGCTGGTCTTTCTGGGCGGCCTTGCGTTGATGGACCCGATTTACGAGGTTCATAAGCAGGAGATCCTGCTGGGCATCGGCCTGTTTCAGATCTTCGAGCATCGTTTTCTTAGTTGGAATCCCACCGGCAACAGGTTTTACAACGGGATCGTCAAGGCCTCCACGGCAGCGCACCTGCGGTTCATGGTCGATCTTTCGAGCCGCAGGTATTACAGCGTGGTCATCAAAATTGTCCTGGCCACTCTGCTCATGCAGCATACGGGCGGCATCACGAGCAGCTATTACCTCATCTATTTCTTGCCAGTCGTGACCGCAGCCCTGTTTTTCGAGGGCACGGGCACCCTGATCTGGACAGCGGCTGCTTCCGCGGCCTACTGTTCGCTCTTGATCCCGGCCTTGAAGTATTACGAGTTGCCGCCGGAGGGCGCCAAGGAACTGGCCCTTCGAAACATCTTCTTTTTCCTTGCGGCCATGCTGGTGAACCCTTTCGTAAGCGAGAACCGCCGCCAGGCGAAGCGCTATCGGCTGTTGGCTGAAGAGTTGGCGGAGACCAACCGCCGCCTCGGGCAAGCACAGGAAGAAGCCCGCCGGTCGGAGCGGCTGGCGGCTTTGGGACAGCTCACCGCGGGCTTGGCCCACGAGATCCGCAATCCCCTGGCGGTCATTAAAGGCTCGGCGGAGACGCTGACCCGCCGCCTCCAGTCGGCCGACCCGCTGACCGCGGAAGTTGCCGGGTATATCACCAGCGAGGTGAATCGCCTCAACACGGTAGTGACCCGCTTCCTCAACTTCGCGCGGCCGCTCAAACTGGAGAGAAGGCCCACGCAGATTCCGCCTCTCCTCGACCGCGCGGTAAGGGTGGCGGGCGAGCGCTGGCCGCAGGCGAAGATCGAGGTCGTCCGGCGCTACGCGGACGGTTTGCAGGAATTGAACGTGGACCCTGATCTCTCGGAGCAGGTGTTCGTTAACCTCGTGTTGAATGCCTATGAAGCGATGAAAGAAACCGGCGGCAAGCTGACCCTGAATGTAGCAGCCGCGAGATTTGACGGAAAGGACGGCGTGGAGGTCGACATCGAAGACACCGGGCCGGGCGTCCCTGCTGAACTATGCGAGCAGATCTTCAATCCCTTCTTCACGACCAAAGAAGAGGGAGTGGGTTTGGGATTGTCCCTGGTCTCGAAAATCGTGGATGACCATCGCGGCTGGATCCGCCTTTCGAGCGAACCGGGAAAGGGGGCATGCTTCCGCGTGTTCCTGCCGGCGGAATGAGGAGACAAGAAAATGGAAATTGGAAAATAGAAAATGGAAAATCGCAAGCGGAAAGTGGAAACTAGCATATGGAAAAGATTGTGAGCATATCGGTGGCAGCGAAGCAAGTCAGAGACTTTAAGGATCTGGAGGTCTGGCAAAAGGCGCGCCAACTGCGGCGCGAGATGTACAGCCTGGCGAAAAGCCTTCCCGATGTCGAGAAGTTTGGCTTGGCAAGCCAGATACGACGCGCGGCCGTTTCAGTAACAGCTAACATTGCCGGAGGGTACGGGCGGTTTGGCTACCAGGAAAACGCTCAGATGTGCCGTCAGGCGCGTGGCTCTTTGTACGAGTTGAGGGACCATCTAACGACCTGTGTAGATGAAGGATATATGGGATCGGCTGTCGCCGAGCGGCTGGATGCACTGATTCAGTCAGTAACGCGATTGCTCAATGGATACCTTCGGTCAACGCTAGCGCGCAAGCAAATGGAAATTGGAAAATAGAAAATGGAAATTGGAAAGTGGAAAGTGGGAAATAGCGACTGTACACTCGAGCCTCTTGTGAAGGCCATGTCGCTCGCAATCTCTCCGAGGGGCTCCCTCGGTAGCTCGTTTTCGCAGTTCCCACTTGCCTTCCTGCGCTTTCCAGTTTCCATTTTCGATTTTCCAGTTTCCAATTTCCATTTTCCAGTGCCTTTTCCCCAATAATCCCATGTCAACCATTCTGATCGTCGAAGATGAAGCGAAAATGTTGCGGCTGCTGGAATTGAATCTGGCGGAGGAGGGCTACACGACCCTCGCCGCCCCAGATGCCGAGACAGGACTCAAGCTTTTGCGGCAGGAGAAAGTCGACCTGGTGCTGACTGACCTTAAGCTTCCGCGCATGGACGGCCTGGAATTCCTGCAAAACGTTAAGCGCTCGAACGCCCACTTGCCGGTGATTCTGATGACGGCTTATGGCACGGTGGAAACCGCGATTAACGCCATGAAGGCCGGGGCAAGCGATTATGTGCTGAAGCCATTCTCGATGGAGGAGATCAAGCTTCTCATCAGCAAGGAACTGGACGTTCGCCGCCTGCGCGAGGAGAACCGCGACCTGCGCGAAGCGCTGGGCGAGCGCTACCGGTTTGAGAACATCGTTGCCAAGAGCGTCAAGCTACAGGAAGTGCTTGGCATCGTCGAGCGCGTTGCGCCCACGAATTCCACCGTGCTGCTGGGTGGAGAAAGCGGCGTGGGCAAAGACATGATCGCTCGCGCCATCCATCAGCACTCACGCCGCGCCTCCGGACCCTTCATCAAAATCAATTGCACCGCCATCCCCGAAAACCTGCTGGAGAGCGAACTGTTTGGATACGAGAAAGGAGCCTTTACCGGGGCGACGACGTCAAAGCCCGGCAAGTTCGAACTGGCGGATAAAGGCACTATTTTTCTGGACGAAATCGGCGACGTGCCCGGGGCCAT
>Ga0326728_10026836_pt1 | contig 10137 bp, 7 predicted proteins | sample MB3enrmetagenome_FD_207602 | JGI IMG/M metagenome (GOLD analysis project Ga0326728, IMG submission 207602) | Lab enriched peat soil microbial communities from McLean, Ithaca, NY, United States - MB31MN | ecosystem: Environmental > Terrestrial > Soil > Wetlands > Peat | place: USA: New York... | reverse complement strand
GGTGAAGTACACGGCTCGAGGGTTCCGCAACAAGGCCAACTTCGTCACCGCCATCTACTTCCACTGTGGCGGCCTCGACCTCCGGCCCTCCGCCTGCTCAACCCACTAAGATGCCGGAATTCCCGAAAAACGGGGTCCATTATAGTCCAGCTAAGCCGGTGGCCAACAATTGTGAAGCCCTTTTGCAAGTCCAAGAAGCGGTACCGCGAGCTTCTGGAAGAACACATCGAGGAGTTGAGCTCGCTGCAACAGCTTCACTACGCGTCCAACCGCTATGCGCTGCTGCTGATTTTTCAGGGCATGGACGCCGCCGGCAAAGACGGCGCCATCCGCCACGTCATGTCCGGGGTCAATCCGCAAGGCTGCCAGGTTTCGAGTTTCAAACAGCCCACCGCCGAGGAATTGGAACATGATTTTCTCTGGCGCTCCACGTGCCGGCTTCCCGAACGCGGGCAGATCGGCATCTTCAATCGCTCCTACTACGAAGAAGTGCTGGTCGTTCGGGTGCATCCGGAAATCCTCCGTAGCCAGGGACTTTCGGAAGAGTTCCGCGACGAGAAAACCATCTGGGATGCGCGGTATCGCTCTATCGTGGACCTGGAGGAGCATCTCCACCGTAACGGCACCCGAATCGTCAAGGTCTTCCTCCACTTGTCGAAGGACGAACAACGAAAGCGATTCCTCGATCGCATTGACGAGCCGGAGAAGAACTGGAAATTCAGCCTCGCGGACATTCACGAGCGGAAGTGCTGGAAGCGGTATGTGCAGGCTTATGGGGCTTGCCTGTCCGCAACCAACACGCACCGCGCGCCCTGGTACGTCGTCCCCGCCGATGATAAGGAGAATGCCCGGCCGATTGTCTCCCAAGTAGTCCTCGACGCGCTCAACGAACTTAAGATGGCATATCCCAGGACCACCGCGAAGCGCCGGCGAGAGTTGGAATCGATCCGCAAGCTGCTGGCGAAGTAACATTTGGCTTATGGCCTCTGATTCCGCCTCCGGCCTCACAAGCGATGAAGCTCGCCGCCGGATCGAGAAGTTCGGTCCCAACGCCGTGCCGGACACCGCTCTCGATCCGTTCCGCAGGGCGCTGGCCAAGTTCTGGGCGCCGGTTCCGTGGATGCTCGAGGCTGCGATCGTGCTCGAGGTCGTTCTCGGGAAGCACGTCGAGGCGGCGATCATCGGGGGTCTATTGGCCTTCAACGCCGCGCTCGGGTTCTTCCAGGAAGGGCGCGCTCAGGCGACTCTTGCCGCGCTGAAGTCGCGGCTCGCGCTGAACGCGTCGGTCCGCCGCGATAATGTTTGGGCGACCGTGCCATCCGCCGAACTTGTACCGGGCGATGTTGTGAAGCTATCTGTTGGCGCGGTGGTCGCCGCCGACGTCCGTCTGAAGGAAGGATCGGTGCTGCTCGACCAGTCCATGCTCACCGGCGAGTCCGTTCCGATCGAAGCTGCCGCCGGGTTCGAGACATATGCGGGGGCGCTGGTTCGGAGGGGCGAAGCCGTTGCAGAGGTTACGGCGACCGGAAGGCGCACCAAGTTTGGACGCACCGCGGAGCTGGTTCGTACCGCGCACTTCGAAAGTTCACAGCAGAAGGCCGTCCTGCACGTGGTCCGCAATCTCGCCGTGTTCAACGGTGTCCTCATCGTGATCCTCGTGGGATATGCCCACGCTCTCAAGATGCCGGTAGGTGAGATCGTTCCGCCGGTGCTCACGGCCGTTCTGGGGTCGATCCCCGTGGCGCTGCCTGCTACCTTCACCCTTGCGGCGGCGCTCGGCGCGCGGGCGCTGGCTCATCTCGGCGTCCTTCCAACGCGGCTTTCCGCCGTCGATGAAGCGGCGAGCGTCGAGGTCCTGTGCTCGGACAAAACCGGCACGCTGACGCTCAACGAGCTGAAGGTAACCGCCGTACACCCGATGCCCGGCTTCGATGAATCGCACGTTCTGGGGGTGGCTGCCCTCGCCAGCTCGGATGGCGGGCAGGATCCCGTGGACGCGGCCATTCGATCCGCCGCCGTGCAGACCGCCGCCTCCGATCTGCCGAAACTGAGTAAGTTTGTGCCTTTCGATTCCGCCACGAAGATGTCCGAGGCCACGGCTGTCGATCCGAGCGGCGCCACGGTGCGTGTCGTGAAGGGAGCTTTTGACGCGGTGATCGGCCTTGCGCAACCATCGCCCGATGCGTCCGCGGCAGCGGCCCATCTCGAGGCTCAGGGCTTCCGGGTTCTCGCCGTCGCGGCGGGTCCGCCCGAGGCGATGAAGCTCGCCGGAATCGTCGCCCTTAGCGATCCCCCTCGAACGGATTCGGCGGCGCTCATCGCGGAGCTGCGCGCGTTGGGCGTTCGTACCGTGATGGTGACGGGCGACGCCCCTGCGACGGCGGCGATCGTGGCCCGTGCGGTGGGTCTCGATGGAGCCGTCTGTCCCCCCGGGCCTATCCCCGACGCTGTGCGCCCCGAGGATTTCGCCGTCTTCGCCGGCGTGCTTCCGAAGGGAAAGTACGATCTCGTCAAGGCGTTCCAGAAGAGCGGTCACGCTGTTGGTATGTGCGGCGACGGAGCCAACGACGCGCCGGCTTTGCGCCAAGCGCAGATGGGAATCGCGGTGTCAACTGCGACCGATGTCGCTAAGTCGGCGGCTGGCATTGTACTCACTAAACCAGGGCTCGGCGGTATCGTCGCTTCGGTTAAAGAAGGCCGCGTGACGTTCCAGCGCATCCTGACATACGCGATCAACTCAGTTACCGGCAAGATCTCAAAGGTGCTCTTTCTGGCGGTAGGTCTGGTCATGACCGGGCATGCGATCCTGACTCCCATGTTGATGGTCGTCATCATGCTCGCCGGCGACCTCCTCGGCATGTCCCTGACGACGGACAACGTGCGCCCGTCTCCGACTCCCAATGCCTGCCGAATCGGCGCATTGACAATCGCGGGCGTCTTCGTGGGAATCGGCGAGCTGGTCTATTGCACCGCCGTCCTGGCCGTCGCCAAATACCGCCTGGGTTTTGGAATCGAAACGCTAAGGAGCCTGGCCTTCGTGTCCATCGTGTTCGGCAATCAAGCCACCACCTACACGAATCGCGAACGCCGGCGCCTGGGGTCTTTACGTCCCAGCCGGTTGCTCATCGCCTCGTCCGCAGCGGATCTGCTGATCGCATCGACGCTGGCGACTTGCGGAATCGCCATGGCTGCTCTGCCTGCGCTGGTTGTGGGAGGAACACTCGTGGCGGCAGCGGCCTTCGCATTCGTCCTGGACTTGGCCAAGGTCCCCGTCTTCAAACGACTCCGAATCGGGTAGTTCTCGTCAAATCGTATCCGAGTGGGCGACCGGGCGAGCCCAGCCGCGACAGCAAAGTCCGGACTTCGCCGTGCAGCTTCCGCACTCTGCCCGGGCGCATCCCCGCCGTCTGACGCGGGCTGTGCAAACAGGGGCACTTGGTCCGTCTCGTGCCCTACACGCAGGAGCCCGATTCCACTACGCCGTGCCAGCTTCCCGCGCGGAAGACAAGGACACCATCGAACCGGCCGCGAACGGCGGCCTGAAGAACGCTCAAGGATGGACACTCACATCCTCCATGCCATCGGATTGGGCCTGCCGAGCCTTGCCGCAGGCGCTGGTTCGCTAACTGCTGGCCGTTTGGCCCCAAATCTGCTAAGGCCATGCTTGATGGAGGAAACGACATGAACTTGAGGAATGTCAGTCTGTTTTTTGCATTGCTGGCGCTGCTTGTCACCGGAATCTCTGTAGGATGCTCGCGGACGTCCACCAAATCACCCGACTTTTCTGCCAGCGTCCGCACATCGCTCGATCAGGCCGGGTTCAAAGATGTCTCGGTGAGTCAGGATCGTGACAAGGGAGTTGTGAGCCTCGGCGGGCGCGTGGCAACGGACACCGACAAGTCACGAGCCGAATCCCTGGCAAGGTCTATCGCTGGGGACCAGGTTGTGTCGAACCAGATTGCGGTGATTCCGCCGGGCGCCGAGGGTGATGCTCGAAGAATGAACGCCGACCTGGACAAGGGTATCGAGAGCAACCTGGATGCAGCTCTCGTCAACGCAAGGCTTCGCGAGAGGGTCGAGTTTACCGTCGAGAATCACGTCGTCACACTGACTGGTGAGGTCAACTCTCAATCCAAGCGCGCGGGTGTGGAACAGGTCGCCTCTGCGGTTGCAAACGTGCAGCAGGTGGTGAACGAACTGCAAGTTAAAGAGCAAAAGGCCAGTTCGTCGAATTGAGAAAGTTCGTCAACGCACGCGGCCTCGCCGATCCGTTTGGGTTCGGCTCCGTCGCTGGTCCGACCTGCGGCACTTATTGCCTTGGGGACGGCAGGATCTGCACTTGACAACCCGTGGGGCCCCGGGTGGCCACCTCGCGTTTCGCGGACATTCAGCTTTGGCCCCCGGTGTGCAGTGAACCGGTTGGGGAATTGCCTGCCCCTTCCGTGTTCAGCCGGCGATTCCGGGACCACCGAGAAGACGCGGTACAGGAAGTGGAGGGAGATCATGAGACTGCCAGCGCTCAGCACAACGGAGTTGGAATTGGCCATTGCTCTCGTCGCGATCCTCGTTGCAGGCCTCGCCGCGATCATTTGGCGCCGCAATCGCCGGACTGCGGGACTGCGCACTCGGTTTGGTGAAGCTGAATATGCGCGTGCCCTCGACGAAGGCGGCAACCGCCGGCATGCGGAAGCCGCGCTGGATGAGCGCGCGCAACGAATCGAGGCGCTTCACATCCGGCCGCTCGCTGCAAACGACCGTGCGCGCTTCGTAGCGACCTGGCGCGAAGTCCAGTCGCGATTCGTGGACGGCCCCGCCGGTGCTGTAACGGCCGCGGACCAACTGCTGGGCGATGTGATGTCCACGCGCGGCTATCCGATCGGCAACTACGACCAGCGGGCAGCGGATATCTCCGTGGATCATCCGCTGGTTCTGGAGAACTACCGGACCGCTCACGAAATCGCGCTCCGCGAGACGCGGGGGCAGGCCGGCACGGAAGACCTGCGCCAGGCAATGGTTCACTTCCGGACGCTTTTCGAGGAGCTCGTCAACGAGCCGGGGTTGCCCCTGGCGAAGGCTGCATCGCAAGCCAACTGGGCAGGCCGCTTTGCCTGCCCAGGGACTTTGGCCACGAGCCATGCGTGGGCCTCAAAAGGAACTGCCATGTCATTCGGGATTTACATTGTCGGCTTCCTGATACTGATCGGCGGGCTGATCTACGGAGCCGTGATACTCCATGTTGCCCCGCATTGGATCGCAGTGGGTGCGATCGTACTCGTGGGTCTTGCGATCGTGAAGGGCGTCCAAGCCACGCGCGGAAAAGATCCGGCACACTAGGCGGCGGGTGTTGGGGCCGGACCGCGATTGACCCCATCCCAGCCCATTCGCGCAGAACAGAGAAGATCGTCGGGAGGTAGCGTCCCAGATGCACATGCAGAGGAAAACGATTCTCATCGTCGTCGCCGCGACTGGCGTTGCCGTAGGCTTGGGGGCATGGGCTCTGCTCAGAGGAGAAGGCGGAGTTCACTATCGCACGGCGGCCGTCCAGCACGGCGACATCAACGTCACCATCTCGGCCACCGGTAACCCGAACGCGGTCGTAACCGTCGCCGTGGGCTCGCAAGTGTCGGGCATCATTCTGGCCCTGTTCGCGGACTTCAACACGAAAGTGACCAAGGGCGAACTGATCGCGCGGCTCGATCCGGCGCCCTTCCAGGCCAAGGTCGATCAGGCACAGGCCAACGTCGATTCGGCGCGGGCCGCCGTAGCCAATACCCAGGCCGTCGTCCAGCAGGCTTTGGCGGGCATTCAGGCTGCCAACTCCGCCCTGGCAGCCGCGCAGGCGAATGTCGTGAAAGCGCAGGCCGTCGCCGACGACGCCAAGGTCAAGGTCGACCGGCGTGTCATCATGGTCAAGCAGGGTGCGGACGCCAAAGAGGATCTCGAAACCGCTCAGACCACTTACAAGTCGGCCGTGGCCGATCACGACGCCCTAGTGGCTCAGCAGCATGCCGAAGAAGACAGCGTCAAGGTCGCCAAGGCTCAGTTGAACGTGGCGAATTCCCTTTTGACCGCCAACCAGGGACAGGTGAAGCAGTTCGCCGCGGCCCTGCAATCCACCCAGATCGACCTGGACTATACCAACATCAGAGCCCCGGTGGATGGCGTCGTGGTGTCGCGGAACGTGGATGTCGGACAGACTGTTGCCGCCAGCCTGGCGGCTCCGACGCTCTTTCTGATCGCTCAGGACCTGACGAAGATGCAGGTGGATACCAACGTCTCGGAAGCGGATGTGGGACGCGTGCGCGTGAACCAGCCGGCATCGTTCACGGTGGATGCCTATCCCGGCCAGGTGTTCCGAGGCAACGTGACGTCGGTCCGCGAGGCGCCCATCAACGTGCAAAACGTTATCACCTACGACGCGGTGATCGGTGTCGCGAATCCGGACCTCAAGCTGTTTCCGGGTATGACGGCGAATGTGAAGATTCTGGTGAATCGGCGCATCAACGTTCTGGAGGTTTCTAACGCCGCGCTGCGCTATCACCCGGCGTCTAGCACGGCGGCGCCCGCAGCCACTACGGTGGCACGCAAGAGCGCAACGCCGGAGAAGGCCGTCTGGATACTGGACCCGGACAATAAACCGGAGCGCGTCGTGCTTACTACGGGCGAAACCGATGGCACAAATACGGAAGTTCTGACAGGCAGCCTGAAGGACGGAGACAACGCGATTGAAGCGGTGTTGGCGAGCGCGGCGCCCGCATCGGGCGGCAGCCCCGTCTCCCAGACCGGCAGCCGGGGCGGCAGAGGGCCGGGATTCTAAGTGAGCGAAACGGCATCGGTAATCGAAATCCAGGATCTGGTGAAGGATTACAACCTCGGCCAGGTGCCTGTGCATGTGTTGAAGAACATCTCGTTCGAGATCGGACGGGGGGATTTCGTATCGATCATGGGGCCATCCGGTTCCGGCAAATCCACGCTCATGAACATTCTCGGCTGCCTCGACAAGCCCACTTCCGGGACCTACAAACTGGACGGCATCAGTGTTGGAAAGCTGGGCCGCGACCAACTGGCGGAGATCCGCAACAAGAAGATCGGGTTCGTATTCCAGCAGTTCAACCTGCTGGCGCGCACCAGCGCCTCGGAAAATGTCGAACTGCCGCTGATGTATACCGATACGCCCGCCCAGGAGCGGCACGAGCGGGCCATGAAGGCCCTGCTCGCCGTGGGACTTGCCGGAAGGGAAGACCATCAGCCGAGCCAGCTTTCCGGCGGTCAACAGCAGCGCGTGGCGATCGCGCGATCGCTGGTGAACGATCCCAGCATTATCCTGGCGGACGAGCCGACCGGAGCCCTGGACTCCAGAACCAGCATCGAGATTATGGCGATCTTTCAACGGCTGAACCGCGAAAAGGGCATCACCATGATCGTAGTGACCCACGATCCCGACGTTGCGGTCTACTCGAACCGTTGCATCCATTTCAAGGACGGTAAGCTGCAGCTCGACGAGAGGCTGACCAAGCTGCGCGACGCGCGGCAGGATCTGGAGCATCTCCCCGCCGAGCAGCCGGAGGAGGCGGTTTCGTAATGAACAGGATCGTCGCCAGCGTCGGGATCGCGCTCCGCGCCCTTAAAGTGAACCGCATGCGCTCGGCGCTCACCATGCTGGGGATCATCATCGGCGTGGCGGCCGTGATCGCGATGGTGGGTGTTGGCGCGGGTGCCACCGCCAGGATTCAGGACCAGATCCAGAGTATCGGCAGCAACCTGATCATCGTCTTGCCGGGCAGCATCAGCAGCAACGGCGTTCGGCTCGGCTCCGGCGCGGTCGCATCGTTGACGCAGGACGACGCCAAGGCCATCGCGGCCGACTGCCCCTCCGTTTCGGCCGTCGCTCCCACCGTGCGCGGCGGGGTGCAGGTAGTGTACGGAAACAGTAACTGGGCCACCAGCGCTCAGGGTGTCACTCCCGATTACATGACGATTCGCGATTACACCATGTTGTCCGGCCAGTTCTTCACAACACAGGACGTTGATGCGGCCGCCAAAGTGGCCGTGCTCGGTGAAACCGTCGCACAAAACCTGTTTGGCGACAGCGATCCTACGGCCCAGGTGGTCATCATCAAGAATGTGCCGTTCACCGTGACGGGCGTACTGACGCCCAAGGGCCAGTCGCCGACGGGGCAGGATCAGGACGACGTCATCCTGCTGCCTATCTCCACGGCCACGCAAAAGGTATTCGGCGCCAACAAGGTCAATGCCAAAGCGGTCGCCTCGCTTATGGTGCAGGCCTTGAACCCGCAATCCATGGATCAGGCGATAGCGGAGATGACGGCGCTGTTGCACGAACGGCATAGGATCGAGCCCGGCGTGGAGGACGACTTCACGGTTCGCAACCTGACCGAGGTCTTCGCGGCCCAGGAAACATCGGCGCAAGTCATGTCGATCCTGCTGGGCGCCATCGCGTCGGTTTCGCTGATCGTCGGCGGTATCGGGATCATGAACATCATGCTGGTGTCGGTGACCGAAAGGACGCGAGAGATCGGCCTGCGCCAGGCGGTGGGCGCCAAGACGCGCGATATCCTGTTGCAGTTTCTGGTGGAAGCCGTGACGCTCTCCGTGCTGGGGGGAATCATCGGGATCGCGGTGGGGCTGACGGCTTCGCTGCTCATCTCGCACTTCGCGCAATGGTCTACCCAGGTCAGCCTGCTGTCCATCCTTCTGGCGTTTGCATTTTCGGCATTAGTGGGAGTGTTCTTTGGTTACTACCCGGCCCGCAAGGCGGCGTTCATGGATCCGATTGATGCTCTCCGATATGAATGAATCTCATCGTCTTCGGTTTTCGATCGTCTCAGCGACGGCCGGATTGCTGCTTTCTTCGAGCGCCTGCATGGTCGGCCCGAAGTACCAGCGTCCTGCCGTGCCCCCGTCTCCGGCCTTCAAGGAAGAGCTGCCGGCCGGTTGGAAGGACGCACAACCCAATGATCAGGTAATTCGCGGCAAGTGGTGGCAGGTCTACAAGGATCCGGGGCTCGACGCGCTCGAAGACCGGGTGAGCATCTCGAACCAGAATGTATTGGCCGCAGACGCTCAATTCCGCGCGGCCAAAGCGGCAGTGCGCGTCGCCCGAGCCGGCCTGTTTCCCACCGTGACCACCTCTCCCTCCGCGACGCGTTCCGGAGGGGGCGCTTCCGGCCTGCGCCGCCTGTACACGATACCGATCGATTTCATCTATCAGATCGATATATGGGGAAACATCCGGCGCGGCGTTGCGGCCAATTCGGCCATCGCGCAGGCCTCGGCGGCGGACCTCGAGAATGCCCGCTTGCTTTATCAGGCGGAACTCGCCCAGGACTACTTCCAGATCGTGGGACTGGACGCCACGCGGCGGTTGCTGGATACCACCGTGAAGTCGTATGAGCGGTACGTTCAGATTACCCAGGATCGATTCGATGGCGGTGTCGCATCGATGGGCGACGTGGCGCAGGCTCAGACTCAATTGGAGACGGCACGCGCGCAGTTGGTCGACCTGGGAGTGCAGCGGGCCCAATTCGAACATGCGATCGCGGTGCTGGCGGGCAAACCGCCTTCCGGTCTGTCGATTCCCGACGCACCGAACCAGTCTCCGCCGCCGGTATCTCTGGTCGGTATTCCTTCCGCGTTGCTCGAACGAAGGCCCGACGTAGCGGCTGCCGAACGGCAGGTCGCAGCCGCGAACGAACAGATCGGAATCGCCAAGGCGGCGCTCTACCCGTCCCTGACCCTCGGCGCCGACGCCGGCTTGCAGTCCTCAACCGCCGCCGATCTGTTCACCTGGCCCAGCCGCTTCTGGTCCGTGGGACCGCAGTTGGCCGCGACTCTCTTCGATGCGGGCAGGCGCCGCGCTCAAATCAAGGTAACCGAAGCCACCTATGACGCCACTGTGGCGAGTTACAGGCAAACCGTGCTGACTGCATTTGAGCAGGTGGAGGATAGTCTGGCGCAGTTGCGCATCCTTGCCGAAGAGGCCGAGATCACGGACCGCGCGGTCAAAGCCGCCCAGCAGTCGCTGGCGATATCTACGGACCAATACCTGGGAGGTCTCACCAACTATCTGCAGGTCATCACCGCGCAGACCAGCGCACTGCAGAATCAACGGACCGC
>Ga0326728_10026835_pt1 | contig 10138 bp, 13 predicted proteins | sample MB3enrmetagenome_FD_207602 | JGI IMG/M metagenome (GOLD analysis project Ga0326728, IMG submission 207602) | Lab enriched peat soil microbial communities from McLean, Ithaca, NY, United States - MB31MN | ecosystem: Environmental > Terrestrial > Soil > Wetlands > Peat | place: USA: New York... | reverse complement strand
CAAGGGGCTGATTCCGCCGGCTGCCGCGGTGGCGTTTTCAATTGCGCTGCCATGGTGCCACCGCTCGTGGACGGAGTACCAGACCTTCGGCCCCAATCACTACACATATAATCGCTACGAACCGAATTTAGCTGCTCATGCGCTGGTGGCGGCTTTTGCCATCTTTATCTGCTATTGGGGAGTGCGCCAGGCCTCGAAGGCGCTGGTCAACCTGGGCATCGTGGGCTTCGCCGTGGCCGTGGCGTGGTTCTACTTCAGCGACATCTTCGATAAGGTGGGCCGCTCGCTGGGGCTGATTGGGCTGGGGATTCTGTTTCTGGCCGGAGGATGGGCTCTGGAAAAGATGAGGCGGCGGATTCTGGCCGGCATGGATTCAACGGGGCAATCAACCGAGAAGGCAGCCGAGGAGGCGATATGAAGCTCTCAAAGACCTCCGTTGCGCTGCTGCTGATCCAGTTGGCGATCATTTCTTCGATCGCCGCCAAGTACCTCTACCAGCGCCAGACTTGTCCCCGGGTGTGGACGCGCACCGTGGCCTACGACCCGCAGTTACCGATGCGGGGCCGCTACCTGAGCCTGCAACTGACCGTGGACGGCTGCCAAAGCACGCTGCCTTCAGCCAAGGCCGCCAGCTTTCCGCGCGACATCAACGGCGCGGCCATTCGGGGCATGTACATGGTGCGGGCTTCGGCCGTCTTCCATGCCGATCTCAAGGTGGAAAACAACCGGTTGCTGGCCATCAGAATTCAGGACGATCAGAACGGGACGCTTGGCCAGGAGGTTTCAGTGTGGCCGGGTGCGGCGTGCGACGCGATGCGGCTGGATGCGCCGGTCGATTTCTACATTGCGGAGCATGCGCAGAGCCCGCTCCCGTTGAAGGCGGGGCAGGAGCTTTGGATTGAGGTGACGGTTCCACCGAAGGGACCGCCGCGGCCGATGCAACTGGCGCTGAAAGATGGCGGGGCATGGAGGCCGTTGGCGTTTCAGTAGCGGGACCCGTCTTTGAACTAGGGTTTTTCCGGGGCGTTCAGGTTGGTGAGGCCTTCAGGGAGGGCCATTTCCACACGCCTGGCTTCCAGGTCGATCTTGCGCAGATAACTCCTGGCGAAGGGAATGAGGATCTCTTCCCGGGAGCCGGGGGCGCGGACGACCAGGAGGGCTACGGGGCCAGCGGAGCGATCGACATCTTCGATCTGGCCTACCAGTGCGGGCTCAGCTCCGGCGACGGCGAGATTGGATACATCAAGCAGCGCGCAGCCGATCAGGTCGCCGATGTAGGCTTCGCCTTCTGCAAGGGGAGCGCGTTCGGCGCGCGGAATGGCGACGATCAGTCCGGCGAGGGTTTCGGCTGCGCTGATCGAGTCGATCCCGGAAAAGTGCAGGACGATGCCGCCCTTGTGCAGCCAGTGATTCAGGAGCTCAGCTTCACGTGGCGCGATGGTAGCCGCGGAGCGTCCTTCCCGCAGCAGCCATAGGCGGTGGCGATGGGCAAATTTTTCAGGAAAATCGGTGAGGATGTCGGCGAAGACCTCGCCCTTGCGACCTTGGGTGCGGCGAATACGGGCCAGCCAGACCCACTCGGGCTCCTGGCCGGCTTGCCCAGCCTGATCTGGCGCGGTCCCATCCGGCGAGAGGGGGGAGCCGGATGAATGAACCTCAGCCATGCTAGCCTTCGTCGTCCTCTTCCAGGATGTCGAGCGTGTAGCGGTGGTGCAGCTTCATGCTCACGGCGCCCAGGATGGTGCGAACCGAGCGGGCGGTGCGCCCCTGTTTGCCGATGACTTTGCCCACATCCTGCGGCGCGACGCGAAGCTTGAGGACCGTGTTTTCGTCCCGGCCCACGGACTCGACTTCGACGGCTGCGGGTTCATCCACCAGGGCCTGCGCGATCTCCCGGACCAGCTCGGCTACTGACGTTGGTGCGACCATATCGTTTTGGGTCATGCTCTTGCCCCTGACCTTTTGCGTTCAGAAATTGGCCACTTGAATCTGTGCGCGAATACTAACACACACACCCTTCGGCGTCAGCAATTGTATGCGACGGCACGGTTTCCCGCGCACATTCCCGGGGGAGAAGCAGAAAGAATCAGGCAGCCGCGGGGTCAGCCGCGGTGGCGGCAACCGGCGCCGGGTTCTTGGTGACCAGCTTTTCGACGATGGGGGAGAGCTTTGCGCCCATGCCGCGCCAGTAGGCGACGCGCTCGTGCTTCAGTTCGACCGTTGCCGGGCTGGTGCGGGGGTTATAGGTGCCGATGACCTCGATGGAACGGCCATTGCGGGCGCGGTCCTTCTCGATGACCACGATACGGTAATAGGGCTGCTTGCGGGCGCCAACGCGCGCCAAACGAATCATCACCACGGCGATACGGTTCCTTTCGAAATCCAGTGCTCTGTTGGTGTCTTTTACCACCCCACGGACGAAGACCTGTCCTTCACCCCAACGAGCAAAGATCGCTCGCTGGGGACCCCGAGTCCGCGGGGACCCCGGATTTTGGGGTAATCCCGGCCGGCGGCTTTCGGTCTAAAGCTCGCCCCGCCAATAAAATGGCCGGACAAGAGTGCCCAGCCGCACAAGACACAACACCTAAGTATCGCTGAAAAGGGGGATCGGAGCAAGTTTTGAGGGGACACTAGCGAAGGGATGCACTGAAAAAGCCGGCAACCCAGGCTGTTACAGTAACAAGGAATCGGCGGTCCACCAGTCGCCTGTCTCAGACCGTGGAGCGCGCAAGCCATGAATCGCGAGTATCACAAGTGGCACTCCAGCCGGCTGGGCCGGGAGATGGAGTTGCTGGTCTTCGGGCACGCGGGCCTGCCCGTGGTGGTGTTTCCCAGCTCCGGCGGACGCTTCTATGAGTTTGAAGATCGCCTGATGATTGCCGCGCTCGAGGGAAAGATCGAATCCGGCGGGCTGCAGATCTTCTGCGTGGACTCGGTGGACATGGAGAGCTGGTACAACCGGAAGGCGGCGCCGCGCCGGCGCATTGCGCGCCACTTGCAGTATGAAGACTACGTTCTCAACGAGGTGATTCCGCTGGTGCGGGGAAAAAACGGCGACACCCATCTGGCCGCGCTGGGATGCAGCTTCGGCGGCTACCACGCGGCAAACATTGCCCTGCGCCATCCCGATATCTTTACCAGCATGCTGTCAATATCCGGCGCCTTCGACATCTCCAGCTTTCTCGGCGGCTACTACGACCTGGACTGCTACTTCAACCTGCCCACGCACTACCTGCCCAACCTGAACGACCCCTGGTTCCTCGACCGCTTCCGCCGCAACAGCTATGTGCTGGCCACCGGCTGGGACGACCAGTGCCTGGGCCAGAACCAGAACCTCGACCGCGTCCTTTCTGAAAAGGGGATTCCGCATCAGCTCCATGTCTGGGATTCACCGAACTCGCACGACTGGCCCACCTGGCAGCGGATGGTGCGGGAGTATCTTTGAAGGCAGTGGACAGTGGACAGTGAACAGTGGACAGTGGAAAAGGAACCAATCGTGAAAACCTGCCTGCTTGCCATTATCTTGCTCACTTCGCTCACGGCCGCCGGCCAGAACCCGGCTCCAGTCAGCGCCTGCGACCTGACTAGCCTGCCAGCCGACTCCCCAATCCGCATCCTTCAAGGCTCCGATCCGGTACCATACGAATTCGCCTGCGGAGTGCGCGGCTCCGGCACTTGCATCGCCAGCAAGCTCGATCCAGGCCTTATCGTCATCGCCGGCCTTGAACAGAGCGGTTGGACCTGCGTCTCCGACGGCGACGTCACGTTCGGTTGGGTGCCCACTTCTCGCTTGGCGTCTGTTCCCTCTCGCCCCGCCGCCCCGCTCTCCGTGTGGATCGGCTGGTGGCATCAGGGAAAGCCCATGCCCGGCGTTAAGGACAACCGTCTGCTCATCACACCCAGCAACTCACATGGCACGCTACACATCAGCGGACGGGCATACTGGTACGGATCGGCCGGCGTTGTCCATTTCGGTGGAGTGAATGCGGAGGCCACTCCGGTTGGCCGCTATCTGCATGTTGTCGAAGGCGATGATCTCTCTGGCTGTGTTCTCGATTTCGCCTACGATCTTGCGGCTCATAGCATCACCGCCCACGATAATGCGCGTTGCGGCGGCATGAACGTGCGCTTCTGGGGCATCTGGACCCGCTTTTCGCCGTCCCTGAAGAAGATCTCCGAATCAGGCCGTCGCCAGGTACAGAAGTGAGATATATCCCATCTAAAGCAAAGGAGGAATCCATGAGCAAAATGAATCCCTATGAAGGCTTTCTCGACGGGCGGCCCGTGGAGTCGATCCTGGCTTCGACTTCGGGCGCGCTGGCCTCGGCGCTTGCTGCCATTGGCCCGCATAAAGTTGCCACGCCGCCCGCTCCAGGCAAGTGGAGCGCGGCGGAGATCGTCTGCCATCTGGCCGACTGCGAGATCGCTTTTGGTTTTCGCCTGCGCCAGACGCTGGCCGAGGATGGTCCCGTCATGCAACCGTTCGACCAGGACAAATGGGCCGCAACTTACGGCGGCGTCTCCGCCAGCCACGCGCTGGAAGCCTTCACGGCCATGCGCGGATGGAACCTGCGGCTGATCGGCGCGGCTCTTCCGGCCGCGGCAGGCAGGCCGACGACCCATCCCGAGCGGGGCACAATGACTTTTCAGACCATCGTCGAAACCATGGCCGGCCACGACCTGAACCACCTGGGCCAGTTGCGGCGCATCGCAGCGGCCTGAGGCGGGCTGGCCAGTCAGTCCCTGATCTTCTTGAGCAGCCAGGCCATGTTTTGGCCCAGTGTTTTCATGGTTCGGATGCCTTCCTCGTCACGCTCCACATCGCCGGGCTCGAGGCCGAAGCCGATGTTCCAATACGAAGAGCCGGGCACGATCATCTCGCTGATCAGGAAGAAGTGATTCAAGGCATCGAAGGCGTGAATCGCTCCTGCCCTGCGCACCGCCACCACGGCTGCGCCCACCTTGCGGCGGAAGATGCCGCCGTTGGCCTTGCCAACCAGGCAGGCGCGGTCCATGAGCGCTTTGATCTCAGGGGAGACGTCGGCGACATAGGTGGGGGAGCCGAGAAGAATGCCGTCCGCCTGCTCCATCTTCTCGATATACGCGTTGCCCATGTCGCCGGTCTGCGAACAGCGGCGATCCTTCCTGGTAGAGCATTTCCGGCAAGCCAGGCAGCCGTGGATTTTGGCCCCGCTCATCTCGATGAGCTCGGTTTCGATGCCTTCGTTTTCAAGTTCCTGGAGAACATATTTGAGCAAGATAGCTGTATTTCCGCCTTTGCGGGCGCTGCCATTGAATGCGACGACCTTAGTACGATTCCCGTTCATCGATCAGTCTCCCCTTCAAACCCTCCATTTTGCTCCCCGCCGGTTTGAATTGCCAAACGTCACAGCCGCGGAAGCCGACCGGTGGTAGCATCAGAGATGACAAATGCAAACCAAGAAACTGAAGATCATTCCCCTGGGCGGGCTGGGCGAGTTCGGCATGAACTGCCTGGCGCTGCGCTGGGAAGACGACATTATCGTGATCGATGCCGGGCTCATGTTTCCGGAGTCGGAGTTGCTGGGCGTGGATATCGTGGTTCCCGATATCACTTACCTGATTGAGAACAAGCAGCACGTACGCGCCATCATTCTGACCCACGGCCACGAGGATCACATCGGCGGGCTGCCCTGGATTCTGAGCGAGCTGAAGGTTCCGGTGTACGCCACCGAGTTCACGCTGGCCTACGTTGAAGGCAAGCTGGAAGAGCACGAGCTGCTGGACGAGACCGAGCTGATTGAAATTGCCCCCAAGGAAAAGTTCACGGTGGGCCCGTTCACCATCGAGCCGATCCGGGTGACCCACTCGCTGGTGGATTGCGTGGCGCTGGCCATTGAAACGCCGGTGGGTGTGGTGATTCATACCGGCGACTTCAAGATCGATCTGTCGCCGCTGGACGAGAAGGCCTTCGACCTGCACACCTTTGCGGAGTACGGCAAGCGCGGGGTGCTGGCGCTGCTGCAGGACTCGACCAACGTGGAGCGGTCAGGCTACACGCCCAGCGAGCGGGCGGTGATTCCGCGCCTGGATGAGATTTTCTCACGGACCAAGAAGAAGCTGTTCTTCACCTGCTTCTCGTCGTCGATCTACCGCATACGGATCGCGATGGAGCTGGCGCGTGCACACGGACGCAAAGTAGCCATCGTGGGCCGCTCGATGATGGAGAGCACCGAGATTGCACAGGACCTGGGCTACATCGATATTCCGCCGGGACTGGTGATCCAGCCGGGGCAGATGCGCGACTTTGCGCCGGAGCAGTTGATGGTGCTGATCAGCGGCACGCAGGGCGAGCCGATGAGCGCGCTGAGCCGAGCCGCGGTTGACAACCACAAGCACGCGCGCATCGACGCCGGCGACACGGTGATTCTGAGTTCGAGGATCATTCCCGGCAATGAGAAGGCGATCTTCAGGGTGATCGACCATCTTTCCCGGCGCGACGCCAACGTGATCTGCGACGACGGAGCCAGCGGCCTGATTCACGTGAGCGGCCATGGCAGCCAGGAAGAGATGCGGCTGCTCATCAACCTGGTGCGGCCCAAGTTCTTCATTCCCGTACACGGCGACTATCGCAACCTGCGCAAGCATGCGCTGGTGGCCATGGAAACCGGCGCGGTGGAGCACGCCATCGTGATTGAAGACGGCGACGTGCTGGAGCTGGACAAGAACGACGCGCGCAAGAAGGACAAAGTGACAGCGGGACGGATTCTGATTGACTCCGGCTCGACGACCGACGTGGTGGAGGACCTGGTGATTCGCGATCGCCGGATTCTGTCGGAAGACGGGATCGTGCTGGCGGTGCTGGCCATCAACAAGCGAACCGGCAAGATGGAGCAGCAGCCGGAGGTGGTGATGCGCGGGTTTGGCGGCGCGGACATTACCGACCAGGCCCGCGAGCTGGTGCTGAAGACGCTGGACGGGCTGAGCACCGAGCAGAAGTCGGATTACGGCATGGTGAAGGAAAAGGTGCGAGGGGAACTGAAGCGTCTGATCCAGAAAACCACGGGACGGCGGCCGATGATCATGCCTGTGATTCTGGAACTCTGAACAGCGCAGACAGGAATGGGGCGGAAGCGGGATTGCTTCCGCCCTTTGCTGTTTATGTCAACCGCGTTTTGAGGCCGCTGGACATTTCCTTGAGTTCAGGCGGCAACGATTTCAAAGCGTTCCGATTCAAGGCCGGCAACTGCTGAAGCGGGACGGAGGTCGCGGTGCGACAGCGAACGCAAGGCAATGAATACTTCGTCCACAAACAGGCGGGCATTGCCTTCCAGGTCGAGAAAGCCGGCATCGCTTTCCATGCACAGAGCCTGCGCCTGCTCGGAGAAATTGGGCGCAATGATGACCGGAGTCGCATCTTCGGCAAGTTTGGCGGTATGGTCTAGCAGCTTGCGCAGAGCAGCGCGGACCGGCCGCGGCTCGCCGGTTTCCACCACCTTGCAGACCAGAGTCTGGTTGCGGCCGAGGACGCTGATTTGCGCCAGGATGTCGATATTGCCAACGGCATCCGGCACATCGGAGCGGATGTGCCTGAGCTTGATGACGGACACCTGTCCGAGGAGAGTGGCCAGCGCTTTGGCCGCATCGTCTCTTGAGAATTCCCTTGGATTGTTCTTCCTCATAGCAAGCTCCTCTCTCGCCGCCTGAAGTTGGCTAAAGGTCGTGGCATTCCATCGCCGCTCAAGGAGATGTAGCGGCTAATCGGTTTGTTCCTGGGGCACAGGGTCAGGCGCCAGCCCCACCCGCGCGCGTCCATTCCTGTTTATTGACGCCAGCTTGAAGGAGTTCCTTCCGTAAGGGATCATGGCCATCGGGATCCCGGTTCGGCAGTGCCGGTCGTGGAGCTGTTTTGACTCCAGCCAGTCGCACAGGCGGGGATCGTGAATCTCCGGCTTTCCCTCCCAGAAGTGAGGCATGAGCCCGCACTGAATCTGCAGGTGATCCAGTTGCAGTTCGATGACCGCGATCCGTTTTGAGAAATAGCGCCGGACGTTGTTGACACCGACGTACAGTCCCGAAACCCGGTGCCCTTCGTATTGAGTTTTGACTACCATAGCCCGCCTCTCAGCAAATCGACGACCGAAGAGGTCTGTTCAGGGAACTCAGAAAAGCCGATCTCCGCCCGAGGAAAGGGGCGGCGCGGATTGCCGATGTGCAACGCACGAGCAACTGCGTCGCTAAGCAGGACCCTGGCCAAAAAGGCTATTCGAATCACGGCCGGCCGGATGGCGAAGTTGATACACAAAAATCCAGCCGGTTCGCCGGGATCTGGGACGGCGAGGCCTTTACGAAATTTGGATGCACCGGGGTGTGCCGCAGTGCAGCGAAATTCCACCGCCAAGGCAGTATTGAGAGTGCAACAGAATGTCGATCGTGCTGGGGGAACAAGGAAGGCCAGGATGAATCCGACGTACACACTTGCGGTGAACCTGACCGCGTGCGTCTTTTTCCCAACTAACTGCCTGGATATTGACCCTCTTTTCCTCAGATGTCAAGGCATGTCTCGTGAAAATTCAGCGCAAAGCCGCATAGGGGGCATTCGAATTGCATCATTCGTGTGGCATTCGGAAGCAGCGGCGGGGGTTTAGCCGTTAAGGTCATGCGCCAGGGCAAGTTGCCAAAGGCGGCTCGGGGACAGGAGAATGCAGGCGAGGATCATCCATGGATCGCAGAGGGTTTATAGGCGCCGCATCGGCGGCGGTTGTTGCGCAGGGACTGCCGGCGGCTTTTGCCGCCACGCCAACCACGCCGTTGAAGCCGATGGCGTTGGGGTTGATCATATCGCCCTTCGGTGCGCCGGAAGAGTGGCTCAAACGGGTGCACGAACTGGGGTTTTCCAACTGCTTTCTGTCGCTGGACAGCTACATCGGTCAGTTCACGCCGGAGCTGGCGGCGCAGTTTCGCGATCTGCTGGAAAAGTACGAGTTGATTGCGACGACGGTTGAGGTGGTGGGTCCGGGTCTGCGGGTGTGGGACTTCATGCGCGGCCCGTCGACCATCGGCCTGGTGCCTGAGGCCACGCGCGCGGCCCGCATCGACGCGCTGCGGCAGGCTTCGGACTTTGCCAGGCTGCTTGGAATCGGGCAGGTGCAGACGCACTGCGGCTTTATTCCCGAAGATCCCGCCGATCCCAAGTATCCGGGAACAGTGGAAGCGATCCGCGCAGTGGCCCAGCACTGCCAGGGGAACGGGCAGTACTTCCTGATGGAGACCGGACAGGAGACGCCGACCACCATGTCGCGGATGCTGCGCGACGCGGCTTGCCCCAACCTAGCGGTGGGCCTTGACACGGCCAACCTGATTCTCTACGGGAAGGCGAATCCGGTGGACGCGGTGGACATTCTGGGTCCACACGTGCGCAGCATTCATGCCAAGGACGGCCGCTGGCCCACCGATCCCAGCAAGCTGGGCAAGGAGGTGCTGATCGGCGCGGGGCTGGTGGACTTCAAAAAGGTGCTTTCGAAACTGCACATCATGGGCTACACCGGCGCGGTAACCATCGAGCGCGAGACCTCGGGTCCGCAGCAGATCGAGGATGTGCGCAACGAGAAGATCTATCTCGAGGGAATTCTTCGCGAAGTGCTTGGCTGAGAGAGCAATAAGCCGCCCCCGGGGACGCCGGACCTCGACGGGGCATGGATTCTCTGTTGGTGAGGTTGTTTTCCAGCTGGGGGAAAAGGGTTACGATGAAAATGAGAGCGAAAACGGAGAACTGGCCATGCAATTGACCGTCCCCAACGACCTTGAAATGCTCATCAAGAAGCGCCTTTCCAGCGGCGGTTATGCGAACGCAGAGGATGTTCTGCGCCGCGCCCTTGAAGCCCAGGACGCCGAGGAAAGCTGGACCGATGAGGAACGCCGGGCGTTATCGGCTCATATCGAGGAAGGCTATCTACAGGCCGAGCGCGGCGAACTGATCGATGGCGCTCAGGCACGTGGTGAAATTCAGGCCATGAAAGACGACTGGCGTTTATCCAAACGATGAGCGTTTATGTTCTTACGCCCCTTGCCAAAGCAGATATATTCGATATCTGGTCTTACATTGCCGAGGCCAACGAAGAAGCTGCCGACCGCGTAGAACGAGCGATCTACGACGCTT
>Ga0326728_10026832_pt1 | contig 10138 bp, 7 predicted proteins | sample MB3enrmetagenome_FD_207602 | JGI IMG/M metagenome (GOLD analysis project Ga0326728, IMG submission 207602) | Lab enriched peat soil microbial communities from McLean, Ithaca, NY, United States - MB31MN | ecosystem: Environmental > Terrestrial > Soil > Wetlands > Peat | place: USA: New York... | reverse complement strand
GGCGCATTGCCGCCGCGACGCTGTTCACATCCGGGTCCATCATGATGGCCGCTCCAGCCTCTTCACCCTCGGGAAGATTGCATTCGCGGGTCATGAGGACCGGCAGCCGCCAGGACCACGCTTCAAGGATGCTTACGGGCTGGCCTTCGCTTTCGCTGGGCAGGACAAATGCCGATGCCGCGGCAAGGCAGCGATCCTTGTCCGCATCGAACTGCGGGCCGAGAAAGTCGATACTTGAACGAATCTCAAGCTGCTCCGCAAGCCGGTCGAGTTCCGCGCGATGGTGATTCTGGTCCCATCCGGCTATGGTCAGGCGCCAACCGGCCGTTGCCACGTCGCTGCGAACCGCGCTCCAGGCCTCAATCAAGCTGCGTAGTCCTTTCGAAGGGTGAATTCTTCCGAGAAAAAGGATTGATCGGCCCTGCCGCGATTCCATGCGAGCAATATCATTTCGCATTGTTGTGCCATTTGGAATCACACAAATTGGATTCTTCAACCCGTACTCCTGGAATGCCTCCGCCTCAGCCGAATTCAAAGCATGCAGGCAGGTGGCGTCGCGCAGGTCCTTATCTTCATAGAGCAGAGCCGCGATCCGCTTTTTCCAGCGGGAATTACGCAGCGCCCATGGCTTGAGCAGGCCATGCGGGCTGACTAGATAGGGTCTCGTTCCCCGCGACCAACGTGGGGCAACGACCGACGGATACGTCCAGATGCCATGGACGTGAAGAATGTCTGCATTCCATCTTTCTAATGCAGCCGCCAGCCCCGGTGCATAGCCGAAGAGTCGTGGCCCGTGGGTAGGAAATGTCCTGGTAGGCAGGTCGCCCCAAAGCGGCTCGTCAATCTTTGTAAATTCATCGCGCGCGCTGAAAGCCACGGGGAGATATCGTTTCTCTGCGGCAATGGCGGCGGTAAGATTACGCATTGCATCGGAGATACCGCCATTCATTCTTGAGATTGAATTGGTCAGGACGGCTAGTCGAATTTGTGAATTGGACATGCTGTTCAACGAAAAGAGAAAAGGGTCGGCTGCTCAATCAAAGCAGAACACTCGCAAACTCAGGCGCTCTCCCGCAAAACCAGGTATTGCGCGCCGCGCGCGACGGCTTGGAGATAGCCTTGGACTTCTAGATCCATCCTGCAGTACTGCTCGATGATCTCCTTCGAACTGGCACCCATTCTGGCGCGGAGCGCGGGGTCGCAGAGCTTCGTCATGATCGCAGCCAACTGCGAAACGTCGCCGGGTTCGATAACAAAACCATTGACCCCGTCCTGCACAATCAGTCCCGCTGACCCGCAAGCGCTGGTCGTTACTAACGGCTTGCCGGCCAGGCCGGCCTCAACCAGGACCTTTGGAAAGCAATCCTTATGCGTGGGCAGCAGCACGGCATCGACCGCGCAGTAAATCTCGGCGAGCTTCCGCGGCGGGACCGGTCCAAGAAAGCGAACGCGCTCTTCGACGCCGCTCGATCGGGCAAGTTGTGTGAAATACTCAATCGTCGCGCCCTCTTTGCTCGCCGGCTCCTCTGGTCCGACGAAGACACAGAGGAAAGACTCGTCGCTGGGTAGCAGCGCCGCCGCCTTGACGATGTCTGCCACTCCTTTGAAGGAGTGCAGATTCCCCGCATATAGAAAGATCACATTTGAGTCGAAGCCGAGATCGTGCCGGGCGTCCCGGCACGTTTCGACGTCACAAAGCAATGTTTTGAAGAGCGAGGCGCCGGCTTCGTATGGTGCGGAGATCAGCCGTTCGGGAGTGCAGCCGTAAACTTCAGTAAGAACTTGAAACGAAGCAGGGCTTTGATAGATGTGGTAGCGGCACATGCGAAGCAAGAATCGCTTCGACAATCGGACCCACCAACGCCGCTTCCTCTCCCACTTGACCGGCAGAGTCTGATTGGTAGAGATGACAACCCGACCAAGAATACGAGCGCAGAGCGCGCACCAGATTGCCCCCAGACCGAGCAGGCCCTTCAGAATCACGATATCGGATTCGCGCGCACAGGCCAGGCCCACCCGCCACTCAGGATTGGAAACAAACCCCTCGGGAGTGCTCCCTTTGACGTTGACCCCGAAGTGTTTTCCCCGCGCAGTCGCCGGGCGATATTCAACTCTCGAATGCTCCTGGTCGCTGTGCGCATAAAGCGGGAAAGCCTTCAAGGAAAATGAAGCCGCTCGCGCGACCTCGAAGAGCGCATCCTCGGTGTTGCGCTGCAAATCATAGGTTAGGAATCCAACTCTGAATGGCTTTCCGGGTAGCGCGTGCATAGGGCGGTTCTTAAAGTAACTAGATGTGACTAAATCTCAAGCTCTTGCGAAACGTTCTTCAAAGATCGGACTTCAGAATCGCCAGGACGAGGCCTTCATTTGTCTCGCCATAATGTGGGAAGCCAGCAGCCCGGTCTTAAAGGTCGGTAGCAGGTGTTGCTGACTTCACTCTAGCTCGCACAATGAGTTCGCCGTTGAGCTTGAGATGCCCCACGATCAGGGTGGAATAAAAGTAGGCGTCAGCCCCAAGGATCCGCCTCAACGGCAGCAGAACCCGGTAGCCCAGCACATAAGCATAGCGGTTCTTGTGAGGCTGAAATCCTGCCCTCTCCAGCAGGTTATTGATGGCTCTGAAGTTCCAGCAGTACAGATGCTGGTTAAGATCGGGCGTGAGTAAAGTCGATTCGTGTTTCTCTCGCGGAAGGACAATCAGCAGTTCGCCGTGTTCCGCGATTAGCTCCCGCATCAGCTTCAGATGCTCAAGCGGGCTCTCCAAATGCTCTAACACATGCCTGCAGAGGACGATATCCCATGCCTTCCTCGGGACCGTGTCGATATCGTCATAGACCCTAAGACCCCGACGCAGACAGATTTCACGTGCCTCGCTACTGACATCCCATCCGGAAGCATGCGGGAGCGCGGCGATTCCCTGGCCAATTCCGCAGCCATATTCAAAGATTCGCTTTGATCGTTCTTCGGGGGAAAAATATAGACGTGCTGACGCTTCCGCGCGCGCCCAGAAATATTCATCATCGCCAATCAAATGGGCGTGTCTTTGAGAATGATATCCCCGGTCATAAATGGGATCCTTTTCAAGCATCCTCAGCCCAATCTCCGTCCGTTCGTGCTCGAATCAACCACTTCCCGGGAATCGCCGCAGGGGAAGTCATGCGAATGGCTTTCTTGCCCACGCGAAGATTTGCGGTGACAAACTTGGCGTAGCTCTAAGTAAGACGAAGCCTGCTCGCCGGCAAAGCTCGAAAAGCGAGAGGGGGCGGGGATAGCAGGCGACTGCGCCGCTGTGAACAAGTTCGAGTGAGGCAGCTTCAATGCATTTCCGAAGTGAGCGAATGGAATGATAGAAAACATGCTCCCAGGGTGCGAGATCCAAGGGCCTGTTCAGTAAGCGATGCACGCGAATTTTCCATGGGATGGCCCCGCCGTTGGGAACACAGATGAACAGGAGTCCCCCGGGTTCTAACGCTTCCGCCAGTTGCTGCAAAAACGAGACGGGATTCCTAATGTGCTCGAAGACGTCCCACAGCGTGACGAACTTAAACTTCAGGTCAGGCTGGTCAAGAAGCTTAAGATAGGCATCGAGGCTACTTGCGCGCCGAACATCGGGGAAGAATGTCCCTGCATACTCAGCTTGTGCTCTCGACGCGTCGAAGCCATAGACGAGAAAGCCTTTCGCGGAGGCAAATTTCAGAAACCCTCCAGTACCGCACCCGACGTCTAACAGCCGTGGACTTTGTTTGGTTGCAAAGCGCGACACGAATGCCAGCCATTGGTCAAACGCCTGAAGCCGATGCTCGCCGCCCTGACTCCACAAACGGCTCTCGTCGATTGCGGAGGCATCTAGGTCGACGTAGTCTGGAGATAGCTCCGCGTAGCGTTCGACTGTTTGAATGAGATCGCAGTACGGGCAAAACACGACATGATACGTGAGGAGCTCACGCTCTTCTGAGATTACTTCCTTTACCTGCGGCGAGCCGCAAACCCTACAGATTGGCACATTATCCATTTGTCTGCGACAACCGAAGGTGGTCAACCTCCGAGTAATTCTTCGCGCCACTCCGTAACATCAGCTAGCCACTGGCGCATTCTGCTGTGGATATCGTTTCCTGACGCTATTACGCGCGCATATCCAGCCGCTGCGATCCTTTTCCGGGCGGATTCGTTGTTTACATAGAAACGCGCTTTATCGATAAACTCTGCCTGGCTATCGAAGAACTCGGCTTCCTTTCCCTCGCAATAAAACTCCTGCATGGCGGAGGTTCGCTCAGAAAGAAGAAACACTCCGCAGGCCGGAATCTCCCACGATCGCGTGGTGTATTGATCGCGATTCCATTTGCTGAAGAAACAAGCACCAATCTTGCTCGCACACAGCGCGCGCCGGTAGTCTGCCCCTCGTGCGTGAAAGATGGGCTTCACCGACTCGTAAGCATCGCGATCGAGACCAGATTTCCATTCTTCCGCTCCGCCGAAGATTCTGCATTTGAGCCCAGCCCGAATGACACCTGAAAGGCACTCAACCCGGAGATCAGGCTCCATGTGCCCAGCGAAAACGAGGTCGGATCCAAAGTCGTTCTGTTCCTGCGCGGTCAGAGAGCACGGGAAATGAAGCCACGGGATGTAGTACATCATGAGAACGCGCACGCGTTTAATCCCGAATGCGGCGGCCTCAGTAACATTACATTCTCTGTTTACGTGATACCCATCGTACTTCGGCAGAGCACCCAAGAGAAGCCGATATTCTCTTAGGCCTGGCCGTCCAAACGGATCGTCGTTATGCAGGCCTGAGGCAAAGGTAATGCGGGCAACGTCGGCCACCGTTTCAGCGGTGTAGTGATGCCCCTGATAGAAATGCACGACGTCAGGGTGCATGGTTCGCGCCCCATCTAGCACCATCCGGTTGACTTTGCGGATGTGTGGGCCCGCCAAGTAGCGCTGCTCCAAGCGGCCGGCCAAGTTCGACGGAATATGGGTGTGGGTATCGAAGAGTTCGACCTGAATCCCAAGATCGCGTAACGCCCGAAGCCAGGCTAGCTCATGAATCTCCCCGAAGGCCGAGCGGACAAGCAGGACGGACTCGACTTTATTTCTGCCGGACGCCGCCATAGATTTTCCGAGGAAAGATTCCGTTCAAGATGTACGAATACCACGCGCCCCGCTTATCACCGGAGTTGAACCGAATAAGCGCTTCAGCATATTGATAGCACGGTCGCAGATGCGAGACCCGGCCACTGAAAGAGCCGCGCGATAGAAGCGAAACGACAAGTATCTGCCGAGGCCGAGCTCGGACAAAGCCGCCGCGTAGCGCTGGAAAGAAGATCGCGTGCTCATTCGCGCCTGGATGGCAAGAAGCGGGTAGGAGTAGCGCGCGATATCGGAGCGAATCAACCGGCCCACCGATGAGCCGTGTGCCGATTCAATGCTCGAGGTAATCGCGAAGAGGCCGCGCACAAAAGTCAGGGAATGTTCCGGCGTTAGCTGCCGCGGAGCGAATCGGTCGCGCTCGCTCGCGCTTGACCCGAAGTAGTGATCCCCGCCGGCGCGACGAATCGCGGTCATCTGCGATAGGTAATACCCCGGCATGGTCATGAGAATGTTGCCGACCAAGTGGAGTTGATAAAGCAAAGTCCCATCGAACTCGCTGGTTCTTATTGCGCGCGCCGCATCCGTGCGGATTGCAAGGCCGGAAATAAAGATCGACCTTCGGAAAAATGCCGCCACTGTTTCAGGTCCCGGATTAAATGCGCGGTCACTTGGGAAATAACGATGCACATCCAGCACTTCTCCGGAGTCCTTTGAGATGGTTTGCCACGCGCGCAAGATCACGCTCACGTCCGGATTGGCTTCTGTCACTTTCGTAAGTTGCTGCAATGCGCCGGCGCACCACAGATCGTCGTCGCCCATGAATACACAGTAGCGCCCTTCCGCATGATCGATTAGATAGCGTAGATTGCCGTCATAGCCGAGATTCGCGGGGGTTGTCAGGAAACGGACATTCAGCAGTTCATGAGCCAGCGCGAAATGGTGAACCACTTCCGCAATCTCCTTTCCTTTCGGCGACGAATCCTCGCTGACCACAATCTCCCAATCGCCGGGCGGCTCTGAAGCAACGCTCTTGAGCAGATCCGACAGCTCTTCAGGCCGATTGAACGCAGGGATGCAAATGGAAAGGCGTTTGGTCATTTCCTGATCTTTTATGCGGATGGCCGATGGAATGGCTTAGCTGCGCGGGACTTCCGGGCACGAAAACCACATACCCGGTTCGCTAAGCGGGCATGGCGTGTGCGGCGGCTTGCGGCGTCAGATTCGTTGACCTGCTCAGGGTCTGCTCAATGGCGACGAAAACAAGAATCGGAAGGCCTCTCGTGGCCAGAAGATACACGCCAATGGTCGCGGTCATGGGTATCGTCCACAGGCACAGCAAGGTGATGACGTAAAAGCTGAGCATCAAGGTTCCCATGTCGACCGCGGAATGCGCCATCGAGATGCAAACATTCGCAATTCTGCCGATGACAAAGAAACCGCCAAGCACACCAAGCGTGCCGAAGTTGAAGTAAAACTCCGCGAGGGTTCCCGGCACGACGCCATTGATGGATGGATCCTGATAAATATACTGTCCGACCAGCGACGTCATCGCTTCCGGCTCCGGCACCTTAAAAGGGATGTGCAACAAAGTCGCTGGAGCATTGACCGTCATGGCCACACCTTGAAGCAGCGTCGAGCCAAGCGCATGGCCATACCGATTCACCATGTCAAAGGCTAGACTGATCGTCGGGTATCTTCCCATTTGCCAATCGAAGACGGCGGCCAATTGATTGGCCACGAATTGGCTTGGTGTTGTTCCTCCCTGAATAAGAAGGTCGAGGCCACCATTTAGCATCGTGGCCGTACGCGCGATGGTTTCGAAAACAACGATCCCCACGATTCCGGCAGTGATGACCAAAGCGTAGGGGCGGAAAAGGCGCGGGGCAATCTTGTTCACGACAAAAAACAGAGGCAAAACTGCGAGCAGATTCTCGGCCCGGCTACCGGTCCAGAATAAATTGAGAAACATGCAAGCGGATCCACCAACAAGCGCGGCGAGCGAGATCCTTGAGTGATTCTTGCTGAAACGCGAAACCATGAACGCAGTTAATAGGAAGATGATGCCCCAGGAAAGCCAAGTGGACATGAATACATAGCGGGCGGTTCCTTCGGAGAGTTGCCTTGCCCGGTCAATGGTAGCCACGTCTTCGACCAGTTCCCCAGAGCTCAAAAAGAGCTGGTATGTGCCCGCAACGCCGACAAGCGTAAAGATCGCTCCGGCGAAAACAAGCAGCGCAGTGCGCACGCGGACTAAATGCGGTCCGTTGGGTAAAGCCTGAGGACGCGACGGCGCAAGTCCCCACCAAAGAGCCAATTGCGCCAGGAGTACGAGCGCAAGCGATAGATACACGTGATGGATTTGTGTATGGCGATCGAGGGCCGCAATTTCATAGAAGCCGAGAGAGATATAGTCTGCTCCGGTGAGGTGGACGAACGCCGACAGTGGGTAGGTGAGCAGAAACGTGCCGAGCACCAGCGTATATCCGTTGATAAAGCTGCCCGTCTTCACCGCCGCGCGAAGCAATATTGCGGCGGAACCCACAAGAAGGAGCGCAGCGAGAACCCCGGCGCCCGGCGCATCGACACGCTCGCGCCGCACCAGCAGAGTCACGGCGACAATCACAATGACCGAGAGAAGAAGCCGGCGCCACGGAACTGCCCGCGTCTCTTGTTCAGCCTTCAGCACGCGCTCTCTGCCACCTCTTCGTTTCTGTTTTCCGCCAAGACTTGTTCTCTGAAGAGTTCAACGATTGCGAGCGCCATGGCACGGACAATGCTGGGCCGAAAACCCCACAACGAAGGCAAGCGGACATCTTGCTGCGTCGTAAGATATAGCCCCAAACAGATCAGGTAAATCGCCTCTGCAACCAGGACGGCGCAACAAAAGCCGAGCGCTCCCCAACGCGGCACGAGGGCGATGCTGAGAAGAATCAGTGCCGTGAGGTTGATTGCGGCACCGACGGTGCCAGGAACGATGAAGCGAAGGCCGCGCAGATTGTTCTCCAACGTCCTCGTCATGGCTCTGAGCGACATTGCCAGCGCCAGGGGATACGCAGCCGGGATCGCGCTGATATAGGCCTTCCCAAAGCCAAAGCGTATCACCGGACCGACAAGAGCGCATGCGAAGAGAAAACTTGCTCCGGCAACCACCTGTGCCATCTGAAACCGGCGCAGCATAAGGGCCAGCGAGGCGCCAGCATTTTCTGCGCTTGAAACTTCGACAAAACCAATCTGCGTGAACGCCTCAGTCGTGATCGTGATCGGCATCGTAACCGCGAAGGCGATGGCGAAGTAACCGATTTGCTCGAGCGTCGTTGTGCGAATGAGGATGGCTCGATCGGCATTGAGCAGAACAACTGCGGCGAGGCTTGGCGCCGCGAAGCGGATTCCCAATCTCAAACATCGACGGTAGGCGCCACGGGGAAGGCGCCGATTCAGCCACGATGGCCTGATGTGAATGAGATGCAGGAGGCACTGGAGCAATTGGCTGCCGAGCGCCGAAAGCACGGCGGTGAGAGGCGTGAGAGTCCCGATAAGCCAAAAGATGAGAAGCGCGACAACGTAGCTCGCCTGGCCGGCGAGCGTTACGGCGTTGACCCACGTGAAGCGCTTCAAGCCATAGGCCATGGCGTTGAAGTACGGCACGAGGATCATGAATGCGCTGCAGGCGCAGGAGATTTGTACTGGGATCGCTAACTGGCGATTGTCACCTGTCAGCGTGAGCGGCGCGCAAAGTATGAAGAGCGGAACCGCCAGCAGAATCTGAGCAACCGCGAGACGAAAGCCGGTCGTCAGGACCTCCTCTGGATGCTGCGGGTTTTTGGAGATCAGTGCTGTGATCGCCTGCGGAGTCCCTAGACTGAAGAACGCAGCCATCAGCGTAGGGAAGTAGAGGAGAATCGCCAGTTCGCCGCGTCCGCGTGGCATCAGCAACCGCGAGACCATCAGGCCTGAAATGGCGCCAAGCCCAACACGCAGCGCGTTAGCTCCTGAAGTAGAGACGTACGACCAAATCAGATGTTTGCGATGTTGGGACGTTTTCCCGCTCCAAGATCAAATGCGGCGTTCAGCTGGTGCTCACTCGTTGACGGGCACTGACTTGAATTCCGCCAGCAGCTGCAAAAGGCGAGGATTGCCGGCCAGGATGTTACGCACCAAAATGTAAAGCCACGCGCCCAATAGCCCGAAAGCTGTAAAAACGAGAACAATAAGAGTGCGTCGCGGCGCGGATTTTGTATCCGGCGGAATGGCTTCTTCGACCACCTGGATCACTGCCGCATTTCGGGACTCATCCCATCTTGCGGCGTCATATTGTTTCAGCAAAAGATCGAAGAGGGCCTGGCGGTATTCGAGCTCATGTTCGGCGCGCAGATAATCTGCACCCGCGCCGGCAACATCAGCCAGATCCAGCCCGCCGGATTCTGGCGCACCGCTGCGCTCTTCAAGCTTGGCAGTTTGGTTCTGGAGCGAGGAAAGCTGGCTTTCCAGCAACTGAACCTCGGGATTCTGCTCGGTCGAATAAGATCGCAGCGCCTGCAGTTGCACTTCCTTGTCCGCGACCTCCGCGTGCAGATCGGCCAGCGAGGTGATCAGCGCTTTGGTCTGCGCGTCCAGTTGAATCAGGCCCTTTTGCTTCTGGATCTGCTGGAAAGCAAGCTCAGCATTCACGAGGTCCGCTTTTGCATCCTTCAAACGGTCTTCGTAAAAGAGGCGTCTCTGCGATGCTTCGGTCACTGCGAGGTTCTTCGTCAGATTGCGAAGTTGCTCGGGGTAGGCATTGGCGATGGCGGCAGCGCGCCTCTTGTCTGTATCTGTAACGGAGATTGCAATTAGCGTGCTTTTCTCTGAGGTGACGATGGTACGGTCAGCAAGCGCCTTTCGAGCGGCCGTCATGTTCTTGGCGTGATAAACGCCGGAGAGACCAAATTCCGCGATGATCCCATCCGCAACGGGTCGCGAGGCCAAGAGCCCCAAGTAAAGTTCGTTGGGATTCCTCAGGCTCAGCCCGCCGCCGGTTGCTCCGGCCAAGGGGTTGGTGATGGTTGAATTC
>Ga0326728_10026831_pt1 | contig 10139 bp, 15 predicted proteins | sample MB3enrmetagenome_FD_207602 | JGI IMG/M metagenome (GOLD analysis project Ga0326728, IMG submission 207602) | Lab enriched peat soil microbial communities from McLean, Ithaca, NY, United States - MB31MN | ecosystem: Environmental > Terrestrial > Soil > Wetlands > Peat | place: USA: New York... | reverse complement strand
ACCTGCAGCAGCTGACCCGCTTCGATTCCGCGATCACGCTGCTCCAGACTGGTGATTTCTGTAAAGGTCTCTGCATGGCGCAGAATAACGTCAATTTCTTTGCGCAGTGCTGCTACGCGACTGTCAAAGTTGCCAGGCAACAACAACGTCGGTTCTGTGCGCAGCGCTAAATCTGTTGTCGGTTCCGATGCCGGTTCAAATTCAAAATCCTCCACGTCTTCATCGCTTTCCCCTCGATGACCCTTTTCTCTTTGTTTTCAGGCTGCTCTCTGGTACTGATATCCGTGATTCTGCTTCCACTGCGCACAGTATGCCATATACAAAAATGTGCGCTCATCCTGCGGATCGTCATAATAGAGCGGCTTGACCCGACCGTCTTTCTGCAAATGCAAAACTACCCGCAGATAATGTTCTCCGTCCTTCAAGGCGGGCGCGGCCAGCGCATACGCTGCCGTCTGCAAAGCCCAGGTATCACTTTCCTGTACGGCGGTCTTCAAATCCACAATTACCGGTCTCTTGCGCCCGTTATACAGAATCCATCCACGTTGGTCGTACTGATAGCCAACCTTCATGCCGTGAGTTTCCAGAATGCCCTGTTGCTCACATTCGGCCAGCTCAAAAGCCATATTGCGAAACTGTATTTCCGCTCCGACTACATAAGCCATTGCGGCTTCATCGACCGTATCCCAATCCAGCAAACCCTGTAACAGCAATTCAACCGCTTTGTGGACAGCAATGCCGATCTCTGACTTGTGTTCAAGCACATCCGAACTGACATCGTCATAGTTCACCAGACCCAGCATCTGAAAGATCTGCGTGACGCTCAGAACCCGATTTCCCTGAGCGTCACGGTAGATGTGTCCGTCCGGCTCAAACCAACCACCAGGAATCTTATGCCTGAGCCGGAGATTCTGTGGCAGGTTTACTGTTCGTTGAATTGTTGGGTTCATCCTTTGTTTTCGGTTTCCTTGTCCGTGGTTTTCCTTTGTAAACAAAAATGCGTTTCCCATTCTCCGGGCAGGATACACACAGATCCAGTTTGTTTTTTTGGCTAAAGCCTCGAACTGCATTAGCCGCTTTTACGGCCAATTGGTAAGAGGCATAATCTTCCACAACAACTCGTGGTACGCCGTCCTTGCCTTTTGCTGCGTTCACTGCAGCATCAATAATTGATTGATACTGCGAGATGTTAACTCTTTTTGGAAAAGCATCACAAAAATCGAGCATTTGCATTGGTTTTCATCACTCCTCGGTGATATTTTTCTACCGGGAGAATAATAATTCATTTCATGCGAATTCCTTTCCCAAATTGTTTTTCCATTGTGCGCAAATATTTTCCTACGCTTGGGGCAGCGCGCATTGCAGTGTAAGCGGAAGCCGGAATTCCTTCCCAGCGATAAAAACTCCCGTCCAGATACTCCACCACCATGCTCGACGTATCCTCGCCATAGCCTGTGGCTTTTACATGGCTGCTGTGTGCCACGGGTTCCAATGGTATTTCTGATGCCTTATTCGCCATTTTCTCCATTTGAAGTTCCTTCCTGCAATTTTCCTTCTGCCCAGTCGCATAACGAATCGTAGAGATCCCGTGGCAGGTCCGAAGCATGTTCCAGGCCCATCGGCTTCAGATAGTCTTCCAATAACTCCTCTTCGGTATGAATCTTGTGAATGGCAATCAATTTGTGCAGCCGCTGTGCCAGCCCTTTACCGATTGTCGGACCTGTAAGCCTGCTCGCTGTGGTCAGCTTACCTTCGGCAAACATGGTGGCAATATCGGCTGTTTCCTCATGCGCTGGTGGAGTTGGAGTAACAATTGGCGACTGATCCACTATTTCCGTAAGCGATTCCACATATTCTTTTTCGTTTTGCAGCGTTTCATAAAGCCGTTGCAGATCTGCGACCGTCAGAGTTTTGGTGCTGCGATGCTGAGGAAACATCGCTGCGGCCCGCTTGCCCAGTTCCTTGTTGTCTGGAACCATGCTTTTTAACTTGTGAATCAAATCCTCGCGCACTACAAGCTCATCATCCGCATCGGCAGAAGCCTGCGGATTGGTTTTGTCGGCGGGTACAGGCCGTTCCGGAAAAAGTTCGGTCTTTGGCTGTGGCGCAGTAACGCCGATAGGCTTGGGAACGGCGCGCGGCTGGCGCACCTGCGGTGCAGACTGGCGAATCTCAGCATCTTTCTGTGCGTCAATGTCTTCATCCGCCACAATGCCCAGAAAAGTGCAGACATCATAACGACGGTAATAGGTTGAATCGGTGCCAAACTCCTGCGGACTACCCGACTCCAGAACTGCTACACCATCCGACATCAGCCATTCGCCAGTGGCGTGGATCAGGCGCGTGCAAACCCGCAACCGACCATCGACCCGAATATGTGGTTGCATAAGGCCCAGCTCATGCCTGGTGAGTACCGGCAACGCCATCGCCAGCACATCGGCCAGATCGGCATATTTATAGGTGTAAACACTGCCTGTCTTTTGGTTGCGGATTGTCGCTGTCTTCTTTTTTGGAATGGCCGTAAATTCCGCCTGCGCCTGAATAAAAGCGGCGTAGATGTTTTTGAACTCGGCGGAATGATGCAAATCCGGGATCCCGGCAATGGGAAGTCCACGGTCAACGACGGTTTCTTCAGACATGACCGCCTCCTTTGCGGTCCTCGGTATTTTCACGAATATTCTGATTTTTAATTTTTGTCTATGGTAAAAATTGGTGTAGACGCCAAACTGGATTTGTCTTATGCTGCGCCCATGAAGAAGAAGACAAAGCCAACTGAAAGCAAGAAAAAGCTGACCAAAGCAGATCCGCTTTTTTACTCGAAAATTGCAAGAATTGCCGGGGAAAAGTTGGTGCGCCAAAAAGGCACGGATTATTTCTCAAAATTAGCCGCAAAAAGCCATCCTCGTTCGGAATATCACGGCGGTCGTCCAAAGAAAGTGGCATAGACGACCACCTCATGTGATCATTGTGGAATTTTTTCTACGTGGGTTTTTGATATTTCAAAAATTCAGAGAAAATCTTTTTTATTTGCTAAATTCAAAATTCACCATTGAATTTATTGCAAGGAAATAGATAAGTAATTCCATAAATTTCCATTAAAGAAACCGTATCTTTACCGGAGTTGCACCTGTTCGGTGCACTGTAAGTTCATTGTGCCAAGGTATCGTCATCTTCTTGGCCGAGCCAGTAATCGTTGCACCTGTTCGGTGCACTGTAAATTCATTGTGCCGCCATTCAGAAGCGGCGGTCGAACCCTTCGTTCTGCAGTTGCACCTGTTCGGTGCACTGTAAGTTCATTGTGCCCCGACTGCAAAGGAATGGAATTGCGGATATTACTGTTGCACCTGTTCGGCGCACTGTAAGTTCATTGTGCCCGCCACCCGCTACGATGGCAACCAGTAGCCATAAAGTTGCACCTGTTCGGCGCACTGTTGGTTCATTGTGCCTTCGATATTAAAAGCATCATAGCATCCTCGGTACGTCATACCTATTTCTTTCAAATGCACATCTTCCGCTAACCTGTAGTGACCGGCAAAAGTCGCGAGGTTAGCGGAAAAGTGTGCAGGTAATCAACGACTCGTCAAACTACGCTTTTTTCTCGGCTTTCCGTGCTTTTTCCGCCAAATCAGGATCACTGTCAAAGCGCACCAGATTGATTGCCGTATTGTGGTCCTGCTTGATCTCCCGGCCACATCCCTCGCAATTGTATTTCTCCTTCTCCGTCGGCGGATTCAGATAATTGCAGTGATGGCACATACGGGTGAGATTAGTATTTTCGTGACTCTCCACCGCAATTCCATACTTTTCTGCGATCATTCTTAACGAAGAGATAAATTTTCCCGGAGCTGCAAGCTGGCGATATTTCTGTGATCGCTTCAAACTTTCCGGATCTTCGTTATCGTGCCGCTGGGCGATTTTGGACAAAAAGTTGTCTTCCACTATCAGCCGTCCCATGCCTTTTGCTTGCAGGTGTCTGCAAATATCGTGTGCCACTTGCAATTGGGCGTATTCCAGCCGTTCGGTGGTTTGAGCAAAATAAAAAGCTAACAATTCTGTAACTCGATGATTATTTTTCTCCCATTCGTTCACGATGGTCTGAACAGTAGCGTCTTCCAGAAATTCCTGCGCCAACTTGTGCAAACCGTTGCTTCCAGCTTTCTCCAACCAAGTTGGTGTCTTTTCGCCCAGATGCTTGCGCAGCAGAATTTTTGCTGTGTCTTTCAGATAATCACGACGTGCAGCTAAAGCCATTCGTAATTCAATCACGTTGGGAATTGCGTCCTTCGGCTTCCAATTGGGAAGCATTTCAACAATATGACGTTTCTCCCAACGCGTGGGACCGAAATCAATGCGGAATGGGACACGAGTCTTGTGATCTCCAGGTGATCGCTGAAAGTTGATCGTTGCTTCGCAGATGCTTTTTGTTGCAGGTTCGTAAAGCGTAGCAAAACGGATGCCTTCTTCTGTTCGCCGCCAGCCAATCTCCAGTCCCGCCGCTGGCGAATCCTTTTTGGGAATGGGGCGCTTTAATTCAACTACCAGGCACAACCAGAGTTTTCCATTCTGGTAAATCAGCTTCCATTCCTTTAAATGTGATTCAGGCGGCAAAGCGCGGTGTTCCTGAATTACAAAATGGAACCTCCATCGCTCTCCATCCGCAGGAATTGAAATCTCTACTTCACGCAATGCTCGTTGTGCTATTTTGCCTACTACTCGTACCGAACCAAAAGATTTAAAGAAATCGATTACTTTGTTTCCTCTTCCGTTCTCTGCAGGCTGAAATGCCGGACCAACGGTCATCGCTGGTATACTTTGGCCGTTATCAAAAAGTTCTGAGTTTACGCCGGCTTTGTTGAAGTAATAATGTATTCCCCAATCTTTAGAATGGGGACTGTCGGCATATTTAATCAACGGCCAACCTTCTGACCAGGAAGCTACAGTGGTTTTACGACGGTCCAGCACAGCTTTAAAGTTCTTCACTGTTGGCCTGATTTCAAAGCGCTTTAATCCCAGAGCCACGGCCTCTTTTTCGGCAATTGCGTCAAAGTCGCGCATAAACTCATTCAGTGGGGTATAGTCTGCTTTAAACTGCTCGGCATATGCCACCACCTTTTCCAGCAACCCATCCGGCACGGGAAGTTTTTTTTCGATCCGACGGCGCAGTTCCCCAACAAAACCCCACAAGCCGTCCACACCGGGTGCCGCTACCTTAAGTTTGGCCGGATGCCGCATCTTTTCTTTGGTTTTGTCTCTTCCGCGCGTCTGATTGAAAGCATCAATCTCAGGCAGGATAATATTCGCCACAAACTCCGCGATTTGTTCCGGCAATACAGGAGAGCATTTTCTCCGCGCATCGCGGCAGAGCCATGCCAACCGATTCCATAACGCTTTCTGTCGTTCGACACAAGCCTTGAGCCATTCGGGAAGTTCTTCAATATTTTTAAATTCTCCCTCGGGAGTCATGCTGATTCCGGGATGCGTAAAGTAAGCACGATATTTGAAGATGGCATTTCCCCAGCCGTCCTCAGCTGCGAATCTGCGTGGCGTTTTCGACATACCTCCAATGCGCAGAAATTCCGGTCGTTTCTCATTAGCCTGCAACAGACCGAAGCGAGCCTGCGGGCGCAATTTGCCATCGGGTGCCACTAATTGAAAATTGATCGTTTTATCTGCTTCAAGGATGAGATCTTCAGGGATCGCCACAGCGTCCAGGTTTCCAAAAGTAACCATGCGCGATACTGTGTTAAAGATAATCGTGCCGTGGGTAAAGGCTTTGGTAGTCTTCAGCGACGTATCCGCAGCGTGAACGTAAACACAGGTACCATCGTAGGTTAAGCGTCCAATCATGGTAAAATCCTCGCACACAGTTTATTAATTTTACGCGATGCGCGCAATTAAAATAACACATTTAAATGTCACAAATAAAGGGATGTCCACTTTTTCGAAAACGGCTCACTCTTGGGCATTTCTCATTTCTTTCGCGTATTTCTGGAAAGCATCGCCAAAACAAAAAACAGCAGAAGCAAAAAAAGGCCGGAATTGTCCTTTACGCCTGACATGTTGTGTCTCCGTGTTTGCCATGTGCGCAATTATAATTGAATAAGTCCGGAATCCGGACTGACTTCGTATAAAAGCTAAAAGTGAAGTGACTTTTGTATGCATATTATACAGAAACGCCGCCCGTAAGGGCGGCGTCTGACTGGTTTGCGTATCAGTACCGGATTATCAGTCCGGACGCTCCGCTTACCTGGAGTGAGGCGCGGCAGAGATTAAGAGGCTTTGCGTTCAAGATTCAGAATCTTCTGAGAATGCTCTGCGTTGACTGAATAGAATGTCCGAAGGTCATTGGAAATGACGCGAACTTCAGCATCTGTTTTATCAATGCGGCTGATAATATCGGCACGCAGCGTATCGATTCGATCAGTAAGATCTGCACGCAAAGTGTCAATTTTGCTGTTAAGATCGGTTTTTATTTCAGTGATGCGCTGGTTGGTCTGGTCGATCCACCGGCTGTTCAGCAAAATGCCAACCAAAACTGTTATAGTCGGTATGCCTATCGTGAGCAGTTGAGTTTCCATCTGGTACCTCCTGCGGTTGATATCCGCTGTAGGCATTATTCCTCAGTACAGCTCATGAGTCAATGATAGATTACTATTTGAGACTGTCTGTAGAAGGTGCGTAAAAATGAAAGTCATTCTCGCCGGTAGTCGGTCAATTACTGACATGGACGCTCTTGATGTTGCGATTCACGAATCGGAATTCGAGATCACCGAAGTCGTCTCCGGTCGCGCCGCAGGCGTAGACACATTAGGAGAGACATGGGCAGAAATCAACAAAATCCCCATCAAACTGTTTCCTCCCGACAGGAAAAGATATGGCTGGCCGCGTGCGGCATTCAGACGCAATGAAGAGATGGGCGATTATGCTGATGCTTTAATTGCGCTGTGGGACGGCAAAAGCCATGGAACAAAACATATGATCGATTACGCCACTCAAAAAGGACTCAGAGTCTACGTACATCGTCTTTGAGATTTGAATTATTTGTCCGGTTCTACGGTATGTATCAGTTCCAAATTAGCTTTTAATTTTAGCGGTTTCGCGCTGGCTCCGGCGTATTCACGGCTCATACTGCCACGACCAAATCCGTCTGCAGGCAATATAGGTTTGCTGCAGTGCGGACATATAGGAATGTGTTTGTGCCGCCGCCAGGCATCTTCCACAATGATTGCTGCCTTGTGAGTCAGAACACGCGCCTCGGCCTTTTCCAGTGCTGACTGTGCGGCTTTCAGCTTCTCCCATTCGTGCTGAAAACGCTCCACAATCGACATGAAGGCCCACCACGCGCTGACTTCTTTACCACAGTCCTTGCACTCAACCGTGTGGCCGTTTTCGTCAAAAAGCAGCCGGAGATGCGGACAATCCGCCTCGCCATTTGTGGAAAGGGTCCAACCATGCGTGTCCGCCTTGCGATCAATATGGAATTCGGCAAAGTCGTAGATGTGGGCCATGATGTAACATTGTAATGCAACGGAAATTTGTTACAACACCAACAGTGCATCGGGCAAATGCAACATCGGCGTGCCTCCGTAACAAGCCGCAGCAGAGCTTACATCTTAGCGATGGCTAACATAGCTAAATATAGCGAAGCATAGCATGGCTATCTCAAATATTAAAACCACGGGAAAAAGCGCAACAAGAAGGAACTGAAAAGCCTGCACAAATATAAGTCCCGCAAATATAGTAAAAAAAGCACATATTTTGCTAATGTTTGCATCAGGATTTATCGGAAACCCATAGATTGCCCACACTATCATGCTTATAATCCAAACAATAGTGGGCCAAAATCCTCCTATCAACGCTCCTATGAACGTTAAACCAGTTTTAACACTAACCGTTTCCTTTTTGTGCAATTCTTCGACCATCGTCTCCATTCTTATGTGGTACGGACGGTATTTGACTCTATTATTTTTATAGCTGTTGTCTTCGTTCATCTCGCTCATCTCCTTCGTAGTGTCAGCGTCTTTGATTACTGCTGGTCCAGCCGCGTATGCAGTTCAAAATTCATGCGGTCGATACGCGCTGTCAATTCCGTTTTCATTTGGTCCATGCGCGATTCGCTTTCTTTATGGAACTTTTCAAGCATACTGAATTGGCAATAGTTGAGCAGGATGCTAACAAAAATCATAGTCACCAATATGACAAAATTCCAGATTTCAGTCATGCTTCCTCTCCCTCTATTCTTTGATGTTGTGTCAAATCTTCTGCTTCATGGTAAGGACGGATCAAAACCTCCGGGAGTTCCAAACTGCTGGAAAGGGATTCGCACAGATCCTTTCCATTCAAAAGCTGTTCGGAAAGCCATTCAACATCTGGCGTCCACGCCAGCATCAAATCGATATTTTCCGGCAACTGAGGAAAAAAATGGTTGAGGTTTTTTACGATGGGTTGCCCAAGTTTCAACTTCTCCAGATTCGCAGGCTCCAGAATTAACAGCAGCAGTTCATTGCCGTTTTTGGTTGACGCCTTATTGATCTTCGTTACAATCACGGATGATTTCCTCCTCGTGTCCAGTAATTTTTTCCGCATGTGCCGCATTTGGTTGATACTCTCGATTCCTCTTCTCTTCCAGTAATTTCATCTCCTCCAGTAATTTTTTCCGCATGCGCTGCATTTGCATGTCACGTGTAATGATCGGCTTGTTGGTGCGCTTGATGGATCTGCGGCAAAAATCCCAAAGATTGATTCCAAAGCAATTAAGAACGAAGCCAATAACACAGCCGATAACAAAGCTAATTGTGCAAACGGTCCAGTTCGTCATTATTCTTCCCTCGGTTTCTGTAGGGTGATGGTAATGGCTGTCGTGATACCATCCAAAACAATCAAAATCGCCAGACCGGCAAGACTGAGCCAGACAATTTTGCAGGCCGTCATAGTCCCTTCAAGCAGTACAACCCATCCTAACGACATCCAACGGCTGCCTAACAGTCTCTGCATCCAACCGAACATGTTGAGAGCACTATACACCAAACCACCGGCCACCAGTACCCACAATTTTGGCCGTGTGTCAACTTCCAGATGGATCAGCATATAGCTGGCCAAAGGGACAAATCCGCCAATTATCATCCCAACCAGGGCAGCAAGCCGGTTGCCGGACCGGAAGACGGCGCGCGCCTGATCCACCGGATGAGTGATCAGCGCAGTTTGCTGCTGGGCGGCAAGGCGTTGCCGTTCGGCGATGACCTCGGGAGGCGTGCGCGGGCGACCGCGGCCCCGCTTTGGCTCTTCTTTGGGTAGTGTCAGTTGCAAAATTCCAGCCATCTTTTTCCTCGATTTCTCGCTGCTTTTACGCAGCAGGGATTTATTTATTTTTATATTATATAAACTAGTTTATTTTGTCGAGGAATAAAAATGTTTTCTGGCTGCATATCAATAAAAAACTTATCGCATTGTTTTTTTGCGAAAGATCATTTTCAGTGCGCTGCACAGGGAGACGCCAGCGAGTGCGCAAAACCCGGCCACCAACAGAACCAGGCACCATACAAACAAGCTCAACACATTTATCAAAATCATTCGCAGATCCATGAATACGTTCCTCGCTCAAATGCTTACCAATTACCATCTGCTGTGTCTGCTTCTCCCCACGTGCAAGGCCCGCAAAGGCCGGTTGCCGGAACGATTGGCGATGCACCACAGACAGCGCATTTACCTGTCCAGTCGGGTTCCGTGTCGGGATCAGGATTGCGGCGCGGGCGGGGTTCTTGGGGTGGTTTTTTCATGCCCTTATTCTATGGCTAAAAGCATGAAAGAACCATAAAGCGCATTTGAGGCGCATCTTAAATGTTTTTCGGATCGCAGGTTCTCATTCGAACGCAGTGTGCCGTACTTTACGCGGTTTCGGCAGCTTAATAATCGGCCTCGGCGCGTGGACCTTTTTGCCATTCCACTCACGGGAGTGGCAAATGTGGTTGGCGCAGGCTTCGGGGGGATCTTTGGCAATGGAATCCCACTTGTAATCGCACAGATCGCAGACACAATGCCAGCAGGAAATTCGGCCCCGACGGATCATTGCTGTGGTTCCTCGTTTGATATCTGATAGAGATGGAAGCAGAACTCATGTATGTTTATATATTCCTTTGTCG
>Ga0326728_10026827_pt1 | contig 10141 bp, 12 predicted proteins | sample MB3enrmetagenome_FD_207602 | JGI IMG/M metagenome (GOLD analysis project Ga0326728, IMG submission 207602) | Lab enriched peat soil microbial communities from McLean, Ithaca, NY, United States - MB31MN | ecosystem: Environmental > Terrestrial > Soil > Wetlands > Peat | place: USA: New York... | reverse complement strand
GATGAACTTTTCGGCCCAAAATGCCCTCCTCATACCAAGAAGCCCAAGCAAACCCTCAAACGCCCAGGCCAGAACCACCCGGCGCGACCCCGGTCCAGCGGTCCGGGTCACCAGGCGCTCGGGAGCTGCTCGCCCCTACGCGCGTTCTTCCAACACCACCGTAACGTGCGACGAGCGCCGGATGATGGGCTTGAACCGTCCACGGGCGCCAAAGCGTCGCCAGCGCCGCACCGGGGCACCGTCCGCGGTGATGACCGAGATATACATGTCCTCGCGGGCCAACCCCAGGTTCTCTTCTGCATTGGCCAACGCCGACGCCACAGTCTTGTAGACCGACTGAGCAGCCGACTGTGGCATCAACCGTAACACAGCCAGGGCCCTGTCGGCCTGCATACCGCGCACCTGGTCAATGACCTGGCGCGTCTTCTGCGGCGACACGCCGGTGTACTTGGTGACAGCACGCACTTCCATCTCTACCTCAGGATCAGGTTCTAGCGCCGTATCGTTTTCTTTTCGCTGCGCACGTGACCGCGGAAAAAGCGCGTGGGAGCGAATTCGCCCAGCTTATGGCCAACCATGTTCTCAGCGATATAGATGGGCACATGGCGCCGGCCATCGTGTACGGCAATGGTGTGGCCCACCATCTGCGGAAACACAGTCGAAGCGCGCGACCAGGTCTTGATGACGGCCTTCTTGCCGGACCGGTTCATGGCTTCGACCTTCTTGAGCAGCTTCGGCTCGACAAACGGGCCCTTTTTCAAAGACCGAGACATGCTTCCTATGTCCTCCTGACACCCATCCGGGGCTAGCGCCCGCCGCGCCGGCGCACGATATACTTATCGGTGGACTTGTTGCGACGCGTCTTGTAGCCGCGGGCCGGCTTGCCCCAAGGCGTTTTCGGACCCGGCATACCCACAGGGGTACGACCTTCGCCGCCACCATGCGGATGCGAGTTGGGATCCATGGCCACACCACGTACGGTAGGCCGGATGCCCAGCCAGCGCTTGCGGCCAGCCTTGCCGAGGTTGATATTGGCATGATCCGTGTTGCCTACCTGCCCGATCGTAGCCATGCATTCAAGCTGGACCCGGCGCATCCCTCCGCTGGGCAAGCGCATGGTCGCATAAGCGCCTTCCTTGGCCATGACCTGTGCGCCCGTGCCGGCCGAGCGGACCAGTTGGCCACCTCGCCCAGGGTAAAGCTCGATATTGTGCACGACCGTGCCAAGGGGGATGTTACGGATCGGCAGCGCATTGCCCACCCGGATTTCGGCTTGTGCCCCGGCCATGATCTGGGCACCGACCTTGAGGTCAAGAGGCGCCAGGATGTAGCGCTTCTCGCCGTCGGCGTAAGCCACCAGGGCAATGCGCGACGAACGATTAGGATCATACTCGATGGACGTCACCCGGCCGGGCACACCGACTTTGTCGCGCTTGAAATCAATGAGGCGATACATCCGCTTGTTACCGCCGCCGCGATGCCGCACCGTCACCCGGCCCTCATTGTTCCGGCCGGCTCGTTTGCGCAGCGGGCGCAGCAGCGACCGTTCGGGCGTGCTCTTGGTGATCTCCTCGAAGGTGGAAACGCTCATGCCGCGCCGCCCGGGTGACGTGGGCTTGTAAATCTTGATCGCCATGTCAATCAAACCCCTTCAAAGAACTGGATCGTCTGGCCAGGCGCCACCGTGACGATCGCTTTCTTCCACGCCGATTTCTTGATGACAGGGCGACGACCGTAGTGGCCCATCCTCGCGGGGATGTTCACCACCCGCACCGACATGACCTTGACATTGAATGCCGTTTCGACAGCATCCTTGATCTGGATTTTGTTGGCGCGGCGATCGACCTGGAAGCTATACTGATTGTGGGCGTCACCCTGAGCATTGGACTTCTCGGTGACGACGGGACGTCGCAGGATGTCGTAGACATGCATCAGGCTGCCTCCTTCTCTTCGGCAGGCAGATCCCAAAACCGCTCGATGACCGTCAGGGCTGCTTGGGGGATCAGCACGTAGTCGTAACTGAGCAGGTCACGGACATTCAGGTAGTGCGCCTGCAGGAGCTTGACCGCAGCCAGGTTGCCCGTCGCCCGCTGCACCGTGGCGTCAGGCTGCGCCATCAGGATCAGAGCGCTCCGCCTTTCGGGAGCCAGAGCGGCCAGCGCCTGCACCATGTCCCGGGTCTTGGGCGTTGCGATGGCGAACTGATCCACCACCACGATACGATCGTCGGCCAGCTTGGCCGACAAGGCCGAGCGCAGCGCCGCCTGGCGCATCTTGCGTGGCATGCGCTGCTCGTACGAGCGCGGGCGAGGGCCAAAGACGACAGCCCCATGCCGCCACTGTGGCGCCCGGTTCGAACCCTGACGGGCGTGCCCGGTGCCCTTTTGCTTCCAAGGCTTGCGCCCTCCACCCGATACTTCGCTGCGCGTCTTCGCCTTGTGGGTGCCCAGGCGGCTGTTTGCCAACTGCCGCAATAAGGCCTGATGCATCAGGGGCTCGTTGATCGCCGCGGCGAAGATCCGGTCGGACAGCTCGACCTGGCCCACAGTTTCACCTGCCATGTTTTTCACTGGGACTTGCATCGCCATCACCCCTGCTTGCGCGCTTCGGCGACCAGCACCAGGCCACCTTTGGCACCCGGCACTGCGCCACGCACTGCCAATAGGTTGCGCTCCGCATCGACCAGCACTACCGTCAGGTTCGATACTGTCACGCGCCGATTGCCCATGTGCCCGGCCATGCGGGAGCCTTTGTAGACACGCCCCGGCGTCGTTCCGGACCCGATGGCGCCCGGCGCGCGCGTGCGGTCTGACTGGCCGTGCGTCTTGGGTCCACCGCGAAAACCATGCCGCCGGACGCCACCCTGGAAGCCACGCCCTTTGCTCGTGCCGATCACGTCGACGTGATCACCTGCGCTGAAGATGTCAGCCTGCATCTTCTGCCCCACAGTGTATTCGCTGACATCCTTGACGCGAAACTCACGCAGCACGCGCAACGCGGGCAAGCCATGACGCTTCAGATGCCCCTGGATGCCCTTGGTCAGGCGCTTGAGCCGCGTCTCGCCGAAGCCCAGCTGAATCGCGCTGTAGCCATCGGTCGCAGGGCTTTTGATTTGAGTCACGTAGCAGGGACCGGCTTCGATCACCGTGACCGGCACTACCTCTCCGCTGCCCGTAAGCAATTGCGTCATACCCGCCTTGCGGCCTACAATTCCCTTCATCGTGCCTCCCGGGACTGTCGTTGCCAGATCATTTGCGATCCGGGCGCATCATCCCACATGCGCTCCCCTGACCAAGCAGGTCAAACCGATGCGAGTTCGGGTCTCCCATCAGGCTTCACGGGATCAGAGCTTGATTTCGATATCCACACCAGCCGGCAGATCCAGTTTGGTCAAGTTCTCGATCGTCTTGGCCCCGGGTTCCAGTACGTCGATCAAGCGTTTGTGCGTGCGCACTTCGAACTGTTCTCGGCTGTCCTTATCGATAAAGGTCGCGCGCATCACCGTGAACTTTTCGATGTGAGTCGGCAGTGGAACCGGCCCGACCACAGCAGCACCGGTCCGTTCAGCAGCGTCCACGATCTTGCGGACCGAGTCATCCAGGACACGATGATCGTAAGCCTTAAGGCGGATGCGAATCCTGTTCTTGGGCATATCTCTTACTCCAGGATCTGGGTGATGGCGCCGGCGCCGACGGTGTGCCCACCTTCACGGATCGCAAACCGCGACCCCACTTCCAGCGCCACCGGCACAATCAGTTCCACCGTCAAATTCACGTTGTCCCCCGGCATCACCATCTCCATCCCCGCCGGCAACTCCGCCGCCCCCGTCACATCCATCGTCCGGATGAAAAACTGCGGCCGGTACCCGTTGAAGAACGGCGTGTGCCGCCCCCCCTCTTCCTTCTTCAACACGTACACCTGCCCCAAAAACTTCGTGTGCGGCGTGATCGACCCCGGCTTCGCCAACACCTGCCCCCGCTCCACGTCCTCCCGCTCAATCCCCCGCAGCAAACACCCCACATTGTCCCCCGCAATCCCTTCCGTCAGGATCTTGCGGAACATCTCCACCCCCGTCACCACCGTCTTGCGCGTGTCCTTCAGCCCAACTATCTCCACTTCTTCGCCCACTTTGATCTTGCCGCGCTCGATGCGCCCCGTCACCACCGTCCCCCGCCCCTTGATGCCAAATACATCCTCGATCGGCATCAAAAACGGCTTGTCCACCTCCCGCACCGGCGTCGGAATGTAATCGTCCACCGCCGCCAACAGCTGCCAGATGCACTTGTACTCCGCCGCCTCCGGATCCTTCGACGGCGATTCCAGCGCCGCCAGCGCCGACCCCCGGATGATCGGGATCTCTTCCCCAGGAAAACCAAAGCCTGTCAGCAGCTCGCGCAACTCCAGCTCCACCAGCTCCAACAGCTCCTCGTCCTCCATCATGTCGACCTTGTTCAGAAACACCACCATGGCCGGCACTTCCACCTGGCGCGCCAGCAACACGTGCTCGCGCGTCTGCGGCATCGGCCCATCCGGCGCCGCCACCACCAGGATGGCCCCATCCATCTGGGCCGCCCCCGTGATCATGTTCTTGATGTAGTCGGCATGCCCCGGACAGTCGACATGGGCATAATGGCGCTTGGCCGTCTGGTATTCGACGTGGGCGATGGCAATGGTGATGCCGCGAGCTTTCTCCTCGGGGGCATTATCAATGGAATCAAAGGCGCGGAACTGGGCCCAGCCCTTCATCGCCAGCACTTTGGTGATGGCCGCCGTCAGCGTGGTCTTGCCGTGATCGATATGCCCAATCGTGCCGACGTTGACATGCGGCTTCGTGCGTTCAAATACTGCTTTCGCCATTGACCATAGCCTCCTGATTGCGCATAGCCTGTGCGGCGACAAGACGCCGCCATCTCCTTGACCTGCTGCAAAACCAGCCAGACCATAGGGAAACGGCGGCGAGCGAATTCAATGCCTTTGCGTAACGAGAAACTGGAGCCCACGATCGGATTTGAACCGATGACCCCGTTCTTACCAAGAACGTGCTCTACCGACTGAGCTACGTGGGCAACCCGGTTGCCTTGGTGGGCAGGGAAGGATTCGAACCTCCGAAGGCGGTGCCAGCTGATTTACAGTCAGCCCCCTTTGGCCACTTGGGTACCTGCCCCTCTTATTGGGTTGTAAAGGCTGTGCCTCGCAAGCCGACGGCCGGAATCGAACCGGCAACCCTCGACTTACAAGGTCGATGCTCTGCCGATTGAGCTACGTCGGCACACTATACCATAAAGCCGCTTGCTGCTCCAAACGGAGGAGCGACCTTCATTCTCCAGAGCGGCAAGCAATAGGAACTTAATGGCGCGTTGGTGCGACGGCTAGCCAGTATAGCGGGCGCGGGGACAAAAGTCAAATTGGAGGCAGGATCGCGCCCGCCCGCGACGGGCTTCCGGCGCTGCGAGCCCGGCGTGCGGTCACGAGGGCAACGGACCCCGCCACTGCAGCGTTCAGCGATCCGACCCGGCCGTACATAGGGATAGTTAACAACCAGTCACAGTGCTGGCGCACCAACCGGCTGAGACCGCTGCCTTCGCTGCCGACGACCAACGCCAAGGGTCCGCTCAGATCGGCCTGGTCGAGCGTGACGGACCCGGGCCGCAAATCCAGGCCCACGATCCAAACCCCCGCCTGTTTCAATGCTTCCAAACCGGCTACGAGGTTGCCCACCAGAGCGATACGCAGGTGCTCCACCGCGCCCGCCGACGCGTTGACAACCGCCGGAGTGACCTGGGCCGATCGGCGGTCGGGCAACAGGACGCCTGCGACGGCCATCGCCTCGGCGGTGCGCAGCAGCGTCGCCAGGTTCTGCACGTCCTGCAAATGGTCCAGCACCAGGTAGAGCGCCTCACCTGCGGCAGCCGGCGGGAGAACGTCACCCAAAGCCACGTACGGATAACCCGCCGCCTCAGCGAGGATGCCCTGGTGATTGGCGGGTCCGGCTTGCTGCAGCATGCCCGGGCTGGCTGCCTCGACGGGGCAGCGTCGCGCCTGGGCAGCGGCTACGATCTCGTCCACGCCTGCGGTCTTCCGCACGCCCGGCGCCACATACACGCGGCGCACTTCCCGGCGTCCGGCGCGCAGCGCCTCCAATACCGCATGCCTGCCATAGAGCCATTCTGCCATGTTGATTGCAACCGCTACCCCACGACGTCCCTTTGGGAAGCCACGCGCCACGTGCTGCCTTGCGCAGTGTCCTCGACAACCACGCCCCGGTCCTTGAGCTCGTCACGGATCTTGTCGGCCAGCGCCCACTGCCTGGCCTGGCGCAAGTCGCCCCTGATCTGCAGCAACAGGTCTACGAATGGCCCGATCGCTCCCCCCTTGACCTCCGGGGCCTGCAGGCGCAGGCCAAGGACCCCCGCCAGCCGGCAGAATGCGGCCTGCGCGCGAGCCAGCGCCTCACCTCCGACGCCGGCCTGGCGGGCAGTGTTGATGTCTCGGACCAGGTCGAAGAGCGCCGCCAGGGCACCCGAGGTATTGAAGTCGTCGTCCATGGCCATTTCGAACGCCAGCCTGGCCGCCGTCAGCTGCCCGTCGAGCGCCTCGACAACGCTGCCCGCAGACAGGCCGCCGGTAGCAGGCGCCAGGGCAGTGCGCAGGCGCTCGCACGCCCGCTCGTTGTCGGCGATCACTTCATCGTTGAACACCAACGGCTTGCGATAGTTGCTGCCCGCCACCAACAAGCGCAGCACGTCGGCATCGTGCTCGGCCAAGAAAGCGTCGATCGTCACCAGGTTCCCCAGGCTCTTCGACATTTTCTCGCCCTTGAGCTGGAGCATGCCGTTGTGCATCCAAAAGCGCGCGAACGGCACCCCTGTGTAGCTCTCGCTCTGGGCGATCTCATTTTCGTGATGCGGAAAGACCAGGTCGTTGCCACCGCCGTGGATGTCGATGCTCGGGCCGAGCAACTTCAGGTTCATGGCCGAGCACTCGATGTGCCAACCCGGCCGGCCTGCTCCCCACGGGCTGGCCCAGCTTGGCTCGCCCGGCTTGGCGGCCTTCCACAAGGCGAAGTCCCCTTCGTCTTGCTTCTCCTCGCTGGTAGCAACACGCGTGCCCGTGACAGCCTGCTCCAGCTTGCGATGCGACAGCTTGCCGTACTGCGCAAACGAGCGCACCCGGAAGTAGACATCCCCGCCAGGCGTCAGGTAGGCGTGCCCCTTCTCGATCAGGCCCTGAATCATGGCGGTGATCTCCGGGATAGTCTCCGAGGCGCGCGGGAAGGCCGTCGGACGCAACACATTGAGCGCGGCCAGTTGCTCCTGATAGCGGCTCACATAACGCTCGGCGATGGCGAAGGGGCTCTCGCCCGTCTTGGCGGCTCGCGCAATGATCTTGTCGTCGACATCAGTGAAGTTCATGACGTGGCGTACCTGGTAGCCTTTGTATTGCAGGTAGCGACGCACGCAATCGAAGACAATCGACGACATGGCGTGCCCCACATGCGCCTCGTCATAAACCGTGGGCCCGCACACATACATGCGGACGATCCCTGGCTCCAGGGTCTCGAACGGTTCCTTTTCGTGGTTGAGTGTGTTGTAGACTACCAGAGACATAGAACCATTCTCCGATCCCGCTGCGTTGAGCATGGCCCCTTGCAGTCGCCGCCAGCCGGGCGCGCGTCTCAAGCATGGCCGGCCGCTGGCCACCTGCGCAGCATTCCGTAAGCCGTAACGTTCTTGCAGAGCGCTAGGCTCGGCCTGCCAGGGCCTGGCCAGCGTTCACGACGAGCGACACGGCGGTCTCAATAGGAACCTGGCCGGTGTTGATGACCAGGTGATAGAGCAAAGGATCCTGCCAATTCACGCCATGATAGCGGCTCAGATAGCCGGACCGCGCCCGATCGCTGTCGCGCACCAGCCTGCCGGCCTCTGCAGGCGGGACGTTCAGTTGCTCGGCCACGCGCGTCACACGTACTTCCGCGGGCGCCACGATTTGCACGTGGCAGGCATTCTGGTGGCCGCGCAGCCAGACCTGGCTCCCCTGGCCCAGGATCAGCACGTCGCCCCGGGCAGCGATGTCCTTGATCAGCAGCCCCAACGTGCGCACCCCTTCTTCCAAAGACAGACTGGCCGGCCGCAGCATGGGCACGATGATGCTGCCCAGAGGGTTGGCCGACGCCAACGGGGAGCCGCCCAGGTGCGGTGATGAGGCGCCCAAGGAGTCGAGGAATTCGGCTGCCAGGCTGCGCCGCCGCTCGTACATGAGTTGCTGAAGCAGGTTATCGGAAAGACCGGCGGCTAAAGCGATGCCGTAAATCTGTGCCCGGTCGATCAGCCGCAACCCACAGGCTGCTGCAACGCGCGCCGCAATCAGGTCGCCCTGGCTGCCCAACTGGCGCGAAAGCGTGATGATCATCTGTCTGCTTCAGCGATTGGGTACGGCAAAGATCATGCGCCCGGCGTTGGTCTGCAGCACCTTGGTAACCGTGACATCGATGGTGTTGTCCATATGGCGCCGCCCATTCTCGACAACAACCATGGTCCCGTCATCCAGGTAGCCGATGCCTTGATTGGCCTCCTTGCCTTCCTGGATAATGTGGATGCCCATGGTTTCCCCGGGCAGCACGACCGCCTTGACTGCGTTGCTGAGCTCGTTGATGTTGAGGATCGAGACGCCCTGCAGGCCGGCGACACGGTTCAGGTTATAGTCGTTGGTCACGATCGGACACGACATACGGTGAGCCAGCTCGATGAGCTTGGCATCCACCTGCCTGGCATTATCCACATCCATGTCGATGATCTGCACCGCCACAGGTGACTCCCGCTGCATCTGGTTCAGCATCTCTAACCCACGGCGCCCACGGTTGCGCCGCAACGGGTCTGGCGAGTCGGCGATGTATTGGAGCTCGGCAAGCACGAAACGAGGCACCAGCATGGGCGAGCGTATGAAACCAGTCCTGGCGATATCCGCGATCCGCCCGTCGATCACGACGCTGGTATCCAGCAGGACCGCATTGCCCGGCCCATTTCCATTCGAGGAACCATGGTCATCGTCGTCGTCAGCAACCGAATGGGCGGCGCGCCGGCGGAAAAGAGCGAAGATGTCTTTCTGCCGCACGACCATGACCGTGATACCCAGCCAGCCAAAGAGCACAGTACCGATCGTGGGCAGGATGGCACCGAAGGGGCCGGGCAGATGGGATAGCGGTAATGCCAGCAGGGCAGCAATGATGAGGCCGATGACCAACCCGATGGTCGCGGAGAGCAGCTGAAGCGCCGTCATCTCGCGCACCTTGTGGATCATCCATCCAGCAGGCCGCGTCGTAAGCCAGGGCGTGACCAGCCATCCTACAATAGCGCCGATAACGCACAAGGGAATCGCGTACCTCAGAGAGCTGACCGTGGATTGGTTCGCCGCCCACAGCATCCCCGCCTGCCAACCGATAATTCCAAGAAGAATAAATCCAATGATACGAGAAATACGTTCGGCGGTCATTGGGCTGTACCTTTCATTTGATTGTCCGACTAAGACCTAGCTAGGCGCGTGGCTTGCCAACTCCTCCTCTCATGGGAAGCAAAGCAAAAATAACTATCGTTATGATACACCTTATTGGCGCTTTTCGCAATGCTGCGCCGGTATGAAAGAATGGCAAGTAGGATGGCAATAGGGCTTCTCAGCGCTCGCCTGCCCGATGGCGCCTCTGCCTGCCGGCCTCGAACAGCAGGATGGTGGCTGCCATCGCCACGTTGAGCGACTCGGCCGCGCCGGCCATCGGGATCGCCACGCGACCGCGGCTGATGCCGACGGCCTCGGCAGCCAGCCCCTCTGTCTCACTGCTCAGGATCACCGCGCTGGGCACCGTCCAGTCGATCGCATCATAGGCACACCGGCCACGCGCATCGGCCAGCCAGACGGCACAGCCAGTGAGGTGCTGATACGCAGCCTCCCAACTTGCGTTGCTGACAAGCGGCAGCCTGAAATGCGCGCCCATGCCGGCCCTCACGACTTTTGGCCCATAAGCGTCGGTGCAGCCGCGTGTCAGAAGCACCAGGTCTGCCCCTGCGGCCTCCGCGCTGCGCAAGGTCGTGCCCAGGTTGCCCGGGTCACGCACCCGGTCCAGCAGCAGGGCCAGCGTGGGGCGGGGCGG
>Ga0326728_10026826_pt1 | contig 10141 bp, 9 predicted proteins | sample MB3enrmetagenome_FD_207602 | JGI IMG/M metagenome (GOLD analysis project Ga0326728, IMG submission 207602) | Lab enriched peat soil microbial communities from McLean, Ithaca, NY, United States - MB31MN | ecosystem: Environmental > Terrestrial > Soil > Wetlands > Peat | place: USA: New York... | reverse complement strand
GGCGAAGCGAACGCCGAGACCGCCGCTGAGGTTGATCAGCTCGTTTGCCCCGTTGATCGAAAGCAGGGCCGAGGTGTTCGTGCGCAGGAGCGTTGCGAACTGGCGCCGGTATGACGGAAAGGCGAGGATGCCGGCGCCGAAGACCGCTTCGCCCACGAACGTCCAGAAGGTGGCGCTCCAGTAATCGCCGCGCACGGCGAAATATTTGAAGAGAACGTTGGAAAGCGCGACCACGAACGTGGCGCACGTCATCAGGGCGACCGTTCGCCTGCGAATCGGCCGGCTTCGTTCGCCGGGGTCGATTGCGAGAGAGATTACGCTGGCCACGATCAAGGCCATCCCGGCGATCCGCCGCCAGCCGGGAATTTCGCCGAGCAGAAGGTATGCGAGAAGCAGCGTGAAGACGATGGAGGTCTGGAAAAGCGGCGCGACGACCGACGCTTCCTCGGATTGAATGGCCCGCAGATAGAACAGCATCGCGCCCATGTAGAGAAGCCCGGACAGCGTCATCACGAGAATGCTCGCAGCGCCTTGCACAAGAGTCTGCGGCGCAAAGAGAGCGATGAACGGCAGCGTCGCGACGCCGATCAGCGCCGTGAAGATCATCAGCACGGCGGTGTCGGAATCCCGGAAGTAGCGGTCGACGAGAAATTTGTCGATGTGCGTGGACGCCGCCCATAGGACCGGTCCGGAAAAAGCGAAGAAAAGCCACATGCGTTGCGCGAAGGTTCAAATTCTTGGTTTCTGCTCGCCGCGCTATCCGCCGGCCGTCTCGTCGCGCCTCAGTTTTCCGTCCTGCGCGTCGCGCGACGAACCGCTTAAGTTCACAAAGACATGGTAGGAGACGGCGTCCCAGGCGTTGTGTATGCCGATGAACAGCAGCAGCAGCGTGGTCGCCGCGACGGCGAACTGAGCGACCACGATATGCTCGAACGCAATCAACGCGCCGAACGCGAGCAGCGCGTACGACCCCGCCGGCAACGCAAGGTGAAAGGTCCAGTCTTCGAAACCGGGTCGATAGGCGGTCTGTTTGCGCATCCGCCAAGCCACCATGCCCGAATAAATGAGGCCGCCTGCGCCCACGACGCCCCAACTCGCCATCGGATAGACAAGGGAGGGCCAGGGGACGCGCATTAGCGCGCACAGCAACAAGGACACGCTGAAATGCACAATGGTGGGCGTCGCGAACGCGGCGCCCGCATTGGCGGCGTCTTCCGGCGGCCTATCCGCGATCAACGTTATGACCACGAACTGAAGACCGATGAGCGCGCCATCCGCCGCCCCGACGATCCCGTAGAAGCTGTCCCACCCAGCGGCAAAGTCGGCCATGGCCATCTCTCGATTTGGAGGACCGCCCCACGCCGGCCCGGCCGCTGCAAGCAGACCAGCCCGACGTAAGTCCAAGGGTTCAAGCCGCAGGCGAAGCGATGGGGACCGGCGTCTAGACTTGGCGCCGCTATTCCGAATTGAGCCCGCGCCATCCTGGACTGCGCGCTTCGCCGCCTCTGTCATTCCGGCTTCAGTTCGCCGAACCAATAGGCGGAGGTGACCCCTCCGTCCATGAGGAAGTCGCTGCCGGTGATGAAGGCGCCGTCAGATCCCATCAGAAGCGCGGCGACAGTCCCCACCTCATCCGGTGTGCCGGCCCGTCCCGCAAAAGAAACTTCGATCATGCGTCGGTATCCCGGGCCGCGCGGCCCTGTCAGTTCATCTCTTGCGAGCGGGGTAATGATGATTCCGGGACTGATCGTGTTCAGCCGCGCGCCGCGCTTCCCCCAGCGGACGGCCTCGGCCATCACCCGCAGGGAGTTTCCGCGTTTCGCAAGTTGGTAGGCGTGCAAGGAATCCTTCACTTGATCGGGCTGAAGCATCGGCAGAGCGAGTAGCTCTTCGACCGGCGTCGTGGCGAGGGCCACGTTTTGCTCGACCGACAGCGGTGGCAACCGGTGACCGGATTGCGACGCGATCACGACGCCGGCGCCGCCTCGCGTGATCACGGCGCCGAACTCCTCAAGGAGAAGCGCGGTTCCATACAGATCAACTTTCAAGACCGTCGCCGGCGAGGCTTGGGTCGGCGATACGCCGGCCGCATGGATGAGACCGGAAATGTCGCCGATAGTTGTAGCCGCTTCGACGAGACTGTGAACCGAGGATCTCGAGGAGACGTCGACGGTCTTGGCGCTGACGTCGAAACCCGCGTCGCCAAGAGTCTTGGCTGCCGCATCCGCGGCGTCCTGGCGCAGATCAGCTAGCACAACGTGCTTGCCCGCGCTCACGCGTCGCGCAATCGCTTGCCCGATCGACCCAGCTCCAATTACGACTGTGACGTTTGTCATGGCGCCCTTCCATTCGTTGTTCGATTCGCCGGGCGCGTCGATTACGACCGGTCGCGTTCTTACCAAGGCCCTCAACCGCTAGAGGCCGCTGGCAAGCCGAGCCTCCGCCGAAGCGCCGCCGCGCTCGTGTTGGCGCGGAAGCCTGGCCCGCCGCGCTGGAAGCACCGCGCCGCGGCGAGATTGCCCACTACAACTGGCTCGCAGCCGGCGTCGCGGACGAGCTGCTCGGCGACGCGAAGCGCGTCGTCATCGTCGCTAGCGAGGGGAACGCCGAGCTTGGCGCCCCGGCCGGCCGCCGAAGCTTCAACCGAGGTCGCGTCGACGGCGCTGAAGGCGCGAACTAACCGCGCGCCCGGCAGATATTTCGCCGAGGACACGGCGACGCCAGCCGTCTCGATCTCGCGTCGAAAGGCCTCTGGATCGGGCGGATAGGGATTGCACGCGTCGAGCACGATCTTGCCTTTGAGCGCGCCGCCAAGGTCGTACCCGATCTTCTCCAACTCTCCATAAGGCGCGGCGATCAGCACGACCTCGCCGAACGCCGCGGCTTCGACCGGCGTTCCGGCCGAGGCGCGCGGGCCAAGCTCGCGAACCATGGCGGCGAGCTTGTCTGGATGTCGGGACGAGAACAGCACGTCGTGCCCGGCCTTCGCCCAAACCCCGCCGACTGTGCCGCCGAGCCAGCCAGCGCCAATGACCCCGATGCGCATTAAGGTTCTCCTCGTTCTCTATTGGCCGCGGCGGCGTTTCGGCCGGCCTGTTCAGGCCCTCAGCGTCGCCATGTCGATGACGAAGCGGTAGCGAACATCGGAACGCTCCAGCCGCTCGAAGGCTTCGTTGATCTGATCCATCCGGATCATCTCGACCTCCGGCAGAACGCCCTTCTTGGCGCAGAAGTTGAGCATCTCCTGCGTCTCGGCGATGCCGCCGATCGGAGATCCTGCAACGCGACGACGCCCCAGGAGGAGAGGCACGGTGCTGATCTCGTTGAGTGGGCCGATCTGCCCGACCAGCGCCAGAGTGCCATCGACGTCGAGCAGCGGGATGTAGGGATTGACGTCGTGCTTGACCGGAACCGTGTCGACAATGAGGTCGAAGCTCGACTCAACCTCCGCCATCGCCTTCGCGTCGGCCGAGACGAGCAGCCGATCGGCTCCGAGCGCGAGGGCGTCGGCCTCTTTGCCGCTCGACCGGCTCATGACGGTGACGTCGGCGCCCATCGCCGCCGTGAGCTTGACGGCCATATGCCCAAGACCGCCGAGCCCAACCACGCCGACGCGGCGGCCCGGGCCGACGTTCCAGGTGCGCAGCGGCGAGTAGGTGGTTATGCCGGCGCAGACCAGCGGCGCGGCCTTCGACAGGTCCAACCCGTCGGGGACGCGCAGCACAAACTCCTCGCGCACGACAAGGCGCTTGGAGTAGCCGCCATAGGTCGGCTCGCAGGTGATCCGATCGCGATCATTGTAGGTCTGGGTGTTGCCCTTGCGGCAGAGCTGCTCGAGACCCTTGCGGCACTGATCGCACTGCTGGCAGGAATCGACCATGCACCCGACCGCGACCGCGTCGCCGACCTTGTAGCGCGTGACGTCGTCGCCGATCTCGATCACGCGACCGACAATCTCGTGGCCGGGAACCATCGGGTAGACGCTCCATCCCCAGTCGTTGCGGGCCTGGTGGAGGTCGGTGTGGCAGATGCCGCAGTAGAGGACCTCCATCACGACATCGTTGGGTCGTGGGGCCCGTCGCTCGAACGTGAACGGCGCCAGAGGCGCGTCGGCGGATCGGGCTGCATAGCCAAGGGTTTTCATGTCTTCGGCTCCATGTTTGCGTGTTGACGAACGTTGCTCAGCGGCCAACCCGGGCTTGCAGATGCGGCGGATAGCGATCTCCTTGCACGGTGATCTTGGAGACGGCGCCTTCAATCTCGCGAAGATCGTCGGGGGTCAGCTCGACCTTCGCCGCGCCGACGTTCTCATCCAGGCGATGCAGCTTCGTGGTGCCGGGGATCGGCGCGATCCACGGCTTCTGCGCCAGCAGCCAGGCCAGCGCGATCTGCGCCGACGTCGCCTTCTTCCTGGCGGCGATTTGGCCGAGGAGATCGACGAGCGCCTGGTTTGCTTTTCGAGCCTCCGGCGTGAAGCGGGGCACGATGTTGCGGAAGTCCTTGGCGTCGAAGGTCGTCTTGTCGTCGATCGCGCCGGTGAGGAAGCCCTTGCCGAGCGGGCTGAAGGGGACAAAGCCAATTCCCAGCTCTTCCAGAGTCGGCAGAATCTCCTTCTCCGGCTCCCGCCACCACAGCGAGTATTCGCTCTGCAACGCCGTCACCGGCTGGACAGCGTGCGCGCGCCTGATCGTCTGCGCGCCAGCCTCAGACAGGCCAAAGTGCCTGACCTTGCCTGCCTTGATGAGGTCTTTCACCGCTCCCGCGACATCCTCGATCGGCACGTCAGGATCGACGCGGTGTTGATAGAAGAGGTCGATGACGTCGGTCTTCAGTCGCTTCAGCGCCGCCCCGGCGACCTCGCGGATGTGCTGCGGCCGACTGTCCATGCCGCTCTGACCGCCCGCCGCATCGAACTTGAAACCGAACTTGGTGGCGATGACGACCTTGTCGCGCACGGGCGCGAGCGCCTCGCCGACGACCTCCTCATTCTTGTAAGGCCCGTAGGCCTCGGCGGTGTCGAAGAAGGTGACGCCGCGGTCGACGGCGGCGCGGATCAGCTTGATCGCCTCTTTCGTCTCCGTCGCCGGCCCGTAGGCGAAGCTCAACCCCATGCAGCCGAGGCCGATCGCCGAGACCTCCAGGCCGCTCTTGCCGAGTTTGCGTTTTTCCATGACCTGTTCTCCTGCCGTTCGCGAAGGCCCGAACTATCGTCTCGTCCGACGATCAGGACCCGTATTGCTCGTCGCTAACCTGCTCCAACCAATCGGCCGACTTGCCGCCAAGCTCCTCGACGATGGCGATGTGGGTCATCGCCGTGGTCGCCGCGGCGCCGTGCCAATGCTTCTCGCCCGGCGGAAACCAGATCACGTCGCCTGGCCGAATCTCCTCCTTCGGCCCGCTCCAGCGCTGCGCCCAGCCGAGACCCGCCGTGACGATCAGGGTCTGGCCGAGCGGATGCGTGTGCCATGCGGTGCGGGCGCCGGCCTCGAACGTGACGCTCGCGCCGAAGCCGCGCGCCGGCTCCGGCGCCTGGAACAGGGGGTCGATCCGGACGGCGCCGGTGAAGTACTCGGCCGGTCCTTTGCCGGAGGGCCGGGAGCCGTTTCGGTTGATCTCCATTGGGACGATCCTTTGCTCAGTAGGATCTTTCTGCTGATCGCGCATTCATCATTCGCCGCCTAGAGGCCGGTCATCTTCAACGCCGCTTCGGGCAATCGTTCGCCCTTGAGTTCGATCTTCGCCGCCGCCGTTTTGATCGCGGCGAGATCGGCGGCGGTCAGTTCGACGTCGGCCGCCGCGAGGTTTTCTTCCAAGCGATGAACCTTCGTCGTCCCCGGGATCGGAACGATCCAGGGCTTCTGGGCGAGCAGCCAAGCGAGGGCGATCTGGGCGGGCGTCGTGCTCTTGCGCTTCGCCACGTCGCGCAGCAGCTCGACCAGCGCCAGGTTCGCCTTCAATGCGTCGGGGGCGAAGCGCGGCACGCTGGCGCGAAAGTCGGACCGTTCGAATTTCGTCGTCGCGTTCACGGCCCCGGTCAGGAAGCCGGCCCCCAGCGGGCTGAACGGAACGAAGCCGATCCCGAGTGCTTCCAGCGTCGGCAGGATCTCCGCCTCGGGCCCGCGCCACCACAGCGAGTACTCGCTCTGCAACGCCGTCAGCGGCAGGACCGCGTGGGCCCGGCGGATCGTCTGAGCGCCGGCTTCCGACAGGCCGAAATGCCTGACCTTGCCTTCGCGGATCAGATCCTTGACGGCGCCCGCCACGTCCTCGATCGGCACGTCGGGATCGACGCGGTGCTGATAGAGGAGATCGATGACGTCGGTCTTCAGCCGCTTCAGCGACGCCTCGGCGACCGCCTTGATGTGGTCCGGGCGGCTGTTCACGCCGCGGCCGCGGGCCCCCGTCTTCAGATCGATGTCGAAGCCGAACTTGGTCGCGATCACCACCTTGTCGCGCACGGGAGCGAGCGCCTCGCCGACGAGTTCCTCGTTCGTGAATGGGCCATAGGCCTCGGCGGTGTCGAACAGGGTCACGCCTCGCTCGACCGCCGCCCGGATCAGCGCGATCCCGGATTGTTTGTCGACTGCCCGGCCGTAGGCGTGGCTCAGTCCCATGCAGCCGAGACCGATCGCCGAGACCTCCAGACCGCTCCTTCCGAGTTTGCGCTTCAGCATGACTTCGTCTCCGATCCTGGCGCGACGCCTGCGACCCCCGCCTCATGGGCCCGAAGTTAGGACGTGTCGGCGCAGGCAATAAGATGGTATGATCGGCATGCGGTTATGAATGAGACTCATGAATGCCGACACGCAGCTTCCACGACGTCATCGCCTTCCTCTCTGTGGCGAGGGAGCGAAACTTCACCAAGGCGGCGGCGAGGCTCGGCGTGTCGCAATCGGCGCTCAGCCACACCATCCGCGCGCTGGAGGCGCGCCTCGGCGTCCGCCTCCTCGCCCGCACGACGCGCAGCGTCGCGCCGACCGAGGCGGGCGAGCGGCTCCTCGCCAACGTCGCGCCGCGCTTCGACGAGATCGACGCCGAGCTGGCGGCGCTGAGCGAGCTGCGCGAGAAGCCGGCCGGGACGATCCGCATCACCGCCGGCGAGCACCCGGCAAGCTCGATCCTGTGGCCGGCGATCGCCAAGCTGCTGCCCGACTATCCGGACATCAAGGTGGAGGTCATTGTCGACCAGGGCCTCACCGACATCGTCTCGGAGCGCTACGACGCAGGCGTTCGGCTTGGCGAGCAGGTGGACAAGGACATGATCGCCGTGCGCATCGGCCCCGACATGCGGATGGCGATCGTCGGCGCGCCGTCCTACTTCGTCGGGCGCCGTAAGCCGAAGACGCCGCACGACCTCACCGAGCACAATTGCATCAACCTGCGGCTGCCAACCTACGGCGGCGTCTACGCGTGGGAATTCGAGAAGGAGGGACGCGAGCTGAGAGTGCGCGTTGACGGGCAGCTCGTGTTCAACACCATCGACTTGCGGCTCAGAGCAGTCCTCGCCGGCGTCGGACTCGCCTGCCTGCCCGAGGAGCTGGTCGGCGGGCCGCTCGCCAGCGGCGAGCTCATCCGCGTCCTCGCGGATTGGTGCCCACCGTTCTCGGGCTACCATCTCTACTATCCGAGCCGCCGCCAACCGACCCCGGCCTTCGTCGTGCTGCTCGACGCGCTACGCTACCGCGGCTGAAGGCGAGCTGCGTGAGGTCGGCCACAAACGGTAGATCGACCATTTCGCGTCGGGGGCTGCTACGACACTTCGCAGCAGCGAACGTCCGCTTGGCCATTTCGATCGCCCGAACCCGCCGTTCCGCCATCGGCCAACTCCGGTCATTCGGGCGTGACTGGCGGAGGGTTCGAGCTGCGCCGAACTGGGCAGTTTGCCAATTCACTCGGAAACCTCGGCGCCAGAGGCGATAGAGGCCGCCTGAGGGTTCTCCTCCAGCGTCAACGCGCCTTCGCATTCCTGCGCCGCTGCGGGCTCAATAACTCCGGCACACGCCCGGACGGAACGAATCGAGACGCGGCTTCGACGTGCGCCTTGCGATCGTCGAAAAAGATATGCGCGCCGGCGGCGGCTAGAAATGACGCCTTCGCGCGATGGCCGAGGAAGTGGACCTCGTCGAAAAGCATGTTCCAGCGGCGCAGCGTGCGGATGACGCGTTCGTGGGCGGGCGCAGAGCGAGCGGTGACCATGCTGATGCGCAGACGGCTCGTTCGGTCGGGACGCATGCAGCGCCGCCGAAGCTCGACGAGCTTGTGCAGGAGGGCGCCGCCGAAGGGGCCCCGCGTCAACGGCTTCCGCGCGTTGCGCCGCTCGTGACAATCGAAAGCCTCGAGCCCTTGCGCACGAAAGATCGCCTCGGACTCCGCGCCGAATGTGACCGCGTCTCCGTCGAGCGCGAAGTGCACCTCGTCCGATGCCTCGGCTCTGAGCGCGGGCGGAACCGGCCCGAGGAGCGCCGCGGCGGTCCCCGCCGCCAAGGCGACGCGGACGTCGTTCTCGTGGTTGGAGAGAAACAAGTCGACGCCCCAAGCGGCGAGGAACGGCGCGAGCGAGCGCCCGCTGGTGAAGCTTCCTTCGGAGATCGCCAGGCCATGGCGCTCGCAGGAACGGAACGCGCGTAAGGCGAGGTCGGGCGAGTTGCGGGAGAGCAGGACGACCTCGACGAGCTTCAGACCATCGGGCGGATTGAGCGCGAGCAGCCGTCGGACGAGCTCGAACGCGCACCCTGGTTCGAGCGTCGTCGTCTCGCGCTTGCGCTGCAAGGCGGAGTACGCCTCCTCGCCTTCGCGAACGAAGACCGCGTGTTCTTCTTCGAGGTCGAAGAGGGCGCGCGTCGAGACGCCGACGACAAGGGGCAGATCGGCCGACTGAGCGGGTTTGCTCGCGCTCGCCGCCGCCGGCGGTCGCCGCTTGCTCGGCGAGACGCGGCGTTGGTTGTTCGCCCGCAAACAGCCCTCGCCCTCGATCGGCGACCCTCTCTCGCCGCCGGGTCGCTTGTCGCTGGACGGCCGGTCGAGGGACGCCCGCATCTGGCGCCGCTCGCCGGCTCTCCGTGAAGGCTTCTTCGGTTTCCTTGGTCCCGGATCAGCCTTCACGGACGGCCCAGGCGCAAATGGCGCCGCCTCAAATGCGCCGCGCCGCTTCGTCGTCGGTCGACGTTTCGTCATCGGGCCGGCTCCGCATAGCGCGGCGCTCGCTTTCCCGGTACCGTCGACGACCCGGCGTGCGGTTCCCAAAGCGGTCTGCCGGTCAAGCTCGACAAGGAGCGGCGACCGGCGATCGTGGTTGAGCGACTGACGGGAAATGCCCTTCGACACCGCGATCGGCCGCATTCGGTCTTCATGCATGATGATCGCCTGCTCGCGCTGCGCCGCCTCGCGGAGAACGCCGAAACGCTCCGCAATTCTGCCTTGGCTGGTGAGCGGCCTCCCCTGGCTGCGTCTGTCTCAGTCTCCTTGACCTCCCGGGCCGCGGTCGATGGCTCGCCAGACGGCCGGCCGGCGACGATCTTCGTGATCTCGTCGCCCTCCAGATAGCGCTCGCGCCGCGCCGCTTCAGCGAGCCGGCGCAGGTCGTCGCGGCGCTCCTTGACAATCTCCCGCGCTCGATCGAGGCCGGCGGCGATCATCTTATCGACGCGCTCCCGGACATCGGGCTGCAAGAGCGAGAGCGGAGCGTTGTCCTTGATGTTGTCGAGGAAGATCGGCGCTCCGTCGAGGCCGCACTTGATGGCGACCAAGGCGGCGCGCGTCACGTTCTCGACGTCGGCCATGTTGCCCATCGTCATCTCGCCGAGCAACTCCTGCTCGGCGATGCAGCCCACCATCCCGATGGCGATCTGGCTCTCGATGTCTTTGAGCGTGAAGAGTTCGGCCGCGACGTTGACGGTCTCGCAATGATCGACGTCGAGATGCGCGACGCCGACGCCGAGCGCGACCGAGACCAACGCATGGCCGGCCTCATGAACGCAGGCCACCCGATCGAATTGCTCGCTGCGCTTGAAGTCAGCCCTGACGACCGCCTGGACGTCCGATCCCCGCGGCTGGCGATCCTGCCGACGGGCGGCGCGCCGCGCCTCGCGGGCGATCTGGGCGATCTCGGCCGGCGATCGTCCGCGACAGGCGCGAGCCGCCT
>Ga0326728_10026824_pt1 | contig 10142 bp, 7 predicted proteins | sample MB3enrmetagenome_FD_207602 | JGI IMG/M metagenome (GOLD analysis project Ga0326728, IMG submission 207602) | Lab enriched peat soil microbial communities from McLean, Ithaca, NY, United States - MB31MN | ecosystem: Environmental > Terrestrial > Soil > Wetlands > Peat | place: USA: New York... | reverse complement strand
CTCCTCGGCCCGAATCGTAGTGCGGGCCATTCCCGCCGACCCGAACGCGCCCCTGCCGGCAGCCACTCGGGAAATAGCCTCCTTTGTCTCTGCACCATCGTCGATCCGCTGGAGTGCCGACGGTAAGGAACTGCTGGTTCTGACCAGCGGCGCAGTGATTGCGGTTCCGATCGACTGGGCCGACGGCACGCCCCGCTCGGGCGCTCCACGAAAACTCTTCGACGCCCCGGAAGCCAGCAGCTTCGACGTTATGCCTGACAGCCGCCGCTTCCTTCTCGCGGAAACCCCGGAGGAAGGCACGAATCGGTCGATTGTCCTGATCCAGAACTGGCCGGCCCTGCTTGTCCGCTAGCGGGGGATGACGTTAGCGCAACTCGTGCGAAATCACTGGCCGTGAAGCCCGCACCGAATTGCGCGGGGTTTGTGCTCTCCAGCTCGGCCGCCAGTTGTGATCCGTTGTGAGGGGTGCCGATGGTGATCAGTTTGTGCACCGAGTTGGCAGTCAAACACACCAGTTAGGAGGAGGCCAGTGCGCGTGAGCTGCCGATAACCCCCGATATCAACACTTCTCCACGCAGCACCTGAATTGCCCCGGACTGGGAAAACTGAGTCCGAACACCGCGCTGGATCTGCTGTTTTGTAGTAATCTGCACTTGGCATGACATATCCGGCCCCTTTTGGAAGCGGAGTCAATCGCAGGACCTTCCTGGGCGTGCTTGGATCGGCGATCGTATTGCCCCGACCGGCCTCGGGTCAGCACAGCGCACCGGCGAATCCTTACGGCTCCGGTTCCTTCGGCGAGTGGATCGACGACGAGGCCGGCCTGCCGGCATTCCGCTATACCTGCAACCAGACGAACGATCCACGCGCTGTTACGCAGGTGATCACCCCGGGGATCCTGATGCCTGCCGAGCACGTGCACCAGGTCGGCAATGATCGACTGGTGGCCATGGTTTCCAACTATGGACACGTCCAGGTGCGGCAGGATGAAGGCGGGCCGAAGTTTCTGAACGTCTATTCGCCGCAGAGAAACCAGTACAGCGGCCTTGGCTGGCTGCTGGGCGACAGCGAGTTCCTGGCCACGTGGTATCCGAACAACGGCGTAAGCTGCGATCGCATTTTCGGGGTCGGCTACTTTCGAAAAACGGTAACCGGTAAGTTCTACTCCGCCGACCAGGTAATCGTGGCGCCGTTCGGCGACGACCCGGTTCTGCTCTCACAGGTGACCATCTCCAATCTCAGTGCGGTGGCGGCGAATCTGCGCTGGGTGGAGTACTGGGGATGCCATGTCTATCAGTTCTCCTACCGGTCGAATCTGGAAGCGTTCGGCAACGATGCGCAAGCCGCTTTGCTGCGATATGCATTCGGCGATCAATTCGCACATCGATTCGAGCTTCTGCCGGACGGCGCCGGTCTGCTGGAGAACAAGGCCTTTCTGGGCAGGACGGCAAGCGAGGCGGCATTGTGGCAGGCCGCGGTCGACTACTGGGCCACTCATTCCAGTCCATGGAATGCGCCGATTCAGGAGGGCGTGCCGGGGAGTTCGTTCGAGGACCTGAACCCTCCGCCGACATTTCTGGCTTCGCTCGACGCCCCTGCCGACGCGGTAACCACAAACGGCACGGCGCTCTTCGCGAACCTGAGCAACCCGCTGGATGGCGACATCGGCTCAACGGGTAACACGAGCTGCCTCGCGCTGGAACGCAGGCTCACACTGGAAGCGGGGGAGCAGCGCACATTTTATTTCCTGTACGGCTATCTGCCCGAGGGAGCCGACGTCAATGAACTCGTGGGTAAGTATCAAAGCCGGGCCACGACTGTCTGGACGGACTCCTCGGCAGCCTGGAGCAACGGCGGAGTGAGATTTGAAACGACACTCGAACCCTGGGCGGCGAGGGAAACCATCTGGAACTACTACTACGTCCGCAGCGCGCTCACGTACGACGCGTTTTTCGACCAGCACATCCTCTCGCAGGGCGGCTATTACCAGTACGTGACGGGTTTCCAGGGGGCGGCTCGAGATCCACTACAACATTCACTCCCTCTTCTATTCGGCGATCCCCAGTTCATGAAGGAGGTGCTCCTCTACACATTGAAGGAGGTGCGGGCGGACGGCTCCATTCCTTACGCCATCGTCGGCCACGGGACGGTGATGCCGACCCCGCTCGACAATGCCAGCGATCTTCCCATGTGGCTGCTCTGGACAGTCAGCGAGTACGTGCTGGCGACGCGGGATAGCGCCTTTCTTAATGAGCAGGTACCGGGCCTGCTGGTGGCCAGTCCGAGTACCGACACCGTTGGCGGCCTGCTGGCCCGCTGTTACCAGCACCTGGTAAACGATGTCGGAACCGGTGAACACTCCCTGATGCGGATGCTCAATGACGATTGGGACGACGGTCTGGTGGGAAGCGTAGGCGCAAACGACCTGGCTGAGTGCGTGGCGCTTGGGGAGAGCGTGCTGAACTCAGCGATGGCTGCATGGGTCTTCGATTACTATGCGAATCTGCTGGCTTTCCAGGGCGACCCGGCGACGGCGACGGAGGTCCGGCAGAAGGCCGAAGAACACCGCCAGGCGGCCCGCGCGCAATGGACTGGCCGATGGCTCCGCCGGGCCTGGCTCGGTCCGACGCTGGGCTGGCTGGGCGAGGACACGCTCTGGCTGGAACAGCACCCGTCGGCGATCATCGGCGGCGTGACGCCGGCAAGGCAGGCCCGCGTGCTCGTGGAGAACATCGATCAGCTTCTCCGGCAGCCCTCTACGCTCGGCGCCATGGTGCTGGGCCCGGGCCCGGATGGGGCGGATTTCGGCATCGACCTAGGCAGCTCGATGAACCGTGGAATCTCACCGACTCTGAACGGCTGGCTGGTCTGGGCTCTGGCCTTGATGGACAAGGAGGCGGCCTGCAACGAACGGAGACCGAGGCCCATGAACTCGCGCGCTGCGGCCTGCCGCGATATTTCGATGGCCTGGGATGAATGGAAGCGGGATTCCCTGGCCTGGCACGCGGAGGTCTACCCGGATATCTGGTATGAAACCTGGAGTGGACCGGACACCATCAATTCCGCCCTGAGCAAATACCCTGGCGCGACGGCCAGTTCCGAATATCTCCCCTATACGACTTTCCCGGTGATGAATCTCCACTCTCACGCCTGGCCGCTTTACGCGCTGACGAAGCTACTGGGAGTGCAGTTCACTGAAGATGGCGTCGAGTTGGCGCCGGTGATTCCGCTCGATTCATACCGTTTCACATCGCGGCTGCTGGGCCTGGTCAAATCGCCCGACGGTTATGAGGGCTGGTATTCGCCGGTCAAAACGGGGCCCTGGACTATTCACCTTCGGCTGCCCGAGCACGAACTGGTCCGTATTGTGACGGCGGCGGTCAATAGTCGTCCCCAAGTTCCACAGCGCTCGGCAAACGGGATCTTGTTACCCAATCCAACAGCCGAGGGCAAACCACTCCGCTGGGCAGTTCACTTTCGCTAAGGAGCGCGGAGCCACCTTTGACTGCGGACGACGGAGTTCGCCTTCCGGCCTGGGGTGCTCTTCATGTGGTCGCCAGGTGGGATGACGACGCTCGTCTCATAACAGTGGTCGGGCAGGCTAATGGGATGGTTCGCCGCAGAACGACAACCTGAGCAGGTGTAAGGTGCGGAGGAAGGAGACCTCTCATGGAAGTACATGTGATCGGTATTGATCTGGGCAAGACAGTGTTTCACCTGGTGGGTGTCGATGCGGAGGCGATCGCCGAAGCGGTGCAGCGGCCAACGATGCGATTCCACGAGCCGACGGATTTGCAATACCGCCGGGCCGGTTAGTCGCCGCGAAGCGCAACCATCGGGTCTACCCGCATCGCTCGCCACGAGGGGCCCAAGCACGCAAGCAGAGCTACTATCGCGAGGGAGGCCGCGACGGCCAATAACGTCAACGGGTCATTTGGCTTGACGCCATAGAGCAGTGTGGACATCACTTGGCTTAAACCGAGCGCTGCGAGAATGCCAGCCATATCCGGCATCTTGCAGCCACTGCTCCAGCCAAACCGCAGTCCAGACAGCCCGCGCGTCTTCTTTTACCCTGGTGACATTACCGAACTTCCGCATTACGGCCTGGCGCGCCGCTTCCGGACTCATGCCGCGCGCGATGTTCTCGTCCGTCTCGTGCTCGATGTACTCTCGAATTTCCTCGTCAAGAAAATCCTGCCACCTCTTGCGGTCGGGTCCGGGATTCATGACCCGCTCTCTTCCGGCGCGGGTCTGAGAATCCGTCCAATAGCCCGGGCGAGTTTATCCCATTTCGTGGTTTCGACTTCAAGTTGTTTTCGGCCCTTCGAAGTCAATCGATAATACTTCGCACGACGATTGTTTTCTGAGGTTCCCTCGGCGGCTGAAACGCTGGTGTTGTCAAGTGGATAATCGCCGTTATTCTCGATCCCCTTTTGATCCCGTTTCGATACCCTTTGGATCCTCGGTTTTTGACTGTACACTACTGTGTACAGAACCATTCCGGCAACCCTGCTGTGATCGGGCCCTAACAGCCTCGTAGGGCGAACGTTCTCAGCCCGAATCCACAGGCATCGCCGGGAAGAGCCTCAACGCATAAACGAGTCTGCTCAGCTGGACGGCTGGTTCTGCTCAACGCAGCCGCAGGTCCATTCGCCGACTGAGAAGGTGACGGTCCGGCGGCTACGAGCTGCTGTCTCTCGCTGCGCCGGGGATGCCGCACTTCGGCCCCGGGACCTTTTCCAACGCCTGCAGCGCGTTTTCGCGAACCTGCGCGACGGGATCGTGCCGCAAGGCGTCCAGCGCGGGCCATGCCTCGGGCCTGCCGGTCCGGCCCAGCCCCCATGCGGCGGCCATCCGAAAGTCTGGTGAACTGTGGTGCGTCTGTCCGATCAGGCGCTCGATGGCGCCGGGTACGCCCTTCAGAAAAAGGCCGACCAGCGCATTAGTGGCCACGCGATGGTGAGAATCCTGCGCGGCGCGTTCCAGCGACACTCGGGCAGCGGTTGTGTTCACGTGCCAAAGACTCTCCACCGCGTTGGCTCGCACGCGGGCGTCCTCCGAATGGAGCTGGCGTTCCACCAGCAGCGGGTTGCTGCCCGCCTGGCACATGATCATGGCAGCTTTCTGACGAACGAATTCAACGGGGTGCCCGGTCATGCGACGCAGCCACCGCACCATCAGGCTGGCAGCTCCCAGCCTTTCAACGATGTGCAGAACGCGGGTGGCGCGCTCGCGCGGAAGCCACGCGCCGGCGAAACCGGAGAGTTTGACGTAGAAACGCTTGTCGCTGGCTGCCAGCAGGCGCGCCGCGTTCACCGCTTCCTCCTGCGTTAACTCGGCCGGATCGGTAAGGTAACGCAGGTAGAGCCGGTCCCCGCTCAACAGCAGCGCCAGAAGGGTGGAAGCGAGGCAGTCCGGTTCGTGCCCCAACTGGTGGATGGCAAGCCGGGTGAAACTCGACGGATCCTTCCTGAGCTCGACGCTCAGGGCACGCCGGGAGCCCGCGGGATCGGCCGCGACCTGGGCCACTATGCGGGCGAATTCGTCGTCCCCGGGGTGTGGACTGGCGTCCCCTGTCTCCATAATGGGGTCCGGCATGGCACGACGACCCATGCCACAATCTGGCCGCTGGATGTATGGGAGTTGGTGAGAACTCAACCAGCCCGGAGACGTCCGATCACGGCGGAGCTCCTGAACGTTAAGCCACCACAGTATGACACGGCGGTTCCTGCGTGACAAGGCGTCTATTGCTGAAATGTGTCTGAATAATATATGTGAATCACACCACCAGCATCCTCGGCCGATGCGTAAGGCGCAACACGTTCAGGTTGCTGATTGTCCGAGCTCCTGGCGTAGCGCACAGTTGAGTCGTCTCCCTGACAGTGTTTTCCGTCTGAAACAGGTGAGGCTTTAATGCGGAAGATCAGGCGTAGTCAGGGCTGGCTTCGGGCGACCGTGACGTCGTTGTCCTGACACGCCCCGGCCTCGATCCAGCGAAAGCCGGTGCGATCGCCCTGAAGAACTGAAAATGGCGGGCCTACGATAGACGGTTCCGCGGCGGCCTCAACGCGCAGCAGGTCGAGGGCGAAGGCGGGATCTTTCAGGCGCACGCGGACGGAGCGGGACATCAGAAATCGGGTAACAGCGTCGCTGGCTCCGGCGGCGAAGACCATGTGCGGGCCTTTGCAGTCACCGGGGCAGTTGGTCGACTGAATGCGGAATTCCGGCGCGCCGGCTGCGCGGCCCGTGTAGACGATGTCGCGGATTGCCACCCTGGTACCACCGTTTTCAAAACGCGTCAGCACGATGCTGAGGGCGGGGCGTCCAGGAATGATGAGGGTCTGGCTGGGTGCGGTGTGCGCCAGCCCGTCGATGACTGCGGTCAGCGGGGCGATTGACTTCTGCGCGAGCCTGTCGGCAGCATTTTCAAGCGTGGTATCGACAGACAGGTTTTCCTGAACGAAACCTCTGGTATCAAATTCGGAGAGGTTACCAAGGATTCCCGCAAGAGCGATGACGGTGTGCGGCGTACGGACGATCTTGCACACTTGGCGGGTGGCGGTGGCGGGCACCCCGGAATCCGCGAGCAGGGAAACCGCGCGGGCGTCCGCGGCGACAAGCACCTGGTCAGGTGTCTGCAGCACGACGATGGTGGTGGCATCGCCGAGGGTGGGCAGTACTATCCAGCCGAGAAAGGCGGGCAGCGAACGGTCTCCACATGGCGTACACAAATGTGATCGACCGCGGCGCGACGGAACCCGCGCAAACCCTTAAACCCGGTTGCTTTAGGATGCTGAAAATCCAGCCGCAATTCGCTGGAGGAAACGCCTGTGGCGCATTCATAAACCACCTGGTGATTCCGGCTGGCCGCGGCTCACCGCGTGGTGGGCGAAGGCCGTTATCCGCTTGTGGCGCAGGAGCATACGCGATGACTGCCCCGTTCGCCAGGTTCCACCGAACCAGCGTGACGGAGACAGCCTGCGGGGAATTCCGGTACGGGCGTCACCGGAGCCCCGGTACGCGACGGAGCGACGTAACGATCTAAGACTCCCGGCCTCTTTAGCGATAAGGCAACAGACGAAGAAGACGCCGATGAATTGCCGGGGCATTCTACAACGATTTGTTTTATGTCTGCCGCTTGCCTGTGTCGAAATACACGCCGGTGCGCCAGGCGTCGAGGCAGGCGAACCGGGGGGCGATCGCATTGACGGGCATCGCCTGGTGGCCCTTGCCGGCTCCGAACTCGCCGGCCTGCGGAATCTCGCCTGCACCAGGACCGTGACCCGCTCATACAGAAACTCGTCAGACGGACTGCTGCGCCGGATCGATGTCATCAGTGCCGTGGGTGGATACGTGGACGGCCGCGACGAGGAGACGCCGGTGATGCGCAACGGGAGGCAGCTCAAACGGACGATTCGTGAGCTGAAAGGGAACTGGTCGACCGGGGAATTCGGAGCTCTTCTGGCGGAAGAAGCTGCGGTTGTCGCGAGCCGCCAGGTGGCTCCGACTGTCTCTGCGGCGAAGGATGCATGGCTGATTCGCTACCACGTTTCATCGGACGATTCCGTCTGGGACCTCAGCATCGGCGGCCGCCACTGGCGGCCCGGCTATGAAGCGACCATCACTGTCGACCAGGCATCGGGTCACATCACGAGGATCACGCGAACTGTCGACGACATCGCTCCGGAGTGTCCGGTGTGGCGGTTCCGCTGGCGGGTGGAATACGAGCCGCGCTCGATCAACGACCGGAAGGTGAGCGTACCGGTGCGCGCGAGATATGAAAACTGTCAGAAGAGTTCCAGCCGATGCGATGTGAACGAGATAGTCTTCAGTGACTACCGGGAGTTTCGGGGTATCACCACTATCATCTTCGCGGATGCAGGGACTCTTGTGCGCCCGCTGCCGGGCGTCACGACGCCGACAACTCTCCTTCCTTCACGGTAAACCGAAGGCAGCGGGGAACGCTTCTCAGTGGAGGTTCGTCTTCGGCAGCGCTGCTCGATCCGAGCAATGCGCCCCCGGGCATCGTTTCCCCCCGAGCGGTGAATGAGAGCTCTCAGCATTCCTCCACGTCGCCTTCGAAGCGCCTCGTATCGTTCCCATGGACTTGCCAGCCCTTTCGGCGCTGCCGACCGAACAACTCCACCTTGCCTCCGGGGCAGGTGTTGTTCACCAGATCGAAAAACTCCTCCGGCTTGCGGGAATGCTCACGCCGCGCGGCTTCGATCACAGTGGAATGATCGCCGTGCAGGAACACTGGCCTACCTCTCGCTGCCAGCATGCAGTGCTCGGTCTGACCGCGCAACCACTCTCCGATACCCATCCGGTCCTTTACCCAGGTCAGCAGCGTCTTGAATTCGAAGAGATCAAAGCGATGCCGGTGCGAGACATTGCCGATGACAACGCCATCCTGTGGCTCTGGACGACAAACGCCCATCTGCACGTCGCGTTCGACGTGGTTGCGGCATGGGATTTCGCAGTTACGGGTTCATCGCCGAACAGAATCGTCGCCGCGCGCACCGCTCGAAACCTTGATATCCGGACTTGAAACAGCGCTTGGAAAGACCGCGTTCCACGCCAGTTTGAGGCGTCGTCGATCACAGCGATGCATCACGTTGTTGAAACTTGAGGATCGCGACAGCTACAGAAATGTTAGGGTTATGTGTTGTTGAGCTCAGTCAGGGGCCGGTCTGCCCCCATTAATGGCGTAGAGCCCAGAAATGACTACAGCCGTTTTCTCCGCGTTGGAGAAAACGGCTGTATCTCTATGATTCCATTGGTCGGGGCGGGGCGATTTGAACGCCCGACCCCCTGCGCCCAAGGCAGGTGCGCTACCAGGCTGCGCTACGCCCCGACATTAGAAGCTTCTTTGATTCTAAACCAGTCCTCCGGCTAACGGACGGAAGCGAGATAAACTGCCGTTGCCAGCCCGAGGGCTGCCAGGATCGTCGCGACCGGGAGGGCCAGCGTGGAGGGACGCGCGAACGACGGTCTCCCCTCCCTGAGATCGCGAACGCAATCAGCGCCGTCCCGAACCGAGACGCACGTGGCTGCAGGCGCACGTTCGTTCCGCCGCCAGGTAGTCTGCCGGTTCGCTCGTTGGTCTGTCAGTCGTGAGTTCCATCGTCCTTACAAAGGCGCACGATCAGAGCTCTTCGGCGACAAGCGACGGCAGCGCGGACGGGCCGCGGGCTTCCTCCAGACGAATGGCCAGCTCGAGCAGCAACTCTTCTTCCCATGGACGGCCGACGAGTTGAATGCCGACGGGCAATCCGCTCTCGTCCGTGCCGAAAGGAATTACCATCCCCGGAAGGCCCAGCAGGTTGAGCCAGGTGACCGGCATCATCGCCTCGAACAGGCCGATCTCCTTTGTTGCGGTCTGGTAGCGGCGCTGGCGGTGCTTCCATGCCGTGGTCCCGCATACCGGCGTGATCAGCACCGGGAACCGCTCCATTTCCCGCAGCAGGGCCGCGCGCATTTTGTCGCGAACCGCCAGATTTTCGACGATCTTCATGGCCGTCGGCTCGGGTTCGGCCAGAGCTTTTTCCATGAACTCGGTGCCGGTCCAGTGCGCGTCGGCCTCGCGCCCGGCGATCAGCGCCTGGGTGAAGCGCGCCGGCACCTGACCGAAGAAGAACCACCACAGATTCGGCGCGCGCTCCAACCCGCGAGGCTGGAACTCCTCGACCGCGAAACCCAGTCCCTCAGCCGCGCGCGCGGCTTTTCGAACCGCCTCGGCAATCGCCGGCTGCACGGGCACGTCGTAAAACTGTTCCATGACGCCGATGCGCAGGCCGCTGAGTTCGGGGCTGCGCAGCGGCACCGGCGCTGAGAACGGGTCCTCGGTGTCGTATCCGGCCAGCACCTCGAACAACAGCTTCACGTCGCGTGCGTTTCGCGCCATGGGACCGCCCACGCCGAGCAGTCCTCCTGGGTGCGCGATCGCCGGGACATGACCTGCTGCGGACACGCGCCCCGGCGTCGGCTTCAGCCCGGCAATGCCTGTGCAATGCGCGGGCACGCGAATGGACCCTCCGCCATCGCTGCCAATGCCGCCCGGCGAGCAGAAGCTCGCAATCGCCGCCGACTCGCCGCCGCTCGAACCGCCCGGTGTGCGCTCGAAGTCCCACGGGTGGTTGGTG
>Ga0326728_10026823_pt1 | contig 10142 bp, 11 predicted proteins | sample MB3enrmetagenome_FD_207602 | JGI IMG/M metagenome (GOLD analysis project Ga0326728, IMG submission 207602) | Lab enriched peat soil microbial communities from McLean, Ithaca, NY, United States - MB31MN | ecosystem: Environmental > Terrestrial > Soil > Wetlands > Peat | place: USA: New York... | reverse complement strand
TGGCAATTCTGGCCTGTCGCCGGCGTCGAGCACAAAACGCCCGCGCTGCGGACCAACTCGCTGGATGAAGTGGAAACCGTGGGCGGCTACGACAATTATTTTGCCGCCTGGCCGTTTTATTTCAAGAGCAGGGCCGGCCTGGGCACAACCAATCAGCAAGCGAGCCTGACGGTGACGCCGTTTTACAGCCGGACGAAGTCTGCGACGCGCGACCAAACGTCCTATGGCTGGCCGCTGGGTTACAATGTGATCGAAGACAGGGAGAAAAAGTATGTTGAACACGATATTCTCTGGCCGCTCTTCGTGGTGGCGCGCGGGGAAAAGAGGGTGACGCGCGTCTTCCCCTTTTGCAGCCGGGCCAGCAATCCCGATTTGGAAAGCGATTTTTATCTCTGGCCGGTTTACAAATTCAACCGGCTGGAATCCGCCCCGCTGGAGCGGCGGCGGACCCGCATCTTGTTTTTCCTCTATTCCGACACGATTGAAACAAACGCCGAATCGGGCGCCCTGTTTCATCGGACGGATTTTTGGCCGTTCTACACGTATCACCGGGATACTGAGGGCAGGGAGCGGTGGCAGGCTTTCGCTTTTTTGGAGCCGTTTTTTCCCAACAACCGCAGCGTGACGCGCGAGTATTCGCAAGTCTGGTCCGTCTGGCGCAGCGAAAAAAACCACAAGAGCGGCGCGGCCAGCCAGTCGCTGCTCTGGAATCTTTACCGCCGCGAAGAGACGCCGCGGTCGAAAAAATGCTCGCTCTTGTTTGGTGTTTTCCAGTATCAATCAGGGGCGGAAGGCCGGCGCTGGCGCGTCTGTCATGTGACCGTGGGAAAAAAGACCGCGCACGCCGCCGCGCCTGAATCGTAATGTTTCAACATATCGGACAAATCATAGAATTGTTTTGGCGGACGCTGCGGGCGCTGCCGCTGTGCTGGCGCCAACGCGGAAAGATTTTTTATCAACTCTTCGAGATTGGCAATGTCAGCCTTTTCATGGTGTGCATTCTCTCGCTTTTTATCGCGGGCGTGGTTGCCTTGCAAACCGGGCCGGTCATGGTCTCACACGGCTTGGGGGCGGTGGTCGGCGGGATGATTGGCCTTTCCATGTGCAAAGAATTCGCCCCGGTCATGATGTCCATCCTGATTGCCGGGCGCATCGGTTCGGCCATGGCCGCGGAAATCGGCGCCATGCGGGTCTATCAGGAGATCGACGCTTTGCGCACGATGAACATCGATCCGGTCCATTATCTGGTCCTGCCGCGGATGGTCGCCATTGCGTTGGCCCTGCCGGCCCTGGTCATGTTTTCCATTCCAGTCGGCTGGTTTGGCGGGGCGCTCGTCTCGGCTCTTAACCAGCGGATCGGCATCAGCTTTGACGCTTTTTTCCACAGCCTGCGCGACGAAGTCGATCCGGGGGACATCTTTAACGGGATATTTAAGTCATTCATTTTCGCCCTGGCCATTGGCATCATCTCCTGCCATCAGGGCTTGGCGACCCGCGGCGGCCCGCGCGCCATTGGCCGGAGCGTGACCAAGGCGGTGGTGAACTCCATCGTGGTGATATTGATCCTGGATTACTTCCTGACACGGATTTTGCTCTACGTCCAAAAATGAGCGCCGCCCCCAGCCAGCCGGAAAAAGTGAGCGTCGAAGTGCGCGGCCTGCGCAAGAGCTTCGACAGTTTGGAAGTGTTGAAGGGCATCAGTTTCAAAGTCAATCCGGGCGAGATTTTTGTCATCATGGGGCCGAGCGGGAGCGGCAAGAGCGTTTTGCTCAGGCACATTATCGGTTTGGAAACGCCGGACGCCGGGGAAATCCTCATCCAGGGCGAGCCGGTGGGGGCGAGCGGCGTGCGCGACAAATACCGCATGGCCATGGTTTTTCAGTCCTCCGCGTTGCTGACCTCGTTGAGCGTGGGTGAAAACGTCGGACTTTATCTGACCGAACACTTTCTCAAAACGCCCGCGGAAATCGCCGCCATCGTGGCCGGCAAGCTCGAGGCGGTCGGCTTGCGGGGGCTGGAGGACCGCGCCCCCGGCGAGCTTTCCGGCGGCATGCAAAAACGGGTGGCCATTGCCCGCGCGCTGGTCATGGAGCCGCAATTATTTTTGTTTGACGAACCGACGGCCGAGTTGGACCCGCCCATGGCCGTGACCATTGACGAGGAAATTTTGAAGTTGAAGAACCGCACCCATGCCACCTCGATCATCGTGACCCACGACCGCACGCTGGCCTTCAGCCTGGCGGACCGGGTGGCGATGATTTTTGACGGCCAAATAGTGTTTATCGGCGCGCCGGACGAAGTGAAACAGCAGGCCGATCCCCGCATCCACGATTTTATCCACGCCAAACCTCCGACCTCCAAGTCACCTTAAATGCCATGAAAGACTCAGTTGAAAGCAAATTGGGAATGTTTTTCGCCTTTGCCATAATCGCCTTGCTGGTGATTTTGGAATTCGCGGGCGGATACGATTACTTCAAACGCGGCTACCGTCTGCACGCCCTCTTCAAAAACGTCCAGGAACTCAAAACGGGCGACTTTGTCAAGATGGCCGGCGTTCAAGTCGGACGCGTCGAGAGCATTGTCCTGACCAATGGCCTGGCCGACGTGACCATGAATTTGCAAAGGAACGCCGAGGTGAAAACCGACAGCAAGGCGGGCCTCAAGTTCACCGGTCTCATGGCCCAAAACTTCGTGGCGATTGAATTCGGCACACCCGGCGGCGTGCGAGCGGAGGATGGGGCGTACTTGCAGACCATCGAGCAGCCTGACTTGAGCGTGCTCATGGGCAAACTGGACAATGTGGCCACGGGGGTGGAGAACCTGACGCGGAGTTTCAGCGGCGAAAGAATTGACAACCTCCTCGGTCCGATCACGGATTTCCTCAAAAACAACCAGACCAACCTCAGCGCCACCATCGCCAACGTCAAAACGGTGTCGCAACGCATCGCCAACGGCCAGGGAACAGTCGGCAAACTGATCAACGAAGACACCCTTTACGTTTCCGCCCTGAACACGGTGAGCAATTTGGAAAACAGCGCCACGAACATACAGGGCCTGGCCGATCAGGCGCGATTGCTGGTGACCAACATCAACCACACCGTCACCCGCATCAATTCGGGTGAGGGGACCATTGGCAAACTCCTGAAGGACGACACTCTCTACGTCGAAACGACCGGCTCGATGACCAACCTGCACCAGATTTTGCTGAAGATCAATCACGGCCAGGGCACCGTCGGCCAACTGATCAACGACGACAGCACTTTGAAGAACCTCAAGGTCTCGATGCAAAAACTGGACAAGGCGACCGAGAGCCTGGAAGACACAGGCCCGTTGAGCGTGATGGGCACGATGGTCAGCAGTCTGTTTTAGACCCGCTCTTGCAAATTCTCAAGAAAACCCGCCAAAAAAACAGTGAAGTATTCACGGTTTTGGTTTTTCCCTGATGTCGGACGGCTGTGATAACTTGTTGCAACTGCTTTATCTTGTGATGTTTGCGGCTTGCGCCGTTTTTTCTTGACAATATCTATTGTTGACAATCATTTGGGTTTGCCCTCTCTTCCATCCGTCCAGCCATCTCTTTCGGGCTGCCGCAGGCGTGGTGCCCTTTGTCAAATTCCGCTTTGCAGCCGCCGCCTTCTTCGGTAGTCTGGCGGCATGGCACGACCGGAACGGCAACAGGCGGTTCTCGACATCTTGAGTGGTCTCAATCCGCCGTTCAACATGAGCGACTGGGGCGGCGAAACCCTGCGGCAGGACATGCACTGGAAATTCGGGATGCCGCCGGTGAACAACGCCAACTACGCCTGGATCCAACATTTCATCCATCACCTCTCGCCCGTGGGCGTGGCGGGACTCGTCATGGCCAGATCCGCGAGAATCGCGCATTCTTGTCAGATGAAAATAACGAAAGACGTCCGCAAATACGCCGCCGAACAAGGCATCTCCGGGGAAGAGGGGCTGAAGAAGGGGATGGAAGAAGAGTCGAAGGAGTCCGTTGAAAAGGGCGCGGAGGTTCCCGTTGTAAAGAAAGAGGAATGTAGCGACGTCATCGCCAAAGTTGTTCTCGGTCGACTTAAGAAAAGGCTTACCGAATTGCACCGACTTCGGCAGCCATCGGGAGCACAACGCCAAGACTTGAAAGAAATACTCCGTCGGCTTGTTGATTTGGGCCGTATGCTTTCTTTGCTTCAACATTACAAGATACCCGTCACATGGGTCGAAGAATGATGCCATTTCAATATCGGGCTATCAGCCTGTTCGCGGGTGCGGGCGGGTGTTCCCTCGGTTTCGGTCAGGCCGGCTACGGCGTTCGGTTTGCCACCGACCTTGACGCGGACTCCGTGGAGTCCTATCGCCGTAATTTCCCCGGAACTCCGTGCGAGGCGGCGGACATCCGGCAACTTACCGCCGAGGGCGTGCTCCAACGGATCGGCCTGAAGCCTGGCGAACTCGACATGCTGCTAGGCGGTCCGCCGTGCCAGGGTTTCAGCAGCGCGGGCGTGAAGGCGGGCGATGACCCGCGCAATTCGCTGTTGAGGCATTACGTCCGTCTGCTCGAAGGTATCCGCCCGAAGTGGTTCGTGATGGAAAACGTCGAGGGACTTCTGACCAGCAGCGGCGGCTTGCACCTTCGCGACACGGTGGCGGCTTTTTTGGAGGCGGGTTATTCGCTGAACGTGGAGAAGGTTTATGCGCAAGGCCACGGCATTCCGCAGCGGCGCAAGCGCGTTCTGATTGTCGGAAACAGACTCGGACACCACTTTTCATTTCCCGAACCGGTGACGCGCTTTTCGGGCAGCATCTTTCGCAAAGGAGAAATCACCTTCGCAACCGCCGTGGGCGACCTGCCACCTGCGGCAACGGAAGTCGGCGAACCGCTGGCGTTTCACGAATCGCCACAAAACGAACTGCAAGCCTACCTGCGCGGCGAAGCCAAGACTGTGCCCGACCACTATGCGGTGGTGCTGTCGGAGGTTCAACTTGAGCGGGTGCGGGGATTGCAGCCCGGCCAGACGATGAAGGATTTGCCAGAACACTTGCAGCACGAGTCGTTTCGTCGCCGCGCGTTTCGCCGCGTGATGGACGGAACGCCGGTCGAGAAACGCGGCGGCGCACCGTCCGGTTTGAAACGGCTGTTCGCCGACGAACCGAGCCTGACCATCACCAGCGCGGCCACGCGTGAGTTCGTGCATCCAACGGAAGACCGGCTGCTCACGTTGCGCGAGTGCGCGCGGTTGCAGACCTTTCCCGATTCATTCGAGTTCGCGGGCAGTGCGGCCAGCCGCATTCAGCAAATTGGCAACGCCATCCCACCGATGCTGGCGCGAGCCATTGGCGAGCATATTGCGCGGGAGTATGGATTCTCCGCCAACTACAGCCTCAACGGGCATCCCTCGCTCCGCTTCTGCCTCACGCGCTCGGAAGGAATGAGTCCGGCACTCGCGCAGACAGAGTCCTTGCTGGCGGAACTGGTGAGCGAGAAAGACGAGCAACTGGCCCTGCTGGAACGGACGGGGAAATGACCATGCCTATACCTGCCGAAATCAAGAAGTCGTTCAGCGCCGCGCGAATCCTCGGCAACGGCGACGACCGCGTGACACTTTCCGAGAACGAGTTGTTCTGTCTGCTGTCGCAGTGTTGCGGCGATCTCGGGCTTGCCGCAGGAATCTCGAAACTGCCTGCGCATTCGTCTCCGCCACCGAATGAAGACTATTACCGTTTGCCGCTGGCGTGGTTTCAAACTTTACAAGCTGGCTGTCCCTCTGCTGCGACCCTTGTCGAGAGCTTGGCTGAATGCGTCGCGCATGAACCCGACTTCCGGCTCTACTTCGAGAACATCACCACCTTGCACAAGCGCCGGGTCAAATATCAGCGCATCCTTTCGTGCCAGCCGAAACCGACGATGAATCAAATCGGCCCGCGCAGTCTGCTGGAATTCGGCGGCGTGGATGATGGCCTGTTGGCGTCTTGGCTGGTCTGGCGTAAATGGATCTTTGACGTGGACAACCGCGCGGCACAGGAAACGGGCTATTTGTTCGAGCCAGTGCTGGCGAGTTGTCTCGGTGGTGAGGCGGTCGGCTCGAAGAACTCGCCGGTGAAACGCCTGAACGAACGAGGCGAACCAACCGGCGAAGGCCGCCAGATTGATTGCTACGATGGCGAGAGCCAGCTCGCTTACGAATTCAAACTGCGCGTCACCATTGCCGCAAGCGGCCAAGGTCGCTTCGGTGAGGAGCTTTCTTTTCCACGCGAAGCTCGCGCCGCCGGGCTAACGCCCGTGCTCATTGTCCTCGATCCAACGCCTTCGCATCGTCTCACCGAACTGATTGCGGCATTCAATGCGTGCCAAGGCAAACATTACGTTGGTGCGGACGCGTGGGCACACATGGATTCTAAGGCTGGCAAAACGATGGCGGTTTTTCTTGAGCGCTACATTCGTCCGCCGCTGACCGAGATGGCAAAGCATGAGGACGCTTGGCCGGAAACGATTCAGCTTTCATGGTCGCGAGATGAGATTCACGTTCAAGGAGCGAAGGCGAACATTCGCATGCCACGAAAGAGTTGAACCGAGTTCACGGAAAATTTTTGCGCGAGCTGCTGAACGTCGCCAGCAGCGGCGTGGTGTTCACAACGATACAGAAATTCTTTCCCGATGAAAAAGGCGGCAAGCATCCGCTGCTGTCCGACCGGTGCAACATCGTTGTCATTGCCGACGAAGCGCACCGCAGCCAATACGATTTCATTGACGGCTTCGCCAAGCATATCCGGGATGCGCTGCCCAAGGCGTCATTCATCGGCTTCACCGGCACGCCGATTGAAAGCGGCGACATGAACACGCAGGCTGTGTTCGGCGACTACATTAACATTGGCGTGTCGAATTTCTTTCGTCCCTGACGGGACTTGATTTGTTTTGTTGGACGATCACCCAGCCATAAATGGCCGGGCTGTTTTCAAAATAAATGCACTCATTCTGGATTGAATTTCATTTCAACCTGCGGATTGGGAACCGATGGCGTTCTTCCGAAATGAATGCTCATGGCCCCGCCCAGCAAATGGCGCACTTGAACATCTTGGCAATGCAGCGCCTCCATTTTGGCGGCGACACCGCGCTGGGCCGGGTAATCGCGCAATGATTCGAAAATGTAGGCGTGCGTCGCCGCATCTTTGCAGAAGACTTTCCCGAAAAGCGGCACAAGGAATTTCAGGCAGGCAAAATAAATGATCCGCCATGCCTTGTTCTCCGGCTTGCCGAAATCCAGCACCAGCAGCCGCCCGCCCGGACGGGCCACCCGCGCCATTTCCTCCAGCCCGCGTTCCCAACTGGCCAGATTGCGCAGCCCGTAGCCAACGGTCACCACATCGAACGAACTGTCGGCAAAGGGGATTTTGAGGGCGTCGGCGCAAAGAAATTGCAGCCGGGCGGGGCCGCCGCCGCCGCCGGCCTTTTTGGCGCGCTCCTGCGCCACGGCCAGCATGGCGGGGCTGAAATCGATTCCGACCACGTCGGCCCCGGCCGTCTGCAAGGCAAAGGCGATATCGCCGGTGCCGCAACAAAGGTCCAGCGCGCGGTCGCCGGGCTTGATTTCAGCCATTTTGAGGAGAGCGCGCTTCCAACGCCTGTGCAAACCGAGGCTCTGCAAATCATTGATGAGATCGTAGCGCGGGGCGATGGCGGCAAAGAGGTCACCCACTTTGGCGGCCCGTTGCTCTCCCGGCTGATAGAATTTATTGCTCATGCGGCAAAGTCCAACCCGGTGATGATGCACCCACTGCGCTTATGGGGGAAGTTTACTGTTGAGGAGAAAACAGGCAACCGCGCCGCCGGTCCAGGTTCAGGTTTTTTTATCCAAAATCTCCTGCAAGACAAAAAGTTGGAGTATGGTATAAACCTACTTGTATGAACGAACATACCAACGAAATCGAGAAGCTCATCACGAGCGTGATGGCCCAAATCACGGAGGCGGCCTCGAAGCATGACCTCCCCTCAATCCAGCGCCTAACTCGAAAGGCGGCAGAATTACAAGAATTGAATTGAAAATAGCCCGGCGCTTTAGCGCTGGGAAAGCATTAAACAAACAATAAAAGTCCCGTCAGGGACGAAAGAAAATGCACTCATTCAACTCCTGCCTGATGCATTGCGTGTTCTCCACCAAGGAACGCCGTCCGTGTCTTACACCGGCCATTCGCGAACGGCTCTGGCCTTACCCCGGCGGCATCGCGCGCGAAAATGACATGAAGGCGCTCGCCATCGGCGGCGTGGCGGATCATGTGCATTTGCTTTTGAGTTTGCCTGCTGCGCTCTCCGTTTCCAAAGCGATGCAATTGTTGAAGGGCAATTCCTCAAAATGGTTGCGGGAAACTTTCCCCGAACTCCGGCCACAAGGTTTCGCATGGCAGGAGGGTTTTGGCGCGTTCAGCATCGGCGTGTCGGGTGTGGAGGACACGATTCATTATATCCAGACGCAGGAGGAACATCATCGCAAGAAAAGTTTCCGCGAGGAGTTGGAAGTTTTTCTCAAGAAGCACGGATGCGATAACAAGGCCGAGATGTTGGATTGATTTTCTTTCGTCCCTGCCGGGACTTGATTTGTTTTGTTGGACGATCACCCAGCCATAAATGGCTGGGCTATTTTCAAAATATGAGAGCTTGACTCCGGGCGGGGTTGGGCGCAGAAGGTTCGCCGGACACAAGCGATATGAATTTGATAATCACCAGCAAAAGGACTGATATGAAATCTCTGATTATGCTCACAATAACGCTGGCGGCTTCCACCCCCCTCCTGGCGGCGGATTCCACCGGCCAGGCTGACGTGAAAAGCGCCGCGCAAAAACTCGCGGCGGCGGATAATTACAGTTGGACCACAACGACGGAAAGCCCGCAGTTCAGCCCCGGCCCCAGTCACGGCAAGACGGAGAAGAGCGGCTATACTTATGTCGATTTCTCGATGCAGGACAATACCATCGAGGCGGTGGTCAAGGGAGAAAAGGGGGCGATTAAAACCGAGGACGGCTGGCAATCGCTGGCGGATGCCGCCAAGGACAACGGAGAGGGCGGGTTCAATCCGCGCATGATGATGGCGCGGCGCATGCAGAACTTCAAAGCGCCCGCCGCCCAGGCGGAGGAGATTGCCGGCAAGACAAAAACCCTGGCCAAATCCGATAACGCCTGGTCAGGCGACCTGACAGAGGAGGGCGCCAAGAGTCTGATGACCTTCGGCAGACGCGGCGGCGGCCAGGCTCCCGCGATCAGCAACGCCAAAGGCTCGGTCAAGTTTTGGATTAAGGACGGCGTCCTGACCAAGTACCAACTCAAGGTGCAGGGCACCATAAACCGCAACGGCGAGGACATGGACATCGACCGCACGACCACGGTGGAGATCAAGGACGTGGGCGCGACCAAAGTCACCGTGCCGGAAGAGGCGAAGAAAAAGATGTCCTAGCGGGTCCCTCGTGCTGAATATCAAGCGTGGCGGCCGCCGGTTCGGTTTCCGGTTTTTTTGGGCTTGCAATTTAATGGGATTGCCTTAATTTTGCGGGGTTTAGAGGAAGCGAGCGTAGCTCAGCCTGGTAGAGCGTCACCTTGCCAAGGTGAATGTCGAGGGTTCGAATCCCTTCGCTCGCTCCATCTCCATCAACGACTTACGTCGATGGACTTGGTTTTGCAACAGTTTTGCAACAGCTTGGCCCGCCAGGGTGGGTAAAAATCGGCCCCGATTCACTCTTCTCCTGACTTTCTTCGCGCCGCGCCCGTTCGTGCCCGTTCGTGCGCGCCGCCCACAAACTTTTTCGCTTTCCGCGCCAATTGTTTTCCGGGGGGACACCCAAAATCGATAAATTTGATTATGGGCAACGGCGCACAAAACGATTCTGCGAGAAAGCCGATCGACGAAGTCAGCGTCGGATCGGTGACCATTCCCATCTATTTCGCGCCCGTGACGATCAAGGTCGGGAAGGCGGCGGCGGACGGAACTGGCGCGCCGCAGGGCGAGTTCAAGACTTACGATTCATTCAGCATTGCCTATTACGAGGGCTCCGTGCGCGTGCAACAACGGCGCAATACCCTGGAGCGCGCCCGGGAACGCGCCAAGGAAGTGGCCGCCCGACTGAATCGGGATGGCGCCCGCGCGGAGTTCATAACGGAG
>Ga0326728_10026821_pt1 | contig 10143 bp, 13 predicted proteins | sample MB3enrmetagenome_FD_207602 | JGI IMG/M metagenome (GOLD analysis project Ga0326728, IMG submission 207602) | Lab enriched peat soil microbial communities from McLean, Ithaca, NY, United States - MB31MN | ecosystem: Environmental > Terrestrial > Soil > Wetlands > Peat | place: USA: New York... | reverse complement strand
CAGAGGGTGCGGCGGGCCGCGACTACCTGGTGAGCCTCGGCATCCCCGAATCCGCCATGATCGCCGAAACTCAGAGCCGAAACACCGCGGAACCTGGGGACCGAAAGAGGCTGACGAACTCATCACTGTAGGCGGCAGTTGGCACAACCGAAGCGACGATGGCGCATCCGAATAATCGCCTGTTTCCCGCGAAATCTTCCTTTAGCTTTATAGTATTAAGCCGTCTCGCCATCTGAGCCGTCTGACCTGTCAATATAGCTGTCCCGATAACTCAACAATCATCGTGGCGCAATGAGTCTGACCAGCAATTACTGGTGCGATGCGCCGGATCATGGCTCATGTATTGAATTGCTCAGCATCCCAACCCCGAAGATGGAAGACTCACTTAGAAAGCGCTATGCAACTCCACTGCGGAATTTCATGCATTCCACGCGGAACTGACGCTCGCAAGAACGATTCCAGAATTCACGTGCTCTTTTGAGGGTGGCGAAAGGTGACATCTTCTTGAGGAAAATGCCACTCAGCAGTAACGGTTCCGGAGTGCAACAACTCTGGAATCGCTGTAGCCGGCATTCGTCATTTGCCAACGCATCGCATGCCGGGAGAAATTCGCCCGAGAGAATGTCCATTCAACCGCGAGACACGGAGAACACGATATGCCACTTACCACTGTCCTCATCACGATTGTTGCAGCAGGCGTCCTGTTGTGGCTTGTGAACAGATTCATCCCCATGCAGGGACAAATCAAATCGATCCTGAATGGCGTGGTGGTCGTTGTCTTAGTCTTGTGGATTGCGAATCTCTACGGATTGTTTCAGCACCTCAATCAATTCCACGTCGGGCATTGACAGATCACAGCAATCGAAGCCTGCAAGGCTTCAGCCCGCCAACCCAAGGCAACAATGCAACACAGCAGCCCTTTGACTGCAGGAGATATCGTGAAGCACACACTATTGTTCGTGATCGGAAGCGCCCTCAGCGTGAGCGCGTTTGCTCAAGCCGGCCCACAGGAGTCGATTGCCCCGGTACCTGCCGGCTCAGTGCCCACCTACGTCGTGAGCGAGACCAGCCGCACCGTAGAAGCGGTCGACTACCAACATCGCAGCGGAGCCTCGGAAGTGGATCTGGCCGGAACCGCTTTGCTGCCCTCAGCCGATGGAAAAGCCAAAGTGCGCAGCAAGCGCGGCACTATGGAAGTGGAAGCGGACTTTGGGAATTTGCAAAGCCCCACGACCTTTGGCGCCGAATATCTGACTTACGTGATGTGGGCGATCTCACCTGACGGCCACGCAGTAAACCTTGGAGAGGTATTGATCGGCGGCAACGATCGCAGCAAACTGACTGCCACAACCAATCTTCAGGCATTCGCACTGATCGTCACCGCGGAGCCCTATTTTGCCGTTCGCCAGCCCAGCAATGTTGTCGTACTTGAAAATGTGATTCGCGCCGACACCAGGGGAACACCCGAAGCAATGCACGCAAAGTATGAACTTATGGAGCGCGGCGGCTATATCCCGACTGGATACAGATTCGATCCCGTGGTTCTGGACGCCAAGCTGCCTTTGGAATTCCTTGAAGCGCGAAATGCGGTTCGTATTGCCCAATCCGAAGGCGCCGAGACCTACGCCGGCGAAAGCTACCAGCACGCTGTCCAGTTGATGAACAGCGCCGACACATATGCCACGGAAGGGCATTCAGATAGGAAGCAACTGATCGCGAAGTCCCGAGAGACGGTGCAGACTGCGGAAGATGCGCGCGAGATAGCCGTCAAGCGGATCGAAGACAATCGCAGGGCGAGCGAACTCCAGGCTGCGGCCGATGCGCAGGCATTGTTGCAGGCGCGGGCCGATGAGGCAACCCGGCAAAAGTTACAAGCCGAAGCCGATGCGAGAAGGGCCGAGGCCGATACGGCAAACGCCGAGGCCGTCACGACAAGAACCCAGGCCGACATGATGAATAACCAGGCAGCATCAACCGAGGCCATCAACACGGCTCAAGCCGATGCCGACCGGTACCGGTTGATTGCCCAGCATGCGCAGGAGAAAGAACAGCAGGCGGACAGCGAAAAAATGGCAATGCGCACGCAATTGGAAGCGCGGCTGAATGAGATTCTCGAGACGCGCGACAGCGCACGGGGACTGATCGTCAGCATGTCCGATGTGCTTTTCGACACTGGGCAATACTCGTTGAAGCCGGGTGCGCGGGAGAAACTGGCAAAGGTTGCGGGGATATTGATCGCATACCCATCGCTCAATATTGCGGTCGGAGGATACACCGACAATGTGGGCGGCGATGAGATGAATCAGAAGCTCTCAGAGAATCGCGCGGGGGCTGTCCGCGAATACCTCGTGCAGCAGGGCGTAGTCGCAACCTCAGTCAGCGCAACGGGCTTCGGCAATAGTTCGCCGGTGGCCACGAACGATAACTCCGCTGGACGGCAAGAGAACCGGAGAGTGGAACTGGTCGTATCGGGCGAAGCTATTGGAAGCCCGGTCAACCCAACGACTGGAAGCCTGCGCTAACTCCAACCCAATGTCCTCTGCGGACTTAGTGAAAGCCGCAGAGGATATGAAACAGAGCGACTGGAACGGCAATGGGCCTTATCAAGAAGATTGATGTCGACAAGTATTTCGCAGCAAAGCGGGCCATGAGGCTGCGCAGGTTAGGGTTGGTGAGCCAGCACGGCTCCGCCGAGATCAAGTCCGCCGCGACGAGGAAGAGAGTTCAAGCTTCTGCCGAAGCCCTCACCTTGGGACATTCTTCTCCGAGCGTATCCTCCACCTTGGTTCCGATGACCTCCGATTCTGGCCGGAACCGTTTGCTCAGACCGCCAGGAAGCCGGCAAGAGTGAAGATCAACACGGTATTCCTGCGGGATGTCGTTCGGCTTACACAACAAACATTGCAATGCCGGCTGCGAACATGGCCACGGTTGTGATTGCGACAAGAATCCATCCCAGGCGGGAGCTTGGCTGGCCTTGCATCAGCTTCTTGTCCGCTGCCACAATCAAGATTGCAACCATGAGGAACGGCGCCAGCAATCCGTTGATCACCGCTGTCCAGTAGAGCGCCTTTACCGGATTGATCCCGATGAAATCCAGCGCAACGCCCAATGCGGTAGAGATCAGAATCAGAGCGTAAAACCAGCGCGCCTGTCTCAGTTTCTTGTTCAAGCCCTGCCGCCATCCCAGTGTCTCAGCAAAGGCGTAGGCGGCAGATCCGGCCAGCGTGGGGATAGCAAGAAATCCAACTCCGACAATTCCAAGCGTGAACACAGTGGTTGCGAAGTTGCCGGCAAACGGTCGCAGGGCCTCGGCCGCTTGCCGAGAGGTTTCAATATTCGTGATGCCGTGCCGGTTGAGGGTGATGGCGGTAGTCAGGATGATAAAGAACATGACCATGTTCGAGAAAAATGCGCCGACGCCCACATCGATGTTCCTTAATTCGAGTTCTTCGCATGTGGCCCCTCTGCGGAGGGCGAGCGAACTTTGGCCCGCGGACTTCTCTTCCTCGACTTCTTCACTCGCCTGCCAGAAGAATAGATACGGGCTGATTGTGGTGCCGAGGATCGCCACCAGCGTTTCCCATCCAATTCTGGTATGCGGCATGGAAGGAATCAGGGTATCGCGCAGCACCTGGCCCCAGTTGGCTCCCACCACAAACGCAGTAATTGGATAAGCAAACAGAACCAGAACCAGCCACTTGAGAACGTTCGCGATCTGAACATACTGGAGCCGGATGGTTGCCCACGAGATGAGGAGCGCGAACGCCACGACGAACCAGTGCGAATTGACGCCGGACAGCATGGAAGCCGCATCTGCCATGCCTGCCAGATCCGCCCCAATGTTGATCGTGTTTGCGGCAAGAAGGGCGAAGACAAACGCAAGAAGTAGCCATTTGGGAAATCGTTGGCTGAAGTTCGCGGCCAGACCTTGTCCTGTCACTTTGCCGATGCGGGCGCACATCATTTGCACTGCGGCCATCAGCGGCCACGTGAGCAGCGCAGTCCACAGCAGCTTGGTTCCTAGTTGCGCGCCGGCAATGGAATAAGTGGCAATGCCCGATGGGTCGTCGTCAGCAGCCCCGGTGATGATCCCGGGCCCAAGCGACTTCAGCAGTGCTCGAATCCAGCGAGATGGGGCAGACGCTGAGATGACGCGCTTGTTTCTGGCTCGATCTTCTGCCGAGGGTGACTCCACTTACGAGCGTGTCTTTTGCGGCGGGTTGGCTTGAAGGTTGGGTCCATCAACCGCATCTTGCACTTTGCCCAAGGCATTTTCAAGCTTGCCCCTCACCTGCTGGACAGTGCCTTTCACCCGGAGCGGCGTGTTGCCAGTCAACTTGCCGACTTTGCGCTTGGTGCTTCCTACCACATCGTCGATCTTGCCATTTACTCGATTACTATTCATTGTCTACCTCCGTGGGTTCAATACTGGAAACTTCGATTGATGCGCTGGAGAACCGTCCACGCGCTTCAATCGACAGGGGAAGCCGCATCATGATAACGAAGTGACAGACAATGAGCCCGCTACCTCTCCCGTAACGACGTGCGGGAGCATGCACGGTCGCTCACTGGCTCCGCGGGTCTACGCAAGGCCCAGAAGAAGGTAAACAGGATCAATGCCATTTGCAGAATCGTCATTGCGCCCTTTCATGTGTTCTGTCCGCGGTTCAGAATTCTCTTCTCCAGACGGCAAACATCTAACGGCCGCGAAGCAGCAGGTTCAGTTCAGCAATGGTACGCCTAGGCCGACGCCTCTCTTGCCGCGTTCAGTCGCCAACATCGGATGCGCCCTGCGCCGAGAATTCTGCGCTGGCTCTTGGGTAGAAGCTCCGCAGCGGCATTTGATTAAGAGGTTCGACAACCGAGTACTGAATCGAACTGCCGCAATGAATACAATTTGTTGTCCGCTCGCGACTGCCAGAGCCGTGGAGTGACTGGGGGAAGCCTCGCAGGCACTCGGGGCAGGCAATTGTAATGCAGGCCTCTCCGAAAGTGTCACTTCCGTTTCGTTGAATCAGGAGAGGCGCCGCGAAGCGGGCCGGAAGCGGATCTCGCCGTTCCATGAGCGGTAAGGATTCGATGATCCGCAATAGTGCACCCATGCTGCTGCCTTTTTGATAGAAAGCGTCGGCGGCCACGCCGGAGGGCACTTCGTCACCAGAGAACGCGCCGCTCATGGCAATTACCTGGATAGATGGAAACCGGCGGCGGACCACCCGCAGGAGCTCGAATCCGCACATGCCCGGCATGTTGAGATCGGAGAGGAGGATGTCGGGGATTTCCTCCCGCAACTCACGGAGCGCGGAAAATCCGTCCTGAGCGCTTCGCACAGAATACCCAATCTCAGCAAGCAGGTGCGAGATCGACGTTCGAATCGCCTGCTGATCGTCTACGATAAGCAGTCTTGCTTTTTCACAGAGCATCGTCCGCCTCACCAAAGCGATGAAGATGGGTACCAGAGCGAGTGTCCCATGCAAGGAATCGAAAAACTGTTCAATCTTGAACAGGGACTGCGGGCAAGTCTTCAGCTGGATTGGAGTTACTCCTCCGGTATGCGGAAACAGGCCTTCTTTCGCGTTGTCGTCGGACAATTGATCGTGCAAGACCACTTTCAGCAGCGGCTTGTCGATCACCGGACGCCGCAGCGCTTTGTAAGGCGATATGTGCTTCGGGAATGTTGGCCGACGACCCCGGCACAGTGGCCGCACTTGCGTGTGTATTCAATTGCTCAGTCTTTTCGGGCCCAGCGTAGAAAACTGCAGTTGCAAGAGTCTTAAGATCCGGTAATAACCAGGAGCAGACAATGACAGGAAACGAAGAGTCGTATCCAGCTGAGCTCCACACCAAGGCGGCCTACGCACATGCGGCCGCTGCCCACGTGCACAGCACCGGCGATCACGCATCCGCCCGGGAGCTGGCCAGGAAGGCCCTGGAATACTCCGTCGAAGCAATAAAGCGTACGGAAGAAGTCGCGAGGAGCGCACCGCAGTCGATGCAGGTTTAGGCCGCACGCTCTTCGCTGAATCGTCGAGCGGAAGACACTCGGCGCAATGCAACGAGAGTCACAACCCGGGATGACCGGAGTAAAGGGGGCGCGAGATGCTGATCATTCTCATTATTGTTCTGCTGCTGGTTTTCGGCGGTGGCGGAGGATACTACGGCTACAGCCGGTGGGGTAGAGGCGGAGGTGCCGGCATAGGGCTTGGCACAGTGCTTGTGATTCTGCTGGTGTGCTACCTGTTGGGAGTATTCCAGTAAAGTGATCTGCGGCACGCTCGGCTCGCCGTTGGAAGATTGGCGGCGAAGCGGAAATCACTGATCAGGCTGCGGGATGTGAGCAATGCAACCACTACGTGGAGGGAAGCGATGCATATCGCAATGAGCAATGCGCTGGCGCTGATGAGTTGGCACGATCTTCGATTGTTGCTTGCCAAGTTAACGAGCAGCGGCTCTGTTGGGTTGCTCATTGGGTTATTACTGGCCCTCGTGGTGATCTCCGCTCTAGCGATAGAGGCGGCGCTGGTTGTAAATGCTCCGCATCGACTCCAGTCTCGCGCCAGATGGCCCGCAGACGCCTCCGAAGCGGCGGTCGCTGAGTCGCCAGGCCAAGCCGACCTGGATGGTTCGGTCACTCCCACCTAACGCAAAACTGTGCGGAATGAACAAAACCTTTTGAAGCAATTGGCGACCCGATTGTCCGGTGGTGTGGGAGGGGAAAGCAGGTGACTGCTCCCCTATCCCGATTTCACTGTCAGAAGCAATTCGACGTCATTCGCAGATCCCCAACGGGATCTTCTCTTCCTCGATCGCGGCGCGACTACGCCTGGGCGCTCGAAAGCTGGCCTGCAGCGATCTTCTCGACGGACTGGGCGGGAAACCTCCGGTGCGCAGGTTGCGTGCGACATGATTGAGCCCGTGAGAAGGAGTGCATATAAGATTGCGCGACCCGGTTCCAGACCATCTCGCGAGCATAGAGGTAAGCGCGTTTGCGAAGCGCGTCGCGTTCCACATCGTTGTCCAGGAGTTTAATTGCCGCAGCTGCGATTGCAGCCGGATCCTCAAAGGGAACCAGCGTACCGCGCCCATCGTCGAGGAGCTCGGCGGCATGCCAGTAGGGAGTGGAGATGATGGCTTTCCCCGCGCCCATAGCATAGGCGAGGGTCCCCGATACAGCCTGCGCCACGTGACAGTACGGCGTGATGTAAATGTCGGCCGACCCGACCTGCGAGGCCATTTCCTGAGGGCTGAAGAACCGGTTGTGGAATATGACATCTCGCTCGACTCCCAGTTCCCTGGCCAGGGCCTGCAACTGATCCCGATATCGATCGCCCTCGCGAGCCCTGACATGCGGGTGGGTGGCGCCTGCGATCACGTAGACAACGTCGCGGTGGCGGGCGAGGATGCGCGGCAGGGCGCGAATCACGCTCTCGAATCCCTTGTTGGGAGACAGCAAGCCGAAGGTGAGCAATACAAGCTTTCCCGCGACGGCGAGCGCGTCTTTGTAAACTTCCGGCTGCACAAAAGGCAAGTCGGGGATGCCATGAGGGATCAGATCGATCTTTTCGCCTGACACTCCAAATACATCCTGCAAAACGCGAGAAGAGTACTCGCTCATCACAATAAGTCGATCGGAATACGCGGCGATCTGCTGCATGACAATTCGTTGATCGAGGTCCGGCTGACTTAGAACCGTGTGGAGCGTTGTAACTACCGGCATGTTGAGGCGCTGCAGCAACTCCAGGACATGGCTGCCCGCCTTTCCCCCAAAAATCCCGTACTCATGCTGCAAACATACTAAGTCGACATTGGTGGCGTTGAGAAAACTGGCAGTTGCCCGATACGAAGATATGTCGCCTTCGGCGATCTGGAATCGCACCCGCGCGGGGTAAGCATAAGAAGACTGCAGGTCGTTGACGGCCACCACTGACAATACCGCGGCTCCATACTCAGCAGTGATCGCATCGCTCAGATCAGTTGTAAAGGTCGCAATTCCACACTGCCGGGGAAGGTGGTTTCCGATCACCGCTATCCGGGCGGGAGGCGGGCGGCTGGGCGCCGGCTGCAGGGTGAATACCGGTTTTCTTCCGAATACCAGAGTCGGCGCATCGCGCAGCATTGAAGTTCTGGGTTGCGAATTCAGGGAGATGTTCGGTGCGGACATCGCAGACTCCTGAAGTCAAACATGCTAATGAGCAAGAACCATGTTCCAATATTGCACTTCGAGATCAGCGGCGAAGCGCCACAATAGTTGCCGCAGCTTCACTCGCGACGAAGGCCAGAAGAAAGAGGGCGGCGCCGATGCCCGCCATTTGCTTGCCAGGCGTGCCGGCGGCGCGAACGGAACTCGCCGTGTCCGATCCTTTTTCCTCTATTGCCAGCAGGCGGAATCCACGCGTCAATGCGAAGCACCCGGTAGCAGACGCTGCCAGGTCCCCCATAAACGATCCAAGCTTAAGCATGCGGCGCACAAAGTGGCTCATCATTGCCTGAATCTACTCCAACCAGGTTGGGATGGATGTGCACTTTTGGACTGTGAAAAAAGTCGAACGGGATCAAGTCATGAAGCCTATGAGAAGAGCGGCGGCAGTGTGGTAGGGGTGCTGCCATCGGGGGAAATTAGCCGCACAATCTGGCATCGCTGCCGCCGCTGGTGGGGGGGCGCCTAATGAGAATGTTGCAAAACCAACGTCAAGAATACTGTGCAATATTGCTCACGGTTCTTTGAACGATCGCGGTAGTCTCACGCTTCTCCGTTGAGGAAGTTCCCCTGGACATCGTTCTCAAACCAGTTTGTGGCAAGCCCTCCCTAAAGCCGATCAACAGGCTGTTTCATTGCGCTCGCACCTGAAGACTCCCAATCGGTTCGCCCGGAATATTTTGACGGGTGAATACAACTGGAGGCTTCTGAGAATTGTGCTCAGGCAATTGGTCGAGAAGGATTACATTGAGCAGCGACTTGTGCACTTGGATCCGGCCGTTGTAATCGATAAAGCCGAGCTTGCGAAAGCGATTCATAAAGAAGCTGACACGCGACCGGGTGGTGCCGATCATCTCCGCCAGGGTTTCCTGCGTGATGGGAGGAATGGAGGTTTCCCGCTCGCCCGGCTTGCCAAATTCCGCCATCAACAGGAGAACTCGCGCCAAACGCTTTTCGCTGGAGTTGAAAAGCTGATCGACAAGGTCGGCCTGGGTGCGCATGCTGCGGGCCAGGAGGAATTTCAGGAACATGTCGGAGAGGGTATGCTCCTGGTGCATCACATGGATCATCTCCTCCCTTCCAATCCTGAGCGCAGTGCACGTGTTGATCGCGGTGGCCGTGGCCAGACGCAGTCCAGGCACCGCCGCGAGGGACTCCTCTCCCAAGAAATCGCCGCTGGAGAGAATGGTGATCGTGGCTTCTTTGCCTCCGTGCGAAACCACAGAAAGTTTTGCCCGGCCGCTCTGAAGATAAAAGACGGAGTCTGCCGGATCTCCCTGGGCAAAGAAGTTCTCATTCGGCTTCACGTCGATGATGCTTCGGCCAACGCCTGCGCGCGCAAGGTAGGAGATTGGATCGAATGTCAAGTTACTTGCCGTGGTGTTTACCATGGGACCTCCTTTGAGGCAGTTCGAGTCCCGATTGCGGTTTGCGGAGTGATCGAAGGTCAACGGAGAAGGGCCTCAGAGAACAGGAGCAGAGCATCCTCCGCGACTCGGCGCCAACAGCGCACGATGAAGCTACACTTTTGCAGCCTGCTCATAGTGTGCTGCACACGGAATGGTCATGCTATCGGGGATGCTGCTAATAATGAGGGGCTTTGTCCGGGGAAACCCTGACAAGAGGCGCATGAGTTGAATATATCGGGCAGAAAACCCTTCTGAAACGGAACACCTACCGGGCCGAGCCGCCGGGCTCACTCTCCAGCGCTTCCGGGGTCAATAGCCCCATCTGCACGGCAAAACGAATCACATCACTACGCGTCCGAAGTCCGAGCTTCTCCGCAAGACGTGAACGATACGTCTCGATCGTCTTGACACCCACAAATATCTGTTTCGCTATTTCCGCGCTTGTGTAACCCCGCGCCACGAGTGTGAGCACCTGCAACTCGCGTTGGCTAAGGATGTTTACCGGCCGCGTGGGACCAGCTTTTGCACTTCTCT
>Ga0326728_10026820_pt1 | contig 10143 bp, 7 predicted proteins | sample MB3enrmetagenome_FD_207602 | JGI IMG/M metagenome (GOLD analysis project Ga0326728, IMG submission 207602) | Lab enriched peat soil microbial communities from McLean, Ithaca, NY, United States - MB31MN | ecosystem: Environmental > Terrestrial > Soil > Wetlands > Peat | place: USA: New York... | reverse complement strand
CCGTAACCCGGTCGATGACGAGCGAAACCGCCAGACCGCCGGTCTGCTGGTCCGTGGCCACGTCTTCCAGCAGCGGCATCTGCTTCAACCGGTCGACGAAGCGGTTGGTCCACAAATTCAATTCCTGCGGGTCGGGATCCTCCAGGGTGTACTGATACTGCGTGCGGCTTACCCGGTCGTCCACGGTGATGTTCTGCACCGGCTGCATGAAGAGCTTGATGCCTTCGACATTCTGCAGCGAATTTTGCAGCCGGCGAATGACGTCGGAGGCGCCGAGATCGCGTTGCGAGAGCGGCTTCAGGTTGATGGAGAATCGCCCGCTGTTCAGCGTGGTGTTGGTGCCATCCGCGCCGATAAACGAGGTCAGGCTCTCCACCGCGGGATCGGCCAGGATAATCTTCGTCAATTCCTGGTTTTTCTGGGCCATGGCCGGGAAGGAGATCGTTTCCGGCGCTTGCGAGATGCCCTGGATCACGCCGGTGTCCTGCACCGGGAAGAATCCTTTCGGGATGAAAATGTAGAGGAAGATCGTCAGCGCCAGGGTGCCCAGTGCGATCAGCAGGACGGCCGGCTGAAAGCGGAGGACGAACTTCAAAGTGCGCCCGTAGAACGCAATCATGCGCTGGAAGGCGCGCTCCGAAGCGCGATAAAAACGGGTCTGCTGCTCAGCGGGATTGTAGTGCAGCGTGCGCGCGCACATCATGGGCGTCAGGGTAAGCGAAACCACCGCTGAGATGATGATGGTGACCGCCAGCGTTACGGCAAACTCGCGGAAGAGACGGCCCACGACGTCGCCCATGAACAGCAGGGGAATCAGCACTGCAATGAGGGAAACCGTCAGCGAGACGATGGTAAAACCGATCTGCTCGGCGCCCTTCAGCGCGGCGTGCAACGGAGAGTCGCCCTCTTCCAGGTAGCGCGAGATGTTCTCGATCATCACGATGGCATCGTCCACCACAAAGCCGGTGGCGATGGTGAGCGCCATCATGGAGAGGTTATCCAGGCTGTAACCCAGCACATACATGGCGCCCAAGGTGCCGACCAGCGAAATGGGCACGGCCACGGCGGGAATGACGGTGGCACGAATGCTGCGGAGGAAGAGGAAGATAACCAGGACTACCAGCACCACGGTCAACATCAGTTCAAATTCCACGTCGGCGACCGAGGCCTCGATCGGCACCGTCAGGTCGGTCATCTGCGTGACTTTGATGGACGCGGGCAGGTTGATCTCCAGTTGCGGCAGCACGCTCTTGATGCTCTTGACCACGCTGATGGTGTTGGCGCCGGGTTGCCGCTGGATGTTGAGGATCACGGCAGGGGCCTGGTTCATCCAGGCCGCTTGATTGTTGTTCTCGACGCCATCCACGACCTGGGCCACGTCCTTGAGGACCACCGGCGCGCCGTTGCGATAGGCGATGACTACGTTCTTGTACTCCGCGCTGCGTTGTAACTGATCGTTGGAGTCGATCTGGTAATCCTGCCGGGGGCCGTCGAAGTTGCCCTTCGCCGCATTCAGGCTGGTTTGGACCAGCGCGGTGCGAAGCTGCTCCAGAGTAAGGCCGTAGGAGGCCAGCGCGGCGGGATTGGCCTGGATGCGGACCGCCGGCTTCTGTCCCCCGCTGATGCTCACCAAACCGACTCCATTGAGCTGGGAAAGTTTCGGCGCCAGCCGCGTGTCCACCAGATCTTCCACCTGCGAGAGCGGCAGGGAGTCCGAAGTGACCGCCAGGGTGAGAATCGGCGCATCGGCAGGATTGGTCTTGCTATAGACGGGCGGCGCCGGCAATACGCTGGGAAGATAGCTCTGCGCGGCGTTGATGGCCGACTGCACCTCTTCCTCGGCCACATCGAGGCTAAGGCTCAGGTTGAACTGCAGCACGATGACGGAGACGGTGCCCGAACTGGTGGACGTCATCTGGCTGAGTCCCTGCAATTGGCCGAATTGCCGCTCCAGCGGCGCCGTCACTGTGGTGGCCACCACGTCCGGGCTGGCGCCGGGATAAAAAGTAAGCACCTGGATGGTCGGGTAATCCACCTGGGGCAAGGCGGAGACGGGCAACTGCGTGTAGGCCACGATTCCCGCGAGCAGAATGGCGGCCATCAGCAGCGAAGTGGCGACCGGCCGCAGGATGAAGGGGCGTGACGGACTCACGGCTTACTACTCCCGCTGGGGGCAGCTGTCTGCGATACTTTGGCGAGGACTACCTTGGCATTGGGCTGCAGCTTTTCAAAGCTGCTGTTGGCGACTACGTCTCCCGGCTGGATGCCTTCCACCGCGGTCAGACCGGCATTCACCACCCCCGGCTTCAGGGTACGCACCTGAGCAGTCCCGTCTTTAATCACGTAGACGAACGCCGTCGGACCGTTGTGCTGGATGGTGGAACTGGGGATCAGGGTCACGCCTTTGAGGGTATCCACCAGCAGCCGGATGTTCACAAACTGATTAGGGAAGAGTTTGCCGTCCCTGTTGTCGAAAAGGGCACGCAGTTTAACCGTGCCGGTGGTAGTGTCGATCTGGTTGTCCAGAGTCAAAAGCTTGCCGCTGGCGATTTTGGTTTGTGCCGCGCGATCATAAGCCTCCACGGTGAGCTGCGCGCCACGGCGGAGCTGGGTTTGAATGTCGCCGACTACATCCTCGGAAACCGTGAAGATGGCGGTGATGGGCTGCTGCTGAGTGAGGACGACCAGCGGATTGGTACCGTTGGCCTGCACCACGTTGCCGGGATCGACCAACCGCAACCCCACGCGGCCGTCGAAAGGCGCGGTAATGTGGCAGTAAGCAAGCTGCACCTGGTTAAATTGCACCACTCCCTGGTCGGCTTTGACCGTTCCCTCATTCTGCAAGACCAACTTTTCCTGGTCGTCCAGGGTCTGCTTGGCAATCGCATTCCGGGCCCAGGCCGCGCGATAGCGCTCCAGGTCCATTCGGGCTTGGGCCAGGATATGCGTATCCTTCTCCAAGGTACCCTCGGCCTGCAATAGCTGCGCCTCAAAGGTGCGGGGATCGATATCGATCAGGGGGTCACCCTTGCGCACCAGTTGCCCTTCCCGGTAGTGGACAGCAGTTACCAACCCGGTGACCTGGCTGGTCACGGAACTGGTATAGACGGGCGTGATCGTGCCGATGGCCTCCTGGTAGATCCCGATGTCCCCCTTCTCGGCGGTGGCGGGTACTACCGCGACCGGGCCGCCCATCATGGCCGCGCGCCGTCCATTCTGCGCCGCTACCGGCGAACTGTTCTGCCGCAGAACCAACGCAAAGAGTCCGGCAAAAACAAGAAGCACTACGATCCACACGATCACCCGCCGCCGCGTGGAACGGCTGGGTCTGGTGGGGGAAGGCAGGTCTGGCCTGACTGGTGGAGAAGCAGTTTCTTCCATCTCATCTTCCTTCATGCATCGCCTGGCTCTTCGGGCACTACCGCCAAAGCAAAACGCAAGATCGGTTGTAGTCAAATATTGAGAATAGCACGCTGTGTAACCCGCAACCAAAGCGTTCGCGGCACGAAACTCTAGAGTGAATCCAGTCTCTCCCTACGTAACAATCTCTCTTGACGACCGGATGAGCGCCCATCTCTAAACCTTCTAAATTCCCCGCCAGCTTGTTCAATATAACCCACCCATCAGCCTGGTAGTCGAGGGATAAGCCCTTGTGAATCTAACGGTAGTAATGATAAGGGAAGCTGCGGAGAGCAAGGCGCCGGATTAAGACGCCTTGCCTCGCCCTATATCATCCCCCGAGGGAGAGAGGGGCGGGAGATGTCTGGTTGTGTACTCGACCTTCGTTGCCCCACGTGCTGCCACCACTACTCGTTGGCTTCTGCTAGCCTTTTGCTAAAGACCGATACGTCTACTCTAACGAAAGCCCGGGCGGTGAGCCGGTAAAACTTCCGTAAAGACAGGTAAAGTTTGGTAAATTGCGCAGTGTAATTAAGGGATAGTAATACCCATCCAATTAGCATTCCCCTTGAAGTATTGCGGATCATCTGCCTTCCTTGTAGGTTAAGTTACCTTGCGCTGGCTTGCAGGACAGGGTTGGGTAAGTGAGGCTTGGCGGCTCCGGCACAGGTTCTGGTGAGGACCTGCCGTGGCGCTAGTAATTCTTACGCCCGCTTTGCGGGCTTGGGTTGCGATTCATCTATTTTCCCCAGGCTCACCCCTGGGGCTACCATCTTCCGCCCGCCCGGCGGGCTATCCCTGACCGTGGTAAAGCCTACCCAGGGCTTAGGCCGCTGGTTGCTACGCGCGGCCGGTGCCGACATACTGGAAACCCATGGAGCGCAGCCGATCGGAGTCGAGCAGGTTCTTGGTATCGACGATGAGCGGCCGTTTGAGCAACTTCCGGATACGATCGAAGTCGAGAGCGCGGAATTCGGGCCAGCCGGTGCCGACTACCAGCGCGTCGGCCGATTCCACTGCGGCATAGGCGTTTTCACAGAAGCGCACGGAATTTTCCAACTCTTGCATGGCGGCCGGGATCGCCACCGGATCGTAGGCGCGTACCACCGCGCCGCGCTGCGTCAAACTGCGCACCAGCATGATGGAGGACGAACCCGCGATGGAATTGGTGTTGGGTTTGAAGGCCAAGCCCAGAATACCCAGCACTTTGCCGCTGACGGAGGTGAGGGCGCGGGCAACCTTGTCGGCCATGCAGTCGGAGACGGAACGGTTTACTTCCCGGGCCGCGGCCAGGATTTTCAATTCCACCCCGTGGCCGTGAGCCAGTCGCCCCAGAGAATCCATTTGCGATTCGGCGAAAGGGCCGCCATAAGCGGCGCCGGGTTGCAGACAGCGGGGGGCAATTTTCTTATCGAGTCCCAGGGCGAGCGCCAAGTCCACCGCATCGGCGTCAATATGTTCACAAAGCCTGGCTAACTCATTGATAAAGGAAATCTTGGTGGCATAGAAAGCGGTGGCCGACTCGCGGACCAACTCCGCCGTCTCGTGATTGGTAACGATCACGGGCACGCCGCGCATGACCAGCGGCCGATAGACCTGTTTCAGCGCCATGACGGCAGGCGCAGAAGAAGTGCCGAGCAGGATGCGGTCAGGCCAGTTGAAGTCTTCGATCGCACAGCCGTCGGTAAGGAATAGCGGATGGGAAACCACGGTACAGCTTCGGCCCGCGTTCTCCAGGGCCCGTTCAATGCGCCGTCCCGTCCCGACCGGCACCGGACTGGCAATCACCAGCAGCGCATCCGGGACAAATTCACTGATGCGCAGGGCGAAGTCTTCCGCATAACGATCGGAGTCCTGCGCCAGAAAGATAATATTGGCGCGGTGCGCGAAGCTTTCCAGGTCGGTGGAACACACCAGGCGTCCGGTGCGGAGGTTTCTCCGCACCACCTCATGCAGGTTGCGCTCGTAGTATGGGATGTCTCCGTGAGCCAGGGCCCGCAGGCTGGGTGAATCCTCGTCGAAACAGGTTATCGGGGTGCCGAAGTCGGCCAAGCAAGCGGAAATGATAGTCCCCAGATAGCCCGCGCCATAGACTCCTATCCGCATGGCCCACCATCCTTGCCGGCCCCAATCCATCGGATGATCGGGCGATCCGGTAATCGGGTAACCTGAAAGGCCCACGCGCTTTTCAGATCACCGGATCACCTCCGATGGCCAGTTCACCCGACGCATCGTCGGGCCGGACGTGAACTTATGTTGTACGCGGTCAGGGCGGCAATGTGCCAGATACGGGAAGGGCATGTACCTTGGAACCAGCAACAAGCCACAAGCCAGGAGCCGGGAGTCAGAAGTCATCAGAAGAAGCCCTCGCGGCCTGCAACACCTCTGACGACCATCTCTGACGACCAGTTCTTCGCCGTGCGGCCGGAAACTGTTCGATGCTGGCTTGGCTTGTAGCTTGCGGCTTGTAGCTGGTGGCTGGTTGCTGCCTTGCTATCCCAGTGCGCCGAACAAGGGATAATGGCTGGCGACCCCCATAAAAAAGAGCATAGGCAGCGAGAGCCAGGCGTTGGTCGTTGCCGCCAGCGAGGCGAGCCGCGCCATGCGGGCGGCTTCCGGCGGCATAGCTCCTTCCGCGGTCCAGCGGATTAAGCGCTTCTGAAAGCGCCAGACAATGCCCCATACGTTGAACATCATGAACCAACCGATGCCGCCTCCAATTCCGATCGCCAAAACACGGTTGGTTTCCCAGCCATGGGAGTTAACGCGCAAGAAAAGACAAGAGGTTGCGATCACCAGGCCGGCGGTAATCACAGCCAGCAGGGACCCGCGTTGGAAAAGGTCCGTTGGGATCATCAGGACCCCCATGTAAACGGTGTACGCCAAAGTCCAGAGCACAAAGTAGCTCCAGATCAGATTGCTGTGTACCTCTCCCGCGGCGCGGTGATCGGCGCCCACCTCCATCATCCACAGCCACAGGCCGGCCAGCACCGTCACCACCGAGGACCAGCGGAACCACCACATGGCGGCTTGCATCAGAGGGGGGGCCGCCTGGCGCCGCAAGCCGGCGTCCAAGTCTCTCAGCCAGCGCGATCCCGCCAAAACGAAAAAGTATCCCAACCCCACCCCGGTAATGCCGGCGAGGAAATGCACCAGCCGCAAGCCTATCGCCAGGTTGGTGCTAAGATCGTTGGGGAAATGGATACTCCATCCACCGCCGAAAACCAGGACCGAGGGAGGGGCGGTCAGCATGGGAGAAAGATGAAGTTCCAGCGGGTAAGGCGTAAGGAGGTGCATCGCTCGACCTCCGAGTAAAATAGTGGTCAGTGGTCGGTGACCACTGGGCACTATTGTACGCATCCGAACGAAATACCAGGCCCCGCATTACTGGCTGTTGCTACGGAGTATTGGCCAAAAGGAGAGATCGGCATGGAAAACAAGCCGGCACAGAATATTCAGGATTCCTTTCTAAACACCGCACGCAAAGATAAGACGCTGATTACGCTCTATCTGCTCAGCGGGGTCAAATTGACGGGCCGTATCCGCTCGTTCGACAAATACTCGGTTGTGCTGGATACGAACAATCAGGAGCAGTTGATCTTCAAACACGCCATTTCGACCGTGGTCATGCAGAAGAGCCACGGCATGGAGAGGCCGGAACTCAGGCCGGCGGAGGCCAAGCTGGCGGAACCGAAACCGGCTGCCGCTCCCGCCCCAGCCCCAACCAGCGGCGCGGTGGCCAACAGCGAGTAAAGCAAGAGATTTGGTAATCGAGTAATTTTGGTAATTGGTGATTGTGATCAGCGACGGGTCTGCGGCAAGCTGCGCAGTGGCCCAATTACCAAATCACCCAATTACCAAATTGCTCAATTTTCCCAGCCATGAAACACCCGGAACCATCCGAGGGAGTGTCTTTGCGCTCGGCGAGTCAAGCCCGCGAGCGCGTATTCCTGGTGGGCCTGGATTACCGGTCCCGTATGCGGGTGGGCGAAGGCGGGAATCCGGAACGCCTCCCGAGTGCCGCGCGGCAGAGCCGGGATGCCGCGATACGCGCCAGCTCGGGAATTCAGCGGGCAACTACGCCCCAGTTCACCCCGGAGGAGTCGCTGGCGGAGTTGCGCGAACTGGCGGCTAGTGCCGGCGCCGAGGTTGCCGGCGAGTTCCTGCAGCAGCGCGATAAACCGGATCCGGCAACCCTGATCGGGCGCGGCAAATTGCAAGAGATCGCCGGGGCGGCCGCCTCGGCGGGGGCGGGCCTGGTGGTTTTCGACCACGAGCTTTCCCCTTCCCAGTTGCGCAATATCGAAGACCTGGTTCCGGCACGGGTACTGGACCGCACGCAGTTGATCCTGGACATCTTCGCCCGCCACGCCCGCACCCGGGAAGGCCAGCTCCAGGTCGAATTGGCACAGCTCGAGTATCTGATGCCGCGCCTGGCCGGGCGGGGCAAGCAGATGTCGCAACTGGGGGGCGGAATCGGAACGCGTGGCCCGGGTGAAACCCAACTGGAAACCGACCGCCGTAATATTTACCGCCGCATCCGGCACATCCGCTCCCAACTGGAAGAGGTACGGCGAATCCGGGGCCAGCAGCGCCAGCGCCGCGAATCGGTGCCGGTGGCGACCGTCGCCCTGGTCGGTTACACCAATGCCGGAAAGTCGACGCTCTTCAATGCTCTGACGAACGCGGCAGTGCTGGAATCGGCGAAGATGTTCGCCACCTTGGACCCTACCATCCGCGCAGTAGCGCTGCCTTCGAAGCGTAAAGTATTGCTGTCCGACACCGTCGGTTTCATCCGTAATCTCCCCCACACCCTGGTCTCGGCCTTCCGCGCCACTCTGGAGGAGGTGCAGCGGGCTGCCCTTCTGCTGCACGTGAGCGATGCCTCCAGTGCGCTCGCCCAGGAGCAGGATGGGCAGGTGGAAGCGGTATTGCGCGAACTCGAAGCCCACCAAAGACCGCGGGTACACGTTTGGAGCAAAATCGATTTGCTGCCCCCTGAGCGGCGGGAGGCTTTGCGGGACGAAGCCGGCATCGTGCATGTCTCGGCGGCCAAAGGCATTGGTCTGACCGCATTGCTGGAGGCCATTGATGCCGCCGTGGCCGAAGATCCGTTGCGCCGTGTCCGCTTACGCGTGCCGCAAGCGGAAGGCAAGGTACTGTCGCAAGTGCAAGCGAGGGCGCGGATTTTTGCCAGCACCTACCGCGATGGGGTGGTCGAACTTGAGGCGCAGGCGCCCGAATCTCTGCTGCGGAAAATCAGGCAATTCCTTGTGGAATAGCTACAAGCAACAAGCCTCAAGCCGAGATGGGCACCGCTGGCAACGTGTCACCGAACCTGGAGTTGCTTATGCTTTGCTGCTTGAGGCTTGAGGCTGCACAACAAAAGGGGCCAATGATCAAGAAGCGGTGACTTTTCTTGACCACGGGCCCCTTTCGATCCTGAATCGGATCGGAGGTGATTCGATTATATTAAGCTTATTGCTGAAAATGTCAAGGTGCGCCAGCGCCAAAACGGTACTCGCAAACGTCTAAGGCAGCCAATCCTGGGCCGTCACTCGCGCCAGAGTTGACGGACTGGTAAAGTATTAGAAGGAAGTCAGAAGACAGGAGTCAGAAGTCGCCGTTCGGCCTTCTGACTCCTGTCTTCTGACTTCTGACTTTGTACGCGTTGACACTCCAAAATGCGAGGTGCTAGTGTGGTAGCGGCTCTGCCTGGGGCGCAGATCACTAACTCCACAGGAAGCGTCCTTAACCGCTGGCAATGGAAGAAACCCTCAGACAATTAGGTGGATTGGTGCTCGGCGCCATTCCTACCATAATCCTGTTCCTGATTTTGTTTCTCGCCTATCGCGGTCTGGTGCACGCGCCTCTGGGCCGGATTCTGGCGGAGCGGCGGCGGCGCACAGAAGGGGCTCTGGAACAGGCCCGTGCCGATATGGCTGCGGCTGAGGCGCGGACGGCGGAATATGAGCGGAATTTGCGGGCGGCGCGAACCAGCGTCTTCCAGGTCCAGGAAGCGCGACGCCAACAAGTCTTGCAGGCGCGCGCGGCGGCGGTAGCCGAAGCCCGGGCCAAGGCCGATGAGCAGGTGAAGCAGGCCAAGGCGTCCCTTGCCCAGGATGTGGCGCAGTCGAAAATCTCGTTACAGGGCGAAGCCGAGCGGCTGGCTACGGAGATCATCGGCAGCCTGTTGCGGCAGGTAGGCGCCTCAAGGCACGCCCAGCAAGTCAAAACCGGGATCGCCGGCGACCCCGCGGCAGGCGGTGGCCAATGAGTTACAAGCGGCAAGCTACAAGCCACAAGCCGCAACCACAGAGCCGGAATCCCTGGGGTTCGTATCTTGCCTGCTCCTTGCTGCTGGCTGTCTGTTGCCTGTTTCCGGTCTTAACGTTGGCGCAACAATCGACGAGCGGACACAAATCGGGTGCGGCGCAGAAGCAGGAGGCCCCGGCCCGCTCGACGGCACAGCCGGCGAATCCGCCGCAATCGCCTCGCCCGGGGATCAACGAAGAATTTTCCGCACCGCTGGCCGCGGAATCCGAATCCGCCGCCCATGAGAACTCGCAAGAGAAGATGGTCGAAGAGCTGAAGTTCTCGCCCTCGGTGCGCTGGTTTGCCGGATATCTGCATCTCACCCCGAACGGCGGTTATTGGGTAGGCATCTTCTTCGATTTCGGCATCCTGGCCCTGCTGATCGCGGTCATGTTGAAGAAGAATCTGCCGGCCATGTTCCGCACCCGG
>Ga0326728_10026819_pt1 | contig 10143 bp, 5 predicted proteins | sample MB3enrmetagenome_FD_207602 | JGI IMG/M metagenome (GOLD analysis project Ga0326728, IMG submission 207602) | Lab enriched peat soil microbial communities from McLean, Ithaca, NY, United States - MB31MN | ecosystem: Environmental > Terrestrial > Soil > Wetlands > Peat | place: USA: New York... | reverse complement strand
CGTGGGTAGCGCACAAGCAGCGAGCGCGATCGCTCCCACCCGAGATGCGCTACGGGATTACGCGCTGCCTTCCGACAGAGCGGAAGTCCGCACTATTTCACCCGCGTCAGTTTCATATCAAAGCCGAATTGGTGAAATACGACCTGCTTGCAGGAGCCGTCCGCCTCACGGATGAATTCGAAGTCGCCAGGTGTGTCGCCTATGGCGAATATTGATTCCGACTGCGGATGCAACTCCGTTTTCCCCGCGCCGGGCATATCGGCGACGAGCTTTCCACCTTCCTGCGTGATGGTGATCTTGAAGCCCGAGCCGAATCCGAAGTCCCCAGCATAGGCCTGGAGCAGACTGAAATCGAGAGGCGAGGTCAGGGTGTGACGCGGCGCCGGGAGTTCGACGGCGTAGATGTAGCCATCGTCGCTGCCAAAGTACAGCACGCCATCGGCGATGACCGGCGACGCGTCCACCGCGGCCTCGGCCATGGTTGCGCCCACCTGCTTCCCGGTGCGAGCATCGTACCAGTTCACCTCTCCGCCCCAAGTCCCAAAGTAAACGTTTCCGGCTGCGATGGCGCCGGAAGTAAACACCCGCGCCGGGGTTTTGGTGCGCCACTTCTCCTGCCCCGTCCGCTCGTCCACCGCGTTGACGAACATGCCGTCGGAGCTGCCCGCGAAAACCAGCCCTTCCCACACCGCAGGCGCCGATATACACCACGAGCCCTCGTGCGAGAAGGCCCACTTCTTCTGGCCTGTTATCGTATCCACGGCGTAAAGGTGGCCGTCGCGGCTGCCGAAGAAGACCAGCCCGTCGGCCACGGCCGGCGACGACTGCACCTCGCCGGTGGGGAAAAAGGCATCTCCCGCCGTCTTGAACTTCCATCTCAGTTCGCCCGTTCGGGCTTCGAGCGCATAAAGGTTGCCATCCATGCTGCCAACATAGATGACTCCACCTACCATGGCCGGTGACGAGCGGACGCGTCCCGCAGTTTTGTATTTCCAAAGCACCTTGCCCGATTTCGCTTCTACCGCATAGATAAAGCTGTCGGCGCTACCAAAATAAATGGCGCCGTCGGCGTATACGGGCGAAGACTGAAAGTAGTCCCAGCGATGATCGAAGGCGATGGGCTCGCCGGTTTTGACCTGCCACGCTTGGCGGCCGCTCGCCGCATGCACCGCGAAGAAACCGGAATCAGAATTAACGTACACCAGCCCCTCGGCGACGGCGGGCGAAGAGGTAATCTCGCTGGGGGTGGCGAACTTCCACTTCAGATTTCCCGAAGCCGCCTCGATGGCATATAAGATGCCGGTCCCACTTCCAACATAGACCACGCCATCCGTGACCACGGGCGTGGAGCGATTCACGTTGCCGGTTTTGAAACGCCACAACTCCTTCTGCACTTTGGCCTCGGCAGCCGTCGGGTAGACACCCGTGTGCGCGGGATCGCCGCGAAACATTGCAGCCCTTATATCTGGCGTATCCGAGGCGCTGGAAGTAAGGGGAAAAATGGTCACCGCAAATAGAAGGAGAATCAATTTGATCTTAGGCATGAGAACTCCTCGAATCGAGATAAGCAGCGGACTTCTAGCAACTTACAACGCGTCGCTCATCATCTCCCGCCAACGGCCTTGTTGAGGGATCGCCGCGTCTTCTTGCGGCGTCTCCTCTGCTGCCCGTATCGTGCAGGCGGCGAGTCTCAATCGTACCCAAGCACCACCATGTGATCGACCTCCATCGCTCGGTGCGTGGGAACGTAGCAGGCTCTCAGAGCTACTAGAATCAACAAGCCTGTCCTTTGAGTATGCTAGGGCAATCCTTCCGCCATTCATACGGCGGGCAAGCCATTGAACATGTTGAAGATACGAAACCGGCACTTCTTTGGGTTGAAAGCGACTGTCCGGTTGTGGGATTCCTGTGTCCGGTTCCGCGCAGACCGCCCCGAAAACGCGGACTCTGATTACCCACAATCAACGGCGAAGGGTAGACCCATGACCAGGCAGAAGTCCGGCATCGGAGGCAACCCAGGATTACTCGCCCCATGGCGACAAGGGAGGATTTACTTTCTTTGAATTCGGGCTTCGGTGGCGTGCGGGTTACATCTTCGGTTGGCCGGTAACCCCTGCCTATTGTCGTGCACCCGCGGATAGACGTGAGATGCTGGGCTAAGCACCTTTGTACCACCACCTGAAATATCTCCCACTCATTCGTAGTGCAGTGCTGTAGCAGGCGCAACGCGCGCAGCGCGATAGGCGGGGAGGAGGCTCCCCAGGAGTGCCGCCACGAGCAGCGCAACCGAAACGCCTCCCAGGGTCAGGTGATCGGTGCCACTGATGCCGTACAAGAGACTCGTAGCGAAACGGCCCATAGCCAAGGAGAGCGCCAAGCCGATGGCCAGCCCTACACCGGTCAGGGTCAGGCCTTGGCGCAGGACCATGCCCAGCACGCTGGCGGGGCTGGCGCCCAAAGCCATGCGGATGCCGATCTCGCGCGTACGACGGCGCACGGAGTAGCTAATCACTCCATAGAGCCCGACGGCGGCGAGTGTCAATCCAATCGTGCCGAAAATCACCAGCAGTGTGGCGCAAACTCGCGGAAAGAGCATGGACTTATCCACGTGATCCTGCATGGTCTCGGTATTGAAGATGGCCATGCTGGGATCGAGGGCATGGACTTCCCCACGCACCGGCCGGATCAGAGTCCGCGGATCAACCGAGGTCTTCACCAGCATCGAGATTCCATAGAAACTCATCACCTTCTGCGGAGCCCCCTCGAGAAACAGGTACGCGCAGTTCGTCGGTGCCTCATCCAGCTTGCGGGATTTCGAGTCGCGGGCTACGCCGACAACGGTGTACGGGGTCTCGCTGTTGGTCACCTGGCGGCCCAAAGGGTCTTCGTTCCCGAACATATGCCGCGCCATGGTTTGATTGATGATGGCCACGTGCTCGTCGTCGGTCTGGCGATTAAAATCGCGGCCGCGCATGAGCGGAATTCCGAGGCTCTCAAAAAAACCGGCGCCCACGCGGTAAACATCCGCATTGACCCGTTCCTCTCCCCCCGCCTTGCTGCCCTTGGCATAGAAGTCGCCACCGGTCCCCCCGATGCTGAGTGGAAGGCTATCGACAAAGCTCACGGATCGGACTCCCGGCAGCGCCGAGACACGATCGCGAAGCTGGGACAGGAATTGGTGAGTCATCACAGGTGAGTAGTTGTGGAGTCTGGGATCGACCGCCAGCAGTAGAATGTTCTTCGGCTTCATGCCGAGATCGATGGAGGAAGCATTTTGCAGGCTACGGAGAAACAGGCCCGCGCCCGCCAGGAGGACCAGCGATAGGGTCACCTGCGTCACCACCAAAGCGTTCCTCAACCCGAATCCTCGCATCCGGCCGAACAATGTCGACTCGTTTTTGAGCGCAGCCACTAAGTCCGGGCGCGTGGCACGCAACGCGGGAGCCAATCCGAAGAGAATGCCTGTCAGGATAGCAAGGGCCGCCGTGCAGGCCATAACCCTTAGGTCGACGCCGAAGTGAAACACCACAGGAACCGGAAACGGAACCTCCACTCGGGAAACGGCCCGCACGGCGATGGCCGCCAATCCGGCCCCTAAGATAGCGCCAGCAAGAGAGAGGAGCATGCTCTCCGTAAGCAGTTGACGGACCAGTCGCCAGCGGCCCGCCCCGACCGCCAGGCGGATGGCGATCTCGCGCTGGCGGCCCGTGGCGCGTGCCAGGAGCATGTTGGCGACGTTGGCACAGGCCACCAGGAGCACGAACCCGACGACCACCAACAACACGGCTACCAGGCCCCGCGCCTGGGTCTCGGAGCCCCCAATCAGCCCCCCTGCACGGGCAAGGATGACCGGGCGCCGCTCATACTGGCTCTCGCGATGATAGGTGGCATTAATCCGCTTCTTAATGACATTCATCGCGCTCGCCGCCTGTGCAAGGGTGACGCCCGGCCTGAGTCGGGCGCCCAGCGACAACCATGAATCGTTGCGGTGGGCACGCGGCTGCTCCTGGGCGATGTCCGGGAGGAGTTGCTCGGCCATCGCCAAGGGCGCCCAGAATTCCGCCGAGACTCCGTTATCCGTGCCTCCGAAGCCGCGCGGCGCCACACCCACCACCATGCAGTGTTGCCCATTCAACAAGATTCCGCGGCCGATGATGCCCGGGTCTGAGCCAAAGCGACGCCGCCAAAGGCTGTAGCTGAGGACCACGACTCGGTCCCGGCCGACCACCTTGTCTTCCTCCGGCAGGATGCCCCGGCCGAGGGCGGGTCTGACACCTACGACGGAGAAATAATTGCCGCTGACCACTTGGCCCCAGACACGCTCCGGTTCACCCGTGCCGCCGATGCTGGCGGGAACGAAGGCGAAGTAAGCGTACACGCCGCCCTCGAAAACATCCGCTGTCTCGGCGCGGTAATCAACATAGTCGGGGTATGAAAAGGTCTCGCCGCCGTCGGGGAAAGACACCAGACGCTGCGCGTCACGGGCCGGCAGCACGCCCCAGAGCAGACCCTCGGCAATGCTGAACACCGCGGTGTTGGCGGCAATCCCCAAGGCAACGGAAATCATGATGGCCAACGTGAAACCGGGTGCCTGCACCAGGGTGCGAACGGCGTACCGTACATCCTGGGACAACTTTCTCATTGCAATCCTCCGCTCGGCTAGACGCGCAAGTGAGATACCTAAATCGACTAACGACCCGACGGGCGGCAGAGTTCCAAAGAAATATCGATGCCCATGGCAGGTCGTCCTTCTCGAAGGATCGGCTTCTGTTTCGGTCCATCCTGAGGCCGAGTTCCCCTTGATTCCAGGTGCTGCTGTCCGGCGGCCGCGCCCGGAGAGTAGGCCACCCGCACAAGGATTCACTTGGAGGTATTCACGGCGCAGTAGCAGAAACCTACGACCACCCCACGATCACAGAGAAAAACTCCCATAGACGATTGCCCGAGAGCGACGGCGTAGTGCAAGACCCTCGCTATTGGGATTCTCCCTGCAAAGTAAACGCTGGCCGACAAGGGAGGACCGATTTCTTTCAGCGCTGGTAACCCTTCCGTGAACCTCGGCCATGCGTTCCGAGGGTACCTGCGGAAGAACTCGCCGGGAAAGAATCTAAGGAGAGGGACGGCCACTTCTTTGTTGAAATGCGACGGCTCTCCGAGATCATGGGAGCGCCTTGCGTATCATCCCATGTTTGCGGTCCTCCTCTCGAATAGCGACACCTTTTTGCGGCATCTCCGAGCTGGCTGTGCCGCACGAGCGGCGAGTTTCATTCATACCGCAAAGCTACCACGGGATCGACCTTCACCGCCCGGCGCGCCGGGATGTAGCAAGCAAACAGGGCGACGAGAATCAGCAGTCCTGCGACTCCGGCCAGGGTGAGCGGGTCGTCCGCGCCAATGCCGAAGAGCATGTTTGCCATGACACGCGTCAGTCCCAAAGCCACTGCGAGCCCAAGGGCAGCGCCCAGGAGCACCAACTTCGAGCCTTGGCCGAGCACCATGCCCAGCACCGCCCAGCGTTGGGCGCCCAGCGCCAGGCGGATGCCAATCTCGTGCGTCCGCTGGCCGACCACATAAGAAATGACGCCATAAATCCCCACGCACGACATCGCCAGTGCCAGCGCTGCGAAGACTCCGAGGAGAATCATGGAGAAGCGCCGGGCGGCGAGCGACTCAGAAATAATTCCGCCCATCGTCCTTGTGCGGTACATCACCAACTGGCCATTCATCTCCCCAAGCGCGTGGCGAATCGAAGCTGCCGCTGCGAGCGGCGGGCCCGCGGTCCGAACTACCACGCGGATTCCCCGCCCTGCCAGCGGCATGAACTGATCGGGAATCTGCGAAATGGGTGAGTAGCTTTGCGCCTGGAGGGGGGAAATCGAGTCCGTGTCGAGACCCCACTGCTTCACGTGCCCAACCACTCCCACGATTTCCGCCGTGGTATTCATGAGGTCGAAGTTCACCCGCTTGCCGATGGGGTCTTCGCCGCCGAACACTAACTGCGCAAAGCTTTCGTCGATGACGAGGACGCGCGGGGAATGTTCATTGTCCTGCGGCGTGAGAAAGCGCCCGCGCACGAGCCGGATCTTCATGACTTTCAGGTAGTCCGGCTGGACCAGATAAAACAGCGAACTTCTCATATCGCCCTGGCTGGACGGCTTGGGTTGGCCTTCCCTCCAGAAAGGCAGTTCCATATCTCCCGACATCGGTGTGGCGCCGCCCGCCAGCGATGCGACCGTGACCCCCGGAAGGGCGTTGAGCGTGTCGTGAATCTGGAGCCAGGTGGTGCGAATGGCCTCCGGGGAATTGATCGTCGAGGGGAAGGACAAATCAAAAACCAGCACGTTGTGAGGATCGAATCCGGGATTGACGCGCCACAGGCTGGCGAGGCTGCGTATCATCAACCCTGCCCCCACGAGCAGGATGAGCGCCAGCGCCACCTCCACAACCACAAACGTCCCTTGTAGCCGATGGCGGGCGCCACTCGACCCGCGCCCTCCTTCTTTGAGGATTTCGTGAAGGCCGGCGTGCGAGGTCTTGAGAGCTGGAGCGAGGCCGAATAAGATACCGGCCAGCACCGAAACGCCCAGCGTGAACAAAAGCACTCGCCCATCGAGGTGAATTTCCTGGGCGCGCGGGAGCGTCCCCGGCAATACTCTCAGGGCAGCCTGCGTTCCCCAGGAGGCCGCCAATGCTCCCAACGTCCCGCCAGCCAAGGCGAGCAGAATACTTTCCGTCAGGAGTTGCCGGACCATGCAGACCCGGCTCGCGCCCAGGGCCGCTCGGATCGCGAATTCCCCCATGCGGCCCGTCGACCGCGCCAACAAGAGATTCGCCACGTTGACGCACGCGATCAGGAGCACAAAGCCTACGGCAGCCATCAGCACAAGAAGAAACGGCTGGATGTCGCCCAGTAGATCTTGCTTGAGCGGAACCAAGGTGACACCTGTGTCTTCGTCGGCGTCAGGATAGGCCTCGGCCAGATGACGCCCAATCGCGTCCATGTCCGCCTTCGCCTGCGCGAAGCTGACGCCGGGCTTCAGCCGCCCAACCGCGTTCATGCCCATCGGCACTTTGCGGTCGCGAAATGTCGGATCGTTCCATTGACCGATGGGAACGAAAACGTCTGCAGGCTGTTGAAAGTTGTTTCCGCTGAAATCGAAGTTGGAGGGAATCACCCCCACGATGGTGTACAGCGCGCCATTCAGGTCCAGCGTTTTGCCCAGCACGTCCGGGGAAGAACCGAACTTGCGCTTCCAGAGGCCACCACTAATCAAAGCCACCGGCTTCGCGCCGACCCGATCTTCCTCGGGAAGAAAAGTCCGGCCGAAAGCCGGCTTCACACCCAGGACATCGAAAAAGTTCCCGGAAATCATGTCGCCGGGCAGGCGCTCGGGCTCCCCCACTCCCGTCAGATTGAAGTCTTCTCCTCGGAATGCAGCTAGCCCGGAAAACGAGCGGTTGTCACTCACCCAGTCCAGGAAATTAGGATAAGTAATAGACCAATTTGGCCCTTGAGGTGTCCGCCCGTAGAGCGCGATTAGCCGATCGGGGTCAGCGTACCGGAGGGGATTCAGCAGCACGCCGTTGATTACGGAGAAAAATGCTGTGTTCGCGCCAATGCCCAGCGCCAGCGTGACGACCGCCACCACAGTGAAGCCGGGATTTTTGGCCAGCATTCGCAGGCCGTAACGAAGGTCTTGAAGAAGAGTGCTCATCGTTCACCTCCCGCAGGCTAGCTCAAGAGAGGACGGCCGCATGGTCCAGCGACTCGCGGCTTGAGGCGGCCGGCCTCGCGACTGCTAGTTCCGACTGATCTCCAGGGAGCCATCACCCGGGTGCGCCGTGCTTTCGTCAATGATCTGGCCGTCAAAGAGGTATACGGTTCGGTCCGCAAACCCGCTGTAGCGTGGATCGTGCGTGACCATGCAGATGGTCGCTCCTTCCCGATGCAGATCCCGCAGCAAGTCCATGACCGCCTCGCTGTTCTTCGAGTCCAGGTTGCCGGTGGGTTCGTCCGCGAGCAGAATGGAGGGCTTCCCCGCGAGCGCCCGCGCTACCGCCACACGCTGCTGTTGGCCGCCGGAAAGCTGCGAGGGATAGTGTTTCATGCGGTGTGACATCCCCACGCGTTCGAGCGCCTCCTGCACCCGCTGTTTGCGCTCCGCGGAGCCCATGCCCCGGTAGGTGAGCGGCAGTTCCACGTTCTCGTATACCGTCAGGTCACCGATCAGGTTGAACGCCTGGAAGATGAATCCTATCTCCCGATTGCGGATCCGCGTGCGTTGCGCGACCGTCAGGTCCTCGACGGGCGACCCGTTTAACATGTACTTGCCCTCCGAGGGGGAATCCAGCAATCCCAGAATGGAGAGCAAGGTCGACTTTCCACAGCCCGACGGACCGGAGATGGCAACGAACTCGCCGCGGTTGATTTCGAGGTGAATTCCTGAAAGGGCGTGCGTCTCCACTTCCTCAGTTAAGAAAACCTTCGTGGTGCCCTCCAGCCGGATCAAGGCCTGGGTGGCTGGCAACTCCTCCAGGACGGCAGTTCCTATTTGTGGTTCTGGCTCAACAGATGTTTGCATGAGCGTCTCCTTTCCGTCTTAGCAGCGCCGGGTTACCTCCATGTTGAGCGGAGGACCGCTCGGACGCCTACGACTCCTACTCCTAAGTACGCAATCGAGAGCCCATTGTTCCAATAATTAACCCGTGGATTCGACGGCAGTTACGGCAAGGCGCGACTTGGAGAGTCTGGGCTGAATGTTCGAAAATGGCATTGGGTGTTTCGATTTCGGACAACCTTGACTTGCCCCCCGGGGCCCGTCTCGCAGACGTATAGCGTGGCAGCCGGCGTGCCCCGTGATCGCCGTGACCCAGTTTGATGTCCTCGGCCTTGCAAACCACGCCCATGCCCCCACTGCCGAGTTTTTCGAGTATGCGATAGTGGGAAACGGTCTGGCCGACTATGGCGAGGGTCTGGCCCTCGGCGGCCATCTTAGGCCACGGTCGCTGCCAAGTCAGCGCAATCGGATTATTCAGGATAGGTCAAGCAGCGGAACAGTTCGCAGGAGTGCTGTCCGCTGCAACTCCTCGCCGTGCTGGACCCACCGCGAGGCAACCCCGACAACAGAGTGAGGTTTTACCAATGGCCCTTGGGTGCATCATGGGTGCTGGGCGCACACAGAATGGATTGGGAATGAAAAGTCGCCTTCCCGTCGACAATCCTGGCGTTTGGCTGCGTTCCGGCGGCGATGGGCGTTTGAACGTTTTTCGGGCCGGATCCGTAAAAGTACCTGCACTTATTATTTCCGAGGAGGTCATCACGGAGGAACCAGCAGGCGAACGTGGGCACCACGTCTACGGTTACCATCCCACAGCATTCTAAAGTAAGCCGGGCTCTGCACAAGCAGACGCACAAGCCGAAAACAACCTTCCATTCGCTGGTCTGCCTGATTTGGAAGCCCGTTCCAACTTTCCGTCAATCATGCTTTAATCGTAATCTAACTCTTCCGAGGAGAGGAGTCCATGGACGGCTCTGCCACCGACAGCCAACTTATCGAGATCACAAGTGCGCCTCCGCCCACCACAATTGCCAACGTGCTCACCCTGATGCAGAGAATCGACGATCTCCTACCGAACGGCGATGGGCTCAAGTGGTTCAACCTTCTCTATATGAGGGTCACTCAGCGGGTAGACAGTTGTCCTCCCCCCGGAGGCTGGGAAGATTCGGCATGGCTCACCCGCCTCGACGTCGTCTTTGCCCAGTTCTACCTTACTGCGATTTTGAATTGGCTGACCAACCCCGCAAACGTCCCCAGTTCGTGGAAGGCCCTATTCGAAGCGCGCTTTCGTCCTGGCATCGAGCGCATCCAGTTTGCTCTGGCTGGAATGAACGCGCACATCAATCACGATCTGGCGCTGGCGCTGCTTCAGACCGGCACCGAACTGAACCTGATTCCGGGCGAGACGAGCCCGGAACATGACGATTTTGAGCACGTAAACGGGCTCCTGGAAGCCGTCCTTCCCCAAGCCCTGGAGTTCCTCGCGACCGGAATCCTTGGTGATTTGGCGCAGGACACCGGGAAGATTGGGAGGCTTCTCGCGATTTGGAATGTCCGCGCCGCGCGGGATTTGGCTTGGGACTTC
>Ga0326728_10026817_pt1 | contig 10145 bp, 8 predicted proteins | sample MB3enrmetagenome_FD_207602 | JGI IMG/M metagenome (GOLD analysis project Ga0326728, IMG submission 207602) | Lab enriched peat soil microbial communities from McLean, Ithaca, NY, United States - MB31MN | ecosystem: Environmental > Terrestrial > Soil > Wetlands > Peat | place: USA: New York... | reverse complement strand
GATTGCGCGGGAAGGCCGCCGGCGACGATTCCGGTATTGGCGCTGACGCCATCCACGGTGAAGTAGTTGGTATTAGGCCTCTGTCCGCTAGCCGTGAACTGGCCCGCTTCGCCGCGCGTGGCGGGAATCACGTTGGTGCCGGGAACCAGCTCGAGCATCGTGAGCAGGCCGCGGCCGTTAAGCGGCAGATGATCGAGGTCCTGGCGCTCGAAGCGGCTGCTTGCGGCGGCATCCTGCTCCTGCGCGATCAGCGGCGCGCTGCCCGTTACCGTGATGCTCTCCTCGATGCTGCCCACGGGCAGGATGAAATCGGCGCGCGCGGGGCTGCTTTCCGCGAGGCGCACGCCAAAACGGATTACGGTGCGAAAGCCGGGTTTGCGCGCGGTGATCTTGTAAACCCCCGGTTCGAGCGCGGCGATGGCATATGAACCGTTCAGTTCCGATTCCACGGTCCGGCGAAAGCCAGTGTCCTCGTTGACGGCGGTGATGACCGCGGCCGGGATGCCGGCTTCGGAGGTATCCAGGATTCTTCCCGCCAGGCTCGCATAGGACTGGGCCTCACCCGTGGCGGCGCCGAGGTAACCGAATACCAGCAGAGCAACCAGCGAGCCCGGGGACATGTATCTATCCTACCCTCCGGCGTCGCGCGAGAGCAGGCGCTGGCAATCCTCCAATTCGGTCTTCAGTTGTTGCAGCGCGGTGAGCAGTGCGGAAGGCAAGTCGCTGTTGGCGCCATCGCCGGGCGTCGCTCCCCACACTATCGATAGCAGCACCTCCACGCGGCGCGCCGCTTGGAAGGCGTTTTCGGCGCTGGCCTGCCACGTGTCCGGCGTGCCGGCGCGTGCCGGGGAAGCCGATCCGCCCAGGGCGGTCAGCAAGGGGGTCATAGCGCCGTCGATGGCCTCCACATGCCGTAGCATAGCCGCGGCATGTTCGCGGGCCATCTCATCGAGCGTGTTCCGCCCGCCGGGCTTCAGAGACGCCTGGGCACTCGCCGGAAAGCGCTCGGCCAGCGAACGCAGCGCATAGGCTCGCGCCATGGCGCTTTCATTCCAATCCAGAATCTGCGCGCCGATCCGTTCCATCTCGGCGCGGCCGCCCACCTGGCGTTCGAGGCGGGCCTGCACGCTCCCGGCGGCCGGGGGGCTCGCGGGGGGAGCCACGCGCACTCCCGTATCCGGCGCGACCGCCGCCGCAACGGCGCCCGGCTCTGAGAACTGCACATCCACCCGCGGCATGGACGCCAGAAGATCGTGAATCTGTTTCTGGCGGCGCGGCGGGATGCCCACGCCGCTCACCAGCACGCGGTCGCCGGAACGGGTCACATCCACCGGATCGCCCAGGTCGGCCCCGATCTGGTGCAGCGCATTCATCACCTGCAACTCGTCGGAAATCGAGGCCGGCTCTCTGGGCGTGGGGGCGGCCGGCAGGCTTGGTTCAGCCGGCCGCCAGGGAACCTCGAGATGCTCGTTAAATGATGTACCGCTCATCGATGGTTCCGGTATCTCGGTCAACTCCACCCATTCCCGGTCGCGAAACTCCAAGCGGCTCTCGACGGGGTGGAGATCGGTGGCGCGGAGGGTCAGGCTGGCGGAGGCCAGCTCGCCCGATTCCGCGGCCGTTTGAATCTGATAGCAGCTCTCGGATGGCCGTTCGGGGTCGGCCACGGTGGTGACTTCATCGCGCTTGCGGGGCACGCTATCGCGCCAAGCCTGGAAGGACCGCGCGCTGAGCGGATCGTCCCAATCGTAGTGCGCCGCGGCGAACAGCGCCCGGATCGCGGGAGTGTCCGCATCGCGCGGGGCCCGCGCGGATTCGACGCCCACGCCATCGATCAGCCGCGCGATCTGGCGCGTGCGCGTCCGGATGCGGATGTGCCGGACCGCTTTAGGCTGGCTATCCGCGATGGCCACGGCTTTCCCGAGCAGTTCCGCGGCGTGCACTGACGGCGCCTTGCGAAGTTGCAGGAAGGCGGCGCACAGAACTGCGGCGGCGGCCAGCGTGGCGGCCGCCCAGCGCCATGGCGCGGGGCCGGCGAAGGCCCGCGCCAGGCGCTTCGGCCATCCCGCCGGGGCTTCGGTGGCATCTATGCGGGCGAACTCCTCGTACAGATCGGCCCACGGGCGCGGCGGCGGCGGCAGGTAACGGTCTAGCACCGCCTGGCGATAGCGTACGCAATCGGCCACAGTTTTGCGCAATTCATCCAGTTCGGCACGGCACTGCCAGCAGGCTTCCAGGTGCCGCTCCACCCGGCGCGCTTCGCCGGAGGCGATCTCGCCATCGTTATATTGCAGCAGGCAGCCTTCACCGGGATGGCCGGTCTCGTACTTACTCATGGCCCGCTTTCCTCAGGTGCGAAACGGCGCGCCGCAGGAACTCGCCCACGGCCGACGCGCTGATCCCCAGCGTGGACCCGATTTCAGGGTACCGAAGACCATCCAAGCGCAAGAAAACACACCGCTTCTGCTGTTCCGAGAGGCCCTCTATGGCGTGGTGGAACCGTTTCAAACGTTCGCGCTCCAGGAGACTCTGCTCGGGGTCATGGCCGGCGGCCATCAGGCGGGTTTCAAGGCCCGGGTCGAAAGGTTCCTCCGAAGCGTACCGGGCGCGCACCTGGAGCCCGTGATTGTGCGCCACGCGGAATACCCAACCTCTTGGATTTTCAATGGATTCGCCGCTCTTGAGAGCGCTGTAGAGGCGCATGAACACCTCCTGCACAGTCTCCTGCGCTCGCGGAGGAGGCAGTCCCAACGTCAGCAGGTACCGGTAGACGTCCTGTCGCGACTCCTCGAACAACTTCGCCACCTGGTCTTGCAATGCCGGGTGTGCCCGTTCTTGCCGGAGGATTCCCACGAACGCGTTACCAACTGAACGGCCCGACATCGTTACAAGCCATACCAAAGACCCGCGACCACTACGTTTGCATTACAGCTTGCGGAAATATTTTTACGCACATTCCCTGGCTTAGATCGAAATTCGCACATTTGGCAGCATTCAGTGTAGTTGAAGCGGCCCCCTCGCGGGTCTTTGCATCGGAACCCGAAAACGTGCCCGACTTCCAGGTTTGCGTCACTGTTGTAACATTCAACAGCGCGCGGTATATCCGGCGCTCGCTCGAAGCCGTTCTCGCGCAGGAAGGTGTCGCTTTGGGGGTTGTGGTCGTGGACAACGCCTCCTCGGATGGGACGCGCGCCATCCTTGGGGAATTCGCGGGACGGATCCGGGTGATCCTGAACGAGCGCAACCGCGGGTTCGCGGAGGCCCAGAACCAAGCTATCCGCGCCGCTTCGAGCGAGTGGGTGCTGGCCCTGAATCCGGATGCCCTGCTGCCGCCCATTTTCCTGAAGAACCTGGTGGATGCGGGCGCCACCGATTCACGGGTCGGCTCAGTTTGCGGGAAGCTGCTCTCCATCGGGCCGGGCTTCGATCCCCTTCCCGAGCGGCGCATCGATTCTACCGGTATCTACTTCACCCCGGCGCTGCGCCATTTCGATCGCGGCTGGCACGAGCCGGACGACGGCCGCTTCGATGCCACCGAGTACGTCTTCGGGGCCAGTGCCGCGGCGGCCCTCTACCGCCGCGAGATGATCGACGATATCTCCGTGAGCGGCGACTTCTTCGATCCCGATTTCTTCGCCTATCGCGAGGATGCGGATGTGGCCTGGCGCGCCCAGTTGCTGGGTTGGCGGTGTCTTTATACCCCGGCGGCTGTGGCTTACCATGTGCGCAGCGTGGTACCCGGCGATCGCCGCGCGGTCCCCGCGGCCGTCAACATGCACTCGGTGAAGAACCGCTTCCTCATGCGCATCAAGAATGCCACGCCGGATCTCTACCGGCGTTTCTGGGCTCCCATGACGGCGCGGGACCTGCTGGTCTTGGGCGGAATCCTGGTGGCGGAGCCCCGCTCGCTCGCGGCGCTTTGGCGGCTGGCCACCTGCCTGCCGAGAACCGTGCGCAGCCGGCGTATTATTATGAGCCGCCGGCTGGCCACGGACCAAGCTATGGCGAACTGGTTCAGCTTCGAGCCGGCGGCCAGCGCGCTTAGGCCGGCCATGCCGGAACCCGGGTTGGATGCCGATAGAGTCGCCGTTCCCACCACCTGAGCCCGGGGATCGGGGAAATCCCTGACAGCTTCCGGCTAGCCCACCTAGCCGCAAACTGTTACGGAACTTACGTTTCAGTGTGCTAGTCTGTTTTGACATGAGAGAGCACCGACGCAGAGCCCGCACTTTATTTGCGCGCATGCTATCCGGCAGCCGTTTCGTGCCCCTGGTACTTGCCGGCCTTCTGGCCTGGCAAACGGCCTTCGCGGGCCGGCTGGTTCCGGCTGAGAAACAAACCCTCGAGTTGACGCCCGGCGTGGTACTAGTGGCCGTAACTTACCAGGTTACGGCGACGTTCCAGGTCCCCAAGGAACAACCTCAGAAGATTGAACTTTCCTACACCGTCACGGGGAGCGGTTTCATTTACCGTCCGGATGGGTACGTCATCACCAACGGCCACGTGGTGGCGGACGCGAACACGAAAGACGCCCAGGCCCAAGCGGACTTGGCGCGTAGCATCCGGCATGACATCCTCATCGAGAGGCTCGTGCCGTATTTCGAGCGCGCCACAAAGAAGGATTTCACCGGGCACGAGGATGAACTGGCCCAGGCCATCAACCTGCGGATGAGCTACAGCGTTCCCGAACTGAGGATCTATCTCGCCAACCGCGCGTCATTCAACGGCGAGATTAAGGCCTACAGCGACCCGGTAACCTCGGGCGGCAAGGACGTGGCGATTATAAAGATCGACGTCAACAACCTGCCCACGGTCCGGCTGGGCGATTCCGAAAAGGTCCACATCCAGGAGGCCATGCGCGTCATCGGCTACCCGGGTGCAGCGTCGCCCCTGAACTTGAAGCTGATCGCGATGGACTCGGTCTTCGTGCCCACCGTCACCAACGGCCATGTTTCGGCAGTGAAAGTGGACTTCAAGGGCAGCCCGGTGATCCAATCCGACGCGGCCATCACGCACGGCAACAGCGGCGGCCCGGCGTTCAACGAAGCGGGCGAGGTGATCGGCATTGCCACGTTCGGCCCGGAGGTGGCGGGCTTCAACTTCTTCGTGCCCATCAACACCGCCATGGAGTTCGTGAAATCCGTTGGCGCGGCGCCCGAGCCCGGTCTCTTCGACAGCTTGTGGAAAGATGCCCTGGACACCTACGACGCCGGCAAGTTCGAAACCTCGAAAAGGAAACTGGACGACGTGCTTCGAATCATGCCCAATGAGCCGGATGCCACGCGCCTTTTTGCAGCCGCCGAATTGGGCGCCGCGCAGGAAGGCGCGGTGGGCAGGATGATGGAAAATTCCAGCTGGATCGTGGGCGGCATGGCCGTCCTGGTGGTGGTGTTGGCGGTGGCCCTGGTCATGATGCGCCGCAGGCAACCCGTTCCGGCTCCGGCCATGGCGGGGGCGGCCGTGGGCAGTCCCGCAGGTCGAGCGCAGCCCGTGGCGTTTCAGCCCCAGGCTGCGCTGCCACAGGCCGCCCAGCAGTCCTTTGGCAGCATCCAGGTGACGGGCGGTTCGCTCGCGGGGCGCCGCTTCCCGGTCACCAAGGCGGGCCTGTTGCTGGGCCGCGACAGTGCCAAATGCCAGGTGGTGTTCACGGAGGATGTGGTTTCCGGCGAGCACGCCTGGATCGTCCCGTTGGACGGTGGCGTGGCCGTGATCGACCGCGGCTCGAGTAACGGAACTTTCATCAACTCGGTGGATTCCCCGCGCGTCAGCAAAGTTGGCCTGCAGAACGGCGACCGCGTGTATCTGGGCAAGAAGGGTTCGGTGGTGGTAACTTACTTCGCGTCCTGAAAAGGCCGAGGAGGCTCCAATGGCAAAGTTTTGTGCAAACGGACATCAGATGGAAGACACCTGGCAGATTTGCCCGTACTGCCAGAAGACCGGGTTTCAGGTGGGCGGCGGCGGTTCTGAAATGGCGAAGACGCGTTTGGAATCCGCTCCTCCTCCTGTGCCGGGCGCCGGCGGGCCCGTAGCAGTGCCGGCCGGCGGCCGCAAGACGGTCCTCGTGTCGGAGGTGCGGAAGGCCCCCGTAGTGGGCTGGTTCGTGGCCATGAGCGGCGAGCAGAAGGGCGAGGATTTTCGCGTCCGCGACGGGCAGAACACGCTCGGCTCGGCGCCCGACTGCGATATCGTCATCCGCGATGCGACGATCTCCGGCCGCCATGCCGGCATCCGCCACAAGGATGAGAAGTTCATCCTGACCGATCTCGATTCCACCAATGGGACATTCCTGAACGATGGCGCCGAGTCGATCGCCCGCGAGGATCTGAAGGACAATGACAAGGTCCGGGTGGGCGAGGTGGTGCTGAGGTTCAAGTGCCTGTAGGCGGGCATGATTATACGCCCCGGTTTTGAGCTGGCCAACTTGACCGATAGCGGTTGCGTGCGCGACCGCAATGAGGATTATTACTGCTATTACGAGCCCGAAGACGACGAGGAGTTTCGCGCGCGCGGCCGGTTGATGGTGGTAGCCGATGGCATGGGCGGCCATGAAGGCGGCCAGGTGGCCAGCGGCATAGCCGTCGAAGTGGTGCGCCGGACGTGGTCCATGGGGAACGGCGATCCGTCCGATCTTCTCATCGCGGCGATCTCCAACGCCCAAAATGCGATTCTCGACTACGCCCGCGAGCATCCCGAACTGGCCGGCATGGGCACCACCTGCACCGCCGCGGCCGTCGTTGGCGACCGCCTGTATTACGGTCACGTGGGCGACAGCCGGCTGTATCTGATCCGCGAGGGCGCAATTCGCCGCCTTACCCGCGACCAGTCGCTGGTCCAGCGCCTGGTGGACCGCGGAGTCATCAGCGAAGAGGAAGCGGCGGACCATCCCGACCGCAATGTGCTGGTTTCCGCGCTGGGTATGCGCGGCGCCGTGTCCGTCGACGTGGCCGAGACAGGCATCTCCCTCGAAACCGGCGACACCCTGCTGCTGTGCACGGATGGCTTGCACGGACTGGTCGCCGACGCCGAGCTGCTCGACACGGTTGCGCGATGCGAGCCCCGCCAGGCCTGCGTGGCACTGGTACGGCTAGCCAAGGAGCGCGGCGGCCCGGACAACATCACTTTGCAGATTGCGCGCCTTACCGGCGCGTTACCAGAGGCCTCGTCGGCGGGGTTGAAGAAGACGAGGCCGGAGTATTCAGGGGCCCAGTCATGATTGGAACAACGATCGCAGGCTATCGGATCATCGAGAAACTCGGCGAGGGCGGCATGGGAGTGGTCTACAAGGCCGTCGACCTGTCGCTTGACCGCGTGGTGGCCATCAAGGCGCTCAACGCGGAATTGGCTAAGAACCCGGAGCTGGAACAGCGTTTTCGCGCCGAAGCCAAGGCGCAGGCCAGCCTCAACCACGTGAATCTCGCCACGCTCTACGCCTTTCTGGTAGAAGGCGGAACCGCCTGGATGGTGATGGAGTTCATCGAGGGCGAGAGCTTCGCCGGCATGATTCAGCGGCGCGGCCCCATTCCCAGCGAAGAGGCGTTGCCGCTCTTCCGGCAGGCCTTGCTGGGGCTCGGCTATGCGCACCGCATGGGAATCGTCCATCGCGACATCAAGCCCGGCAACATCATGCTCAACCGCCACGGCATCGTCAAGGTGATGGATTTCGGCATTGCCAAGGTGCTGGGCGGCCGCAGCCTGACGCGCACGGGCACGCAGATGGGCACCGCGTGGTACATGGCCCCCGAGCAGGTGATGAACCGGGGGGTGGACATCCGCTCGGATATTTACGCGCTGGGCATTACGCTCTACGAGATGCTTTCGGGCCGGGTCCCCTTCGACAGCGACAGCGACTACCAGGTGATGACCGATCACGTGAACACGCCGCCTCCGCCACCCACGCAGTTCTACCCGTACATCCCCAAGGGCGTCGTGAACGCAGTTCTCAAAGCCCTGGCCAAAGATCCTAACGAGCGTTTTCAGACCACCGAGGAGTTCGGCGCGGCCCTGGAGAATCCGGATTCGTTTACCTGGGTTCCCGCGGTGGTAGCGCCAGGAGTCCCCGTCGCGGAACCGATCAGCCAGCCGATGCCTGCGGCTCCGCAGCCCGCAGGCGCGCAACCACCGCTGCCCAAACCACGCTTCGCATGGAGCATGCCGCGCCTGGCGCTCGTCGGTCTCGCCGTGGTGGTCCTGGCGGGCGCGGGAGTGTATCTCAAGATGCACCCTCCGAAGCCGGACATCCGGCACGTAGTGGCTCCGATCTCCCCCAATACCAATGGTTCCGGCGGCGGCAACCCGAACGACGCCCAGATTGTGATTCCACCCGTGCAACCGGCGCCTCCGGAAACGAACCAGGGGGACCAGAGCGGTGGCGCCGATAAAGAGAAGCCGGCTGTCCAAAAGCCACCCCACCAGCAGCAGCAGCCAAAACAGCCGGGGCAGCAGCCACAAGGAGAACAGCAAGAGCAGCAACAACAGCAGCAAGGACAACAGCAGCAGCCGAGGCAGGATCAGAAGCAGCCGCAACCTCCGGCGCCGGTCCATTCCGTGCAGGCGATTCCCGCCGGCACCACCATTGCCATCCGCACCATGAGCGCGATCGATTCGAGCACCAGCTTCGCCGGCCAGAAGTTCGCCGCCAGCGTGGACACGCCCGTGGTGGTTTTCGGAAACGTGCTGGTCCCTCGCGGCGCCAACGCGCAGTTGGAAGTAGTGGTGGCCGCCGATTCCGGGCACCTGAGGGGACGCCCCGTGCTGGAGCTGCGCATGGTAGGGCTGGCAGTGCATGGGCAACTCGTGACCGTGCAGACCGACTCGTTCCTGCGCGAGGGCGCCTCGCGGACCGGGACGAGCGGCGCGGTCATCGGTGGGGCGGCCGCCGTGGGAGGCGTCATCGGCGGTGTCTTCCACCGCAAGCGGGGCGCGGTCGAGGGCGCGGCTGCCGGGGCGGGCGCCGGCGCGGGAGTTGAAGAAACCGGTCGCGGCAAATTGCAGATTCCCACGGAGACGCGCATCGAGTTTCACTTGAGCGCGGCCGTGCCGGTTTCGTGACCGCGGCGCGGACTCTCATTCTTTACGGCAGCGCGCACGCCGGCGTGGATGCAGCCTGCGCGGCGCTCTTCTTCGGGCTGTTCGCCAGCGGGCATTGCGGCCCCGGTATGTTCACAGCCCTGGCAGCGGCTTACAACCTGCTCGCGTTCGGTTTTCAGCCGCTCGTGGCACTCGCGGTAGACGACCGGCAATTCTACCGGCAAGCGGCGGCAGCGGGATGCGCGCTGACCGCGGCGGCCATGCTGGTTCCAGGCTCCCTCGCCATCCCGGCTGTGTGCGTCGCGGGAGTAGGCAATGCGCTGTTCCACGTGGGAGGCGGGAGCGTCGCTCTTCGCGTGAAACCCGGATTCGCAGCCCCCGCGGGTATTTTCGTCGCGCCGGGGGCGGCCGGTCTATTTCTGGGGAGCATGCTGGGCCGAAACGGATTCTCCGCCCTCTGGATAGTCGCGCTGGTGTTGGGCCTATTCTCGGCGCTGCTGCTGGCGCACGAAGCGCCCGCGCTCCAGGCTCGCGCCCGGTTGCCACGGCCCCTCGGACGCGGCCGGCTCATCGTGCTGTTGCTTTTGTCCTCCATCGCGATGCGGTCGCTCGTCAGCGCGGCGTTCAGTTCCTGGACGTCTTCGCCGGCGCTGATTCCGCTCCTGGTGCTGGCCGCCGCTTTGGGCAAGGGATTCGGCGGCGTGCTGGCGGATGGCTTCGGCTGGATGCGGACGGCGCTCTGCGCTCCCCTGATATCGATACCGCTGCTGATGTTCAGTACCGCCTCTTCCATGGAGAAGATCCTGGCGATGTTCCTGGTGGCCACCACCATGCCGGTGGCGCTGGCGGCGGTTGCGGAGGCCTTTCCTCGAGAACCCGCCTTTGCCTTTGGCCTGACCGCGGCCGCCTTGCTGGCGGGATCTCTGCCCGGCCTCACGCCGGCGCAATCGTTCCTTGCCATTCGCTCGCCCATGGCGGCGGCAGCGCTGGTGTGCGCGCTGGCGCTCTACTTCGGATTGCGGCTGGCCCGCCTATCTCACGCCGCCCAGCCGCAATACGCCGAATAGCAACTCGCCGCACGCGAAGGACGCCAGATTGGCGCCTACAATAGCCGCCAT
>Ga0326728_10026816_pt1 | contig 10145 bp, 5 predicted proteins | sample MB3enrmetagenome_FD_207602 | JGI IMG/M metagenome (GOLD analysis project Ga0326728, IMG submission 207602) | Lab enriched peat soil microbial communities from McLean, Ithaca, NY, United States - MB31MN | ecosystem: Environmental > Terrestrial > Soil > Wetlands > Peat | place: USA: New York... | reverse complement strand
GCAACCCTGGATTGACTACTACAACCGCGAGAGACCGCATGGTAGCCTCAACTACAAGCCGCCCATCAGCCGCTCCGAGGCTGGTACAACCTCTTGATCATCTACAGGCACCCCGCTTTCCCACAGACGGGACCGCAAAAGGGCCCGTTTTAACGTCAAAAACCCCGCATTCAAGGGCAAATGCACCAAATCCGGTGCAACTGGCCCCGGCGGGAAAAGGAGTTTTCGCTATGATTCCACTCTGCCGACACATCAAAACCAACGGAGTCAGGTGCAGGGCGGCCGCTCTCAGTGATAAGCCTTACTGCTACTACCACGACCGTCTCCACCGAGCCCTCACCAGGCAGAAACCCACCTCAAAGAATTCCCTGGTGCTGCACCCGCTCGAAGATCGCAGCTCCATCCTCATGGCCCTCTCTGAGGTCATCTGCGGTCTCGCCGCCGGACGCATCGATCCCGGCGACGCGGCCCGCCTCATCTACGGTCTCCAGGTCGCCGGACAGTTCGCGCCCTCCTCCCTTGACATGCCCGAGGATGCCGTCGAATCCTTCACCGTCGCAAAAACCGGCGACGAGCTTGCCCCCGAATTGACCCTTTGCACCGCGGACGACCATTGCGATTCCTGTCCCGACTCCGAAGATTGCGATCTAAAGAAAGCCGTGGCCTGGCGCGCCGCCCAGGCTGCCGAAAACAGTGGCGAGGAAGACGACAACGAAGAAGACCAGGATATCGCCCACGGCAAAAACGCTGCCTGACACGATCCGCACTCCGTAGCTGTCGGAATGAGAATACTTACTTATATAACTCGTCGCTTCATGACCTGCCGTCACGCGACTTATCGTTACGCATCATATCAACGCATAACTTGCATGTCGAACCTATCTCATAACTTGATACAACATCGGAGAGAACAAAACCTAAGCGATTATTCGGAACGCCATGAGCAATACTTTGGCAACCGCGCCGTAGGCGCAACGGTTGTTAGCCCCGCGCTTGAGCGTGGGGAAACCGAGTTTCACAAAGGAACTCCGGAGTCCCGTAGGGACGGCGCAAAGACATTCCTTTCGCGGTATCCAACAAAGCCGCATAAATCGTAGAGTTCGCGCGGCACCCCTCGACTTTGCTCAGGGCAGGCTTTGAAGCCTCGTCCGCTCAAAGTCAATGCGTAAGACAGGCTGCGGGTGACTTATCGCCGCATAACTCATCATGACGCTGACGTCCAGGGCCACTTAGTGCTGGACGCTGTAGGGTCCGGGCAACGATGGGGATTCGGGCGCTTGGTTGGGCTGGGGCTGCGATGTCACGGCGGTGCGGTTGGAATAGATGCGGAATTCGACGATCAGATCGAGCAGGACCGGAACCGGCTGGCCGTCCTTGAGGGCGGGCTGGAAGGTGGCTTTGCGGATGGTGTCGACGGCGCTTTCGTCGAGGCCGAAGCCGATGGGCCGGGCCACCGCGATTTCGCCGGGCTTGCCGTCTCCGCCCACCACGACGTGATACTCGGCCATGCCGGCGACGCCGTAGTCCTGCGCGTACTGGTTCGAGGCGGGATCGAAGGCGGTGACGAGGCGCGCCTTCTTGTCGACCATATTCTGGCGTAAGACGCTGGGGTCCTGGGGCCGGTAGTCGGCCTTGGCGGCGACGGCCTGGTAGTAGAGCTTCCAGAAGCCGGGCATCGCGGCCATCATGCGCGCATCGAGGCCCTGGGCGAAGATGTTGCCGATGGCCTCCTCAAGAAGCGAGTTGGCGTGGGCCTGGGAATGTGTGGTGGTGACGCTCTTGAGATCGGCGGGGCGCTCGGCCGCAGGAGCTTGGGCGATCTCGGCCTGGGCTTCGGCGGCGTCGCTGGTGGTCTCGGTTGGGGCCTCGGTTGGGGCCTCGGTTGGGGCTTGGCCAGCTGGGGTGCTTGTGGTGGATGGGCCGGGAGCGGCTGCTTCAAGCGGCGCGGGGGCGGGAGCCGGATTGGCGGTAGTTGGGGCGGAGTTGGCAACAGGCGGCGCGGCCGCTGGGGAGGAATTGGCGGCGGTTTGGCCGGGCTTGGCTTCCGCTGCGGGGGCGGCGGGCTTGGCGGTTGTTGGGGCGGATTTCGAGTTTGGCGGCGCGGCTTTTTTCTTGCCCTTTTCCGCCTTTTCCTTCACCACCAGCTCGCGATCGATGGTGATGCGCACGGCTTTCTTTTTGGGCGTGATGTTGACGCGATCCACGGCCAGGGCGGGGTCCTCGTAGGGCGTGGCGCCCAGGAAATGCAGGCCGTAACGCGAGCCCTCGAGCTCCACCTTGTGCTTGAGCAGGCGCACTTTGTCGATGCGGATGGCGCAGAGGGTGTAAGACCCCACGGGCGAGTGGCCGATGAGCATGCCGTGCTCGTTGAATTCGAGGGTGTTGTCGAGGTAGCCGCCGCGGAGAAAGAGGTCCTTGCCTACGAAAAGCCTGCGGAGCTGGTCTTCGCCGATGGCAGGGGGCTGGGCTTCGCTTGGCGGAGCGGATGCGGACTGGATGTGCGGCGACGCCGCAGCGGGCGGTTCGGGCGTTGCGGCGGGTGTTGCAGGCGAGGGCTGGCTGGCGGGCGCGGGTGCGGCTTGCTGGGCCTGCAACTTGAGTGCGGCCAGCGCCGGCACGAGCGCCGCCGCGGCCAGGAGGAACCATGCGGCCCATCGGAGGGCGCGGAAACGGGAGGCGCCGAACTGCGACCCAGACGCTGCCGGGAAGAAATATGCCTGTAAGTGGTTGAAAAAACGTGGAGAAGAAGAGCGGCAAGTTGGCGTCGCTTTCGCGACGTGGCAAGTTGGCGGGTCGGCTCGTTCCTCTTGATTTGTGGCGGGCCGGGGACGCCGGTGGGGAACTCGACGAGAGCGAACGATCGGCGAGTCCATGTGCGAATGCATGTGCGAGTCGATGTGCGAATGCATGGGAACCTATGCACGCCACTTTAGCAGGAATTGCGGCGCAGCCGGTGGGAAAACTGCGGCGCTTGGCGACCGTTGGCACGAGTGTTTCCCATTTCAACGCTTGAGGCGGAAGAGAATCCGCCGGAAGAGTCCCAGAATGCGGCGGGCGTCGCGGCGCGTGAGGGCGAGGCGGCGCAGGAGGAGGTCGAGATCGTGGCGGTTGGCCTTCTGCATGGCCGCGGGGGAGTAGTTGGCGGCCGCGATGGTTTCCGCGACGACCTGCGCGAGGAGATCGAGGTCGCGCGAGGTTGCGGGGTCGGGGTTGGCCAGGGCTGGATCCGGTTGCCCCACGCTTGCAACGTCGTTGTTTTTGTTGCTGGAGTGGGGTTTGGGTTGGCTCCGCGCCGCCAGCTCGTACAGGCAGACGGCGACGGCCTGGCCGAGATTCATCGAGGGCTGGCGGGGGTGGGTGGGAATCTCGACGAGCAGGTGGCAGAGAGCGAGATCGTCGCGGGTGAGGCCGCGCTTCTCAGGGCCGAAGACGAGGGCCACGCGTCCGCCGCGGTCGAGTTCGTGCGCGATGCGCGGGGCCAGCTCCGGCAGCGGTATGACCTCTTGCTCCGGGCGGCGATCGGCGAGGGACGCGGTGCCGGCGACCAGGGTGCACTCGGCCAGCGCCTCTTCCAGGCGCTCCGCGTGTTTTGCGCTTTGGAGTAGTTCTTCTGCACCTATCGCGGACTTGGCCTCGCGCCAGTGGGGCTCGTAGGGCGCGACGACGGTGAGGCGCGAGAGGCCGAAGTTGGCCATGGCCCGCGCCGCCGCTCCTATGTTGAGGGGGTTGCGCGGGGAGACGAGGACGAGTTCGAGGCGGTCGCGTTGGGGTTCAGTGAGCAAGCCATGATTTTAGTCGAGAATGGCAGCCGTCCGGGCGGGGCGACTTTCGGCCCAACAAAGGAATCTCTTCTCTCGACTGCGCATCTTCATTTCGCGCTCTGGCAAGTCGGGGCGGAATGTTCTAGCCTCAGTAGATGCTCCTGACCAACCCAGCGGCGGCGCTAAGCGATCTTGGCCAGTCACCGATTGTGCGCTTTTCGCTGCTGGCGCTGAGCTCGATCTTCTTTCTGGTTGATCCGTTCGCGGCGATCCCGTCGTTCTTGGCGATAACGGAACGCGCGGATGCCGTGCGCCGCAGGCGCATGGCGCGCAAGGGCGCGTTCACCTGCTTTGTCGTGCTCACCAGCTTCGCCATCGCCGGGCAGTTGATCTTCCGCATGTTCGGCATCACATTGCCGGCATTCGAGATTGCGGGGGGACTGATTCTGCTGCTGATCGGGCTGGACATGCTGGAGGCGCGCCGCTCGCCGACCCAGGAGACGCGCGGCGACACGGAGGAAGCCACGACCAAAGAGGATGCCGGCATCGTGCCCTTGGGCATTCCCATGCTGGCCGGGCCGGGCGCCATTTCGTCGGTGATGGTGCTGGTGGGCCAGGTGCCGGCGCTGTGGCACTGGGAGATGGCCGCAATCCTGCTTTCGATTGCCTTCACTTCGATCGTGACCTATTTCGTGCTGGCCGCGGCCAGCCGGGTGCGGCAGGTGCTGGGCGAGACGGGGATCCGCATTCTGGTAAGGATCATGGGCCTGCTGCTGGTGGCGCTGGCCATGCAGTATTTCGTGAACGGATTCACGGACCTGGGGCTCATTCCGAGGCGCTGACCGGCCGGCCTTCAAAAAATGGGAGAAGGCGGGTGGCGCGCCGGGCCGGGCGAGGCCAGGGAATCGCTTTCCCGTAGAAAAGAAAAGGTTTTCACTGGGTGACCTCCGGGATCTTGGCTGTGTGCTGAACCTCCTTCCGGTAGAACCTCCTGCGGGAAGTTACAAGCGTAATGAGAGCCTCCAAACAGAAGTTTTCAGGGCAGAAATTCACTATTGACAGTTGCTCGCTTCGTGTATAAAACTATTCGGGCTTCGATTTGTGGTCAGACCACATGAGTGAAATTCAGAGTCAAGGTCAGATCGCGCATTACGGAGCAACAAGTGAGACTTAGTGGAGGCATCACATGAGGCGATTCGCCTTGAGCAATCAATTCCAGCTGCGGGGTTCCATGGCCCGCATGCTATGTGTGGCTGCATGGTGTTCGGTGGCGCTGTTGGTCATCGCCATCATGACGCCAGGCGCGGCCCGCGCGCAGTTGGCCGGCACCGGCACCATCGAGGGAACCATCGCCGACTCCTCGGGCGCCGTCGTGCCTGGCGCCACAGTTGTAGCGCGCAATCTGGCTACCGGCGCCGAGACCGTCCGCACCAGTACCTCGGCCGGTCTTTACAACCTGTCTCCACTGGATGCGGGAGACTACAGCATCACCGTTACCGCCAAGGGTTTTGAAAAGTTGGTGCGCCCCAGCGTTCACGTTGACGGTATGCAGGTACTGGCGCTCGATCTGGCCCTGCATGTGGGCGCGGAGAACATCACCGTGACCGTTACCACCGCGCCGCCGTTGCTGGAAACCGAGAACGCGACGTTAGGCGCCGCGATGGAAGGCGAAGCCTATCAATCGCTGCCCCTTGAAATGGGCAACGCGGGCTCTCCCGATCAGCGCCGCGTCACGGACTTTGCCACGCTGATGCCGGGCGTTTCGCCGAACATCACCAAGAACAACGAAACCGACGAGCCGATGGTGGTCAATGGCAACCAGAACTCCTCGGAGATGTATATCGAAGGCATTCCCGCCACCTCGGTGAACACGGCCGGCGACCCCCGCTTCATCTGGTCGGCCATCTCCGTCGAAGCCGTCGATCAGTTCCAGTTGAAGACCTCGGCGTACTCGGCCGAGTATCGCGGCCTGGGCGTGGAAAACTACACGCTCAAGTCGGGCGGCAAGCAGTTCCACGGCACGTTCTACGACATCTTCCGCAACACGGCGTTGGACGCGGCGGGTTTCATCCCCGCGCACTACCAGCCGGTGGGATGCGCCAGCAGCTCGTGCTGGGTGTGGTACACGCCTCCGGAGCACATGAACGAGTACGGCATTTCGCTGGGCGGGCCGCTTTTTCCTTTCGGCAGGCTGAAAGACAAGGTTTTCTTCTTTGCCAATTACATGGGCTTCCGCTATAGCACCCTGACCACGCCGGCCTATCAAAGCATCCCCACGGAGCGGATGCGCGGTGGCGACTTTACGGAACTGCTGGCGCCGACCGGCGCATCCGGCTGCACGGCTGCGACGTGTTCGGCCAACGGCCTGAATTCGGACACGGCGGGCGATAACAAGGCCGCGGTCCAGATCTTCGACCCGATGACGCAGTACTACACAGGCGGGAAATATTACCGCTACCAGTTTGGAGCCAGCGGGGATGCGTTGAGCACGAAAGGGTCGTACAACGTGATTCCGTCGAACGACCTCTCGCCCATCGCCACGGCGATGCTGACATGGATGCCGCACACTCTGTACGGCAGCGGCGCGGCAACTTCCCAGAGCCTTACCAACAACTATCTCGGTTCCTATCCCTGGGGCCTGAGCAACTGGTCGACGACCGAGCGCATTGACTTCAATTTGAGCAGCAGGCAGACGCTCAGCGTGATCGGCGCCGCCGGCCGCCAGGGACTGATCGGCAATGCCGGCGCGCAGACCACCGACGTGATGCCGCCGCCCTACATGTACGCCAAGGTCTACGCGCCCATCACCAAGGACGGCATGATTGAGCACAGCTACACGATCAACAACAGTCTGGTCAATCAGTTCAAGTACGGAGCCATGCAATACTTCTCGCCGGCCTACAATCCGACGCTGAACACCGCGGCCTACGGCGCCGGCAACTCGACCATCGGGATCGGCAATGTGCCCGCCGGACAGACGACGGCCAGCTTCCCGACCGTCAAGTTCAGCTCCTCCAGCAACACGCAGTGGGGGCCACAGGCTTCGGCCGGCAACGTGCTGAACGCCTACACATTCGTCGACAACATGCTTTGGGTCCACGGCAGACATTCGATCTCGTTCGGCGGCCAGCTGCAATTGCTGGAGTACAACTACCTGGCCGATAAGACGGGATCAAGCCCGCTCTCGCTGACCTACAAGAGCACGGAGTCAGGCAACATCACAACCTCCGGCGGAGCAGGGTCTGGCGGCTTCGATGTGGCCAGTTTCATGATGGGCGCAGTGGATTCGGGCTCCTACACGCAATATGCGCCGATCGCCAACGAGACGGGCACGCGCTTCCGTCCCTACGCGTTCTACGCGAACGACGACTGGAAGGCGACGAGCAAGTTGACCATCAACGCCGGCCTGCGTTGGGACATTCTTCCTCCCTTCAAGGAGGTGCAGAACCGCCTCTCGTTCCTCAACCCCTTAATGCAGAACCCCTATACCTACTCCGCGGGCGCCCTGATGTTTGCCGGCAACGGCAATAACAGCTGTTTCTGCCGCACGCCGGTGCACACCAACTACAGGGACTTCGGTCCCCGCCTGGGCTTTGCCTATTCGGTGGACAACAAGACCGTCATCCGCGCATCGTACGGCATGTACTACACCTTGGGCGGCGGCACGGGCGGCGACTCCAACGCCTCGCAGCCCGGCAGCGCGCTGGAGCTTGGTTACTCCGTCGCTCCCAGCCCGGCCAGCCCCGGTGTTTCGCTGCCGGTGTTCTATCTGAACGGAGCTTCGGCCCTGAGCGGCTATGGCACTAACGCGGTGAATGGCTATGCCAACGATCCGTACAACACGCAGTTCGGCGTTACCTCCAAGAGCGGCTCCTACTCCGTGTCAGCGCCGCCGATCTACGATCCCGGCTACGGAACCTACTACTCCACCAACCTGAGCAGCTCAAACGTGGACTACATCTCCACCACGCTGGGCTATCTCGATCCCAAGTACACAGGCCGCGCGCCGGAGTTCGAGATGTGGTCGTTCGGCATCCAGCGCAGCCTGACCCCGGACATGACCCTCACCGTCAGCTACGTCGGCAACGAGGCTCACTACCTGGTGGGACAGGCCAACGCCAGCGGCACCACGGCGCTGGACCGCGGATACTACGGCAACGCGCTCGATCCCAAGTGGATGTCGATGGGAGCCTGTCTGGCGGCTAAAGCGACCACGGGCTCCATCACCTGTACCGCTCCTTCAGGAACCGCATATACCTCAGGTTCCACGCTGCAGTCGGCGTTCGGCATCGCCTTGCCGTACGCGAGCTTCCCGACCAGCCAGGCCTGGAGCCAGGCGCTACTGCCCTTCCCGCAGTACAAGGGCGTGACCAACGAGAACGACGCAGTCAGCAACTCCAACTTCAACTCGCTGCAGCTTTCGCTCAACCAGCGCCTGGCGCATGGCCTCACCCTGATGGTGAACTACACCTTTAGCAAGAGCATCGACAACGCCGGAACCACGCGCGCCGGTTATGCCATCCCCGCAGGCGTCGGAGCCAACGGCAAGGGCTGGGCAGCGGGCAAGGCCGACCGCTCGCTGAGCGTCTTCGACCAGCGCCACAACCTCAACTCCACGGCCACCTACGATCTGCCCTTCGGCAAGGGACATATCGGAGGCGGCAATGCCATCGTCAGCAACCTCGTGGGTGGATGGCGGCTCGCCGGCGTCTTCACCTACATCGGAGGCAATCCGCTGCAGATCATTCAATCCTCCTGCTCCGGCAACGGCGTGGGTGGAACCTGCATGCCCGCCTACAACCCGGCCTTCACCGGCCCGGCGCGCCAGAACGGCGGATGGGGCCACGGGGCCACCAGGACGACTCTGGGAACGATTCAGTACGTCAACCCGGCGGCCTTCCTCGTTACCGGCACTGGCGGCGCCAGCGGCGGCTCCAGCGGAGTGAGCGGCAATCAGTACGTGATCGGCGATGTGGCCCGTAACGGCGCCTACGGCCTGCGTGGACCCGGCAACTACGACATCGACGCCACCGTGCGCCGCACCTTCAACATCTGGCCCAACGAGCGAGTGAAGTTCGTCCTTGAAGCCAGCGCCTTCAACGCACTCAACCACGTCTGGTTCGGAACCACGTCGACCAACGCCAGCGGCACCATCGCACAGTCCGTAGGCAGCAGCAGCTTCGGCACGGTCAGCGGCCAGGCCAACAACCCCCGCCAGTTCCAGTTCGCGGGCCACTTCAACTTCTAAGGCGATCGGCTGGCGAACTTCAACCCGATTGCTTTAACAAGGCGCTGCCGGTCCTCCGGCAGCGCCTTTTTCTTCGCAGCAGATCGACGTTGTATCATCCGTATGCACAATTCTTAGCGATGTCATCCTGAGCGACCATAGGCCGCCCGTCAGGGCGGACGGAGGGAGTCGAAGGATCTGCGGTTGCTTTTCCCGCTAGTGGAGTCGCAGCACAATGTCTGCAATCAGGAAATCTCGGCCCGTGTTCGTCGCGTCAACCGCAGCCGCCATTCTGCTTGCTCTGATTGCATTCGCATGCCCAGGCGCGCTCTCGCAGTCTGCCGCAAAGGCTCCGGCTCCGGCCTCCGCTGCTTCCGATGCGGCTTTGCGCCATGGGGAGATCCAATATCTCTGGCCCCAGGGTGCGCCCGGAGCGGTGGGCGCGGAGGAGCAGGACAAGCCGCATCTCGAAATCTTTGCGGGCCACGGTCCCGCGCCACGCACCGCGGTGATCGTCTGCCCCGGCGGCGGATACACGCAACTGAACTACGACAAGGAAGGCGCCGCGATCGCCGCATGGCTCAATCAGCGCGGCATCATGGCCTTCGTTCTCAGCTACCGGCTCGCGCCGCGCTACCACTATCCCGAGCCGCTCCTCGACGGCTACCGCTCCGTGCGCTGGGTGCGCAGCCATGCCGCCGAGTACCAGATCGCACCCGATCGCATCGGCATGTGGGGATTCTCCGCCGGCGGCCATCTCGCGGCCATGGCCGGCACGCGCTTCGACGACGGCAACCCGCAGGCCGCCGATCCCGTCGACCGCGTGAGCGACCGCCCCGACTTCGTCATCAGCGCCTATGGCGCCGTCTCCCTCAAGACGGGCCTTGCCGAAACCGGCGCCTTTTCGAGCCTCTTCGTCGAGCCGCCCTCGCCCCAACTGATCGACGATCTCTCGCCCGATCTGCACGTCACGCCGCGCACGCCGCCGTTTTTCCTCTACGCCACCACGCCCGATCAATCGGTCCCCGTGCTGAGCGATGTGGTGTTCTACACCGCGCTCGTCAAAGCCGGCGTGCCTGCCGAGTTGCACATCTTTGAGACCGGCGCGCACGGCTCGGTGCTCGGCGAATCCAATCCCGAGCTCGCCGCGTGGCCCA
>Ga0326728_10026815_pt1 | contig 10146 bp, 12 predicted proteins | sample MB3enrmetagenome_FD_207602 | JGI IMG/M metagenome (GOLD analysis project Ga0326728, IMG submission 207602) | Lab enriched peat soil microbial communities from McLean, Ithaca, NY, United States - MB31MN | ecosystem: Environmental > Terrestrial > Soil > Wetlands > Peat | place: USA: New York... | reverse complement strand
GGAATCTCCCCCGTCGATGCAGCTTGCCGGATGGCCGCGGCTGCCGCGGGAGAGATGCGCTCTGGAGAGAGCGCGAGCCAGATGACGACATGGGTGTCCAGCAGGATCATCTTGACGATCCCCGCTCGAATCGGGACCACCTCTCGTCTTCCATCCGTGTCCAATCTTCATCGCTGAATTCCGAGGGGACGATCTCCCCGGCGACGATCCCCATTCCTTGCATAAAACCGAAGATCGAATCGGGATCCTCATCTGACGCCTGCTGCGAGGGCAGAAGCCGGGCCACGGGTTTGCCCCGCTTGGTGATGACCACAGCTTCGCCGGTGGAATTCACCTCGTCCATCACGGCCAGGCACCTGGCCTTGAATTCCCCTGCTCCCATGGTCCGCATCGGGTACTCCCTGCGGTGACAGTATACTCTTGACTATGGTCATATAATCAAATAACCATAGTCATAATGATGTTGTGGAAGGAATCCGTCCGCAGCCCGCATCGGCGGCCCTGGACGATTTTATCTCGTTTACCATGAGCTCGGTACGGCTCCAGATGAGGCCCGCAAAGCCTAATCGGGAGGCTTTTCCGAAGGCGCAATCTTCTTCGGCTCCCTGGATTTGCCGGCCAAAAGGCCTATTTGTCCCACAATTGCCGCCAGCAGGGCCAAGATGAGCAGCAGCAGGCCAACCCCGGTCAGCGCGACTCCACCCACGGCGGCCGGTCCGGTGGTGGTGGTATTGAGCTGCAGTGAGGAGCCGGAAAGAGGCAATGCGGCGCTGAAACCTGCAGTCCCATGACAATAACCGAAGATCAAACTCAGGCCGGCAGTCAGGGATATGGCAGAAGCGATCAATGGACGGTCGGATCTCATGGTTATCTCCTTTCCTGTGTAGTGTAGCGCCAGGGCTGATCGTCCATGTCCAGGGGCGCTGCTCGCTTTCCTGCCGCTACAATTGAATGGTGATGGAACTGGTGCAGATTTCACCGGCGCGGAGGGTTCCGGCGCCCAAGCCGGAGTGGCTGAAGGCGCGCGCCCCGGTGGGCGAAAACTACCATGACCTGAAGCGGCTAGCGCGCTCGCTGGGGCTCAACACGGTGTGCGAGAGCGCGCAGTGCCCCAACATCGGCGAGTGCTGGCACCACAAGACCGCGACCTTCATGATGCTGGGCAACCTGTGCACGCGGCGATGCGGATTCTGCGCGGTGCCCAAGGGCCGGCCCGAGGCCATCGACCTGGACGAGCCGCGTCGCGTGGCCGAGGCCGTAGCCGCGCTGGGCCTGGAACACGCCGTGATTACCAGCGTGAATCGCGACGACGATCTGGTGGGCGGGGCGCGCATCTTTGCCATGGTCATCGCCGAGATTCGCCGCCAGGCTCCCGGCTGCCGGGTCGAGGTGCTCATTCCAGACTTCCAGGGCAACCGGGAGGCGATCCGGATAGTGGCCGAGGCCGAGCCCGAAGTGCTCAACCACAATACCGAGACGGTGCCGCGGCTCTATCGCGTGGTCCGCTCGGGCGCCCGCTACGAGCGTTCTGTCGAGTTGCTGCGCTACTCCAAAGCGCTGAGGCCCGCAGGGATCACCAAGTCAGGCGTGATGGTGGGGCTGGGCGAGCAGACGGCGGAGCTGCTTGAAGTCTTCCGCGATCTGGCCGCGGCCGGCTGCGACATTCTCACCATCGGCCAGTATCTGCGCCCCTCCCGCGACCATTTGCCCATGGCGCGCCTGTACACTCCGCGCGAGTTCGCCGAGCTCAAGACCGAAGCGCTCAGCATGGGATTCCGGCACGTCGAATCAGGGCCGCTGGTGCGGTCAAGCTATCACGCGCACCAGCAGGCGGCGGCAATGGGGATGGCGGTGGTTGCGTAGGGACGCGCCCGATCTAAGGCGGTGACGGATACAGGCGTGTCCTCTGGCGGGATTACCGGATTCACATGTTGGGATAGCCCGCCTCTCGCCCATGTCGGAGGGCTTGAATCACGATCCGGCCTTCAGCATACCGATACAAGACAAGATAGCCGCTGCTCCCGAACGGAATAAACCACTCGCGATATCCCTCGGGCAGCCAGGGAATTGGTTTGCCGGCTTCCGGAGCGATCTTGAGGGTGTTCAGGCCGGTGCGAATGGTGTGCACCGCGCGTGCGGCTGCCGGAACGCTTTGGCCAGCGAGAAAATCGCGCAACCTTAGCAGGTCGGAGCGAGCATTCCCGGTCCAGACGATGTTGGCCATCGCTAAATGTGCAGGGCAGGCGGATCGGCGTTCTCACCGCATTCGAGCTGAGCAAGCCATCCATCGACCTCGTCCTCATCCAGATGGAGGCCCGTTGCGCGGTAGTGTTCCCAATCGTCGGCAAGCGTGCCCCGCAGGCGCTCGCGATCTCTATCCCGGCCCGCGGAGGCGGCCGCGAGTTTGTCGAGCAACCGCTCGACGTAGACATCGGGCGGCAGACCGCTCGACTTTGCCTTGGAAGCCAGCACTTCGGGGATGGTGATGGTGATTTCCATAATGAAACTGTAGCACGGCCTTGACTTTAGTAGAATAGCCGTTGGCAGTTTGCCGGTACGGAGGAAGAAACCGATGGCATTCTCGTTTATGGCCGGAATTCCGGCTCTCAAGGATCTCGGCGCCGACCTGAGGCGGCGGATGGACCAGGCCGTGGCCACCTTCCAGGCCAGCCTGGCCTCCACGCGCACCGGCCGGGCCAGCGTACACATGCTCGACCAGGTCAAGGTGGACTACTACGGCACCCACACGCCCATCAACCAACTGGCGCAGGTGTCGGCGCCCGAGCCGCAACTGATCCTGATCGCGCCCTGGGACCCCACCATCCTGAAAGAGATCGAGAAGGCCATCCAGGTCGCCGATCTGGGCTTCAACCCAATCTCCGACGGCAAAGTGCTGCGCGTGCCCGTGCCGCCCATGACCGAGGAGCGGCGCCGCGAGGTCTGCAAGCACATCAACAAGGTGCTCGAGGAACACCGGACCGCAGTGAGGAATGTTCGCCGCGACGGCAACGAGGCCCTGAAGAAGCTGGCCAAGGACAAGAAGATCGGCGAGGACGAGGAGAAGCGCGCTCTCGAAGAAGTGCAGAAGATGACCGACGAAGAGATTCGCCGTATGGAAGAGCTTTCGCACAAGAAGGAAGCGGAAGTTATGCAGGTGTGAAGGGCTTCGCCCTCTGCTGATTCTCTACATAATGAGTGGGGCACCCAATCTTACGGAAGGGTGGGAGACCCGAGATTGGGGTCTCAGGCGCAACGCTTCTTCGTGTCGACGTAGGCGCGAAGGACCGCATTCATGCGGGTGAGATGTCCTTTGCCATGCGATTTGAACCACTCGACGACGTCGCTGTCCAGACGCAGATGTACCGAGGTCTTTCCGGGCGGCAAGACCACGCGCGCTGACTTCCAGAACTCCTCGCCGAGGGACTCCGCACTGGGGGCATCGGAGCGGGTTTTGTCAAGGCCGCGCTCACGCATGGACTGAATCTCGCCAAGAGAACGCTTCACGATAGTAGATTTCCTGCTCATCTTTTCCCGCTTTCTGGGCGCTGACGATGCGGATAAGATTCTCGCTGCGCCAGGTGAAGACAACGCGGTAGACCTCGATGCCAACCCGGCCCAGCGCAATCCAGCGAAGTTCGCCGTAATCTTCGCGGTCGTCTACGCGCTCCAATCTCTCGTTCGAAAAGATCGCCGCGGCGGTCAGGAACGAGACCCCGTGCTTCTCCAGGTTGCTTTTGGCCTTGGCCTCGTCCCATTCAAACTCGAGCTCAACTTCTTTCATCGAGCACATCCCATTATGAACACAAATGTGTACACAAATCAACAGAATTCATGATTCTCGGCGCCCGGCGCCCCATGTTCCCGCGATCTCATTGCGGAAAGGTGGAAAACCGCACTACTTCTTCGCCCGCTTGTAAAACGGCAACGGCACCTGCTTTGCCCGCACTGGATTAGCACGGCACTGCACCAGTACGTCAGCGCCACCAGCGGCTACGGCTGTTGGCACCAGGGCAAGCGCGATGTTGGTCTTGAGAAACGGCGCGGGCGAGCCGGAAGTAACCACGCCGATCTGTTCGCCGTCCAAAGAAAGTACGGAGTACCCATCCCGCCCGATCCCGCGGTCGACCATTTCCAGACCGATGAGCTTGCGCTTCGGCCCGCCCGCGGCTTGCACGGCCAGCAGCGCCTCGCGTCCAATGAATTCGCCCTTGTCGAGCTTGAGCCAGCGCTCGAGGCCGGCTTCGAAGACGTTGATCTCTTCTGAAATCTCGTGGCCGTAGAGACTCATGCCGGCTTCGAGGCGCAAGGTGTTGCGCGCGCCCAGCCCGCAGGGACGAATGCCGAACTCGCTGCCCGCTTCCATCAACGCGGTCCACATCTTCACCGTGGTTGGCTCGTCGGCGGGGACGTAGACTTCGAAGCCGTCCTCGCCAGAGTAGCCGGTGCGGGCGATGAGCACATTGGGAATTCCAGCCACCGTGCCCCAGGTGAACCAATAATTCCTGATGGCGGCCAGATCGACTTTGGTCAGCTTTTTGAGCGTCTCCAACGCGCGTGGCCCCTGCAGCGCCAGTTGCGAATAGTAAGCCGAATAGTCGCTGATGTGGATCCCTGGCCACGTGCCCACCTGGCGGCGAATCCAGGCATAATCCTTGTCCTTGGTGCCGGCGTTGACCACCAGGAGATAGTCGTTCTCGCTGAGTCGGTGGACGAGGATGTCGTCGACAAAGGTTCCCGCAGGCGTGAGCAGGGCTGAGTAGTGAGCCTGGCCATCCTTGAGGCGCGCCGCATCGTTCATGGTGATGTGCTGGATGGCGGCCAGCGCGCCTGGTCCGCGAAACTGGATCTCGCCCATGTGGCTCACGTCGAACAGGCCCACGCCGGTGCGGACGGCGATGTGCTCCGCAATCAGGCCGCCTCCCGGGCCGGGGTATTCGACCGGCATGTCCCACCCTCCGAAGTCCACCATCTTGGCCTTGAGGGCGCGGTGGGTGGCGTTGAGGGCGGTCTTTTTCAGCGGGGCGGCAGCGGGTGACTCGGAATCAGACATGAAGGCGTTCCTTTCAGCAATTCTACGTTCGACCTCTTCACGATAGGGAGGCGGTGGCGGCGGGGTCAAACCCGGCTGCGATCGCGGTAGGATGAGATGGGCCGCCGGAGCCGAGGCAATCGGTGGAAGAATCCGGGCAAGAAGACCGGAAAGGACGAGCGCATGAACCAGTTTCGAGGCGTCCTGATGTTGCTGGCCGCCGGCGTGGCGCTTTGGCGCGGCTGGAAGATTCACGCCGGGCATACCGCTCTGCTGGCGTACGGATTGGCGGCGATGGCGGTGGGGCTGGCGATCTGGCACCTGACCCGGAAACCGGACCGGCCGCGCCTGTGAACGGATCCCGTTGGCGCTTTGAATCGCACGCTAAGCCTGACAGGGCTATAATTCCGCCAACCTGCGCGCATGGACTTTCTCGGCCCCATACTGATCCTTCTGCTTCTCGCGATCATCATCTTGCCGATAGCGGCAATTGTAGTGACGCGAACCAATGCGCGCGACCTGCGCGAGGAGATCGCCGGGCTCAATGACCGGCTGCGCGATCTGGAATCCCAGCTTCAAAGGCTTGTAGCCGAGCGAAGCAAGCCGGCCGAGCCGCCGGCAGGTCAACCGGACCAGATATCGGGCCATGTTGAAGTTGTGAGCGTGCCGTCTGCGCCCGCCGAGCAAATGCCCGCCCAGCAAATACTCGCGGAACCGGCGCCGGCCCTCAAACAGGATGAGCAGCGAGAGTCCGCTGCTGCGGCGTACACCCAGCCGCCTCAGATCGCGGCATTCCGCTCGCCGGCGGAGGCGGCCGCGCCGATTCCGCCAGCCACAAGCGCGCCTCCGGCTCCGTCACCTCCAGCGCAGGCACCGGCGCCGCAGGTCGAAACTCCGCGACCCATTCCCAGCGCGGAGATTCCTTCACGGTTCGCTACCCCGGAAGCGCCCGCCACGAAGACTTTGGCGGATCGATCCTTCTCAATGGAAGAGCGGCTGGGCGCCAACTGGCTGAACAAGCTGGGCATTGTAATTCTGGTTGTCGGGCTGGCCTTCTTTCTGGCTTACAAGCTTGAGACCATGGGCCCGGCGGGCAAGGTGCTGTGCGGCTTTGCGGTGAGCGCCGCGCTGCTGGGCGGGGGCGTGTGGCTGGAACGCAAAGCGACGTATCGAGTGTTTGCGCGCGCGTGCATCGGCGGTGGATGGGCGCTGGGCTTTTTCACCACTTTTGCCATGCATCACGTCCCCGCGGCGCGCGTGCTGCCCTCGCTCACCGAGGACCTGGTGCTGATGCTGATCGTGGCCGCGGGCATGGTGGCTCATTCGCTGCGCTACCGGTCGCAGACCGTCACCGGACTGGCTTTTCTGCTGGGCTTTACCGCGCTGCTCACCAGCCACATTGAGGCGGCAAGCGGGACTGTGGTCTTCAGCCTGACGGCCAGCGCGCTGCTGGCGCTGGGGTTGGTGGTGGTGACCACGCTGCGCCACTGGGCGGGGCTGGAACTGGCGGGCGTGGTTGCGGTCTACCTTACTCACCTGGTGTGGCTCTCGCAGGTGCTGCCGCAGAATCACGCGGAGTTTGCCCAGTTCTGGCCTTCCACGGCGCTCATTCTGCTTTACTGGCTCATCTTCCGGCTGGCCTATGTGCTGCGTACGCCTCTCAACCAGGGCGAAGAAAATCTGTCGAGTCTGTCGGCGGTATTGAATTCCGGCGGAGTGCTGGGTCTGCTGAAGTTTCAGGCTGCGCATCCTGAGTGGGCCTTCTGGGCGCTGGCGGCGCTGGGCGCAATCGAGATGGCGCTGGCCTTTACGGTGCGGGCGCGCAGGCGGCAGGCGTTTGTCGTGCTCTCGACGATTGCGACGGTTCTGCTGGTGGCGGCGGTCCCGTTCAAGTTTCACGGCGTGAGTTGGCCGGTGCTGTGGCTGGTAGAGGCGCAGGTACTGGCGGTCTGTGGACTGCGGCTGGGCGAGCCGGTCTTTCGCAGGCTGGGCTTGCTGGCGGGCGTGGTCACCGGCGGAGTGCTGGCATTTCACGATGTTTTCCCGCTTCTGCTCTTCCGGCTCGATTTTCCCGATCCCGCGCGCCACACGTCGCTCATCGTGGCGCTGGCGCTGGCAGCGGTTCTCTACTGGGTCCATGCCGAAGTCTATCCGCGCCGCTGGCCGCAGATTGCCGAGCATGATGTCGAGGCATTTGCGTTGCGCATCACCAGTTGGCTGGGAGCGGCTGCAGCCACGGCGGCGCTGTGGGTGGCGCTGCCCGACCTCTGGCTCCCGATTGGCTGGCTGGCGCTGGTCCTGCTGCTGGCCTTCGCCGCGCACTGGTTCCATGCGACCCTGTTGGCGATTGAAGCGGATATGCTGGCCCTGGCGTCGGCAACTGTGCTGGTCTTCGATCATGTCAGGCCGCTTGCTTTGTTCCGGCTCAGCAGCCCCGACCCCAGCCATCATCCGGCGGAGACTGCGGTTCTGGCGCTGGCAGCGGCGGCCTTTTGGACCCGCGCTGAAATCTATCCACGCGTATTGCCTGGCATCGACTCCGGTCCCTCGTCCAATTTCGACATTGGCGGGTGGCAGAGTGCGGTCTTGCCGCTCACCAGCTGGCTGGGCGTAGCTGCTGCCGCTTCGGCTCTCTGGATTGCCTTGCCTGCGCCGTGGGTAGTGGTGGGCTGGCTGGCGCTGGTGGTCCTGCTGGGGCTGGCGGCGGATTGGGCCAAAACCGTCTCGCTGGCGTTGCAGGCGGATGCGCTGGCGGTAACTGCGCTTTTCGGCATGTTTCCGTGCAACGTCTTCAGGGCAGGCACCGGCTCGTGGGACTATGACGCGCCGCTATTCGCCGCAGTGGCGCTTCTTTATCTCGGTATGCGGCGGAAGACTGTGCCGGAGGGTGTGCGCGGATATGTTGCTCCTGCGTATTCGTGGGCGGCCACTCTCCTGCTGGCGTTTGCGGCTTCGGATATCTCCCCGGTTGCAGCCCTTACGCCGCTTTGGGCGCTGTTGGGCGTTGCCCTTTTTGAGGTTGGCCGATCGAGCCGGAAGGGCTTCTTGCGGTGGCAGGGATTTTTCCTCGTGGCGCTCGCATTCGCGCGCTATCTTGCCGTCAATCTTCCCGACACATTTGGCTACTCCCAGCACATGCACCGGCCCGCGCTTATTGTGGGCGGCGTCAGCCTGAGCAATTCCCTGTTGCTGGAAGTCCTGATCCTGGCAGCGGCCGGCTACTGGTTGCTGGAGCGGACCCGCAATGATGAACGCTGCACCCAGCGGGAACACATTGCAAGTCTGGCCGCAAATGCGCTGGGCAACCTCTCGATTGCTTTGTGGTTTGCCTATCGCTTCCCCTCCAAATGGGTTCCGGCACCGGGCGGCGAAGCCTGGGTCACGGCGATCTGGGCGGGGATGGCAACCATCCTGCTGGCGCTGGCGTGGCTGGTGGGGCGCAGGGCGTTTCTGGTGCAGGCGCTGGCGCTGGCGGTCGCCGTGCTCGGGCGAGCCTTTTTCCTGGATCTTCCCGCGGAGGCTCCTCCGGGCTTCTGGCAAGGGCCGCTGTTCCACTGCGGAGTTGCCGTGCTTATTCTGCTGGCGGCGCTGCCCTTTGCCTTCAGGCTGCGCGGCCAGGAGTTCAGGGCGGGTTCGACGCTGAAGTTGCCTCCGGACCTTGAATTGATCCTGCGATATCCCGAACAGTGGTTCTTCTTCGCGGCCTTTGCGCTGCAGGTGGTGGCGTTGGCCGTCAAACTCAGTTCCGGCCACATTACCATTGCCTGGAGCCTGCTCGCCCTGGGAGTATTCCTCTTCGCGCTTGCCGTGGGCGAGCGCAGCTACAGGCTGGCCGGCCTGGCGCTGCTGTTGGTCAGCGTAGTCAAAATCCTGCTCATGGACGTGTGGGCGCTCTCTCCCTCTGACCGCTATACCACGCTGATCGTTCTGGGACTGGCGCTGCTGGCCGTCTCCTTTCTCTACACGCGCTTCAGCGCCGTCATTCGCAGATATCTGTAGCCGGCATTTCGCGTACCGCGATTTGCGGATATCTTGAAGAGGGAAGGCTTGCCATGCACACCTTGTACAACCGCATTCAGGGCCGAAACGTGGAGCGGCTGGCGGCTTTGAGCGACGGCATCTTTGCCGTGGCCATGACGCTGCTGGTCCTGGATCTGCATATTCCCACGGCTGCCCAGGTACACACCGAACGCGAGCTGGTATATGCGCTGGGCGCGCTGGGGCCGCAATGGATTGCTTACCTGATGAGCTTTCTCACCCTGGGCATCTTCTGGGCCGGGCAGCAGACGCAACTGAACCACATCGGGGAGGGCACGCGCGACCTGACCTGGATTCACCTCGGATTTCTGTTTGCCATTACCATGATGCCGCTCTCCACGCGGCTGCTGGCCGAATTCATTACCTACCGCGCGGCGCTGGGCATTTACTGGTTCAACATTTTCGTGGCCGGCGCAATGCTCTATTGGAGCTGGAAGTACGCGATCCACGCCGGTCTGGTCAAAGCGGATACCCCGGAAGAGGTGCGCGCCAGCATCTGCAAGCGGGTGGTGATTGCGCAGTCGCTCTACGCAGGCGGGGCGGCGCTGTGCGCCATCAATACCTGGGTCAGCATTGCGGCTATCGTGCTGGTGCAATTGAACTACGCCATCGCACCGCGCCTTTGGCGGCATGGCAAATAACCCGTATTGGTTACTGCCAAAACTGCCGGCCGGTGGTAGGCTGGCCGAGATGGAATTCAGCTACAAAGTCAGTGAGGCGGAGTATCGGCACGCCTGGAGGCTGGAGCGCAAGGCATCTTCACGCTCCTCCCTGAAGACAGCTGCATTCTGGATCTTCGTCATGGCTTGCCTTATGGTGCTTTACGTTGCGGTTCAGCCTGTCGAGGATCAGCTGGGCGTCCATCATCCACCTGTCCAGCAAGCATCGATGGCGGTACCTGCGAACCGCGGCGCCGAGCTATCCGATTCCCTGGTGTATGTTGGACCGTTTCTGGTGCTTGGCGGCGTGTGGATTCTCATCGTGACAGCGCTTGTTCCAATGCGGCTGCGCTACCTTTACCGGAAAGATCCCCGCATGAAAGGGCAGTACACGGTCAACCTTACGCAGAACTCCATATC
>Ga0326728_10026814_pt1 | contig 10146 bp, 7 predicted proteins | sample MB3enrmetagenome_FD_207602 | JGI IMG/M metagenome (GOLD analysis project Ga0326728, IMG submission 207602) | Lab enriched peat soil microbial communities from McLean, Ithaca, NY, United States - MB31MN | ecosystem: Environmental > Terrestrial > Soil > Wetlands > Peat | place: USA: New York... | reverse complement strand
AGATCAAGGGCGCGCCGATTTCGCGCATGTCTCCATGCTCAAGCGGAATAACGTTAAGATGGCGCTGGAAGTGGCTCGAGCGGGACGCGACATCCTGGGCGCCAATGGCGTCGCCGATGAATATCCCATCTTCCGCCACATGTGCAACCTGGAATCGGTCTTCACCTATGAGGGCACGCACAACATCCACACGCTCATCATCGGCGAGCGGGTGACGGGGGTTCCTGCGTATAAGTAGCGATTGTAGCGCCGGCATCATGCCGGCAGCCTCACGGCCGTACAGTTTTCCACTCAGCGGGGACGCCAGCCGACCCCTCCCGCTGCGGCGGGAGGGGGCCAAGGGGTGGCGGCTGGACCACCCCCGCCCCCTCCTGAGCCAGGAGGGGAGTTGCCGCCTTAGGCTGGACTAACGTAGTTCTTGCATCCACACCGCGTCGGACGTAAGCTTCGGGAACTTGCAAGGCGGCGATTGCGTATGCGCTGGTAGAGACGAGTCGAGGAGAGTCTTATGAGCACAAGCCCCCAACCCCCGCGTGCCCCCTTTCCGCCGCAAGCCCCCGTTCCGCCGCAAGCCCCGCGGTCGGGCAGCAACATTGTTGCGATTGCGCTGTTGGTCCTGGCGCTGATCGTCCTGGTCAGTGGAATCGCTGTTTGGACCGGCTTAAGGTTCCTTTCCCACAACCTCCGAATGCAAGTTGAGGAGAGGGGGGGCGGCAACAAGGAAGTTTCCATCAACATCCCGAGCGCCAAAATCGGATCGATTGAAGTTCGTAATGAGGTCAACGAGAACAGCTTGGGTTTGCCCCTCTACCCCGGCGCAACGAGGGTGAAAGACAAGGACTCCGGCACCATAAACCTCGGTTTTGGAGGCGAGGCGAGCGTGCGAGTGCTGGCCGCGAAGTTCGAAACTTCGGACTCCTTGAAGAGAGTCAAGGCCTTTTACAGAGAGCGCCTGGGAAGTGAAGTCACTAAACTCACCGACCAGGGTTGGAACGGAAAAACTACATACGAGATCAAGACCAGCGACTACGAAAAGGTCGTGGTGTTAGAAGGCGGGGAGAGTCGGACGCTGATCAAATTGGTCCGGGTATCTTTCGGCAAGAACGAGGGCAACTGACCAACCCAGTTCACAGTCAAAAAGGCAGTCAACAGTCGACAGTCTGCTGAATCTGCGATCATCGCAAGAAGAATCCTCAAAGCCTGATATAATGATAAAGTCACGTGCCGGAACAGCCTGCGATATCACTCTTCAGGCAGCACACCCTAGCCGAGAGTCGATCTTCGGCAGCGGTGGGCGAAATGTCCAAGTAACTCTTGCAGTCATTTGCGCGTCCAATTAAAAGGGGAATAAACCCGGAGGCTTAGTAGGCAAGTTTCTGGCGAAGGTCCCGAGCTGGGAGAAGATAAGGAACGATGATCAGCCGAAATCGGTGCACGGTGACCTTTGCCCTTGGTGTGATGGTAATCGGCGCCCTCTTGTCAGCTTTCCCGTCGCTGGCACAGCAGCAAAACCCCCCGCCTGCGGATACGTCTTCACAAGGCCAGTCCAAGACGGGAGCGAAAAGTGCGGATAATAAGGACCCCGCCATCCAGGAAAAGAAGAGCCCGGAGAATGACCGCCTTTTCTTTGTGTTGCCAAACTATCTGACGGTGGAGAATGCCAAGAATACCCCGCCGCTCACGACTGGGCAGAAACTCAAGCTGGTGGCCCTGGGAACGTTCGACCCCATCGAGTTCCCGTACGTAGGCGTTCTCGCGGGCATCGATCAGGCTGAAAATACTGATCCCAGCTTCAGACAGGGCCTTAAGGGCTATGCAAAACGCTACGGGGCCGCCTACGCCGACACCACCATCGAGAACTTCATGGTAGGCGGTGTCTTCCCGTCGCTGCTCCACCAAGATCCGCGCTACTACCAGTTGGGTAAAGGGGGGTTCATCCACCGTGCTGGTCACGCCGCATTGCAGATCTTTATCACTCGCAGCGACTCCGGGAAGAAACAATTCAACTACTCCGAGTTGGCAGGCAGTGCGGTTGCGGCAGCGCTTTCCAACACCTACCATCCGCCTGCGGACCGGACCGCCCTAAACAGCGCCAACATCTGGGTTACGCAGTTATGGGGAGATGCGGTCTCCTATGAATTGAAAGAATTCTGGCCCGATATTCGTCGCAAACTTCACAAGAAGCAGCAAACTCAACCATGATGGTCCGGCAGAAGGCAGCAGGAGGTGTTTCCCCCACCTGCCCGTATGCGGTAGGTAGTAGGTGGTATGTGGGCGGATACTTTTCCCCACCTACCATCTGCCACCTACCACATACCGACTGCCGCCTACCACATACCTAAGGTAGGCAGTAAGCAGCCGGCAGAAGGCGGAACGACGTGTTTTCCCCACCTACCATCTACCACCTACCACGTCCAAGGAGGTGTTATGGAGTTTGAGCATGGCGTCGCGATTGTGACGGGTGGCACTGGCGCATTAGGAAGTTCCGTGGCTTTGGACCTGTTACGGTCTGGCGCCCGCGTTACGGTTACGTACCGGTCCGACAAAGAATGGGCCGCACTGGAAGCCCGGGCAGGCGAACACCGTGCGAATCTCACGGGCGCGAAAGTGGATCTGATGCGGGCCCCTGAAGTCGAACGCCTGGTGGCAGATGTCTTGTCGAAGTGGCAGCACATCGATTACCTCGTCGCCGTGGCGGGTGGCTTCGCGGCCGGCAAGAGCTTCGAGACCGATGACAAAACCTGGGACCACATGTTCAACCTGAACCTCCGCTCCCTCATTTTCTGTTTGCGTTCCATTGTCCCGGTCATGATTCGTCAAAACTCCGGTAGAATCGTGACCGTCTCGAGCGGGTCAATCCTGCGCGGAGGCGGCGCTGGCATTGCCGCGTATGCCGTTTCCAAAGGGGCGGTTCGCCAGCTCAGCGAAATCCTTGGAGACGAACTCAAGGCGTACGACATCCGCGTTCACTGCATCCTGCCGGGAACCATGGATACTGAGGCTAATCGCCTCGCCATGCCCAAGGCGGACTTCTCCAAATGGGTTAAGACCGAGGACGTGGCGCGCCTTATCCACTTTCTCCTCAGCGACGACTCTCGCGCCGTGCGCTCTGCCGTTGTGCCCGTGCTGGGGTGAAGGAGCCAGGATTCGGGATTCAGGGGAAATCACTGACAACTGGCGTGTTCTTGCTGCCAGCCCTCTCCCCAGGGGAGAGGGTGGCCCGCTGCCGGCGCTTTGACCAGCCGGAGCGGGCCGGGTGAGGGGTTACCTCCTGGGAGACGCTCGATCGTCTGACTGCTGGCTTTCCCCCCCTTTTCTCTTCAGTTGGCAAATAAACTTGACGCTCGCGGCTAACCGTTTTAGACTGGCATAGTCTAACTATGCCAGGAGGTGATCGCTTGCACCAAGACGAGATTCCGCCCGGAACGCTCTATCTGCTGATTCTCAGAACCCTCGCTCGCGGAGGTGAAATGCACGGCTACGAGATCGCCAACTCCATCCAGCATATTTCCGAGGATGTGCTACGAGTTGAGGAAGGGTCATTGTACCCGGCGTTGCAGAGGATGCTGATCAAAGGCTGGGTGACGGCCAAGTGGGGCACCACCGCCGGGAATCGCCGCGCCCGCTATTACCGGCTCACGGCGGGGGGCCGGAAGCAGTTGGAGGCCGAGGTGTCGCAATTTGATCGCGTGATGCAAGCCATCACCCGCGTCATTCAGACGGCCTGAGGGGAAGACTGCCATGAACTGGTTCATTGAACTCGGAAGACGGCTCTTGATGCTGTTTCGCCGCAGTCAATTCGACCGCGACCTGGAAGAAGAGATGCGCCTGCACTGCGAGCTGAGGGAGCAGGAACAGATCGAAGCGGGTGCTGCGCCTGAAGAAGCGCGGTATGCGGCGCGCCGGAGATTCGGGAACGAAATCGTGCTGAGAGAGGAGAGTCGGGATATGTGGGGATGGAACTGGCTCGAGTACTTTGTGCAGGACATCCGTTTCGGTCTGCGGATGTTGACCCGCAATCCGGGTTTCACTGCCGTGGCGGTGATCACCCTCGCGCTGGGCATCGGCGCGAACACGGCCATCTTCAGCGTGGTGAATGCCGTTTTGCTGAGACCGTTGCCTTATGCAGACCCTGATCGTCTGGCTACTATCTGGGTGACGGAACCCAGCGCGCCGGGCGAACTGTTCCCCGACACCGGCCCGGACTTTCGGGACTGGCAGGCGATGAACCGTAGTTTTGAGGGTATGTCCGCCATCACCGGCGAGGGGGCCACGCTCACCGGTTCCGGCGAGCCGCTGCAACTCCGTGGTCTGTCGGTTTCGCCCAACACGTTTCAGCTTCTCGGTGTGCAGCCGCAGCTCGGCCGGAGCTTTTCGCCGGACGAGGGGCCGAGCGGCCACAATCACGTGGTCATCTTGAGCTACGGACTGTGGCAGAGCGCCTTCGGAGGACGGAAGAACATCGTGGGAAGCAAAGTCACGATGGATGGCGAGGCCTACGACGTGGTGGGCGTCATGCCCAGGGATCTGAGATTCCCGAGTGTCTGGAGGCGCAATCCGCAGTACTGGACGCCCATAACCATGGACGTGCCGAAGTGGAAAACCAATCGCGGGAGCCACTGGTTCTGGGTGCTGGCACGCATGAAGAAGGGCGTCACGCTCAACCAGGCCGCCGCCGAGATGGTAACGGTCTCCGCGCGGCTCGCCCAGCAGTATCCACAGACGAACACGGGCGTGAGCGCGCGGGTCAGGAGCCTGCACGAGCAGCTTACCGGCAATGTCAGCGAAGTTCTGTGGGTGCTTTTCGCCGCGGTGGGATTCCTGCTGCTGATTGCCTGCGCGAATGTCGCCAACCTGCTGCTCACCAAGTCCGTGGGGCGGCAGCGGGAGATTGCGGTTCGACTCGCCGTCGGCGCAGGCGCCCGGCGCCTGGTGCGCCAACTGCTCACCGAGAGCGTGGTGCTGTTTCTGTTGGGCGGAGTTGCGGGTTTGGCCGTGGGCCTGGCCGCCCTTCGCCTTCTCCTCCGCGCGGCCCCCACCGGCTACATCCCCGAGGTGATTTCCGTACACCTCGATTCTCGCGTCTTTGCCTTCACCTTCCTTATTGCGTTCGTCACCGGGACGCTTGCCGGGCTCATTCCCGCGCTGCATGCCACCCGCGTGAGCTTCAGCGAAATGCTCAAGGAGAGCGGTTCCGCCGTGGCGGCGTCGCACGGGCTCGCGCGCGGCCTGCTCACCGCCGGGGAGATCGCCATTGCCCTCGTCATGCTGGTCGGTGCGGGGCTTGCCACTCGGAGCCTGATCCGCTTGCTGGGCGTCCAGCTCGGTTTTGATCCGCGCCAGGTGGTGGCGGGGCGCGTCTCGCTGCCCGATTCACGCTACCCGAAAGAGCCCCAGCAGAAGGCGTTCTTCCGGGGCCTGATCGGCCGCGTTCAAGCCTTGCCGGGAGTTGTCTCCGCCGGGGCGGCCTCGGAACTGCCGCTCCAGGGAGGCTCCAACGGCCCTGTGGTCATAGAAGGCCAGCCCGCTTCCAAAGACATATGGTCAAGCCCCTTGGTGGAGTCGCGCATCGTCACGCCCAACTACTTCCGCACCATGCGTATTCCACTGCTCAGCGGCCGTGACGTGGCCGAGACGGACACGCCCGAAGAGCCGCTCGTCGCCGTCATCAATGAAACCATGGCACATCGCTTCTGGCCCCATCAGGACGCCGTCGGCAAGCGGTTCAACCACTCTGGCCCAGAGGACAAGTGGATCACGGTAATTGGCGTTGTAGGTGACGTTAGGGAAGCCGGCTTGGCCACGCCACCCGTTCCCGCAGCTTATTATCCCGAGTCACAAAACACGTCCTCTGAATTGGTCCTGGTCGTGCGTACCGCCAACGACCCGCAAGCGCAGGTGGCTGCCATCCGCAACGCCCTGCATGGCCTGGATAAAGGCTTGCCGTGGTATGGCGTCCAGACCCTGCCCGAAATGGTCTCGGACTCCTCGCGCGAGAAACGCTTCGTGGCCCTGCTGCTGGCGCTGTTTGCAGCCGTGGCGCTGGCGCTCGCTTCCGTCGGCATTTACGGGGTTGTGTCTTACTCCGTCTCCCAGCGCACGCGGGAGATTGGCATCCGCATGGCGTTCGGCGCCGAGGTCCGCAACGTTCTGGGCATGGTGCTGAACGAAGGACTGCGCCTGGTTATCGCCGGCGTGGCCGTGGGATTGTTGGGGGCTTGGGCCCTTTCCCGTTACCTCACCAGCATTCTCTACGCCGTGCGCGCCACTGATCTCGCGACTTACATTCTGGCGGCGCTCCTGAAGGCCGCCGTCGCGCTCGCGGCCTGCCTCGTTCCGGCCCGGCGCGCCACCAAGGTCGATCCCATGGTGGCGCTGCGCTATGAGTAAAGCAGTGGCTAGTGGTTAGTGGCGGTCAGCCGTCAGCCAAGGCGTTAGCTGAAAGCAGAGAGCTGACCGCTGACAGCTTGGAAGGTGAACATGTTGGCTGAACTCGGAAGACGACTCGTGATGCTATTTCGCCGCAGTCAATTCGACCGCGACCTGGAAGAAGAGATGCGCCTGCACCGCGAGCTGCGGGAGCAGGAGCAGATCGAAGCGGGCGTTGCGCCTGAAGGAGCGTGGTATGCGGCGCGCCGGAGATTTGGGAACGAAATCGTGTTGAGAGAGGAGAGTCGGGACATGTGGGGATGGAACTGGCTGGAGGATCTCGCGCAAGACATTCGCTATGGGGCGCGAATGCTGAGGAAGAATCCCGGCTTCATGGTGGTCGCCGTCCTGACTCTGGCGCTGGGGATTGGGGCGAACACGGCGATCTTCAGCGTGGTCAACTCGGTGCTTTTGCGCCCGCTGCCGTTCCAAGATCCCGAGCGTCTGGTGGACCTCAGGGAAACCGAGGTGGCCCCCGGCGATTACCCCTTGAGTGGCCCGGACTATCTCGACTGGCAGGCGCAGAACCACACCTTAGAAGCCGTCAGCCTCTATTCCTGGAGACAGATCATGAGTGCGAGTGGCGCCGGCGAACCGGAGCCTGCCGGGGTCGTGCCCATGCAGGCGAATTTCTTTGAGGTGATCGGCGTGCGTCCCTTGCTCGGCCGGGGGTTTGCGCCCGGCGAAGACGCGGCGGGGAAGAACCACGTGACGGTTCTGAGCTACGGCTTTTGGCAGCGGCGTTTCGGCGGCAATCCGCAGGCCATAGGCAAGGCTATCGAGCTGAACGATGAGGCATATACCGTGGTCGGCGTGATGCCGCGCTGGTTCAACTTCCCCTGGGCGCCTGATCTCTGGACGCCGCTCGACATGAGTCCCAAGAATCTCGGGCAGCGCGGCGATCACAGTTGGAACGGCGTCGGGAGGATGAAGCCCGGGGTCACGCTGGCCCAAGCGCGCGCCGAATTGCTGACCCTCTCGGAGCGCCTGGAAAAGGAGTACCCCGACTCCAACAACAAGGTTCACGCCGTGCTGATCCCGCTCCAGGAGACGCTGGTAGGGGATTTCAGAACTCCCCTCCTGATTCTGTTGGGGGCGGTGACGTTGGTATTGCTGGTGGCTTGCGCCAATGTGGCGAATCTCCTTCTGGCGCGAGCCACCGGGCGGCAGCGCGAAGTAGCGTTGCGGGCCAGCCTCGGCGCCAGCCGTTGGCGGCTGCTGCGCCAGTTGCTCACTGAAAGCATCCTGCTGGCCTTGACGGGCGCGGCACTGGGAGCGCTCGGCGCGTGGGGGTGCGTGCGGCTGCTGGCAACCGCGAAAACCGTTTCCCTGCCGCGCGTTCATCCGATTGGAGTAGACGGTTTTGTGCTGGTGTTTACGGTCTCCGTAGGCATTCTGGCAGGGGTCTTATTCGGGCTTGCTCCCGCGTTGCAGGTTTCGGCGCTCAATCTCAGTGAGCAGTTGAAGACGGCAGCGCAAGTGGTGCTGAGCCCGACGCGTACGGGCCGCCTGCTGCGCGATGCGCTGGTGGTTGGCCAAATCGCCGTGACTCTCGCCTTGCTGGTCGGCGCGGGCCTCCTGCTGCGCAGTTTTGCCCGCTTGCGAAGCGCCGACCTTGGTATCCATCCCCATAACTTGCTGACCATGACCATCAGTCTGCCTGACGCGAAATACCCCACGCTAACGGCTCGACGCCAGTTTTTCGATCAGCTCGTGGATCGGGCCAGCCACACCCCAGGCGTCGAGACGGCGGCTGTCTCCAGCGAGATTCCACTGGAGGGCGGCAGCAACGGCTACCTCAGTGTGGACGGCGAGACGGATCCAAATCTCTCGAATCAGCTCGTGGGATGGAATTGGATCACGCCCGACTACTTCCGTACCTTCGGGATTCCGGTTCTGGAGGGACGCAGCTTCACGCCTGAAGATCTCGACCGCACGGAGGCCACCGCATCGAGACTCCACGATTTGTACGAGGCCGCCCAGGGAAGCGCGCCGAAGATTCCGCCTGACCTGGAGCTGGTCTGCGTCATCAGTCAGACCACGGCACGAACCTTCTGGCGGAACCAGGACCCCATTGGCAGGTCATTCCACTGGGATAATATGAAAGTCATCGTCGTCGGTGTGGTGAGCGATGTAAAAGAGTATGGCGTCCGGGCGAAAATGATGCCCCAGGCTTACTTCCCTTTCACGCTGATGCTGAGCTACGGCGGTTACGGCCGTTTGACCATCAAAACTCGCGTCCCACCCACGTCCGTTCTGGGCGAAATCCGGCGTCATGTGCGCGGGCTTGATAGCGGTCTGGCGACGTTCCGGCCGCGAACGATGGACGAAGTCATCGCCGGCAACACGCAGGACGCGGGCGTGCAGGCATCCCTGCTGGGCGTCTTTGCCGCCCTGGCCCTGCTGCTGGCCGTGGTCGGCCTTTATGGTGTCATGTCGTATCTGGTAACCCAGCGGACGCGCGAGTTCGGCATTCGGGTAGCGCTCGGCGCACGGCAGGCGAGCGTGCTGGCCCTGATCCTAAAACAGGGCCTCAAGCTTAGTCTGATTGGAGTGGGGCTCGGCGTGGCTGCGGCAATGGGGCTTACGCACGTGATGTCAACCCTGCTTTACGGCGTCCGCCCGACCGATCCATCCACGTTTATTGCTGTGGCGACTATGCTAACCGTGGTTGCGTTAGCTGCTTGTTGGATCCCCGCTCGGCGCGCCACTAAGGTCGATCCCATGGTGGCGCTGCGGTATGAGTAAAGCTGCCAGCGGTCAGCTATCAGCTCTCACCCTAACCCGTCGATAGCGGCGGGCCGGGATTGTGAGGGCGCATCGCCTTGCGCCCATACGCCGCAGTTCAACGCACTTTACGGGTGGGACGGTAGGGGCGAGGCGGCGCCTCGCCCCTACGTCGCAGCGCATCGTTGCACGTTACCGACGGATTACGGCTCTCAGGTTTAGGATTGAAACTTGGGACTGAGGCAGCTATAATGAGTGGCTGTGCGTTAGCACTCAAGGAGTTCCATGAAGAACGCTATTCACCCCAATTATCATGCCGTGACCGTAACGTGTGCGTGCGGATACACCTTCAAGACGCGCTCCACCTATAAAAGCGACGTGTTGCACCTGGAAATCTGTTCCCATTGCCATCCGTTCTTCACCGGGAAACAGAAGATACTGGACAGCGCGGGCCGCGTGGAGCGGTTCCAGCGCAAGTATGCGGACTTCAAGAAGGCCGCTGCGGCGCTCAGCGAGGGGAAATCGCCGGCGCCGAGCAAGTAGGAAGCGAGGCGCCAGGCGTCAGGTTTCAGATGGCGTAGCATCTGGTTCCAGTCACCTCGATGGATATTTTGGGGCATCTGAAACCTGACACCCGATGCCTGATCCTTATATCACCAAACCAAAAGTCTACGTCGTGGGCCGCCAGACCGTGGTGGGCGAGGAGTTGGCGCGCTTTCTCCAGGACGAGGGCCTGGTGTTCACCACCGAGGCCCAAGCCGCTGCCGAGGTGCTGACTGAAATCGCCGGGCGCACCTGCTACATGTCTTTCGGCAAAGGGCGGAAATCCAACCAGGAATACGTTGAGAACATCCTGACTTCAAAACACGGCAGCGTGCTCGAGCACGCCGTCTGGTGCCTGCTGATTACCGGCGTTAGCCGCGCCCTGACCCACGAGTTGGTCCGCCACCGGGCAGGTTTCAGCTACTCACAGCTCTCACAGCGGTACGT
>Ga0326728_10026813_pt1 | contig 10146 bp, 10 predicted proteins | sample MB3enrmetagenome_FD_207602 | JGI IMG/M metagenome (GOLD analysis project Ga0326728, IMG submission 207602) | Lab enriched peat soil microbial communities from McLean, Ithaca, NY, United States - MB31MN | ecosystem: Environmental > Terrestrial > Soil > Wetlands > Peat | place: USA: New York... | reverse complement strand
TTGGAGATGCAGAAAAAGGTGAGAAAAACAAAAACGAAAACAAAAAAAGAGAACAGAAAAAAGATAAAAGCAGAAGAAAAGAAATAAACAAAAAGTCCATTAAAAACAAAAGTAAAGTCCTAAAATACATGTGTTCAAGCGAATACTCCCTGAACAGCTGGTCTTTTCATCAGCTTCGTCAATTTATTGAATACAAAGCCAGGCTGCTAGGAGTAGAGGTAGCTTATATTGATCCCCACGCGACTAGTAAGATGTGTAGTCGCTGTGGACATACAGGCAACCGACATAGTAAACAATTTGAATGTCCACACTGTGGTCATGTTGATCATGCAGATGTCAATGCCGCCTTTAACATAGCGTTGACGCCAAAAAGCAATGGTCAATTCTCTGCAGAAAGAGATGTAGGGAAAGGGAATACTGACATCCCTCTACGAATCCTGGACCGTAAAATTTTCAGCAAGCGGATGGCCAGAAATGAAACTTCTCCACAGTTTGCGTGGGAAGTATGTCAGTTTTTATCCTAAGAAGTATTTTTGGACTTTTTAACTCTAAGGATGGCAGTTTCCTTCTCTGAGGATATCTTTTTGGAAACTTGCCAGTCGTAAAAGATAACTTCGGATTTGTAATACTTGGGATAATTTTTGTTTCACTACTTCCGTGTGTTATCATATATATCAAGAACAAACGTGATCCAAAAAGTACATGATAAATTGAATACCGACCGTATATTCCCTGAATTTGTTCTTTAGCCAAGTAATATTAATATCCCACAAAATTGAGAGATTAAGAATATGTTTGTTGAGCCGTTAAATAACGAACTGATAAGATACGAAAATATTGGGATCTCGTTTGAAAACAAAAAGGTTCTTTCAGGTTTCAACCTGAGCGTAAAGAAAAAGCAAAAAACCCTTTTGCGAGGAAAATCCGGAACCGGGAAAACTACTCTTTTAAAAATGTTGCTGGGCTTTACAAAGCCTGTGGAAGGTACACTCTACTTTCAGAACCGGATAATTGACTCTAAAACATGCTGAGAAGCCCGACAAAGGATCGCTTCAAACCTTTCCGAAAGCAGCTGAACATTGCAATTTGCTAGTTCTTCTACTTTGGTTATTCCAATCTCTTTTAAGGCTTCGGTTGTTTTCTTCCCTATTCCGGGGATCTTTGAAACTTTTAGTGGAAAAAGAAAGTCTCTGACCTCTTCAGGCCTAACAATCGTAAGCCCGTCAGGTTTCTGATATCCAGAAGCAATCTTTGAAATAAGCTTATTTGGCCCAACTCCTACAGAACAGGTAATTCTTTCCTGCCTCTGGACTTCATCCTTAATTCTAAGGGCACAGATAGCAGCCTCCTCAAAACTCCGGATCTCAGACCCTTGTAAAAGATAGGCTTCATCGACACTGACTTGCTGGAATTTTTCAGCAAATCCTTTCAAAATTTCCATTACATTTACCGAAACTCCACTATATAGCTTCATATTTACAGGCAAGAAGACAGCATCAGGGCAGAGTCTGTAGGCCTGTGAAATTGGCATTGCAGAATGAATTCCATATTTTCTTGCCTCATATGAACTCGTGCTCACAACTCCCCTTCCTGATCCTCCTTTAGGGTCAGAGTCTACACCCACTGGTAGTCCCCTAAGTGTTGGCCTTTCTCTGACCTCTACAGATGCAAAAAAGCTATCCATGTCTATATGGAAGGTAATCTGCCTTTCGAAATTGTTTACTTTGGGATTAAGGGTAAGCATTGTAGTAATATGAAATTAAAAACATAAAAAGGTTTGAGAAAGTTAGGTGAAAGTATTCATGTGATTAGAGCTTACCGGTTCAAATTAAAAATAGCTAGTATTAAAATTTATTGAATTTTGCTATGTTTTTTAATACTTTTTGCATTTACTGTGTAATCGGTCATACTTTATGTATTTATATATGATATAAAATAGCCGAGTTAAGAAAAGCATAGATGGAAGAAATAAATAAAAATATAAAAGCTGATGGGAATTCAAATTTCTCTACTATGTAAGGCCTGTATATAAGCAGTTAAGTTAAATCTATCCTCCCATATTAAAAACTGTGGTTGAGAACATAGCCGATAGTGGAGAAGACTGCATAAGAAAACGCACTCCAATCGAGCAGGATATCATACTGGCCTGTAATTACCCACAACTGAAATCAGGGTATTTTAGATCTTTTGCACACTTATAGCATATTTTTTTAGACATTTTTCTCGTACAGCTCCTTATTTACGAGTCCGTACTCATCAAAGGCTGTCCTGAAGCTTACGAGAATGCTGAGAGTTATGCTCAGGAGAGTGGATACATAAATTGCTATCATGATGGCAATCTGATACTTAATAGCAACAAGAGGGCTGGCTCCTCCAAGGATTTGTCCTGTCATCATGCCAGGCAAAGCGACAATCCCAATGGAATAAATATTTGCAAGGGTGGGTTTTACGGCAGCCTTCAGACTTTTTCGCAGGTATGGAAGAACAGCCTCATACATACCTGCACCAATGGATAAAGTATAAAGGTAGCGGTTTTCGTTTCGCTTGATATCGCTATAAAAGTCACCTATCCCTACAACATTTCCTCGAAGCGCATTTCCAAGCAACATACCTGCTATAGGGATCAGATAGCGTGCTTCAAGAAGATTCTTCAGATTGATCACTAATTTATTAACATACAAAAGGGCCGCCAGGTTTGAAAAGGCAATGGCTAAGATGATAGGCACAAAGAGTTTTTTTACATTTAAGTCCGCACTTTTTATTGTCGTATAGGACGCAAAGAAGATCATCACTCCTACCCAGGCCAGGTTCAGAAGCCCGCTGTTCAGGGTAAAAATAAAGTTCAGAAAGAGAGGCCTGCAAGAAAAAGCTGTATAGACATCCTAAAGACAGCTTCCATAGTGCTTTTCTCGAGTTTAAGTCGGATTTTCCGGCTTATGAAAATCGGAATTGTAAGTAAGAAAAAACAAAAAATTAATGAGGTGTAACTTATATCATAAACCGGCATTTTTGAGTCTTCTTGGATTTTGGTTTTTTTGTTTATGTATCTAGTTTGAGGGTTGGTTCTGGCAACTTCTTAGGATTTACTTTCAATATCTATTGTTTCGACCCAATCACGCTACCATTCCAGATCATGAGAGGTTACCAGAAGTGTCCAGTCTTCCCGGGCAAGGAAATAGCCACCTTCTTTTTTAAGTTCACATCAAGAGCAGAAGTGACCTCATCGAGCAGACATATATCCCTATTCAGGAGGAGGGCAATGAGGATTCCTATTCGTTGCTTTTCTCCGCCCGAAAGTTCTTGAAAATTCTTGTCAAGAATATCGTCTTCCAGCTCAAACTCCCGCATGAAAACCCGCAGTTTATCAAGATCCAGCTTATCTTTATTTGCTCTGTAAAAAAAGATCTCATTTAACAGATTTTTTACCTTTCCTCCTCCAAGATCCGTATCCTGTACCACGTGAAAGATGTGGCTTCAGATGAAGCAGATGGCAAATGGGCTCTATTTTGAAGAGGTTCGGGAAAGAGAACGCGTAAATTCGATAAGCAGGCATGTGACCTTTGAGGAAGATACCAAAGATCCTGTAAAAATTGAAGGGGTTCTGGCTATGCTTGCTGAGAGTGTACACAGCTCTCTCCTGAACCACCGCTTCCTTTTCAAAACAGTAACCCTTATAGTTCGTTTTGAAGACTTTTCTACTTATACACGCTCAAAAACTGGCCCGATTTGGACTTCTGATATTTTTGTTATTAAACGGACAGTCATGCAGCTCCTTTCGGAATTTATTGGAAGGCAAAAATTCAGGCTTGTAGGGTTAGGAGTCACAAAATTAAGGGAAAGAGACAAGAGACAGACTCTGATTACAGATTTTACATAATAGCTCTGGAGGCTTTTTATTATTTTCTGAGTTTTTGAATGATTGCAGTCAATTGCCAGTTGAATTAATGGTAAATTTTAGAGATCCCAGAAGATATTAAAAGCCTCAAGATTTTTGTGCTTACTGTTTTCAGTAACTTGCGGACATTACCTCAGTTCATTTTCCTGACAATCAATTTCTTCACAGCCTTTTTTTCATCCATTTCTTTATCTGTATTTTCAGTGCTTTCAGAGCCTTCGACCCAGACACTAAAATGATATTCATTGTCAATTCCAGGGTCTTGAACGCGAATTTCAACGGGATCTTTTCTTGTAGTTCCCCATTTTTCTTTGAATTTTTGATGAAATATTTTTGCTGCAGCTTTTTCGGGGGCGAGCGCTGAGACTACTCCTATAATTCCCCAATTTTCATCCGTGGCAATGAAGGTTTTTTCCTTTTTTTCTTGTTTCACTGAAGATTCCTGCTTTATGGTTTCCCGCCTGATCTGTCTCTTTACCCTATTAAGAGCTTCTACTGTATTTTTTTCTTCAGGAGTTAACCTTGAAGCTTTGATTTCGGAAAGGTTCGTTTCTTTTTTCTCAGGTGGGGTATAAGGGACTTTTCCCATAATTTCGTGCAGGATCATAATTGCAGTATGCTTATCCGGAGGTTCGTTGTTATTTCCGCATTTTGGAGATTGGATACAGCTAGGGCAACCGCTTTCACAGGAGCAGCTCTCAATTGCTTTTAAGGTGCCTTCCAGTACCTGTTCGATCAATTAGTATCCTTTTTCTGCATATCCTACTCCACCTTTGTGCCCGTCATAAATGAATATTCCACTTTTGCCTCCAAGATCAGGATGTGATGGAGTGGAAACTCCGCCTACATCGCTTCTGTCAACAAGCAGGTTAAGAGGGTACATAGAAATAATTGCATGCTCGACTGCATGAATCCCTCCTGCAAAATCCAGCTTATGTTCTCCTATCATCTTCTGCAGTCTGTCCGGAAGCTTTATCCAAAGGGCCATTGTTTGAAGAGTAGTGGGAGGCATTTCAAGGTTGTATGTACTCATTGTATCGTTGCTGTGAGTCTGAATTTTTCTGTAGCCGATAACTCTATCAGTAACTTCTACTTCCCCAAGCCCTATTTCAACCTCTTGAGCATGTAAAAGGGCTTTTATTGCATAATTTTCCTGCACCAGGACTGATGAGTTAATCATGGGTTTTGTATAATAAGCATCATGTGTTTTTATGGCATGGATCTCATTCTTTTCATGGTCTATTTTGTTTATGTAGTAGGGATCATCTCTATGCATATAGACCGCACCCGGGTGGCACTCCCAAAAAGCCAGGGCCTTCTCGATATTTTTTTCTATAGGGAAGCTCTTTTCCCCTTCAAAGGCAAGGAGGGAATAAGTATCATTATCTATTCCCCGTAGGGAGACATGTTTGTACGGAAAAGGATCAGTCGAATACTTCAGGTCATTACCTGCAAGCAGATCTTCGGCTTTCAGGAGTTCCACAACTCTTGGATACCCTTTTCCAAAATGCTTCTCATCGGATGCCCGCAGAGGAATTTCTTTTGCTGCACAGAGCAGGTGTCCAGCAAGGATGTAGGGGTTTTTAGGGTTGAGAACTGCATTTTCGCTACTTCTCACAAAAAAATCAGTCGGATTTCTCATATAGTACTGGTCAAGGGCATTTGTTCCTGCCACTAGGACAACAATGCTTTCTTTTCCGCTCCGGCCTGCTCTTCCAGCCTGTTGCCTGGCGCTCATAACAGTTCCTGGATAGCCGTCCAGAATACAAGCATCAAGCCTTCCTATATCTATCCCGAGTTCGAGGGCATTTATGGAAACTACACCCCTAAGTTCTCCTGAATTCATTTTTTTTCTATTTCTTCTCTTTCCCTGTCAAAATAGCCGCTCCTGTATGAGCAGATAGCAAGGGAAAGATTTCTATCCTTCAAAAGCTCCCTGCAATTTTTGTACATTCTTTCAACTCCTTGCCTGGACCTGGTAAAGGCAAGAGTTTGCAACCCCACCTGGATAAATCTTATAAAAAGGGAAGAAGCCTCGGAAAAGCTACTTCTTCTGAGAGTACAGCCCCTATTGTTTTGGTAGAGAGGCGGGTTCAAGAATACGAATTTTTGGGGGCCATTTGAAGAGCCGTTATTCTCAACCACCTCTGCTTCCAGCCCAAGAAGGACCTCTGTATGTTCTTTTGGGTTTCCAATTGTTGCAGAACAACAGATGAACTGAGGAGAAGCCCCGTAATATTCAGCCACTCGCAAAAGCCTGCGAAGCAGGTTTGCCATATTGCTTCCTATGGCTCCCCTATAATAATGGCTCTCATCAACTACTATGAATTTGAGGTTTGAGAAAAAACGCCTCCATAGGTGGTGCCAGGCAAGAAAACTCATGTGAATCATTTCAGGATTTGTGAAAACAATATTATTCTGTCCTTCCCTGACTTTCCTTTTCTGGGCCTCACTAAGTGCTCCGGTATAACGGGCTATGCCTGCCCCTGATCTTAATGCTTCTTCGAATTCCACAAAAGCTTTTAACTGATCGTTTACAAGGGCGTTTAAGGGGGAAATATAAAGTGCAGTTGCTTCCGGGTCATCGAGGACAGCTTCAAAAATCGGGATCAGGTACGTTAGGGACTTTCCACTTGCTGTGGTTGTGCCAAGTACGATGTTTTTTCCTTCTCGGATTTTATCGATGGCCTCTGTCTGGTGGGAGTACAGATCTTCGATCCCTAATCCTGAAAGGGTAGCTTTTACTTGTGTTTTCAGTTGAAGGGGCGCGTAAAGGGCTTCCCTGGCGGGAATCTCCTCTATATGTACTATCTGGTTTTGATAACGACTGGATGCCTTTAATTCATTCAGCAGGCTGAGGATATCCATTTCTTGCTCCATTTTTTCATACTAGGACTTTTAAGTAAAAAATTAAGTACTTCAGGGTGTAGTTAAACTTGTGCTTTTGAGAGTTAAAGGTTTTATGCTATTGATTTTTCAGCTCAACTGCTTAAGAGCTTATCCGAAAAATAGGAAAACTACGATATAAGGTATGTTTGGTAATGAAAACACGAAAAATCTGGCACGACTGTGAGATATATGATGGATTATGTGAGAAAGTAGAATCATTACTAGTAGTGGCGTTAATTGGCTGTAAATTCGATGTCAAATTTTTGTTTACTGCGTATAATTTGATTCCTCATATACGTAATTTATCTACTCAATAATTTATTAAGATTTGTGATTTTAAGGAAATTATGCATACTGCCGAGCAAAATTAAAAAAAAGTGAGACTCGTTTAAATTATTGAAAATTAAATATCATTAGGCTTAAATTTACTGTTATTGATTATTTTTTAGTTAGCTTGGATGAGTTACTTTTAGTGTATAGCCAGACAATAATGCCTTAGATGGATTTAAAAATACATATTAGATTGTCTTAATAAAAGAGGATTTTTAATGTATCTAGGATTGCTAAATTTACCATTAATTCAACTGGTAATTGACTGCAATCATTCAAAAACTCAGAAAATGATAAAAAATCTTATATATTAAAGAAGTACCTCAATTTAAGGAGTGAATGTATTTAAAGACTTTAGAAAGATAGCTTTTAAGACAAAGAAACCTCAAATATTATTACATGAATCTGGAGAAACCATACATTATTTCTGTATATGCCATTCTACGGAATGAGAAAGGCGAATTTTTGCTTCTCAGGCGATCGCAAAATTCTCACTCAAACCCAGGCAAGTGGGATCTTCCAGGAGGAAAACTAAATCATAGAGAACTACTTGAGGAAGCTGTTGTACGGGAGGTATGGGAAGAGACCGGGATTTCAATTATCGCTGGGAATATTGCAGGATATGTCACCTTTGAGCTTCTAGATAAAAAGGTTATTGCCATAGTATACGATGGTGGGTATGTTATTACAGATATAAAGTTGAGCTATGAGCATATGGAGTATGCATGGATATCTCTTGATACTATTACTAGGATGAACACGCTCCCTCCTTATTTTAGAGATTTCTTCAAAAGATTCGTCATCGAAAATAAAAAATCTTCAGAACCATCGATTTAATTCAAAAAAAGCTCATTTGTTGTTCTATGTTTTGTGGTTGATGTTAGTACCAGAATATTCTTAATGCCGTTTCTCAGCTTTTTTGTTTCGCACTGCGGTAGGCAAGAACAGAGTCTGCTTCAATTAATGAAAACGCAAACAATTGTTACAATGAAGCTTGATCATGAAAAATCATTCACATATTAGTGGACATCTAAATAGCGAATAGCTCAAAAATGATTTTAATTTACATCAAATACTCGATTCTGCTTTTATTTAGTTCAGGATAAGAAATCTATGAAATTTGAGTGTAAAATCTGAAAAATAGAAATGTTTATTTTGAATGTTGCTGTCATTTTGATCCTTGAGATTCTGCAGCTCTCTGATCTCGCAGGTATATTCTAGAGATTTGGAATATCAATCCCTAGCAATTACAAAAGCAGTGAATAACTGATGCTTTATGATTATCAATGATGTATTATAAAAGTAGATTTTATAAGCTGCAGGGAAGGGATACCAGCAGCCCGGTAGAAGAGCTGGTTGGAGGTACTAAAAAATCTCGATATTATAAGTAAATTTAATTCATTATATAGTTTTTGCATATATTCTAAATAGTAATAACTTAAACTAATTGTCACAAATATTATGTGGTACTATAGCATGAATTATAACAGATTTGAGACACAAATTTTATATCTATGTACATCTGAAAAATGTCGGCTCAAAAGATTGTAATCGATTTTAAAATCTAGTGATTTTCAATTTTACGTTCATCGCTGGATTTTGGAACTTAGTCCTCAAGCTCATTCGATGAAATTTGATTTTTTAATCCGATTTTTACTTACCGATTCTCGTTCGGGAAGACTAGATTCTTTTCTTTCAAGCAGACTCCTCTAATTCTTCAAATGAAAGGGAAGATAATAAAAGTAAACTTTAAACAGTGAATTCAAGTTCAAGCCCTATAGGACAGTGGTCTGATCCTGTGATTTCGGAATAAATTGGAGCAGATTTTATATTTTCTCGAAGACTTTCGCTGACAAAAAAGTAATCCAGCCTCCAGCCAATATTTCTCTCACGAGCCCTAGTTCTTATTGACCACCAAGAATAGTTTCCACCATTTGTATTGAACATGCGAAATGTGTCAATATATCCTGCAGCTAGGAACTTGTCTATCCAGGCCCTTTCTTCTGGAAGAAAACCCGAAATAGTCTTGTTTTCTCTGGGATGGTAGAGATCAATTTCTTTATGGGCTGTGTTCACGTCACCGCAGATGACAAGTTTTTTTCTTTCGGATTTGAGGGCGTTTGCATATTCAAAAAAGGATTTGTAAAAGGCAATCTTATAGTCCAAGCGCTCCTGAGAGGCTTTCCCGTTTGGAAAGTAAATATTCATTAAGGTAAAGTCATCGTAATCGACCCTGAGGAAGCGGCCTTCCTTATCAAACTTCTCAATTCCCATTCCAGTCTCAACATTCAGAGGCTTTCTCTTTGAAAAAATTCCTACCCCACTGTAGCCTTTCTGCTCTGCTGAAACGAAATATTTAAAGTATCCTGAAATATTCTTGACTTCCCTCGGGAGTTTGTCAGTAGAAGCTTTAGTTTCTTGGATGCAGACAGCATCAAACTTCTGTTCTAGCAAAAGATCAAGAAAGTTTTTTTTGACTGCAGCCCGAAGACCGTTTACATTCCAGGAGACAAGGTTATAGTGGCTAGACATTATTTCCCACGACTCAATGATATTCTGATCTTGTTTTATTATGGTGGCTTAGAGTTTCATTTACTTATATTAAATATCCATAATATTATTCGATGTTAAAATTTTGGGTCATATCTATGAGTTATTGATCTAATCTGAAAAATAATTAAAGTCGTGTGTTGGATAAAAATGTTAATGGATTCAATTTATCATCAGTTCTAGTGTAGTGATTTCCAAACATAATTCTTAGATATACAGCATAAAAAAATAGAACTTTTTAATGTTTTGAACTTTAACCGAATCCAAATCGAGTAAGCTTAGCATGTGGATAGCTTGCATAAGCATAGTTTTTATTGTAAAACATATGCAAATTCTCAATATCTACGTCTCATCACTCTAACTGCACTTTTACCTACAGTCACAAATCTAAAAGTATAGAGAACCTATATTCATTTGATTTTAACAAACTTTTCTTAAATGTGACGAAGATCCATCTCACGAGTTGATTTCTAATTACCCAT
>Ga0326728_10026810_pt1 | contig 10148 bp, 7 predicted proteins | sample MB3enrmetagenome_FD_207602 | JGI IMG/M metagenome (GOLD analysis project Ga0326728, IMG submission 207602) | Lab enriched peat soil microbial communities from McLean, Ithaca, NY, United States - MB31MN | ecosystem: Environmental > Terrestrial > Soil > Wetlands > Peat | place: USA: New York... | reverse complement strand
GAGCGAATCCCCAAAAGTCGGGGATCGGGAGGGGCATGTATTTCAGCCCCTGCCCTTCGCCAAAATCGAATTACCCAACGATGGCCCGGCCGTCTTGGCTATTGTAGGCTCGACCGTCCCGCGGGCGCAGCCCCTTTGGCCAGATCGCAGGCCCGCCACAGGTACCAGCTGGCCACGGAGCGGAACGGCGCCCAGCGTTTTCCTCTTTTGAGCAGGATCTCCGGCTTGGGCAGATCCTCGGCGGCCAGCGGGCGGGTCTTGGGCACCCGCTGGAAGGTCAGCGCAAATCCCTTGCGCACCCCGTAGTCGCTCACTGGCAGCACATCGGGCCGTCCCATGCGGAAGATCAACAGCATTTCCACAGTCCACGGGCCGATGCCGCGCACCTGGGTGAGCCGCTCGACGATCTCCGCGTCGGTCATCTTGCGGATGGCCGCGTGGGTGGGCACGGTGCCGTCCAGGGTGCGGGCGGCCAGGTCGCGCAGCGCCCTGATCTTGTTGCCGGAGACGCCCGCGGCGCGCAGGGGCTCGTCCGGGGTGTCCAGCAGGAGCTGGGGCGCGGGATCGCCGCCAAAGTACTCGCGCACCCGGCGATGGATGGTGGCCGCGGCCTTGCCGTGCAACTGCTGGTAGAGGATCGACTCGAGCAGCGACTCGAAGGGCGAGGGCGCCGGATCGAGGCGCAGGGTGAAGGCGCCGGCCTGGTCGATCAGCGCGCCCAGCTTGGCGTCGCTGGCCCGCAGATGCTCCACTGCCTCGGCCGGATCAAAGGGAAGTTTGCGGCTCTTGCCATCGTGAATCATAGGCGAACAGTGTACCGTGCTGGAACTGCCCGGCGGCGGAGTTTCCTTCCGCGCCCAGAGAAGCTGCCCGCGCGCGCCCTGTGCTTGTAACATCTAGTGCAGAACGGTCAGGAGTACGAAAACCATGAAGATGCGGCCAGGAACACAAACGGGATTTCTGATGTGCGGCAAGGAGTGGAGCGAGGGCGAAGCGCTGGAAGTGCGTTCGCCCTGGGACCAGGGGCTGGTGGGCCGGGTGACCGTAGCCACCCGCGCCGATGCGCGCCAGGCCGTGAACCACGCCGTGGCCAGCCTGCGCCGCACCCGCGCGCTGCCGCGCTGGAAGCGCCGCGAAATTCTGGAAGACGTGGCTGGCGCGCTGATCGAGCAGAAGGAGCGGTTTGCGCAACTGATTGTGGCCGAGGCCGGCAAGCCGGTGCGCCTGGCGCGGTCTGAGGTGGATCGCGCCGTGCTCACCTTCAAGACTGCTGCCGAAGAGGCCGCGCGGACCGGCGGCGAGAGCATCCCCCTGGACCTGACCGAGGGCAACGAGGGCCGCTGGGGCCTGGTGCAGCGTTTCCCGGTGGGACCTGTGCTGGCCATTACTCCCTTCAATTTTCCGCTCAACCTGGTGGCCCACAAGCTGGCGCCCGCCCTGGCGGCCGGCTGCCCGCTGATTCTGAAGCCGGCGCCGCAAACCCCCTTTACCGCGCTGGCCCTGGGCGAGGTGATTCTGAAGGCCGGCTGGCCCCAGGAGGCGTTGGCCGTTCTGCCGCTGAGCAACGCCGATACCGCCTGGCTGGCGGAAAAGGAAGACCGCATCAAGCTGATCAGCTTTACCGGCTCGTCCAGGGTAGGCTGGGAGCTGAAGATTCACTCCGGACGCAAGCGGGTGCTGCTGGAACTGGGCGGCAACGCCGCGCTGATTGTGCACAACGACTGGCCCGACCTGGACGAGGCGGCCGTCCGCACCGCGCACGCGGCTTTCGGCTATGCGGGACAGTCCTGCGTCAGCGTGCAGCGCGTGTTTGCGGAACGCAGCGTCTTCCAGAGCTTCTTGTGGAGGGTGGTTGATCATACCTCCAAAATGGTCACCGGCGATCCTTCCGATGAGGCCACCGAGGTGGGCCCGCTGGTTCGCCTCAGCGAGGCGGAGCGGGTGGAATCCTGGATCAAGGAAGCCGTGGAGAACGGCGCCAAGCTGGTGGCCGGCGGCGAGCGGCGCGGCTCCATGATTACCCCGGCCATTCTGACGGGCACCAAGCCTGGCATGAAGGTGCGCGACGAGGAAGTCTTCGGCCCGGTTGTCGCCATTGAGCCCTACGACGACTTCGAGCAGGCCCTGGCCGACGTGAACCACTCGAAGTACGGCTTGCAGGCCGGCCTGCTCACCCGCGACGCCGGCCGCATCCTCACCGCCTATCGCGAACTGGAAGTGGGCGCGCTGATTGTGGGCGATACCCCCAGCTGGCGTCTCGACCCCATGCCCTACGGCGGCGTCAAAGACTCCGGCCTGGGCCGCGAAGGCATCCGCTCCGCCATTGAAGAGATGACCGAGCCCCGCATGTTGATGATGGGCGGACTCTAGGTCTTTAACCGCGTGATTTTGCGCCTTGAGTTCGTGTTTTCCCAGGTCCCAAAAGCGGGACCTGGCGCACCCGGCTTTGCCGCATCCACTGCGCGGATCAAGCGCGCACAGCGATGGGCGCCGGACGGGAATTGGGCACTTGAGGCCGGTCCTGCATGGGGAGAAAGCGCTGCAGGTACTCGATGGGATCTTCGGCAACCGCCATCTGACGCAGGTGGTACCTCCAAACGTCGGGCTTGATGGTACGCCGGGTAAAGGGCTTGCGCGTTACCTGGACCACGTCGCCCTGGGTGTTGACCCTCGAGTAGGTCATCGAAGGGATAAGGAAGGTCATCTCGCAGCCGGCCCGCCAGAAGTGGCTGGCGAAATCGTGGGAGAAGAGCAGTGTGTAATGCCGTCCCTCGCTTGCCAGCTCGGCGCCGGGCCAGTGCGGCTGCACACGGGCCTGGAACCAGCGGCGAAAATCGAATCCGTTGAATTGGGCCCGATCGAGCAACAAGCGCAGCATCTCTTTCCGGTCCATCTCTTCCGTCCTTCCAGGAGGAAATCCAAGCGGGTAATACACATGGAGCGCGCCGATGGCGGCACGCGCGGTAAAGACCTCATTGTGCTGGGTCGAGTTCATTGTCGACGTCCCCGCCGTTGGCTGCCTATCCCCCAAATGGGAGAAATCTTTGTCCGCGATATAGAATGGCTTCTACGCTGACCCGTTAGCCGGGAAGAGGTGTTGGAGAAACCTTCACGATGCAGCCTTCTGCCGAAACCGTTTCGTCGCTGCTGGGACTGCTCTATGAGTCTGCCGCTTCGCCGGAGCACTGGCCCGGATTTCTGCGCGCCGTCAGCCAGTTGACAGGCTCCAGCACCTCCTATTTCGTCCTCGTCGCACCGGGGCAGCTCCCGGATTTCTCGCTCAATTACGGCTTCGATCCCGGCTGGCAGAGCGCTTATATCGAGCATTTCCACGCGCACGATGTGCTGCTGAAGCGGTTCATTGCGGCCAAGCAAGTCCATGGCCAGTGGATCGGAACCGGCGCGTCCGTGATTTCAGACCCGGAGTTTCAGGGCACCGTGTTCTATAACGATTTCGTCCGGCCGCAGGGGCAGTTCCATCACTGCGCCGTGGCGCTGGGCGAGCTGGACGGCCAGACCGATGGGGGCATGGGGATGCAGCGGAGTCCGAGGGATGCACCCTTCGGGCAGGAAACCGTTGCCCTGCTTTCTTTGCTTGCTCCCCACCTGCGGCGCGCGCTGAACACCCATCGCGCCCTGAGCCAGGCGCGCAGCCAGAATGCGGAGTTGCGGCACACCGTGGAAGCCCTTGGCCAGGGTCTGATCAGCCTCGGTTCCCGCGGGCAGGTGATCCGGATGAGCCCGGCCGCCCAGTCCATCCTGGACGAGCGCGACGGCATTGAGCTGGAGCGCGGGTTCCTGCGCGCCAGCGCGCCGGGCTTGCAAAGCCGTCTGGCCGCAGTCGTTGCGGGAGCAGTGGCCACCGGTTCCGGTCAAGGCGGTCAATATGCCGTTCGTTGCGCCACTGCCGCCGCGCCGGAGGCGGGCCGCGGCGCCCTGTGGACCCCCTCCGCCGGCGGAGCCATGCTGATTCCACGGCAGCCGCCCCGCCGGCCTCTACAGTTGGCGGTCACGCCCTTCCGGTCCGGGAATGTTCTCGTCGATGACCGCCCTGCGGCCCTGGCCTTCCTCAGCGATCCGGAGGCGCGGCCCGCTTCACGGGCGGAGATTCTGCGCGCACTCTACCGGCTGACGCCGGCCGAGTGCCGCCTTGCCGATCTGCTCGCTCAGGGGTGCGATACGGCTTCATCGGCCGGCCAACTGGCAATGACCGTCGAGACAGCCCGATTCCACATCAAGTCCATCTTCCGCAAGACGGGCGCGCGGCGCCAGTCCGACTTGGTGCGGCTGATCCTGGGGCTGCCGGGCGGCTGGAATGGCCGAGCGTAATACAGGAGTTGCTTTTCCTTGAGGCCGTGGAAGGGCAACAGGCACCCTGGGTCTATTGATCCTGCCCACATGGAGTGATTGCGTTCCCACCCTTGCAGCAGAAAAAAGCGGGTGCCCCACCCTCGCCGCGTTTTTGTTTTTGCGGCCAGGGTGGGCGAGCAGGCATCCTGCGTATTGTCTTTGTTTAGCCTACAGTTTGCTTCTTTTCTCGCCGGCTAAAGCCCCCCCCGGCTCGCTCCGGAATCCTCGATTCACAACTTTGGTTCCAAACACCTGCCGCTGAGGGTTGGCGGCTTGGGTCATTCGCTCACCGTGAGCAGGGTATGCAGGCTGGCAGTCGAGTCTTCTCCGGCCCACACATCGAAGATGCCCGGCTCCACGCCCCAGGCCTTGGTCTGCGGGCTCCAGAAACTCAGTTCATCCTTGCCCAGGGGGAACTTGAGCGCCTGGGTTTCGCCCGGCTGCAAGGTCACCCGGCGGAAGCCCTTGAGCTGGCGCACCGGACGCGAGGCTGAGCCGGCCTGCTGGTGAATGTAAATCTCCACCACCGCGTCGCCGGTCACTGCGCCCGTATTGGTCACATCCACCAGCGCCTCAGAGGTCTGGCCAGCCTTCATGCGCTCCCTGCTCAGGCGCAGATTGGCGAACTTGAAGGTGGTGTAGCTGAGACCGTAGCCAAAGGGGTAGAGCGGCTTGCTGGAGATGTCCCAGTAGCGCGAAGTGAAGTCCGGGCTGTCTTCCGGCTCGTGGGTCAGATTGTGGTTGTAATAGAGCGGCTCCTGCCCGGCGATGCGGGGCCAGCTCAGCGGCAGCTTGCCGCCGGGGTTGACGTCGCCGAACAGAACATCGGCCACGGCGTTGCCGCCCTCGGTGCCGGGGTACCAGGCCTCGAGAATCGCCGGGATATGTGCGGCGGCCCAGCGAATATCGAGCGGACGACCGTTCTCAAGCACCAACACGACCGGCTTGCCGGTGGCGGCCACTGCCTCCAGCATCTGCTCCTGGATGCCGGGCAGATCGAGGGTGGCGCGCGAGGCGGCTTCGCTGCTCATGGTCGCCAGCTCGCCCAATACCGCGATGACTACGTCGGAATCGGCCGCGGCAGCCTTGGCCTTCACCAGCCAGTCGGCCACTTCCGCAGGCGTGGGTGGAGGAACGGGTTTGACACCAAAGAAGCCGTCCATCATCCCGGGGTATTCCCGTGTAGGGAGGGGACCGGGCACATAAGCGACCTGTGCGTTAGGCCCCAGCTTGTTCTTCAGCCCGGCCAGCACGGTCACTGGGTGGCTCTTGCCGGGGCCGCCGAAAAGGCCCTCCACCGTCCATCCGCCTTCGATGTCCTTGGTGGAGTCGGCCAGCGTCCCGATCACAGCGATCTTTTTCACTTTCGGGCTCAAAGGCAAGGTGTGGTCGCTGTTCTTCAGCAACACCATCGACCGGGCCGCCAGTTGCCGCTCCAGGGTCAGGCCCTCGGGACGGCTGAGGACCGCATCCACCTTGGATTCATCCACATAAGGATGGTCGAACAGGCCCAGCTGATACTTGATCTCGAGGATGGGCAGAACCGCCTCATCCAGTTGCGCCACTTTCACTTTGCCGGACTCCACCAGCTTGGGCAGGTTGCGAATGAAGGTCTGGCTGGCCATATCCATGTCCTGGCCCGCCGAGATGGCCTTGTAGGCGGCGTCTTCCGGGTCGCGGGCGAAGCCATGCGTCTGCAGGCTGGCCACGGCGAAGGCGTCAGAGACCACAAAGCCCTTGAAGCCCCAGTCCTGGCGCAGAACGTCGTGCAGCAGCCAGCGGTTGCCGCTGGCCGGCACGTCGTTCAGATCCATATAGGCGCTCATGAAGCTGCCGGCGCCGGCTTCTTCCGCCGCGTGAAAGGGAACCAGGTAGACGTTGCGCAGCAGAACCTCGGGGATATAGGAGGAATCGTAGTCACGCCCGCCCTCGGCCGCACCGTAACCGGCAAAGTGCTTGACGCAGGCCAGAACGCTCTCCGGGCCAAGGGTTTCTCCCTGAAATCCTCTCACTTGCGCAGCCGCCATGGCCGCGCCCAGGTAGGGGTCTTCGCCGGCGCCTTCCACGATCCGGCCCCAGCGGGCGTCGCGGGCAATATCGACCATGGGCGTGAAGGTCCACTGGATGCCGGCCGCGCGCGCATCCTGGGCTGCCAGGCGCTGCGCCGACTGCTCCACCGCGGGATCCCAGGACGAGGCCATGGCCAGCGGAACCGGAAAGACCGTGCGGTAGCCGTGGATCACATCGAAACCGATCAGCAGGGGAATATGCAGGCGCGATTTCTCCACCGCCAGATGCTGCAGGCGGTTGAGTTCCTGGACATTGATGAGCCAGAGTACCGAACCCACCTGTCCCTTGGCGATGGCGTCGTCCGGCTTTTCGCTGCCCATTCCGGGCATTTGAACGCCGGAAGCCTGGTTCATCTGGCCGATTTTCTCCTCCACGGTCATTTGCTTCAGCAGAGCCTCGGCGCGCAGATGCGCCTCCTGCGGGCTGAGCGGCGCGGTTTGCGCGGGGAGGGCGGCGGACAGGGACAACAGAACGAAGACGGACAAAATGAGTGCGGGGCGAGACCACTTGATCGACATACCCTGGAATTCCTCTCTGGCTTCCATCAAATTAGAACAAGAACGCGCGCACCCGCTACCCAGGTGGGTTGGAGGGCGCAACTGCTCGCGCCGTTCGGACCAGGGCCGCGGCAGCTCAGATGGGAAGAGTCGCTCGAATCGAAGGAGGCGCGGTCGTGGGCGGCGCGCAAAAAAAAGCGCCCCCCGGCTATTCCTGCCTGGATGTAGTCCAAGTCTGGTAAACCGGAGGGGCGAGGAGCCGCAATCACAAGAAAATGGGTTGTCCAGCATTGCCGTTCCGAGGTGGCGTCTTCCGTCGCTCAGGACACTGCTTTGAAACCATTTTCTGGACCGACTGCAAATATATGTACTGACATTCCCTGATTGATAGGTTCCATCGGGTACCAAATTCCATAGTCCAAGTCTAAACATCTATTACAATTCGGTTTAGAGCTTTGTAGACAAGTCGATTTTCTGGACGTATGATACGCAATGCCATTGGTTTCATCCCGCTCAGCGCGCTGAACTTGCCGCGCCGGGCGAGGTTCCAGACCAAATCCGGCGGGTTGGCCCGGGCTCTTGCACCTCAACAGTCCCTGGCGACCGGATCTGGCAAGCGGGCCGCTGACCAGGATGCAGGCGCGCTGCCGGGGTACGCTCGATGCCTTGCCGCAGGAGTTGTTGGTTGTACTGAAAGAGGAGCCGGAAATGCCTTTGGGGCCAAGATTCGCGCAGGAGATGGCGCCGCCATTCTCCGCCCTCGATGCCGCTGCCATCCGTGAGCAGTTGGAGCGGCTGCTGGCCCATCCCCTCTTTTGCAACAGCAAGCGTTATCCGGTGTTGCTGGCTTACACCGTCGAGGAGACGCTGAAGGGCAACGGCGCCGAGCTGAAGGAACGGAGCATTGGCATCGAGGTCTTTGGCCGCTCCCCCAGCTACGACGCCAACGCCGATCCCGTTGTCCGCATCACCGCCGGCGAGGTGCGCAAGCGGCTGATGCAGTACTACTACGACTCCGCCCATGACGGCGAGGTGGTGCTGGAGCTGCCCGTTGGCTCCTATGTCCCCCTGTTTCATTTTGCGGAGCCCCCGGCAGAGCTGGAGTTGCCCGCTCCGGCGCCGGAATCGCCTGCCCTGCAGCCCGCCCCTCCTGTGCACGCCGCGGCCGCGCCCCGCCCCACGCATCGCCTCCTCTGGCTTGGGCTGGTGCTTTTGGCGGCCGTCTCTGGGGCCGTGGGCTTCGACATTGCTTCGCGGCATCACGATCCTCCCCCGCCTCCCAGCGCGCTCGATCGCTTTTGGGCTCCAATTACCGACGGAAGCAGTACCGCCACCTACTGCCTGGGCGAGCCGGCCAAGGACATCAGCGTGGGGTCCATCAATTCCCTGGAAGCTCCGATCCCCACTTCCAACCCGGTGCCGCTTTACTTCCGTCTGCACTACTCCGGCCTGTTCGCGTTGGCCGACGTGATTACTCTCACCCACACCGCCGCCGCCCTGGAAGCCCGTCACAAGGCCTTCCGGGTGCTGCCCGCCTCCGGGGCGAGCTTTGCGCAACTGCGCGAGGGGCCCATCGTGCTGATCGGCGCCTTCGACAACATCTGGACGCTGCGCGTGACGCAGAAGCTGCGATTTGGATTCGAGTCAAAGAACGGGGTTGCCGTGCTGGTTGACCGCAAGAGCAGCACGCAAACCTCCTGGGCGACGGCCTGGGACCTGCCCTATGAGAAGCTGTCGCGCGATTACGCGATTCTGGCCCGCATTCACGACAGCATTACCGGGCAGCCCATTATCATCGCGGCCGGCATCTCCGAGGAAGGCACGGAGGCAGCGGGCGAGATCCTCTATAACCCCGTGTATCTCCAGGCGCTTCTGGCAAAGGCTCCAAAGAACTGGGAGCAGATGAATATTGAGGCGGTCATCGAAACCCAGGTGATCCAGGGGCATCCCGGCCCGCCCACCGTGCTGGCCGTTGAGTCCTGGTAACAAGCGGGCGAAGCTCGAAGTCGATCCGGAAGAATGGTCCCTGGAACCTCGCCGTCGAAATGCGGCGCGGAACAAGTCTTGCCGGCAGAGGGTGTTTTTTTATGCGGAGAACCCCAGGGAGACAGAACGTCCCGCGGCCCTGTTTTCCAGATATATCTCTCTATATATCTATGGATGAATCCACTGCGCGGGTGCAGCCCAATGTGCAGGACGCGCGTACAACTCCGGTACAGCTGAACGGCGATGACTGCTCATCGCCGTTCATTGGCCCGACCTAAACCCGCAGGGAAAATTGCAGAAGCGCCCCTCATCCCTGCGCCATCGGCTGATCCTTCGTATCTTGAGCCGGGCGCCGGAAAAGTCAGGCGAATATGTTGTGTCCGCCTGTTTTAGGCTTTGGCTTTCTGTGCGGCCCAGCGCTTGCGCTGCGCATCGGCGATCCGCTTGCGCGCCTCGGGGCTCAACACGCGGGTCTTCTTTGCCTTGGCCTTCACGGCCTTCGTCTTGGTTGTTGCCGCGACCTCGGACTTCTTGGTTTTGCGCTCTGTTATCTTGGTGGCGACTTTGCCAACGTTGCTGAGCAGGGAGCGAACCTGCGTCAGCCTTGCGATTTCCGCGTCGATGAGAGCAAGAATAGAATCATTTGCCATAAGTCAAGAATAGCTCAGAAATTCCACTTTTGCACAACCCTGGCTTGATTTGTGCAACTTACCCCTTCACGGCGCGGATGATTTCAATCCGCCTTGCCCACGGTCTTTTCGCGATAAGCCTTTTGCAGAACGAAAAACGCCTGCTTTTTCTGGCCCTGATCGCTAATAAGTCCCTTGCGATTGAATTCATCCTGAATGCCCGCCAGCGGCCGGTTTGGCGAGCGGAAATCCATCAGAACCCACGGGGTCATTCCTCTAAGTTGCGGAATCCGGTTGAGCATTCCGAATTGATGGCGGTAGATGTTGGCCTGGAATTCCTCGGTCCAGCGCTGATTCTCGCTGCCGTGCAAGCCCGCCTTCGCGCCGCCGCCAAACTCGCTCACAATCAGGGGTTTCTGGTACTCTATGCGCCAGTCGGTCACGTCGGCGGTCTCCGGGCGCTGCTCATACCATCCGATATATTCGTTCACGCCAATTACATCGAGCGCGCTGCCCAGCGGGTCATCCACTATCTTGGTATGTCCGTCCGCGCGCACCAGCAGCGCCGCGGTAATCAGGCGCGTGGGGTCAAGCGCCCGCGCGCTGCCGGCCAGGG
>Ga0326728_10026809_pt1 | contig 10148 bp, 9 predicted proteins | sample MB3enrmetagenome_FD_207602 | JGI IMG/M metagenome (GOLD analysis project Ga0326728, IMG submission 207602) | Lab enriched peat soil microbial communities from McLean, Ithaca, NY, United States - MB31MN | ecosystem: Environmental > Terrestrial > Soil > Wetlands > Peat | place: USA: New York... | reverse complement strand
CTCGTGCCCGATGATCAGGCCTCCCAAGGCGGGGGCGGCCACCAGGACGATTTTTTCGCCGGTCAATTTGCGCAGTTCCTCCGCCAGCAGCCGGCCCAGCTTTTCCGCGGCGGCGGGATGCTGCAGCACCAGCGCGCATTGCAGGTACTCCGCGCTGTGCAGTCCGGAGGTCAACCGAAAATGCCCTTGCAGATAGGCGCCGGTCGATCGGAACAGCTCCAGGACGGATTCGGCTTTGGGCGTCATGAACACGTACTATACCATCGAACGCAAAGATACCAGCACGATCCTTCGCGGCAATAATTACCCACGGCGGGGCGTACCGTGCAGGGTTTGAGTCTCGGCGTGTACAGTGTCTGCCCATTTTCTGTACAGGTCTTCGCCTTTCGCCGCCGCCTTCCGTCGTGCGAAGCCAGCCGGAAGCGATTTAACGGCGATTTAGATTCTCAGGCGGCAATTCGTAAACTAAACTACTTCAACAATTCGCAGCCTGTAACATCAGTTTACGCCTTTGGAAGTCGCTGATTTCCCAGGGGCCTTAGTCGCATCCAGCTAGGCCGCCGTTCAGCCTCAGGGCTCGCTGCCCGGCACCCATTCTGGCTCCTGGCTCCTGGCTTCTGACTTCTGGCTTCCCAATCCGCCAGGATTTCAAGGGCGGAGCCCTTGGTTAGATTTGGTAAGACGATTGCTCTAGAAGATGGCGTGACTAAGAAAACACAGCCCGACGGAGAGACGATTGATCCCCGGTTTAATCGCTCGCCTAACCAGTCACCTCGCATAAAACCCCTCTAGCAGTCCACAACTCCCTCACAATCGTCTCTTCCTCGGCTGTCTTCGGGTGGACCTGTGACTTCGTTTACGATAGAGCTATGGCCAAAGGAATGTTTGAAGTCGAGTGCCCGTGCTGCGAGGCGCTGCTCAAGATCGATCCGCAGACGCGCGCCATAATTGCCCATACGGTGAAAGAAAAGCCGCGGCCCATCGAGGATCTGGCGGCCGAAGTCGCTAAGCTGAAGGGCGCCGGCGCGCGGCGCGAAGAGCTTTTCCAGAAACAGTTTGAAGCCGAGAAATCGCACGGCAAAGTGCTGGAAAAGAAGTTCGACGAGCTGTTCAAGCGGGCCAAGGAAAACCCCGACGTGGAGCCGCCCAAGCGCGATATCGACTTATAAGCCTGTGCTGCCTGGCAGGCGAAAGTGCCTCCCCCCACCGCCTAGCGACGTGGCATAGACACTCGTGCCTGCCGCGTCGGCACTCGTGCCGAAGCTCTTGGGTTTCTGCCACCAGACCCCGCTACCCCGCCACCAGCAGGCTCTCGGCGAACGGCCATTCCTCGTCCACCCATTGCGCTGAGAGTCGAAAGCCGGATGCCCGCGCCATGGCGCTGACCTGCTCCGCCCGGAATTTGTGGCAGGCTTCCGTCCAGATGGTTTCTCCCTGGCCGAAATCCACCAGCAACTCGGCCTTCCGGATCCGGACCGGCTGCTCGATGCGCGACCGCAGGTGCATCTCGATCCGCTGCTCCTCGCGGCTGTAAAGCACCACGTGCTCGAATTGACGCACCTTGAAATCGGCGTCCAGTTCGCGGTTGATGCGCGCCAGCAGGTTCAGGTTGAATGCCGCGGTGACGCCGGCGGGGTCGTCGTACGCCATCAGCAACTGTTCCATGGGCTTGACCAGATCGGTGCCCAGCAGCAAGGCGTCGCCGGGCTGGAGACACTGACGGATGGCATAAAGGAAGTCGATCGCCCGATCCGCTTCGAAATTGCCGATCGTGCTTCCCAGGAACAGCACCAGGAGTGTCTGGCCGGGCGCACGGCGGCGGGCCACCTCCCGAAGGCCTTCGAGGTATGCGGCCCTCATAGGAAAGACTGTGGCGATCGGACTCAGGTCCTGTGCGCACTTCTCGAGCGCGGTGGCGGAGACATCGATGGGGTAATACACCGCGGCCTGGCGCAGCCGGAGAGTTTCGAGGATAAACCGCGTCTTGGCGCCGCTGCCGCTGCCCAGCTCCGCCGTAATGAGGTTGGGCGGGAGGCAATCGATCGCGTCTCCGGCGTGCGCCTGGATCACGCGTGCGTCGGCGCGGGTGAGGCCGTATTCCGGCAGGTAAGTGATGGCCTCGAAGAGCGCCGACCCCACGTCGTCGTAGAAATAGCTGCAAGGCAGGGTCTTTTGCCCGGGGCGCGTGAGTCCCAGGCGCACTTCGCGCGCGAATTCGTTGTCCAGCGCCGGGGCCGGCATCAGGATTCAACCATCCGGAAGGTGGCGTATACGTACGGATAAGACGGCCGGAACCAATTACGGAAAGAGGTTCGCAGGAAGCAGGCCGCGGTGCGCGGAGAGGCGCCTTTCAGCACGTAGTGCTCGCCATCGAAGAACGGCTCCGAGTAGTTGGTGTAGAACGGGAACGGCTCGAAGCCGGGAAAGGGATGAAAGACGGTGGAGGTCCACTCCCAGCCATTGCCGAACATCTGGGCCGGAGCGGATTGAGAAGCAGCGTCGTTGGCGTTCACCGGGACCGGATCCCAGTGGCGAAAATCGAAATTGCCCGAGGCCGGCGGGCTGCAGGCCGCGCGGTGAAACTGGGGCTCGGTCGGCAACGACTTGCCGCGCCACCGTGCATAGGCCGCGGCCTCGCGCTGGGTCACGTACACCGGGCAATCCAGGGGCAGGGGAGTCTCCGCAAACATGCCGCGCCAGAACCACTCGCCGTCGCGTTCCGTCCAGAAGAATGGCGCGTCGGCCCCGGATCGGACGAACTCCAGGTACTCGCGGTTGGTCACCTTGTATTTGGAGATCGAGAAGGCAGGCACATCCACGGTGTGCGCCTGGAATTCGTTGTCCCAGCCGAAACCGTCTTCAGCGGCGCGGCCCAGGCGGGCGGACCCGGCGGGGATTTCGATCCAGCCGGGCTCCGGCTTGGCGGTTTCGCGGAGTGGCGCCGGCCGGGGCGGCGCGGTCTTGCGTTCCAAGGCCAGGTTATGCAGGATGTAGGCGAAGGTTTCCGCGTGCATCAGCCGGTGTTCGATGGCCACGTGCAGCAATGCTTCGGGGACTTCCGCCAGCGCGTCGTCGATCTCGTCGCGCGTCCGCTGGTTGTAGCGCTCCACTTCCGCCAAGCCCGGCCAATCCGACGGCCGGTCCGCGGGAAGTTGGCCCGGCGGAGGATCGATTCCGAAAGCGAACAGACGGTCGAATTCCGGCTGGAAGGAGCGCAGATCGAGTTGATAGCGGCCGATCAGGTTCCAATCGAAGGCTTCCAGATGGCCCACGTAAAAGACGATGCGATGGCGTTCCGGAATGGGGCGCTCATAGAGCGAATCGGGACGAACGAGCCGGAACAACTCGTCGGTCCGCTCGCGCGCCGCCATAAGGTCGCGAGCCAGTTCGGTTTGCGTCCGCATAGGAATGTCCTTCCAGTCTACCGAAGGTTGGGCTGGGCTTCTGTATGGGGCTCCACAAAACCGCCGCTGGTAAACTGGGATGATGACTGACTCACTTCGCCGGACCGTGCGGTTGTTTGCCGGGTTGCTGGCACTTTGCGCCCTTGGCCTGGCGGCCGGCCCGGCGCGGACGGTGATCCTGGTCCGGCATGCCGAACGGGCCGGCGGCATGACTCCCGACGCCCCACTCAGTGAGGCCGGCCGATGCCGCGCCGAAGTGTTGTCGGCGATGCTGGCCGATGCCGGCGTGACGCGCATTTATACCAGCGAAGCAGCGCGCACCGAACAGACTGCGGCGCCGCTGGCCGAGAGGCTCGGGCTTCGGCCGGAAATCGCGGCGGCGAGCGACGTAGACGGCCTCCTGGCCAAGCTCCGCGGCAGCGCGCCGGAAGGAGTGACATTGGTAGTCGGCCACGCCAACACCGTCCCGGAGATCATCCGGCGGCTGGGTGGAGGCACGGTACCGGCGATCGGTGACAGCGAGTACGACCGCATGTTCGTGGTCACCATTACGGGCGCGAACCAGGCTTCCCTGCTGACCCTGCGCTTCGCGGGCTGCAGCCAAAAGCCGTAAAAGGGTTGAGCGCCAGCGCGCGTCCGGCCCGGCGGCCCCTAGCCAGCCCCCGTTCCCCGGCCCCCGGCCCCCGTTCCCCGGTCCCCGTTCCCGGGCCCCCGGGGCGAGCGCAGCGAGCACAAAACCCCAATCCCCAAACCCCCAATCCCCGCTTTATCGGCCCCTGGCCCCCGGCCCCTGGCCCCCGTTCCCCGGCCCCCGGCCCCGGCGAGCGCAGCGAGCACACAACCCCAATCCCTAACCCCCAACCCCCAACCCCCGCTTTATTGGCCCCGGCCCCCGCCGTGCTATCCTGCTCCATCATGGAAAGCATCTTTCGGGCGAATCTTCTGAAGAGCAAGGTGGCATTCGTCACCGGCGGAGGCAGCGGAATCGGGCAGCGCATGGCGGAGCGCTTCGCCGAACACGGAGCGTCGGTCGTCGTGGCCGGACGGAAGCAGGAGCGGCTGGATGCGGCCGCTGCGGCCATCCGCGCCGCGGGCGGCATCGCCCAAACCGCCGCCCTGGACGTCCGCGATTACGCCGCCCTCGAATCCGCGCTGGCCCGCACGCGCGAGCAATTCGGCGAAATCGACATCCTCCTGTGCGCCGCGGCCGGAAACTTCCCCGCGCCCGTCTCCGGCATGTCGGCCAACGGATTCAAGGCGGTGATCGATATCGACCTGCTGGGCACCTTCAATACCTGCCGCGCAGCCTACGCTTTTTTGCGCAAGCCCGGCGCCTCCGTCCTGGCTATCTCGGCCAATCACGCCACCATTCCTCTCGCGTTCCAGGCCCACGTGTGCGCTGCCAAAGCCGGCGTGGAGTTGCTGACCAAGACCCTGGCGCTCGAATGGGGCCGCGATGGCATCCGCGCCAACTGCATTACACCCGGTCCGACGGATGGCACGGAAGGCATGTTGCGTCTGGCTCCCACGCCCGAGGCGCGCCGCGCCGTGGAGCAGGGGATTCCCCTGCGGCGTTACGGCACGAAAGACGAATTAGCCGACCTCGCTCTGTTCCTCTGCTCGGAAGCCGCCTCGTTCATCACCGGTGCGGTATACGTTTGCGATGGCGGGCAATCGCTCTGCCGCAGCGGGATCTCGGGGCTAGCGCCGGCAACGTAAACGCCGGCCCGTTCGGAGAGCGGCGATTCCCAGATGATGGGTTCGCGGCGATTGTTCCAATCGTCCACCAGCGCCTGGTAGCGGGCTTCGAGAACCGATCGCTTGATCTTGAAGGTGGGAGTCATGAGGCCGTTTCCCACCGTCCACGGCCCGTCGGCGATGGCCAGGAACTTCACGCGTTCGTGGGGATCCAGGCGCGAGTTGACTTCTTCCATCTGCGCCCGCAGCGCCGCCTCGAGTTCCGCCTTCGCCTGCGGGTCCGCGCAACGCTTGCGGGCTTCCTCCGCCAGCAGAATCACCGCGAAGGGGCTGGGCAGCCCCGCGCCCATCAGGCAGCCGGCCTCCACCGCGGGATGCGCCGCCAGCATGCTCTCGATGGGTCCGGGCGCCACATACTTGCCCTTGCTGGTCTTGAACTGCTCCTTCGCGCGGCCGATGATTTTGAGCTGTCCGTCGGGCGCTATCTCGGCCAGGTCGCCGGTACGGAAGAAGCCGTCCTCGGTGAAGCTCGCGCGCGTGCCCTGCGGGTCCTTGTAGTAGCCCAGCATGTTCATGGGGCTGCGGAGGAGCAACTCGCCTTCCGCCGTAAGCTTCGCTTCGACGCCCTCGAGAGCGCGGCCGACGTATCCCACGCGCACTTCGCCGGGCCCCGGGAGATGGGTGATCGCGGTCTCCGTCATCCCGTATCCTTCCGCCAGGTTCAGCCCCAGATTGCGATACCACCGCAGGATCCCGGGAGGCAGCGGCGCGCCGCCGCAAGCGCCATGCACCACGGTGCTCAGGCCGAGGCCGCGCAGAATCCGTCTCTTGAGGATCCCACTCAAAACAGGGACCCTCAGCAGCCGGTCCAGCTTGTGCTTCGGAATCTTCGCAAAAACCCCTTGCTGGAATTTCGCGAGCAGGCGCGGCACGGCCAGGAAAATCGTGGGCCGCGCGCGGCTCAGGTCCGTCAGGAACGTCTCGATGCCCTCGGTGAAGAAAATGCGGCCGCCCAGGCGCAGAAACAGAAACTCCGTGCCGATGCGCTCAATAATGTGCGCCAGCGGCAGGTACGAGAGGATACGCTCTCTCGAAGTCATGCCGAGCATCGGCGCGATGACCTTGACGTTATACGCAAAGGCCCGGAACGAGTGCATCGCCCCTTTGGGCGCGCCCGTAGTGCCGGAGGTGTAGATGATGGTTGCCACATCGCCCGCGTCACGTACGGGCGAGCCCTGGAGTGGCGCATTCGCCGCCACCAGCGCATCCCAGCCGGGATAGTCGCCGGTGGGCTCGGTGGGGAAGCGAATGGCCATTACACCTGCGGGAACGCCGAGGTCGTCCCCGACTGCCTCGGTCGCGCCGATGAAGCAGGCCTTGGCTTCGCTGTGCTCCAGAATCTGGCGGATGGTTTGCGACTTCAGCGAAGGGTAGATCGGGACGGAGACGTGTCCGGCCATCCAGATGGCCATATCGGCCATAATCCACCAGGCGCAGTTCTTCGAGAGAATCGCAACGCGCGTTCCCGGCTCCCAGTTCTGCGCCTTCAGGTACGTGGCCACGCAGCGAGCCTCGGCGACGGCCTGCGACCAGGTCCATTCGCGGACCTGCCCGCCGCCGAACGGCTGCGTCAGAAATATCTCTTGAGCGCGCTCCCGCTCAAAGCGGTAAATGCACTCGAGGGGCAAATCGTCTTGGCGCATCGTCATGCTCCGACACTTGTGGCGGACCAGAATCGAAACCCATCACGTCAAGGTGCCGGCTACCCGCCCTTGGCTTTCTTCACCGCCGTAGTCAGGGCGGGGACGATCTCAAACAAATCGCCGACAATGCCGTAGTCGGCCACCTCAAAGATAGGGGCGTTCTCGTCCTTGTTAATGGCTATTATTGCCTTTGACCCTTTCATGCCGACCAGATGCTGGATGGCGCCGGAAATGCCGATCGCCACGTACAGCTTGGGGGAAACCGTCTGGCCGGAACTGCCTACCTGCCGTTCCATGGGCAGCCATCCGTTGTCGCAGATGGGCCGCGAGGCTGCCAGCTCGGCGCCCAGCGCCTTAGCCAGCTCCTCGACTATGGGCAGGTTGTCTTTTTCCTTGATGCCGCGGCCTACCGAAACAATCACCTGGGCCGAAGCCAGATCCACGGTGTGCTCCGACATGCGGAACGGCTCCTCCGGCTGGCTGCGGATCGCGGAACGTTCGAGCGCGGGCGTAAAGACTTCGACCTCGCAGGAGCCCGCCACAAGCGAGTCGGCGCGAAACGCTCCGGCCTGGACCGAGAGGAAGCAAGGTCCGGCGCCGGAATGGCGATAGTCGGCGTTCAGCTTGCCCTGCAATAACTGCCGCACGAATACGGGCGTGCCGCCTTCCATACGCAAGCCGATGACGTCGGCAATCAGGGTCTGCCCGAAGCGGGCGGGCAGCCGTCCGGCGAAATCGCGCACCTGGTAGGTGTGCGGGAATACCACAAATGCCGGATCGACTTTCGCCACGAGCTGTTGAATCGCGGCGGTGAATCCGTCGGCGGTGTACGGCTGCAACAGTTCGTGCTGGACCACATAGGCTGCGGAAACCGGTTGCCGCGCCAGATCGGCCTTCAGCTCGTCGAGGGCGTTTCCGGCCACCGCGGCCATCAGCGGCTGATTCAGCGGCGCGGCCAGTTCCTGCCCGGCGGCCAGCGCCTCGAAGGACATGCGGCTCCATGCCGGCCGCCCGTCGCGCGGCCTCTGTTCCATGACTACCAGCACGCCGTTCATATCACCCTCACCTCGAACTTCAGCACGTCGGCCATCTTGGCCGCGACTTCGGCGGTTGTGCCGCTGATGATCCGGGTCTCCTTCTTACGCTGTGGCAGGTAGAGGCGCGCGAGCGTTACCGATTGCGGCCCGGGCGCGGGGAGATCGCCGGCCGCCACGCGCCGGACTGCCTTGGTCTTCGCCTTTTTGATGCCCATGAGGGTGGCGTAACGCAGCTTGCTGATGCCGGATTGGATGGTCAGGAGAGCGGGCAGTGGCATCCGCACCCATTGAAACCAGCCGTCCTCGAGTTCGCGTTTCACGCGCAGGGAGCCGCCCTCGATTTCCACCTCCATGATGATCGAGGCGTGCGGAATCCCCAGCAACTCGGCCATCACCACGCCGGTCTGCCCGAGGCCCAGGTCTTCGGATTGCAGACCCGTGAGGATCAGGTCGGGTTTCTCCGCCGCTATGGCCGCCGCCAGCCGGCGGGCCACGGCCAGCGTGTCGAGCGTGGCCAGATCGTCGCACACGATGTGGATGCCCCGGTCCGCGCCTTTGGCCAGTGCCTCCCGGATGGTCTGCCCGGCGCGCTCCGGCCCGGCGCACACGACGACCACTTCGCCCGAGTGCTTTTCCTTCAGGAGCAGGCCCGCTTCCAGCGCATAGGCGTCCGGCTCGTTGATTTCGAAGCTCAGGTCCTGCTCGTCGATCCACCGCGCATTGGTATCGGTACGCACATTTGCGTCTCTCGCGGGGACCTGCTTGATGGCCACGATGATTTTCATTGCAGTCTGGAAAGGCCGAAAAACGTAATCGTTTCAGTATCTACGACACCGCTTGCGTTTTTTCTTACCCGTGGGTAAGATATCAATTGCGCGCCGCGGTGTCAACCGTTGCGCCCGCGCCCATGTTATGAAGGACGCAGTTTCGCTCCCGCACCGCAAAGCCTTCGCCAACCGCCGCCGCGATCCCGCCACCAAGCGGGAGGCGGTGTTGCAAACTGCGGCACAGTTGTTCCTGGAAAAAAGCTACGGCCGAACTTCCTTGAACGATGTCGCCGAGCGGCTCGACATCACCAAGCCGGCTCTGTACCATTATTTTCGCAACAAGGAAGAGATCCTTTTGGAGTGCTACCGGCTGGGCACGGGTCTCATCGGTGAAATTCTCAACGATATTGCCGCAAAATGCGGCACCGGTTTGGAAAAAGTGGAGGCCTTCATCTATGCCTACGCCAACGTCATGACCGTCAATTTTGGCCGCTGCGTGATGCGCCTGGATGAGGGAGACCTGTCGAGCGACGCACTCGCGGAAGTGCGCGCTTATAAGAGGAAGATCGACCGCCGTCTGCGGTCGTTCGTGCAGGAAGGCATCGCCGATGGATCGATTACCCCGTGCGATCCCAAAATCGCTACGTTTTCCATCGCCGGCGCATTGAACTGGATCTGCCAGTGGTACGAGCCCAAAGGCGCCCTTTCGCCGGAAGAGATTGCCTCGCAGTTCGCGCGCACCCTGACCCAGGGGCTGGCCGCGCGCCGGCAAGCGCAAGCACAGGAGATTTCCAAATGACTGCTGAAACCGTTTTGAAACCGTCGGACGCCGCGCGGCCCCCCGCCGCAACGGCCTCCACCCTCATTCGCAAAGCCGCCGTACTGGGAGCCGGCACCATGGGCTCGCGCATCGCCGCCCACTTCGCCAACGCGGGATTGCCGGTCGTGCTGCTGGATATCCCCGTGGAGGGCGGCGCCCGCAGCGCGCTCGCGGCTCAGGCGCTCGAAAGCCTGAAAAAAGGCAAGCCCGCCGCTTTCTACGATCCCTCGTTTGCCGCGCGCATCTCGATCGGCAATTTCGACGACGATCTGGCGCTGCTCCGCGAGTGCGACTGGGTCATCGAGGCGGTTTCGGAGAATCTGGCCATCAAACAAGCTTTGCTGGACAAGATTGCTCCGCACCTCAAGCCCGCCGCGATCCTCACCACCAACACCAGCGGCTTGCCGGTCTCATCCATTGCGGCCAGAATGCCCGAGCACGTTCGCCGCCGCTGGTTCGGCGTGCATTTTTTCAATCCGCCGCGCTACATGCGGCTGGCCGAGATCATTCCCATGCCGGAGACCGACCCGGCCGTCGCCGATGCCATTGCGCGCTTCGCCGATCTGCGCCTGGGCAAGGAGGTGGTCTTCGCCCGCGATACCCCCAACTTCATCGCCAACCGCATCGGCGTGTTCATCATGCTGGAAGCGGTGCGCCTCATGCAGGCCGAAGACCTCACCATCGAGGAGGTCGACGCCCTGACCGGCACGGTCATCGGC
>Ga0326728_10026808_pt1 | contig 10148 bp, 9 predicted proteins | sample MB3enrmetagenome_FD_207602 | JGI IMG/M metagenome (GOLD analysis project Ga0326728, IMG submission 207602) | Lab enriched peat soil microbial communities from McLean, Ithaca, NY, United States - MB31MN | ecosystem: Environmental > Terrestrial > Soil > Wetlands > Peat | place: USA: New York... | reverse complement strand
TCACCTGGTTCATACTGGCTCGGCAAAGGCTTCCTGGCTAAAACGCCCTCCACTGAAACCGGTTCAATTGCTTCATTAACAAAGGAGAGTATCTTGGTTCGCAACGGCTCAACCTTTCCTTTGCCATTTGGGTGAACGCGATTGGTCAGGATAATGACATAGGTATTGGAAACCGGGTCAATCCAAATCCCGGTTCCGGTGAAGCCTTTGTGCCCGTACGAGGCTTCGGAGGCGAGGGATGAGTCGATATTCCAGCCTAATCCCCTTAAAGGCAATTTATCAGGCGGGGATTGCGGAGTGGTCATCTTCTTGATCATAAGAGGGCTAAGAATCCGCACACCTTTTCTGCTGCCCCCATCGAGGACCATCTGGGCAAAGATGGCAAGGTCATCGGCCGTAGAGAAAAGCCCGGCATGTCCGGCCACACCGCCCATGCTGTAGGCCACTGGATCATGGACCTCTCCCCAGAGGATCATCCCCGTCGTTCCATGCTGGTATTGGGTTGGCGCAATACGGGGCCTGAGAAGAGGGGAAGGCTTGAAGCCCGTGTCCTTCATTTCCAGCGGTTTAAAGATGTGATCGGCGCAATAGAGATCAAGGGATTCCCCAGAGACGCGAGAGACAAGCTCGGCCAGAATGATAAAATTGATGTCACTATAAATGAAACTCGTGCCGGGAGGGAGAATGGGTTTCTCTTCTTCGACCATACGGAGAATCGTGTCGTAACCCGACCCATTTAGCTTTGAGTCCAGAGACGGCCGAAGGCCAGAATAGTGCGTGAGCAGATCGCGCACGGTGATCGCCTCTTTGCCGTTTACTTTGAACTCGGGCCAATGTTTGGCGACCGGATCTTCGAGGTTTAATTTTCCCGTCTCTACCAGCTGCGCCACCGCGGTGGAAGTTGCAATCACCTTGGTGAGGGAGGCGATATCGAAGATGGTATCCGTTGTCATGGGGACCTTCTTCGGTTTTAGCGCGCGAAGGCCGAATGCCCGTCGATAGACGACTTTTCCCTGGTTCCCGATCAATATGACAGCACCCGGAATCCTGCCGGCTTGAATCTCTTTCTTCGCCAGCTCTGCAATGGGGACCATTTGCTCTTCCTGAAGCGCCTGAGAGGATGCTGAGGTGGGGATGACAGCAGAGAGCATGAGTGGGAGGAAAATCCTCCTCCACTTCACAGTCTTCTGCCCCTGTAAATTTTTCATCTCGAATTCTTGGCAAATGAATCGAACGAATCTCAGCCGAATGGCTTTTCTTTTTTCAGGCCCGCTGACGAATAAGCGTTCCTCGGATTCCAGAGCATCCAACCGTGGGAACCAAATCCTTCAGCCGCTTTGACCTCACCCATGATCTCTCGATCATTGAAGTATCTCCTGTCAAAGGCATAGTCTCTAAATGCCTGCAGCCATGGTCTGAAACGATGGGATGGGAGATTGGTTCGTTCCTGAGCTCGTTTGAGGGAAAGATAAACGATTTCATAAGGGTTCGCAACAGGATTTCTGTAACCGGGTATCCCATACTGAAATCCGGATGGATAAAGCATAGGGCAAATATAGTCAAGGTGGACGACAAGGTCTTCAAGCCTCTGTCCGATCTTGGTATCGTTGAGATTCCAGCAGACGTAACCAAAGATATCTGCGGAGACAAAAACATTGTAAGGCGTCAGCCTCCTCCTCGCCTCCATAAGAAATCCGGAGATGGCTCTCACCCTGTTCTCCTCTGTATTGGGCATTGAAAATTGAAGGCCGGAAGCATCTGGAAACCGCAGGTAGTCGAACTGGATCTCATCAAATCCGTATTGTGCTGCTTCCACAGCAACATTGATATTATAATCCCATACCTCCTTCTTGAAGGGATCCACCCAGGCCAGGTTTTCCCTGTCGCGCCATATCTCTCCCCCTGGTGTCTTCACCGCCAAATCGGGCCGTGCCCCTGCGAGGGGATTATCTTTGAACACAACAATCCGTGCGATGGTATAGATCCCCTTTGCCTTCAAGGACTTCATCAGGGGAGCCATCTCTCTTACCGTGATAGTCCGTTGAGCCCCCACTTCAGCGGCAAGGGGAATCGCGCTTTTATAAGGAATCATGCCCCTGTCCCCCTTCACATCAATGGCAAGGGTATTCAGCTCGGTTTCCTGAAGGAGTTTGATTGCAGATTCTCGCAGGCTTCTGTCGCCTATTCCAAAAAAGGAGAGGTAAAGGGCTTTCGGATTAAAAGGGATGAGTTTTATCTCTTGGGGCACACCGTTGAGAGGGAGGACGATCCGCTCGGTTCTTCCGTATCCAGGTGCTCTTACCCCCACTTTACCGGACGCGGTATTCGCCGTGAAAATTCCATTCTCATCCGCCAGGACGACGTCATTATTTGAAGTAACAAAAGCCCCCTTGACCGGTTTCCCGGTGAAGAAATCAACCACTTTCCCCGTTGTATACGCCATGGCATACGCCGGAATCCACAAGAAAAGGGTCACAAGCAACGTCACCCATGCCTTACTTCTTCTGCTGATCAGCATCTTTCTACCCCCGCGGTAAATCTGCCAGGATTGTGGCAAGCCTCCTTCCTCCGTCTCCGTTTGTCATAAGATAACGAGGAAGAGCCATCACATTATCCTGAGTGCCTGCAGGATGCCGCTCCATCGTAAATGTGGCCACATATCCCGCTTCTTTGGCCTTATGGATGAGGTCATCATCATAGATACCAAAGGGCCATCCGAGCATGTCCACCCTGACATTCAGTTCCTTTTCCAATTTCTCCTTTGATTTCCTCAATTGCATGGCTACAAAATCTTCATATTTAGCCGGTGTTAAACTCTTCTTCTCTTTTTTGAAGTTAGGATGCCAAAAGGTGTGAGACTGAAAGTCAAAAAGCCCTGTCTCTTTCAACTCTCTGAGCTGGGTCCACGTCATGGCATAAGATGCGTTAGATATTGCCGATGGGTAGATGAAGAGGGTGACCGGGACATGGTATTTCTTGACCAGAGGAAGCATCTCTCGATAGACAGATACATGGCCATCATCGGCGGTAATCACAACGGAATGGGGTGGGGGGGCCTGTCTTTTTCCAAGGTAGTAGTCCACCAGTTCCCTGAGAGGTATCACTTCGTACCTGTTGTCTTTGAAGTATTTCAGCTGGGACTTGAAAAGGGCTGTTGTCACCATCATGCTATCGGTAGCCACAGGTCCAAAGCGGTGATAAAGAAGAATAGGGACATGAACTGACCCTTGGGCTAACGCCAATCCAGATGGAGAAAAAATGACGAGTAGTGTGAAAAGCAAGATGGTTAGGCTTTTGTTCTTTTGCATAGATTGCGATACGAAACTCTTTTCAATCTAATTAATTATCTTGGTTCTTGTTTTTCTCCTTCTGAGATACAGCCTTAATGCCTCATCCACAACCTCTTTTATCTTCCTTCTTTCCCAGTAGGCCAACGCTTTAAGGTTGTCTAGGTAAACCTTCCTTAGAATGAACGTGGCCCGTATCCATCCGTCTTTGAGCCCTTTTTGTGAAGTGCTATTCATTATCATTGCTGTCAGCAGTCATGCCTGTAAACTTTGTAAACAGAGTAAACCTTTTCTATGAGCTTGCATCTTGTGTGCCATAAAATTAGAATTCAATTCTAAATGTATCTATTGGAATTTATGAATTTTTTCTTGATCCCGAAAAATGTAGTTTGTCTCGGAAATATTGAAAGTAACAAGAAAGGACACCAGAGCGACAAAATGTGCGGATGTTTTCTATGGATCTCAAAAGAAATTAACTGGGAACTAAGTTAGAGAGGTAGAGAACGTGGGTGAGCGGATTCAGAAGAATGCTTATTAGGAACAATCACCAATCGGGAAGGGAATTATGTTGAGCTTACCCTGAAACTGCCATTCTGAACTTGGTCCAGAATCTCTGAAACCCTGAGGGGGTTAGACTTTGTTATTGCAGAATGCCCCATCTGTAAGGGCGGCGTAATTTACTTTGTTTTCCTTCTGTAATGCTCCAACTTTGCTCCTTTGATCAAAACCTCCCGCAAACTGTTCCTTAACTCTTCATCATCCATTTCGTTGAGAACGCCTTCAATTCGGTTCAACGTCGCTTTATCAAGTTTTTGATCTTCCATTGAAACGGTTTTGGGAGGAGTTGGGACATTCGAAAGAATCTTCCCCAGTTTGAACCGAATGTCCTGGATAAGGGATTCGCCTAAAAAGGTATTGATCTTTTCGAGAAGGGTCGGTTTGAGAAACTGAAGTTGCTGCATCCAGGTCGGGTGGGCGACATCGATGAAGAGGATTCGGTTTCGAATCGCCCGGGGCTGAGAATGGGCTGCTACGGACTCGCCGACAATCTCGTTCCAGGCTCCTAGTATGGAATAGGTCTTCAGCGGGACATCGATCTCCAAGGACTGGATGGTTTTTTCAAGGATGGAACGAATGGGTTGGGGCTTTTGCATAACTTACAGAAATGTCAAATACTAAAGCTCAAATGTCAAATGAAATTCAAAGCCCAAATGAGATGCCGAAATCGAAGATCGAATTCGATAGACCCTGAACTTGATTCAGGGCAAGGTTCAGGACCTGGTTCGGCATGACAAGGATGTCATTCTGAACCTGTTTCAGAATCTCGCTTTGAAATTTGAAATTGGAAACCTATTCAAATGAGACCTTCGAGGGATCCAGCCGCGGAAACAGAGGAGCAGGTTGGACCACTTTCCTTCCCGGCTTCAACCCTCCCCACTTTCCGTTCTCCGTCATATTTTGCTCCCAAAGGTTTTTCTCCACCCCCAGCTGGGACCACATCTTTTCAGAGGTAGACGGCATGAAGGCCGCTAAGAGCAGGGCGATGAGTCGAAGCGATTCGAGCGCGTGGTAGAGCACTGTGCCAAGGCGGGGTCGATCTTTCTCTGCTTTGGCCAAAGCCCATGGTGCGGCTTCGTCAATATATTTGTTGCTCGCGTTGACGATCTCCCAGATCAAGCCCAATGCTCGATGAAAGGCTAAGTCGTCCATCTGTTTCGACAGTTGGGGAAGAATCCTTTCAGGCACCTCCTGAAGCCCTCGATCCATATCGTATAGGTTGGACGGAGTTGGAATAAAACCGTCGAAATATTTGACGACCATGCTGAGAACTCGGCTGAAGAGGTTGCCCAGATCGTTTGCCAGATCGCTATTGATCCGATGGACCATGGCAGCATGAGAAAAATCGCCGTCCGTTCCGAAAGGAACTTCTCGCATGAGAAAATACCGGACGGCATCCACCCCGTAGGTGTCAATCAGACGATGAGGCTCCACCACATTCTGAAGGGATTTCGACATTTTCTTACCCTCGATGGTCCACCACCCATGGGCGAATACCATTTTAGGAGGCGACAAGCCAATGCCCTTGAGCATGGTCGGCCAGTAGACCGCGTGGGTGGTGAGGATATCTTTGCCGATGAGATGCGTTGCCTGGGGCCAAAATTGAGAGAAACCATTTTCCCCGGAACCATAGCCAATCCCACTGAGGTAGTTGATCAGGGCGTCAAACCACACATAGGTGACATACTCGGTATCGAAAGGGATTTCAATTCCCCACTTCAACCGTTTCTTCGGTCTCGAGATACAAAGATCCTCCAAGGGACTACGGAGAAATCCTAATACCTCGTTTCTTCTCGCTGAAGGCAAGACAAAGCGATCATTTTTTTCGATGCACTCGATCAACCAGGATTGATACTTGCTCATCCGAAAAAAGTAGTTTTTTTCCGAGATCTGAATCACCGGACGAGAGCAATCCGGACATTTCCCCTCTATCAGATCCTTTTCAGTCCAGAACCGTTCGCAGGGGATGCAGTACCATCCGTCATAATTGTCCTGATAGATCTCCCCGCGATCGAAGAGATCTTGAAGAATGTTCTGGACCACCTTTTGATGGCGCCTCTCTGTGGTTCGGATGAAATCATCGTTAGAAATATTCAGCTTCTTCCAGAGCGATTGGAATCGCAAAACCATTTCATCGCAGTGGGCCTTTGGATCGACCCCTCGCTCCTGGGCCGCTTTTTCCACCTTCTGGCCATGTTCATCCGTGCCGGTGAGGAAGAAAACGTGATAACCCTCGAAGCGCTTGAAACGGGCGAGGATGTCCGCAGCGACGGTAGTATAGGCATGGCCGATATGGGGAACATCATTGACATAGTAGATGGGAGTGGTGATGTAGAAGGATTTTTCAGAGCTCGGATGCATGAATGGTAACCTCTCCCCCTTCCTCTAACTCTACAGTCACCGTTCCGCTGAGGACATTTTGACGGATGACCTTTCCCTTGCCGGAGCGCGTCATGATATACTTACCCACCTTGGGGAGATCCCTTTTTAGGTCGACATAGGTGGGAAATTCGTAAGACAGGCAACACATCAAACGGCCACAAACTCCGGAGATCTTCGTCGGGTTGAGGGCTAAGTTTTGCTCCTTGGCCATTTTGACGGAGACGAGTTCGAATCGATTCATGAATTTGGCGCAACAAAGCTCCCTTCCGCAACTCCCAAGACCACAGACCATTTTTGCTTCATCCCTTACCCCAATCTGCCGCATCTCGATCCGCATCCTAAATTCTGCGGCCAAGTCCTTGACCAGCTCCCGAAAATCGATCCTCTTTTCAGAGGTGAAATAGAAGAGGGCTTTAGAACGGTCCAAAAGGATTTCCGTTTTGACCAGCTTCATGTCCAGGCGTTTCTCCCTGATTTTCTGAAGACAGAATTGAAAGGCATCTTTCTCCAATTGTTGATTTCCTTTGAATTGCTCCAGATCCTCAGCCGTGGCTTTCCGAGTTACCTTTCTTGGAGATTTCAGAAAGTAGCGCTTTTCCTTTTCATGAGGCGGAGAGAGAACCCTTCCCAGGACCAATCCTTTTTCGGTCTCGACAATGACGTTTTCACTCGCTTCGAGGGACAGCTGGGTCGCGTCAAATTCTTCTGTTTTTCCGTTAGGTAGTTTGACAAAAACTAAACGAATCATCTTCTCTATCCTTCAGCCCATGAGAGCATCATGGCCTCGAGGGCCAAGCTCGTATTGGCATTGGCCTTGATTTCAAGGATGGTCTGGTGCAGACGCTCCATCCTTCTCAAAAGGGAGGAGAGGCTCCAGTTTGTCGCCGTGCTCTCTATCTCTCGCAGAAGATCCGAATGGATCAGTTTCGGCCCCTTATTCAGCGTCTTCACCATAACTAAGTCTCTCAGCAGGGTCTTGGCCACTTCAAGTATCAGAAGGAGGTTTTCTCGTTGGGAGGGTAAGGATCCAACCCAATTCCCTATCCTTTCAAAGGAAAGCGATTTCAAACCCACCCAATCCTTCAGGAGTTCTTTTCTCGGAATCTGAAGGATCTCCTCTTGGATCTCCAAAGCCTTACCAGGGCTTCCTTCTGAAAGCGAGGCGAGGAGGTGAGCTTCTGCTTCATCGAAGCCATTGCCTTCCACCAACCATTTGGAGACCAAAGGAATGGGCAGGGGATTGAACCGAATTGGCTGGCATCGTGAAAGGATCGTGGGTAACATGAATCTGGAGTTATTTGCCAACAAGACGATCACTGTATGGAGCGGAGGTTCTTCCAATGTTTTGAGAAGGGTATTCGGTATGTGAGGAGCCATCCGATCTGCAGCCGTCACGATACAGACACGATACTTCCCTTCGTAGGGTCGGTACGCCAGTTCCCTTTGCAGTTGTCTTATTTGCTCGACCTTGATATTCTGTCCCTCTGGTTCAATGACCAAAACATCGGGATGAAGGCCATGATCGATCTTTTTGCAAGAGGTGCAGTGATCGCAGGCATCTCCTTCTTCAGCTTCTGCTCCAAGGCAGTTGAGCGCTTTTGCGAATTGGAGAGCCGCAACCTTCTTTCCGATTCCTTCATTCCCCAAAAAAAGGTAGCTCTGAGCGACCTTCCCGTTTTTGATTGCTCTCTGCAGCAATGCAATAGGCTTAGCGTGTCCTATAACGTCTTTGAATGCCATATTCTCTCAAAAAGGGTTCCAGGGTTCGAGGATGCAAGGGTTCAGGTGTAAGAATCTTATACTGAGATATGTCCTCAGGTTATTTCACTTGACCCCATGAATCCTGGACTCCTTAACCCCTTCTAATAAATTATCAACGATTTTTCGAATCTTTTCAAAGACCTTCTCTTCGCCCTCTCGGGTATCAATCACCTTGACCCGATGGGGTTCTTTTCTGGCGATGGCAAGGTATCCTTTCCTCACCCGCCGGTGGAATTGAATCTCCTCTCTCTCGAAACGCTCCTCCCTTTCCTGTTTCAGTGTTCGGTTCCTTTGAAGCGCCCTGTTCAACCCTACAACAGATGGACAATCGAGGAGGAAGGTGACATCGGGCTTGATCCCCTGAGAAGAGAGGCGGTTGAGACGATCAATCCATTTCAAGTCAAGCCTTCGGCCGTAGCCTTGATAGGCAAGGGTGGCATCACAGAAGCGGTCGCAAAGAATAACCCCTCCCTTTTTCAAAAGCGGCTTTAGGACCTCCTTCACATGTTGCGCCCTGGCGGCTTCGTAGAGGAGGAGTTCGGTCGTCGGGATCATCTCGCGATGGTCGGGATTTAAAAGAATTTTCCTCACTTTCTCACCAATAGGAGACCCTCCCGGTTCTCGGGTTACTTTACAGGGAATGCCTTTTTGGGTGAGGTATTTTTTTAGGCGTTGAACCTGGGAGGTCTTGCCGCTCCCCTCGACACCTTCAAAAGTAATAAAGAGAGACAACGCTATTATCCCCCGAATCAATGGAAATCATTAAACAAAAATAATTTTAAGATCTAATCTATGTCAAGAGAAACCGGAAACTCTTTCCCAAAATACTAACTCATTTCTCTCTATTTTTCCTTATGCTCTGCGTATAAATCGGACACCTTCAGATTCCGTAGAGGATCGCCCTGTCCAAAATCCTTAGATCAAATAACACCATCCGTATTTATCTGCTCTTTCCCCATACTGGATTCCTGTAATCTCATCGTATAGTCTTTGGGACAAGCGTCCAATTTTCCCTTCATTGATGATAATTCGATGATCCCCATATTGAATTTTACCTACTGGCGAGATCACCGCTGCGGTCCCGGTTCCGAATGCCTCTTTTAGTCCACCTCTCTTTGAAGCCGATATGACCTCATCGATAGAGATTCTCTTCTCTATTACATTGATTTTCCAATCTTTTGCAAGATGAATCGCCGTGTCCCGAGTAACTCCGCCTAAGATGGTTCCTTCTAAGGGAGGTGTGATCAGTTGATCGTCGATGAAAAAAAAGATATTCATCGTACCCACTTCCTCAATATATTTCCTTTCGTTCCCATCAAGCCAGAGGACCTGTGTAAAACCTTTCTTTTTTGCCTCTTCAGCAGGCAGAAGAGTTGCAGCATAATTGGCTGGCGTTTTTGCTGCGCCGAGGCCGCCTTTTGCTGCACGGATATATTCCCCGGGCGTGATCAATTTCACGGGATTAATACCTTCTTTGTAATAGGCTCCTACAGGAGAAGTGATGATCATAAAACGATAAGTCTCAGAAACCTTGACGCCGAGAAAATTATCTGTCGCAAAGATGAATGGGCGGATATAGAGGGAATATCCCCTTTTTCTCGGGACCCAATCCTTATCAAGGTTCACCAGTTCTTTCAATCCATCCATGAAGATGTCAAAACCCACCTCAGGGATACAGAGCCTCTGGCAAGAAAGTTTCATCCGCTCGTGATATTTTTCGGGACGAAAGATATTGATCACACCCTTAGGCGTATTAAATGCCTTCAGGCCTTCAAAGACGATCTGTCCGTAATGCAATGAGCAGATGGATGGATAAATCTCAATCTTTCCATAGGGAACGATCCGGGGGGAGCCCCATCTTCCGTTTTCATATTCCATGCTTAGCATGTGATCTGAGAAAATCTCTCCGAACCCCAAATTTTCGAAATCGATTTCATCTCTTGTGCTTTGGTGCGTTCTTATAATTTCCATTTGTTAACACCCCTCTGAGAGTAACAGTCCATTGGAATAACGGCGCGTTTTTGATAGAATTATTTTATAGAACTTCCAGAAAACCCCAGGCTTTCAAGCCTGGGGATGAATGGTGCCCGGAGCGAAGCGGAGTAATCCGGCGAAGCCGGGGAGCCTGGAAGAAACCCTGGCCTTCAGGCCAGGGAGTTT
>Ga0326728_10026807_pt1 | contig 10148 bp, 8 predicted proteins | sample MB3enrmetagenome_FD_207602 | JGI IMG/M metagenome (GOLD analysis project Ga0326728, IMG submission 207602) | Lab enriched peat soil microbial communities from McLean, Ithaca, NY, United States - MB31MN | ecosystem: Environmental > Terrestrial > Soil > Wetlands > Peat | place: USA: New York... | reverse complement strand
AAGATTATAATGCCGCAAGCGGACGTGTGCGCCGCTGGAGCTGCCAATATGAACAAATCATCGCTTCCGTTGTCGCAGGTTTACCGCCTTTTGGAGCCGGGCCCGGTCGTGTTGGTCACGTCCGCGCACGCCGAAAGAGCTAACGTGATGACCATGTCGTGGCACATGATGGTTGATTTCGTACCCCCCACCGTAGCGTGCATCATCAGCAATCGCAATTTCACGTTCGACATTTTGAGAGAAGCGCGGGAATGCGTCATCAACATCCCCACCGTCGAGCTGGCAAAGAAAGTTGTCGCCTGTGGAAATACCTCGGGCCGTGTGCTCGACAAATTCAAGAAATTTCGTCTCACTGCGCAACCCGCCGCTCGCGTCGCCGCGCCGTTGATTTCCGAATGCTACGCCAATCTCGAATGCAAGGTAATCGATACGAGCATGGTGGACAAATACTGTATTTTCATCCTCGAGGTCCTGAAAGCCTGGATCGACCGCTCTAAGAAAAATCCTCGCACCATTCACCATTGCGGCCGCGGCGTTTTCATGGTCGCGGGGCGCTTGATCAAATTGCCATCCAAGATGAAATAGGCGCGAAAGGAGTTCCTGTTGCTGGCTTGGCTCATTGCCGTTAGCATCGTGACGATCCGAAAGCGCCGGCCCATTGCTCCGTCAATTGTCGCACCGCCGCAGGAGGCTTGAATGCCACAATTGCAACGGAATCGGGATTCTGATCCCAACATCGTGGATCCTCGCTGGAATTCGCTCTACAAACTGAGTGGCGCGGCTGCGCTCATTGCTGTTTTGATCTTCAGAAGATGGCTCGGAGAAGAATTTCTGTTGCTGAGATCGCTCGGCATCTTCCGGTCAGGACCTCAAACGTTGCCCAGTTCGGTGATCGACTGGTTTTCGCTGCTGCACAGCAATCGGCTCATTGGACTCACCTTGCTCAATGTCTTTGACCTAGTCAACTACGCTCTCGTTGGCTTGATATTCCTCGGCCTCTACGCTGCCCTCAGACGCGCCAATCGAAGTTACATGACACTCGCCACGGCGCTCGGTTTCCTGGGGATTGCAGTCTACTTCGCATCGAATCAGGCTCTCTCCATGCTTTCCCTCAGCGACCAATACGCCGCTGCGACAACGGATGCGCAAAGATCCACGCTTTTGGCGGCGGGGCAGGCGCTGCTGGCGATCAGTAATGCTGGTGTTTTCGGCCAGACCGCCATGAGTTTCCTCCTCGTAACTCTGGCTGGTCTGATCATTTCAACTGTCATGCTGCGAAGCAGCACCTTCAGCAAAGGAACCGCTTATGTGGGAATTCTGGCCAACGGTTTCGGTTTGGGCTATCCCGTTGGGCTTGCCCTCGCGCCGAAGATGCTTGTCATCGTTGTCATTTCACTATCTGCCTCCGCGTGTTTTTTGGTGATCTGGTACATCCAGATTGCCCTAAGGCTTTTCCAGTTAGGGTATGCCAAACCACAGGGAAGCGCTTGATAAACGCCGCAGGGCAGAACAAGGCACTCCACGTTGGCGCGTGCCCCACAGGCTGGTTCCGTTTACCGCAATGATCTAAAGTCAATTCGCCCGGCCACCCTCCATGCCTTCCCCTATAAATGCCGAACTGCTATCCTCTTCCTCGTCCGCCATGGCAACAATCTCCGCCCCCTTGGGACTTGGCCAGCCGCCAACAAAATTCCTTGAAAATTCTCTAGGAGGAACTCGTCCATGAATCGACAAAAACTGTCGCACCCTGAATCGGCATGCAAACCCATCACGCGCCGCGACCTTTTAAAAGGCGCCTCTGCTGCCGCACTTGTGGGGATCATCGGAAGCACATCCCTCGCAGGCACCGCCAACGCAGCGCCACCCCCAAACGCCGCTCCCCGCCCTGGGGATAAGTCCAAATCCTTCCCCGATAAGTTTCTTTGGGGCTGCGCCACCGCAGGTCATCAAGTCGAGGGCAATAATACCAACAGCGATCTCTGGACCATCGAACATTTACCCCAGAGCATTTTCAAGGAACCCTCCGGCGACGCCTGCGATCACTACCATCTCTATCCTCAGGACATCAGCATGTTGGCCGATCTTGGTTTCAACACCTATCGCTTTTCCCTCGAGTGGGCGCGCATTGAACCTGACGAGGGCTTCTTTTCCAACGCCGAACTCGAACATTACCGCCGCATGCTGGCCACCTGTCGTGAACACCATCTGACCACGCTGCTTACCTACTCTCACTTCTCCATCCCGCGCTGGTTTGCCTACAAGGGTGCCTGGCAAAATCCCTCCGCGGCCGATCTTTACGCGCGCTTCTGTGAAAAGGCCACCAAACACCTGGGCGATCTGGTGGATTACGCCTCCACATTCAATGAGCCGGACGTTCCCCAATTGCTGAGTTGGATTAATCTGCCAGAGATGCAGGGAAGGAGTATGACCGATACCTTCCAGCAGAGTCTCGCCAACGTCCGGCAGCAGCTCCATGCCCCTGAATTCGCAGGTTTTTTTATGGGCGATCCCTATAAGACTCGCGATGGCGTGTTGGCCGCCCACCACAAGGGTATGGCCGCGATGAAATCGGTCCGCAGCCCCATGACCGTCGGATTCAATCTTGCCACGTCGGACGATCAGCCGGCTTCTTCCGACAGTCATCTAGCCGAAAAGCGCGCGGACGTCTACGGCCCCTGGCTCGAGGCCGCAAAACAATGCGACTATCTCGGCGTGCAAACCTATTCGCGCGCCATTGTAGGAAAGAAGGACTTGCCCGCCCCACAAGGCGCGGAGCTCACTCAGGTCGGCTGGGAGTTTTACCCCGAATGCGTCGAGCATGTGGTGCGCTACGCCAGCAAGGAAACCGGTGTGCCCCTCATCGTCACGGAAAACGGCATCGCCACCACCGATGACACGCGCCGCGTCGAATATTATCAACGCGCTCTCGCCGGCCTTAAGCGCGCCATTGACGATGGCGTGGATGTCCGCGGCTATGTCACCTGGTCGCTCCTCGACAACTTCGAGTGGATGTCCGGCTTCACGCCCAAGTTCGGCATTGTCGCCGTGGATTTGGCCACGCAACGCCGCACCATCAAGCCCAGCGGCGCCATGCTAGGCAACATCGCCCGCAGAAATTCCCTCTAATTCAGCGGCCGGGTGTCCACTCGCCCGCTTTTTTCCGCTCGTGGAGGCACGATACATCGTGCCTCTCTCCCCCAGCGCCATAGGCGCGCCAGAAGTTCGCCCAGGGCGTGAGCCCTGGGTACGAGACGTATGAACATGGCCAGTGCCGTAGGTGCGGCACCTGCCGGTTCGCCGCGGTGCGCCAAGATCAACTCGTGCGTGTTACGGCGCGGGGGTCGCCGTGTGAACCGTCTTCAAGCAATAGTTGTTGATCGCTCCGCCGGTCGCCGCGCTGAAATGTATGATGGAGACCCAGCGCTCCAGTTTGTGGTGGCCATAGCGGTGAAAAAGGTACGACACGCCGATCGAGAGCCCCGTAGCGCCGGCTTCGACGGCGGCGAATGCCGCATGATTGTCCACCAAATCATTCGATAGCAACACCTCATGGTCGCCGCGTCTGCGGAAATTCAGCGTCGAAAAGTAATCCAGCGTGCGGGACGCGCCGACGCCCGCGAATAGCCAGTCGTTCTCCTTGTCCCAGAAGCGGTGCGTCTTGGGCGGTGCTGGGATGGCCGTCTTTTTTACGGGTTCCGGGGCGGATGGCGGGTTGCTTTGGTCCTGGGCAAACACCGCTGGCGAACCAAGCAAACCTGCCAAAGCCATCAGAACAATGATCCAAAAATCCCGCACCAGGAAGGTTTCCTCAGCCATTCGTCTGCCCATTGCAAATCCGCTTCAAGTATAACTGTGCGCGCGGCGCGCCGCTCTTGCCCCCCGCGGGGTTGAGCAGATGCACGACTCCACACGTTGCGGAGAGATTCCGCATTTTAGGGGGGTCGGAGCCTCAGCTCCGATATTAGGTGCTTGACTCTCATCGGGCTTTCGCCAGTTGCAGGCGGGTCCGCCGCTTCGTGGCGGAAGCACCAGAAGAAATGCTTTTGGGCATTTTCCCGAAGCCTGTGAAGTCGTGCCCTCCCAAGAGCCATGTCTGAAATGGACTCGAGTGGAAAAATGGCCGGACTTGGTTTACTTTCCGCTAAGGCCGACGCTGCTGCCGACTCCGGTGCAGAAATCCCATCCGGGCGTGGCGAAATTCCCGATGTTGACGCCACAGTTGCCATAGAGAATGTCGCGAAAATCATCCCTGTCGAAGAAAAGGTGACGGTAGATTTCGGTGTTCTCCGCTTGACTGGAAGAATGGAACTTGCCGGCATTGTTAATGATCCCGGCAAGGGCAGGCGTGGAAAGACTGGTCCCACCGACAATGAAAAATCCACCAGGTTGGCCTTCGAATTGGTTGGTGTCCACCACCCAGACTCCGGTGTTGGGGTTGGCATCGAAAGAAAGATCCGGAGTGCCGCGGGCCGGACCAACGATTCCCGCAATGCCATCCTGGAAATGCGGGCGCACCTCGTAAAGACTCGGGCCTCCGCCGGCGTCCTGCCAGGTGGATTCAAGGATGAACTGGCCAGTGGAGGAATTCCGGGAGATCGTGGTGCCGCCAGCAGCAACGACATTGGGCGAAACTGCCGGCCACGATGTCCCGGGGTAATCCCCCGTGCCAGCGATATAAACCACGCCTGGGGTTGTGAAGAGCCCATCCAACTGCGTTTCCTGGGAAAACTCTGCGAAGGCAAAGCTCATGCTGACTTCGCCGCCGCGGTGGTGTGCAGCCACGAGTGTGCTTGCCAAACTAATGGCGGTGACGAGGTCGTCGCCGCTGTTGGAAGCCGCTTCCACGAGGAACAGTTTTGCCCCGGGCGCCATGGCGTGCGCGTATTCAATGTCCAGAGACTCTTCCAATTCCCAGCCGCCCGTGGGATCAAGAGGTGGCTCACTACCGCTGGCATAGACCACCGTAAGATCCGCCGGTGGCAGGCCGAAGATCGAGGAAAAGAGAGCGAGGTCGCTGGCCGCGCTAGGGTCATCATAAGCGTCGACTATCGCGATCGCGCCGGAACCTCCCGTGACCGTTTGCGTCGTCTGGTCGGGATTGCAGCCCGGTTGGGGGTGCTTCACCAGGCGATAAACACAGGCGAGCGAGGCTGGCGTCTCGAAGAAAAGACCCGCCACCGGCGGCAACTCATTGGGCTGAGCGTTGGCATCAATCGCGATGGGGCCGGTTTCCGGCATCATCACCAGAAGATTCGTGTGCGCTTTCACACCTGCATCACCCGGATGAGCGACGCTTGATTGGGGAACCACGATATGCATTTTCACGCGTGGCGTCTGCGCCGCACCACTCTGCGCAAAGCCCAGCAAAAGCAAAACTGCGAGGGATGCGATAGACCACTTCGTACGTCCCATAGGACCTCCTAGATTTGTTGGTTGTCTCTGGTTCGGGAACCACTCACACTTACAGTCTTCCTTGCGATTCCGCGGGGGGACAGCTAGCAGAATTCGTAAGTCAGGCTTGATCGAATGCGCGCGGGCGCTTATCCGCAACGTCCGTTTTAGCTCCCGGTAGCTCCAGACTATACAACCCGTGGACGATTCCAGAAAGCTATTTTTCTCTTGGCTGGGCCCAGGCCTCGTCAAGTAGACGACAAGCTACTCCCCTGCTGCTCATCCGCAAAGCGCTGAGCTGCAAGGGGAAGAAACCTGTGGCGTTGCGTCACCCCAGTGCGGGCCACGGCCTCGATAGTGTTTTCTGGAACGGCGATCGGAAGGCGATGAAGGACTGCTCGTGCGGAGTGCCTAGATGGAAATAGCCGCGGCGGTCCTGGGGATGGTCGAATTAAGGACCTCGTACGTCTGCACCACAGGCGCACCTTCAATCACGGACGCCAGCATTCTTACCACTTCCGGGTACGCTCTCCGGTTGAACACCTCCGCATGCTCGGCGGACTCCCACAAGCTGAAGGCGTGAACCTCTCTTCCATTCAGGTACAGAAAGGTAATTTCCTCGAGGAATCCCTTCTGCTTGCGCAGCAAGGGAATAATGTCCCCCTCGATCTTGTGCTTGAATGCCAGGGCGCCGTCGTTCTTCAAGTACATGGACAATTTGTGTGCAAACATGACATTCACCATGATTTCTTGGCCGTGGGAGCATTTGGGCGACCGCCCTCGGTCTCGACGCCTGAAGACACCCTCGACCTACTATCACACTGCTCTAATTAACCTATATTGTCAAGCGCTATTTATCGTCACTTAGACCACTTTACTATTTATGTTAATCAGGGCGCCCCACGACCTTACCTCGCTCGTCGCGATCTCCGTGGGGAGGCGCGAAGGGGCCGCCTGGCGCCTGCCACGATCAACTTCACATCACTGCGCACAGTCCTTCATGAGTCGGTCGATTTAGTGGCCAACCATGCCCTTGCTTCTTGTTCATCCCGGAACGGCCTTACTTCACAAACATCATCCACGAACATTTGAAGCATGCGCATCAGGCCGAAGGCAACGTCAGTGGAGACCAGTACGGCAGTGGGGCCGAGTTTCGACTCTTGTCCCAAGCTTCGGAGTAACGCGACGATCTGTCTGATTTCGACTGAAGTGAGAAGTATTCCGGCACAGCGGGCATCAATAAATTCCTTATACGCAAGGCCCCCAAAGTGCCGCTCCGTCAAGAGATGATTCTCAACGTCGGAATAGCTGATTGGCGCGACGGCGATGGCATCGACTTCCTTGCGTTCATGATCGACGCTCAAGATGATCGGCATGAACCCTTCCAACCGGGATTTCCATTTTGACTTCTTGGCCGACCGATAACGTACACCCACCCCCGTCAGTATGCAACGTTCCAGCCAAGTTTTTGAGTGCAGAGTCTTTGCAACGGCTGGGGCAAAATTTCTAAGGACGGGCGGTGGCCTCAAATCTGATGATTGTGCGGACATGGGGCGCAGGAGTCCTGCGCCCCTACGAGGAGAACTCAAGAACCGACCCCGCGGGACGGCGTCGGCCACTACAACGGCGGGAGAGTGGCCGCCGTCATTGCGGCGGCTGCGACGCCTCGGCTACAATCATTCGTTTGTCATACTCCGGAAAGGTTTTTCTGAAGCGTCATGTGCGAAATCCGCCTCCACAACACGCTCTCCGGCAAGGTTGAGCCGTTCGTGCCCTTGAAGCCGGGGGAAATCCGCATGTACACCTGCGGCCCCACGGTGTACGACTACGCGCACATCGGCAATTTCCGCACCTTCGTCTTCCAGGACATTCTGCGGCGCTTCCTGATACTCCGCGGGTTCAAGCTGACCCACGTGATGAACCTGACCGACGTGGACGACCGCATCATCGCCAATGCCGCGGCCGCGGGCATTTCCATACGCGATTACACGGAAAAGTTCATTCAAGCTTTCTACGCCGATTGCCGCGCGCTCAGCGTGGAATCGCCGGAGCACTGGATCCGCGCCACGGATCACATTGACGACATGGTGGCGCTCATCCAGCGGCTGCAGAAAAATACCTACACCTACCCGAGCGAAGGCTCACTCTACTACCGTATCGCCAAATTCAAGGACTACGGCAAGCTCTCGAAAATCGACCTGACCGGCATTCAGGCGGGAGCGCGCGTGGACAACGACCGCTACGACAAGGAAAGCGCGCGCGATTTTGCCCTGTGGAAAGCGCCCAAGCCCGGCGAGCATTTCTGGGAAACGCCCATCGGCGCAGGGCGTCCCGGCTGGCACATCGAGTGCTCCGCGATGGCCATGAAATACCTTGGCGAAACGCTGGACATTCACACTGGCGGCATCGATCTGGCCTTTCCGCACCACGAAAACGAAATCGCGCAGAGTGAAGCGGCCACGGGAAAGCCGTTTGTGCGCTACTGGCTGCACGCGGAGCACCTGCTGGTGGAAGGCGAGAAGATGTCCAAGTCGCTGGGCAATTTCTTCACCTTGCGCGACCTGTTTGCCAAAGGGTACAAGCCCTCCGCGCTGCGCTTTGCGCTGGCCAGCGTGCCCTATCGCCGCCAGCTCAATTTCACCTTCGATGGCTTGCAGCAGGCCACCAGTTCCGTTGAGCGGCTGCGCAACTTCGCCGCGCGCCTGAAACAGGAGAAGTTTCCGGCAGGCTCACAGCCCGCCATCGCCGAGCGCATCGCCCAAGCCGCGGATGATTTCGACGCCGGTCTTTCCGACGATCTGAACACGGCGCAGGCGCTCGCCGCCGTCTATGATTTGGTGCGCGAAGCCAACATCGCCATGGATAAAAGCGAATTCCGCCATGGAGAACTTGCCGCTGTGCAGGAGTTGCTGGCGAATTTTGACCGCGTGTTCGCCGTGCTCGAAGACAACGACGCGGAAAAGCTTCAGGCACTTGGCTATGCCGATGCCTCCAGCGGACTGGGCGACGCAGCGATCGAGAAACTTGTCGCCGAGCGCCAGGCCGCGCGCCAGCGCCGCGATTTTGCCGCCAGCGATCGCATCCGCAAGGAGCTCGCCGAGCGTGGTATACTTTTGGAAGATGCCAAGGACGGCAGCGTCCGCTGGAAACGCAAATGAAGTATTTCCACTTCCTTAAACATGATCGAGTCGCGGTCGGCCCGCGCGTGCCGCGGAAGTTTCGCCCGGCGAACCTGCGTCCCAGCCTCTTTAGCGTAGATTAAGTCCCTTACCTTTAGCAGGTTGCGGCGAATCTCCGCCTGCGCAAGCCTGCCCTTTCTCCCGCACCTCGGCAACAACTCTAACCAGTGCGCACAGAATTTGGAGGCATCATGACTACGGCCACGGAAACAAAACTCCCAAGAATCAATATGCCATTGCCAGGCCCCAAGGCCAAGGAAGTGATCGAGTACGACAAGAAATTCATTTCGCCATCGCTTTTTCGCGAATACCCGCTGGTTGCCGAGCGCGGCTACGGCGCGATTATCGAGGATCCCGACGGCAACACCTTCCTGGATTTTGCCGCGGGTATCGCGGTCTGTTCGACGGGCCATTGCCACCCGCACGTGGTGCAAGCCATTCAGAAGCAGGCGGCGGAACTTATTCACATTGCGGGCACGGATTTCTATCACCGTCACATGCCGCAACTCGCGGAGCGCCTTGTCGCCACCATGCCGAAGTCGCACCACTATAAGGTATTCTTCGGGAATAGCGGGACAGAGGCGGTGGAAGGCGCGATTAAGCTGGCGCGCTACGCCACGCGGCGCGACAAACTGATTGCGTTTTACGGCTGCTTCCACGGCCGCACCCTCGGTTCGCTTTCGCTTACGGCCTCGAAGAGTACCCAGCGCAAGTACTTCGGCACGCTGCTGGGCGGCGTGGAGCACATTCCGTTCCCCTACGCGTACCGCTGCGCGCTCGGCCACACCAAGGAAACCTGTGGTGGAGAAATCATCGAACTGCTCGAGGAGCAGATCTTGAAACGGCTGTTCGCGCCGGAAGAGGTTGCGGCGATCATCGTCGAGCCGATTCAGGGCGAAGGCGGCTTCATTCCCGCGCCGGCGTTCTTCTTGCGGGAGCTTCAGCGCATTTGCAACAAGCACGGCATCATGCTGATTCTCGATGAGGTGCAATCCGGCATGGGGCGTACCGGAAAGATGTGGGCTTACGATCACGCTGGCATCACGCCAGACATTGTGCTGACGGCGAAGGGTCTCGGCAGCGGCATGCCCATCAGCGCGTTCATCGCCAAGGAAAGCGTGATGCAGTGGAAACCGGGATCGCACGGCACAACCTATGGCGGCAATCCGGTGTGCATCGCTTCGGCCATGGCCACGCTCGATCTAATCCAGGGCGGCTTGATGGCCAACGCGCGGAAAATGGGCGAGTACATCTTCGGCAAGATCAACGATTGGCCCAGCCGCTTCAAGATTGTCGGCGACGTTCGCGGCAAAGGCCTGATGGTCGGCGTGGAGATCGTCCGCGACCAGCGCACCAAGGAGAAAGCCCCGGACCTGCGCGACAAAGTGATCGTCGGCGCGTTCCATCGGGGTTTGCTCACTTTGGAGTCCGGCGAGAATTCGATTCGTATTTCGCCGCCGCTCATCATTGATGAAGAACAGGCCGATTGCGCCATCCGGATCATGGAAGAGAGCATTCGGGAGGCGGAGAAGTCGCTGTAAAGAAAGCAATCAGCGACCAGAAGTCAGCGATCAGGAA
>Ga0326728_10026805_pt1 | contig 10149 bp, 8 predicted proteins | sample MB3enrmetagenome_FD_207602 | JGI IMG/M metagenome (GOLD analysis project Ga0326728, IMG submission 207602) | Lab enriched peat soil microbial communities from McLean, Ithaca, NY, United States - MB31MN | ecosystem: Environmental > Terrestrial > Soil > Wetlands > Peat | place: USA: New York... | reverse complement strand
AGGGCCACATTCATGCCGTGGTCCTCGAAGCCCGTCGCGCCGGAACGCCCGTGGAATTCCCCGCCGTGGCGCTGGTGGTGAGCGGCGGCCACACCCACCTCTTCGAAGTCCGCGAAGGGTTCGAGTACCGCCTGCTCGGCAAAACGCGCGACGACGCCGCCGGCGAGGCTTTCGACAAAGTGGCCAAGCTGCTGGGCTACAGCTACCCCGGCGGCCCGGTCGTCGATCAGCTTGCCCCCCACGGCGACCCCGCCGCCGTGCGCTTCACCTTCGCCAAAATGAAGGGCAACGCACTCGATTTCAGCTTCAGCGGCCTCAAGACCGCCGTCCTGCGCTGGGTGGAATCGCAGGACATGCCGGCCGAAATCGCCGCCCGCCGCGCCCTGCTGCGCGAAAATCCGTGCCCCACTGCCGGGCAATGGCTGGCCGCCACCCCGCAACGCACGCTGGACCTGTTGGCCTCGTTTCAGCGCGCCGTGATCGTGGAACTGCTCACTCGCGCCGCCGCCGCCGCCGAAAGCATCCAGGCGCGCTCGCTCATCGTCTCCGGCGGTGTGGCCTGCAACTCGGGTCTGCGCGTCGCGGCCCATGCGGCTGCTCTTCCGTACCCGGTTTATTTCCCTTCTGTCGGTCTCTCCACCGACAACGCCGCCATGATCGCCGCCGCCGCCTTCCCCAAGCTGGCGCGCGGCGATTTCGCATCGCTGGACGTTGCCGCGCAGGCCAGCCTCACGCTGGCGTGAGCGTTAGAGAGCCGCCAGCAGCTTGGCGATCAGCGCCGTGCGGTCCGCCATGCGGTCGATGAGAATGCTCTCGTGGGCCGCGTGCGCGCCTTCGCCCACCGCGCCCAGGCCATCTAGTGTCGGCACCCCCAGCGCCGCCGTGAAATTGCCGTCCGAGCCGCCGCCCGTCTGCGATTCCTCCAGCTCGACGCCCATCTCGCGCGCCAGTTTCTGCGCCGTGCAGCACAGCCGCGCAATCCCCGCCGAGCGCTCCATCGGCGGCCGGTTCAAACCGCCGCTGACTTCGATGGTGCACCGCGGGTCATACGCCTTCAACTCCCGGAATTTCTTTTCCAGACCCGGCGCATCCTTCAGACGCCGGACGCGGATATCGATCTCCGCTCGGGCTTCGGCCGCTACCACGTTGGAGCGCGTGCCCCCCGCAATCACCCCCGGATTCACGGTGATGCCGCGATCCACTTCGCTGAACCCGGCGATGCGCTCGATCTGCCGCGCCAGTTCCACCACCGCGCTCGAGCCCGCCTGAAAGTCCACGCCCGCGTGCGCGGCCTTTCCGCGCACTCGCACGGTGAAAACGCCCACCCCCTTGCGCGCGGTTTTGAGCTTGCCCTCCAGGCCCGTCCCCGGCTCCAGAACCAGCACCGCCTGGCTGCGCGCGGCGTTCTTCTCCGTCAGCGCGCGCGAGGATTGGCTTCCCACTTCCTCGTCGGAATTCAATTGCAGCAGCACCTTGCTGGCAACCGGGATCTCCAGCTCGCGCAAGGCGCGCACCGCGAAAATAAAGAACGCGATGCCCGATTTCATATCCAGCACGCCCGGCCCCCACAGGCGGCCATCGGCCTGCCGGAACGGCATGGTCCGCAGCGTGCCGATGGGCCACACCGTATCCGCATGGCCGAGCGCCATCACCCGCCCGCTCTTCTTCCGGCCCGGCAACTCCACCTCGCACACCAGGTGCCTGCCAAACTTGCCGCCGGGGAACGTCTTCACTTTGCCAAACGGCGTCACCGTGTCAGAGACGAGTTCCACGAACCGGTTGACCGCCGGGGGGTCGTCGCTGGGAGATTCGCACTCCACGAATTGGCGAATTTGAGCCGCCATTTCCGGTTGTCGCGCGCGGGCATAAGAAAGTAAGGAATCCACGTTTGTTAGGATAGCGTATGATGAGTATTATCATCCCAGGAGGGTTCCCATGCTCACCAGAAGAACTTTTGCCGCGCATATCGGTCTGGGCGCCGCGGCCGTTCGCATGTTGCCGGAGATGGCCTACGCGCAGCGCGAGGCTATCCGGGCCCGCGATCTTCCCGCGGACATAGTGTGGCTGAATGCCAACGAGAATCCCGCCGGTCCGCCGCCGGCGTCGCTGGCCGCCATGCGGGAAACGCTGCCCACATCCGGGCGGTATCACTTCCAGGAACTGGGCGACGTCTACGCCGCGGTGGCAAAGAGCGAAGATCTTGAGCCACGCCAGATCATTGTCGCCGCCGGCTCCAGCGAAGTGCTTCATTGTGCCATCGACACCTTCACTTCCCCAACCCGCCCGCTGATCACCATCACCCCGACTTTTGAAGGCCCCCTGGAAGTGGCGCACGCGCTCGGCCGGCCGGTGGTTCTCACCCCCCTGCTTCCCGACTACAGCGCCGACGTTCACAAGCTGGTGGAAGAGGCCGGCAAAGCGCAAGGCGGCCTGATCTACCTCTGCAACCCCAACAACCCCACCTCCGCCATCACCACTCGCAAGGACCTCGATTGGCTCATAGGCAACCTGCCCGCCAACACCTTCCTCGTGGTGGACGAAGCTTACATCCACTTCGGCGAGACCCCCGACCTCGAGAGCGCCCTGCCCTATGTGCGCCAGGGCAAGGATGTGATAGTGACGCGGACCTTCTCCAAGATCTACGGAATGGCCGGCCTGCGCGTGGGCTTCGGCGCCGCCAGGCCGGACCTGATGGAGCGCATGACTCCCTTGCGCATGGGCCCCATCTCGATTGTGAGCGCGCGCGCCGTGGTGGCCGCGCTGGCCGATCGCCAGAACATTCTGCCCCAGCGGCGCGCCTCCGTCGCCAGGACGCGCCGCGAGTTGTGCGACTGGCTCCGCGAGCGCAAGCTGGGCTTCATTGAGCCGCACGCCAACTTCATCATGATCGACGTGGGCCGCAAAGCGCGCGAGTTCGCCGACGCCATGCCGCGCCTGGGCGTGGCCCCCGGCCGCCCCTTCCCGCCGCTCGACAACCTGCTCCGCGTGACCATCGGCACCGACGCCGAGATGGTCAAATTCCGCGACGTCTTCTGGAAGGTCTACCAGGGCTAATCGCGTTTCGACTCCGCCACGGCTTTATGCTTCTCCGACGGCGACATTTTGCGCTGCAGGTCGAGGAAGACTTTCCACGCTTCCGGCGATGTGTCGGCGGGGCGCATGCTACTTCTTCTTCAAGTTGAGGGTGAGCGGGGCCGACCCGGCCTTCTGCGTCCATTCGCCGGCTATCTCGGTGCCTTCCTTGTTCAACGTGCCCCTGTAGCTTGCGGCCCCGGCCTGCACCATAAACTCCACCACCGCACCTTTCTGCGTGACCCCTTTGAGGGGAAAACCTCTGGCGCCCTGGCTCGGGCTCTCGATGGTCGCCTCCACTGTCTTGTCGGGCAGGTTCTTGAAATGGATGATCACCGGACGGCTCTGGCCGCTGGGAGCCGTGATCGTGCCTTCCCAATCCCCTTCCAGCTCTTTGGAAACGGCCGGGTCGGGCGGCGCGATGTCCACCTTGGCATCGCCCGTGCGCTGCATCTCCAATGGCAGGGAGAAGCTTTGCACCAGAAGCGCTCCGGTCAGTTTGCCATCCGCGAGAGCCAGCTCAAAGGTCGGGCTGTTGGGCAGATCCGGCGCTTCGAACCGGACCTTGTTGCCCTCGACAGTGACGCCGGACACCCGCAGCCCGGTAATCTTCTGCTCCGGCACGCCCAGGCTGGCGATCCAGACGCCCTTTTCGTTCCTGGCCAGGTCCAACGCCAGCCGGGTAGGACCGTTGGGAACATCCAGCGTGCCTTCCCAATGACCCGAGGGGTCCGTCTGGGCAACCGCGATGGCCGCGGCGAGAGCGAAGGAACCACACGCCAACAGGCATCGAAATACGGTTTTCATGATTTCATCTCCTTACATGATGGCCGTCGGCGGCGCCGGCTCGTCGGGGCTGCCCGCGTTCCCGAGCGGCACCTGGATCATGTAGATCGCCAGCAGCGCCAGTACCGCGAAACCCAGCAGCACCGGCGGCGGTTGCCTCTCGAAAAACTTGTACAGCTTGATGTCCCGCAGAACGAATAAGGCAATCAGCAGGCCGGTGAGCGCTTCGCCGGCGATCAGGCCCGAGGCCGTCAGCACGCCCGCGTTCTCCACGCGCGCCTTCTGAGCGTCGTTGAAGCCGCGGCGGTCGCGGAGCTTGTCCGTGGCCCAGCGGATCGCGCCCCCGATGAAGATGGCGAACGTGGTCTCGAGCGGCAAGTACATCCCCACCGCGAACAGCATGGGGCTGCGCACCTGCAACATGATCAGCGCGAAGCCCATGAAGATGCCCACCACCACTAATGGCCACGGCATGTTGCCGCCCACGATGCCTTGCGCCAGCGCGGCCATCAGGCCCGCTTGCGGCGCCGACAGCTTGGGGTCGCCGAATCCCACGCCGCCGCCCTTAATGTTGGCCAGGTGCAGCCACAGCAGCGGGAAATAGAGCACCGCGCTGGCCACCAGTATCCCCAGAATGTCGCCGATCTGCATGTACTTGGGCGTGCCGCCGAGGATGTGGCCCACCTTCAGGTCTTGAAGCATTTCGCCCGCCACCGCGGAGGAGACGCACACCACCGCCGCCACTCCCAGCACCGCGGCCACGCCCGACATGCCCGACACGCCGATGGAAACCATCAGCAGCGCCGCCACGATCAGGGTCGATAGCGTCAGGCCCGATACCGGGTTGTTGGACGAGCCGATCATTCCCACCAGGTTGCCCGACACGGCGGCGAAAAAGAATCCCAGAATGATCATCACCACCGCCGCTACGATGGCCCCGGAGAGAATGCCGGCGAAATAATAGTACAGCGCGATCATGCACAGGAACGTCACGCCCAGTCCGGCGAACACAACTTTGGCGTTGAGATCGCGCTGGGTGCGCAGCGTGGATTCGGCCTGCGAGCCCGACTTCTTCAGGTCGGAAACCGCCCGCTTCATGCCGATGGCCAGGCTCGCGCGCATGCGGAACAGCGTGTAACATGCGCCTACGAACATGCCGCCCACGGCGATGGGCCGCACGATGAACTTCCACACCGCGGTGCTCAATCCGCCCCAGGCCTCGTCGGTCGCCCCCGGTGGCAGCATGGTCTGCAACTGCGGGCCCAGGAAGTAGATGAGCAGCGGAACCATCAGGCCCCACGCCACCACACCCCCCGAAAAGTTGAGCGCGGCCAGTTTCGGGCCGATGATGTATCCCACGCCCAGGTACGCCGGGCTGACGGCCGGAGCGGAGACCGTGCTGATGCCGCCCGCGCTCACCGCCGGTGCCGCCGCGTCGGCGCCGAGTTTCACCTTGGTGAGGCCCAGGGTGCCGATCCGCACCATGAAATCGCGGCTCTGGTCGTAGAGCTTCATGGCCCCCAGAAAATACAGGACCGCGCCGAACCCCATCGCCTGGAACAGCAGCGCCGCGGCCTTGCTGCCCTGTTGGCCGGCTTTGTGGATCTCCGAGGCCGCCACCGATTCGGGGAACGGCAGGTCGGGATCTTTCACCATCACGCGGCGCAGCAGCGTCACGAACAGGATTCCCAGAATGCCGCCCACGATCATGAGCAGGCTCGATTTCCAGTAGGCCTCCCGGGTATCGAAGGATTTCCACGCGCCCGAGAGCACGAACGCCGGAATGGTGAAGACCGCGCCCGCGGCCACCGATTCGCCGATCGAACCCACGGTTCGCGCGATGTTCTCTTCCAGCAGCGAACCCCCCATCAGCCGCAGCAGCGCCATGCCGATCACCGCCGCCGGGTAAGTGGCGGCAATCGTCATGCCCGCCTTCAATCCCAGGTACGCATTGGCCGCGCCCAGGACGGCCGTCATCACCAGGCCCAGCAGCACCGCGCGAAACGTGAACTCGCGCATGTCGGTCTTATCCGGCACGTAGGACCGGAATTTGGCTTCCGATTCGGGAGGCGTCATTGTAATCTCGACCTCACTTTATCACTCAGCGATCTGCCGTCCACCGTCTTGCCTTTCAGCCGGGCTTGCGCGGCCTTCATCACCACGCCCATCTGCTTGAGCGAAGCCGCGCCGGTCTCGGCCAGGGCTTCGGCGACGGCGGCCTCGATCTCCTCGTCCGTCGCGGCGGCGGGCAGATAGCTTTCGATCAGCGCGCGCTCGGCCTCTTCCTTTTCCGCCTGTTCCACGCGGCCGGCCTTGCGGAACGCCTCGGCGGCGTCGGTGCGCTGCTTGACCAGCATTTTGAGCACCTGCATCTCGGCCGCTTCGTCGAGCGGCTTGGGCGAATCCACTTTCTGTTTCATGAGCGCGGCCTTGATCATGCGAAGCGCGCTGAGGCGCGCCTCGTCCCGGCTTTTCATGGCCGCCACCATGGCTTGCGCCACCTGGTCGATAAGGGGCATGATGTCTGATATTCTAAAAGACTAACCAGCACAATGTACATTCGGAAACAACGTTTATTAACGCCAGGGCCGACGCCTCTCTATCCGCCGGCCCTCCACGCCATGATGGCGTCCGACATTCATCACCGCACTGAGGACTTCCGCAAGGCCTATCGCTCCTGCCTGGCGGATCTCAAAGAGGTGATGGGAACCTCCCACGACCTCCTCATGTTCGCCGCCTCGGGCACCGGCGCTATGGATGCCGCCGTCTCCAACCTTTTTTCCAAAGGCGACAAGGCGATTGTCTGCTCCGCTGGAAAATTCGGCGAGCGCTGGGCCGAGATTGCCAAGGCCTACGGGCTGGACGCCAACGTCCTCACCGCGCCCTACGGCGAGGTGGTCACTCCTGAACGGGTGGAAGCCGCGCTGGCCCAGGAGCCCGCCACCAAGGGCGTTTTTGTGCAGGCTTCGGAGACCTCCACCGGCGCCATGCATGACGTGGAAGCCATGGCCCGCGCTATTTCGAAGACCGGCGCGATCTTCGTGGTGGATTGCATCACCGGCTTCGGCACCATGCCCATCGACATCGACGGCTGGGGGCTGGACGTGGCCATCGGCGGCTCGCAGAAGGCCTTCATGATTCCGCCGGGGCTGGCCTTTATGGCCGTCAGCCCGAAAGCCTGGAAGCTCGCCGAAACCGCCACCCTGCCGCACTACTACTTCAACCTGAAGAAGGAAAAGAAGAGCGGCGACGCGGGTGAATCGAGCTGGACTCCTTCCACTTCCCTGATTCTGGCGCTGGCCGAGTCGTTGCGCTATGTGAAGCAGATCGGCATGCCGCACCTCATCGAGAACGCCCAGTTGCTGGCCCGGTCCACGCGCGCCGCCGTACAGGCGCTGGGTTTGGAGCTGTTCGCGCCGGGTTCGCCGGGCTCCTCGGTGACCGCCGTGAAGGCGCCGGCCGGCATGGATTCCGGCGTCATCGTCAAGGAATTCCGCAACCGCTTCGGAGCCATCATCGCCAACGGCCAGGGCATCATGAAGGGCCAGATTTTCCGTATCGCCCACCTGGGCTATTTCGATTTCGCGGACCTGTTCGGCGTGGTCGCCGGGTTGGAAATCATTCTCAAAGCCAACGGGTGTCCCGTCGAGTATGGAACCGGCGTGGCCGCCGTCGAAGAAATTTACGCCCACGCCGCCGTCGAATCTCAAACTGTAAAGGCATAATCAAACCAACATGAATATCCTCATTGCCGAGCCTCTCGCTCCGGCCGGGATCGAGTTATTTCAGTCCCAGCCGGGTTGGAACACCATCGTTTCCAATCCCAAAGAATATGCTCAGCACCTGGCGCAGGCCGACGCGCTGCTGGTGCGCAGCGCCGTGCAAGTGAACGCCGCGGTGCTCGAGAAGGCGCCCAAACTGCGCGTCATCGGGCGCGCCGGCGTGGGGGTGGATAACGTCGATTTGGACGCCGCCACCGAAGCCGGCGTGCTGGTCATGAACACGCCCGGCGGCAACGCCGTCTCCGTGGCCGAGCACACCCTGGCGCTCATGCTCGCCATGGCGCGCCGCATCCCGCAGGCCAGCGCTTCCACGCGCGCCGGCAAGTGGGAAAAGAAGAAGCTCATGGGCAACGAGCTGCGCGGCAAGACGCTGGGCATCATCGGTCTCGGCAGCATCGGCCGCGAGGTGGTCAAGCGGGCGCGGGCCTTCGAGATGCGCATCCTGGCGCACGATCCCTACGTGACCTCCAAGCTGGCGCAGGACCTGGGCGTCGAGCTGGTGAGCTTGCCGGCCCTCTATGGCTCGAGCGACTACATCTCGCTGCACGTGGCCACTACGCCCGAAACCCAGGGGATCCTCTCGCGCGAGGCCTTCGCCCAGATGAAGCCGGGCGTGCGCATCGTCAACTGCGCGCGCGGTGAGCTGGTGGATGAGGCGGCGCTCCAGGAAGCCGTTCAATCCGGCAAGGTCGGCGGTGTGGCGCTGGACGTGTTTTCCGCCGAGCCGCCGCCCGCCGGATTCCCGCTGTTCTCTTCCGACGCCGTGCTCGCCACCCCGCACATCGGAGGGTCCACCGAGGAGGCGCAGGAGATCGTGGGGGTGCGCATCGCCGAGCAGGTGGTGGAATACCTGAAGAACGGTGTGGCCATCAACGCCGTCAACATGCCCTCGCTTTCGCCGGAGCAATACCGCGCCCTGGGTCCCTACATCACGCTGGCGGAGCGGCTGGGCGCTTTCGCCTCGTACATCGCCACGGGCAACCCCCGCACCGTGCGGCTGGTCTATTTCGGCAAGATCGCCGCCAGCAACACCAGCCTGTTGCGCAACGCCGGCCTGGCCGGTGTCCTGAGCCGCTCCAGCACGCGGAAAGCTAACCTGGTCAACGCACTGCAAATGGCCGAGCACCGCGGGTGGAACGTGGTGGAGACCCACGAGAAGCGCTCCGTGCACACCGATTCCATCCGCCTGGAAGTGGAGACCGACTCGGGCGTCACCGTGGTGGAAGGCGTTGTGCTCCTCGATAAACCGCGCCTCATCCAGGTGGATGGCATCTACTGCGAACTGGCGCTTTCCGGCTTCCTGATCTTCATGAAGAACCAGGACGTGCCCGGCGTAATCGGCCACGTGGGAACGGTGTTGGGCCGCAACCGGATCAACATCGCGAATTTCTCGCTGGGCCGGCGCGATGCTCCGGCGGCCCCAGGCGAGCCGCTGGAGGCGGTGGCGCTGGTCTCCACCGACGAACTGGTGCCCGAATCGGTGTTGGCGCAATTGCGCGACAATCCGGCCGTGAAGTTCGCGCGCTCGGTGGAGTTCCGGGCGTAGGGGCCGAATCCGACCGGTCCCCGAGTGCACCGTTATACTCCCGGAAGCGATTGCGTGGCGGCCTATGGGATCGTCGCCCAGTCTTCGGTCTGAAGCCCCGCAACGCGCCCAAATTCGCGGACGTTGTGCGTTGCCAGGACGTGACCACGAGCCAGGGCGATTCCCTGCAATGAGCACGTCGTAGGCGCCTATCCGTTCACCCCGTCCTTCCAGGTCCGCCCTGATGACGCCGGATCGTTCGGCCGCGTCCTGGTCCAACTCCACCAGTTGAAAAGCAGAGCAAAACTGCCGGCATATGGCAATGCTTTCCTGCGATTTCCGGCTACGCAACGCGCCAAACACGAGCTCGGCAACCGTCACGGTCGAGAGAAAGATCGCATTCCGATTTCTGGAAGCCAATTGCTCGGCCACATGAACATTGCGCCCTCGCAGCAATTCGATTGCGATGTCAGTGTCAAGCAGATAGGTCGTCACAGATCGGCTCGGTTTTCCACGGGCGGCTGGGCAGAGCGTTCAAGTTCCGACAGGCTCCCAATCAGCTCCGTGAATAACCCCGCTGGCCAGCCATGCTGGACGGCCTCATCCACCACACGCGCCGGCACGGCGGGATGCAGAGACGCTTCCCCGCACCCGGTTTGTGAAAGGTCATGGATGATCCGCGCCACCTGGTCCACCTGTTCCGGACGCAGCCTCTTGAGTGCCGTAATGACTTCTTCCACTGACGCCATACCTCTACCCTACGCCACCGAGCGCCGAAAATCTACATTGTGGCGCTTGCCGAACGCCACCGGTGGAAAACGGTATTGCCAACCGCTACGCTTGGGAGTACAGGAGCGACATGATGCCACCCCACGAGGAGCTGTTTCGACGCTTACAGAGCCTAGCCGAGTTAGACGGCCTTGTTGGTCAACCGGAGAATCTATATCTGGATTGCAAGATCTGGCCACAGAAGGATGAGGAAGC
>Ga0326728_10026803_pt1 | contig 10149 bp, 4 predicted proteins | sample MB3enrmetagenome_FD_207602 | JGI IMG/M metagenome (GOLD analysis project Ga0326728, IMG submission 207602) | Lab enriched peat soil microbial communities from McLean, Ithaca, NY, United States - MB31MN | ecosystem: Environmental > Terrestrial > Soil > Wetlands > Peat | place: USA: New York... | reverse complement strand
GGTATCGCCGCCGGGGACCTCGAAGGCGGCCGCATGAAAGGTCAGGCGGAGCAAGGCGGCGCGAACTTCCTCACCCTGAACGGTGTGAAAGACCACCGAGCCGTCATTGGCTGCTTCAACATCCATGGCTGTTTCCCATGCCGATTGCTGCCCATACCGGGCAAGTTCTTCACAAATCCGCCCCTGCTTGGCCTGCCAAGGCCCGATCCGCAGGGACATTTTTTCCGTCCCGCAGAATAGAACATTTTTCAGGCCAACAACCAGACAATTCCGCAAAAGGCTGTAACCGGTCACTGACGGCGGGCGGGTCGAGCCGAGTCAGGCAGGGCGCGCCTGTGAAGGCGGACACACAGTGGGGTGCAGGTCCACGCCAGGCGCACTGGAATTCTTGTCAGATCCCAGGGAAATCAGGGTTTTTCACGGGCGGATCGGTTTTCCTGTCATTTTCCTGTCAGACCACATGCCCCGGGAGATGGTTCCACCAGTCAGTCAAAGCAGAAAAGAAACCCGTTTCCTTGCATATGGCTGAGTCTCGGCGGCTCAGCGGCGACGCCGGCAAAACGACGGCGGAAGTGGGCAATTCGCTTAATCAGTTGGACCGGCACTATCACACCCACGCGAAGGCCGTTACGCGAGAGGTCGCCGAGCGGTGCTTTGCCGGGACGACTCCCGTTTCGTGCCAGCGTCGCCCGAAAACCGGCTGACAGTTTTCCTTGCTCATGTTCGACCGCAAGAACATAATTCACTCTTGATTGCCTCCACGAGCTGCCGACTCGTTTCTATGGACCGGCGACCCGCGTGCAAAGAAGCGTCGAGCATGGGTAACATGACACGGCCATTTTAAGGGTTGGTTCCGTCGGGTGATCGAGTTTCTATGCCATGAGCACTGATGTCCCGCAAAGTCAGACGCCCGGGGAGGGAGGCGAACTGCCGCCTGCGGAAGGACTATTGCCTCTGGTTTACCAGGAGTTGCGCCGACTCGCTGCGCACAAGATGGCCCAAGAGGCGCCCGGCCAAACCTTGCAACCCACCGCGCTGGTCCATGAGGCCTGGCTGCGGCTCGGGGCCGATGGCCAGCCGCCGTGGAGAAATCGCGCCCATTTCTTTGCCGCGGCGGCCCAAGCGATGCGCCGCATTCTGGTGGAGCGCGCGCGGCGACGGATGGCACTCAAGCGCGGTGGCGGGGCAGACCGCGTCAGGCTGGATGAGGTGGAGATTCCTCTGCTGGCGCCCCATGACGAGAGGCTGCTGGCGGTTGATGAGGTCCTGGAGCAATTTGCCGCCACCAATCCGCGCCAAGCTGAATTGGTGAAGCTGCGTTACTTCACCGGGATGAGCTTCGAGGAGGCGGCCTCGGTCCTGGGCATCGCCGTGCCGACCGCGAAGGAATGGTGGGACTACAGCCGGGCCTGGCTGGCGGTTGAGCTACGCCAGGCCATTTGAGGAAGCGCACCCTTGACCGCGACTGTTGATTGGGTTTTGAACCGGAGGGAACAGAGCCAACGGAGGAGAGAATTCGTGGAAATCTCCCATACTTTTTCCCTCCAAAAAGCGCATGTATGATCGAATGAACCTGAGATCCGTGAAATTCGCGGTCACCTTGAACGGCCTTTTCCAGTCTGACCGACTCGTTCGCGTATGAGACCGGCTGACGACAGGGAACAAGTTCTCTTTCGCGAGGCCCTCCAACGGGCCAAGGGCGCGGAGCGCGAAGACTATCTTGACCGGGCCTGCGCGGGCAACGCCGCCCTGCGCGCCAGGCTCGCAGCCCTGCTTCAGGCCCATGAGAGTCCCGACCCATTTCTGGAATCGCCGGCGGGCGAGTTGTTGAAAGAGCTGGCCATTCCATTGTCGGAGCGAACCACCCCCCTTCGGGACCCTGTCACCGAGAAGCCTGGAGACAAGATGGGCCACTACAGACTCCTCGATCAAATCGGCGAAGGCGGCTACGGAGTCGTCTTCCAGGCCGAGCAGGAGGAGCCAGTCAAACGGCGCGTGGCCCTGAAGGTCATCCGGCCGGGCATGGACAGCAAACAAGTGCTGGCACGTTTCGAGGCCGAACGCCAGGCACTGGCGCTGATGGACCATCCGAATATTGCCAAAGTATTCGACGCGGGAGCGACGGACATCGGCCGTCCTTTCTTCGTGATGGAACTCGTGCAAGGGATTAAAATCACCAATTACTGCGACGACAACAACCTCCCAACCGAGGCGCGGCTCGATCTGTTCGTTCAGGTTTGCCATGCCATCCAGCACGCGCACCAGAAGGGGATCATCCATCGGGACATCAAGCCCTCCAACATCATTGTCACCGTCCAAGATGGTGTCCCCGTGCCCAAAGTGATCGATTTCGGTGTCGCCAAGGCGACCGAGCAGCGGTTGACCGAAGAAACCATTTACACGGCGCTGGAGCAAACGATCGGCACGCCAGCCTACATGAGTCCGGAACAAGCCGAGATGACCAGGATGGACATCGACACGCGCAGCGACATCTACAGCCTGGGGGTGTTGCTCTATGAGTTGCTGACGGGCAAGACGCCCTTTGACGTAAAGGAATTGCTGGCCAAGGGGATTGAAGAGATGCGCCGGACCATCCGGGAGCAGGAGCCACGGCGGCCGAGCACCCGCCTGACCACGATGGGCCAAGGCGAACTGACGACCACGGCCAAGCGCCGTCAGACCGATGCGCCCAAGCTGGTGAATCTGGTGCGCGGGGATTTGGATTGGATCGTGATGAAATGTCTGGAGAAGGATCGGACGCGGCGATACGAGACGGCTAACGGGCTGGCCTCCGACCTGCTGCGGCACATCGCCAACGAGCCTGTCTTGGCCCGGCCTCCCAGCAATGTGTATCGATTTCAAAAAATGGTGCGACGGAATAAGCTGGCCTTCGCCGCCACCGCGCTGATTGGCGTCGTGCTCGTGGTCGCGACTGGCATCAGCGTCTGGCAGGCCACCGTGGCGAAACAGCGCCTTGCCGAATCCGAGACCATCTCCAAATTCCTGACGGAGGTGTTCCAAAGCCCGGACCCTGGACGTGACGGACGCACCATCACTGTGGCTGAAGCGCTCGGCGCCGCCGCCAAAAAGCTGGAAACCGGCCTGGCCAACCAGCCCGCCCGCCGGGCCAAGCTCCAGGCCACCCTGGGCTGGACCTACCACACGCTGGGTCTCTACCCCGAGGCCATCGCGCTGGAAGAGAAGGTTCGAGATTACTACCTCGCCGTCTCCGGCCCGGAAAACCTCGACACGCTCCTGGCCATGCACCGCCTGGCGAGTTCTTATGATTTGGCAGGCCGCCACGGCGAGGCCCTGAAGCTCGAGGAAGAAGCGGTGTCTCTCTACCGCAAGGTTAGCGGCCCGGAAAACCCCGACGCGCTTTGGGCGATGGTGGTCTTGTCGGCTTTCTACGAGGAGGCTGATCGCTCGGACGAGGCCATGAAGCTGCGCGAGGAGTTGGTGGCGCTCAGCCGCAAAGTGAGGGGCGCCGAACACCCCCAAACACTTAATGCGCTGGCGGCCTTGGCGGATTCCTACCAGGTGGATGGCCGTTGGGACGAGGCCCTCAAGCTGCGGGAGGAACTGTTGGCGCTCAGCCGCAAAGTGAACGGCGCCGAACACCCCCAAACGCTCACGATCATGAGCGCCTTGGCAAATTCCTACGGGGACGCCGGTCGCCTGGACGAAGCGCTCAAGCTGCGGGAGCAGGCGCTGGCGCTCCGCCGAAAGGTGTTAGGCCCAGCACACCCCGACACGCTCAATGCCATCGATGGCCTCGCCCGGACATTGGCGACAAGCGCTGCGTCGGAGATTCGCAATGGGACCAACGCCGTACGCTTGGCGGAAGAAGCAGTGGCGAAGACCAGCCGGACCAACGCCAGTTTTCTCGATACTTTGGCCGCCGCTTACGCCGAAACGCTTCAGTTTGACAAGGCAGTCCACACGGAGAACGAAGCCATCATCCTTTCGCGCAATGAGGTGGAGAAAAGCGCTAACAAGTCCCGGCTTAAACTCTATCAGGATAAGACCCCTTACCATCTGCCGACGAGCAAGCCCGGCAGCGCGGACGGGACGGGGAGCGCCGCGCGGTTTAATGGGCCTTGCGGCGTGGCGGTGGACAGCGCGGGCAACGTCTATGTGGCGGACTGGGGCAACAACACGATCCGGGAAGTGACGCCGGTCGGAACGAATGGGATGGTGGCGGTGACGACCCTGGCCGGGCTGGCGGGCAGCGCCGGCAACGCGGACGGGACTAATAGCACCGCCCGGTTTAATCATCCTTGCGGCATCGCGGTGGACAGCGCTACCAACCTCTATGTCTCGGACGCTAACAGCGACACGATCCGCAAAGTGACGCCTGTCGGTACGAATTGGGTGGTGACGACCATCGCCGGAAAGGCGGGTGTTGCTGGCAGCGTTGACGGGACGAACAGCGCGGCGCGCTTCGGTGCTGACCTCGGCGGCCCGGCGGTGGACAGCGCGGGCAACGTCTTTGTGGCGGACTATGGTAACGACACGATCCGCAAAGTGTCGCCAGTTGGGACAAACTGGGTGGTGACGACGCTGGCCGGACTCGCGGGCAGTGCCGGCAGCGCGGACGGGACCAACAGCATGGCGCGGTTTAAGGAGCCCAACGACGTGAAGGTGGACAGCGCAGGCAACCTCTATGTGGCGGACCTGTTAAACGACACGATCCGGAAAGTGACGCCGGTCGGAACAAATTGGGTGGTGACGACTCTGGTTGGAAAGGCGGGCGTGGAGGGCTGCGCGGACGGGACCAACAGCGGCGCGCTGTTCAATAGGCCTTATTTCTTGGCGCTGGACAGCGCAGGCAACCTCTATGTGGTGGACACCTGGAACGACACGATTCGGAAAGTGACGCCGGTCGGAACGAACTGGGTGGTGACGACGCTGGCCGGAAGTCCGGGCCTCTTCGGCAGCGCGAACGGGACGGGGAGCGCCGCTAGGTTTTGGGGTCCCAACGGCCTGGCGGTGGACACCGCGGACAACCTCTATCTGGCGGAGGGTGCCAACGACATGATCCGCAAACTGGCGCCGGTCGGGACGAATTGGGTGGTAACAACCCTGGCCGGCCCCGCGGAGACTGCTGACACCGCCCTGTCCAACCGCGTCCAGGTGCGCTAACCCGCAGCGACCATCCTCATGGTGAGCAGGCGCGCAAGGCAATGACCCTCTTGCCGGGTACATCCGGGGTTGATTGGCGAAAAAGATTTTTCAGATTCCTCCATACTTTTTTGAGCCAGACTGCGCATGTACTAATGAAGGCATCAACGCCTTCGCTTATGAAACCGGCTGACGACCGCGAAGAAGTTCTCTTTCGGCAGGCCCCCACAGCGGGGCCGGGGGGCCGAAGCGCCTCCCGGTCGGCGAGCCAATTCAGAATACAAGCTCACAAAGTATGAAAACGAACATTGCTATATTGAATCGCGCCGGACGCGGGTCCGGCCCAGGATACATGATAAAACCCAATTATTTTTTCCGGCGGCTGGCCGGGAATTTGCCGGGCGTCCTGCTGTGGCTGGCCGTCCTGCCTCTGGCCGCGCTCGGTCAGACCAATGTGGTTTTTGCGCCCGATTCGACCTACTACGGCACGACTTATCCCCAGTGGCTCGCGGCGTGGGACCAATGGTGCTTCTCCCTTGAGACGATCCATAACCCGCTCTGTGACACGGCCGATCTCAGCGCCGGTCAGTCTGGGCCGGTCTGGTTCCTCGGACCCCGCGTGGACCCCATCATTACTACAACCCGTACGGGCGTGGTTCCGGAAGGCACGGCCCTGTTCGTGCTGCTCAACCAGGTTGAGGAGGACAACACAGGATGCCCTCCCACCTCATATTCCGAGGCGCAGCTCAGCAGCATGGCGCAATCAGTCTTCGACAACGCCTACGACTTTATCTGCACCATCGACGGCGTGGGGGTTCAGGATTTGTCAACGTCTTATCGTTTCCTGTCTCCCACCTACACCTACGTGGCGCCGCCCAACAACAACTGTCTGGAATTGAGCGGGAGTGAGGGGGGCGCGGGGGAACCCTGCTACAACGACCACAGCGCAACGCCGACACCATGGACGGTGACCGGCGCGATCGCGGATGGGGTTTGCGTCATGCTCGCTCCCCTCGCGCTCGGACCGCATACGATTTACTTCGGCAATGAGGGTGAGAATGGATACCCCGAGGAAAACGTGACATACAACATCACCGTGGTGGACACGAACCTCAACAATCCCGGAGTCTTTCCGCCGGACTCCGCCCCCTATGGCAACACTTACGCCCAGTGGTCAGCCAACTATTGGAACTGGTTCTATTCATTGCCAGCGAACGCGAACCCGCTCTTCGGCACGGCGGACCTCAGCGCGGGTCAATCCGGCACTGTGTGGTTTCTCGGCGGCGCTTACACCTACGGGGTGCTGGGGGGAACCGCCGTCCGCAGTGGCACGATTCCCGACGGCACAGCCCTCTTTGTCCCGCTCATCAACTGGGAATCCGCCAAGGCCGAGGGCAAGGGCACGAGCTACGGCCAACTGTTCGCCAATTCTCAATTCATGCTCGATCACGCCACCAATCTGTCCTTTATGATTGACGGCCAGGCGGTGCAAAACATCGAACATTATCGCGCTCAGTCCTCGCTCTTCACTTGGGGGCCGCTGCCCAGCGACAACTTTTTCGGTGATTCCGTCAAGTTCCCTGCGGGATTGACGAGTCAATCAGTTGCCGACGGCTATTATGTGATGCTCACGCCACTTTCGGTTGGCACGCACACGCTCCAGTTCACCGGTGGGATCAAGACGAGTATCGCGAATGGCGATCCGAGCAATTTTGAGTCCGAGTTGGACATCACCTACAATCTGACTGTCACGCCCGCCTCGCTGAGTGTCATGCACCAGGGGACCAACGCGGTCATTTCCTGGCCGCAGACCGGCACCAGTTACTTGCTGGAGGAAACCGCCAGCCTCAGTCCCGCGAACTGGTCACCTTCAGGAGCATCCATCGTACCGGTCAAAGGCGCCTACCAAGCCACGGTCCCTATGAGCAGCGGCAGCCAATTCTTCCGCCTGCAGGTGCAATAAACTTGTGTAGTCCATAGAGACCCATTTTTCACCCTGGCACTGGCGGTGGACAGCGCGGGCAACCTCTATGTGGGGGACGCCAACAACAACACGATCCGGAGAGGAATGCCCGCCAGCTCCGTGCCGCCGCCGATGTTACAGCCGCCGAGCCTGAGCGCCAGCCAATTCGGTTTTGGGATTACGGGTCTTCCCGGCCTAGCGGTGAACATCGAGTCTTCGACTAACCTGTCTTCCTGGCAGGTGACCGCCACAAGTATCCTGGTGGGCGGGACGACTTACTACTCTGTCAGCCCCACCCCAGCCCAGGGCGCCCAGTTCTACCGTGGCCAGGTGCGCTGAACTGCTGGCGCCTATCTGGAGGACGGCTTGGAGCGTTTCCCCCGCTTGGCCGCTCGGCCCCTGGGCTTTCTGTTCGCCGGGGCGGTGACAGCACGGGCAATGGCCGATGCGCGAGCACCTGGACACGCCCTGCTGCGCGGCAGCGCCCCGGAATTCGGGCAGCAGCGCGACAACCCCGTCGGCCCCATCGGTCTCCCTGAACGCCATGCCGGCTCACGCCCAGCCCAGCGATGCTGAATCCGACATCCCGCAGGCCTCGGTGTGTTTCCGTGCCACCTTGAGGTCCAACCCCGTCACAACGTCAGGCGAATGCAGGCACAGGTCACACGGTGGTTCCCCAGCGCCTGCCTCTTGTCGCTCAACTAAAACTTCAGCGACACCCGCACCCGGGGTGGAGAGCTTTGACGAGATGGGCCGCCTGGCTGAACTTGGCATTGCCCCGCCAGTCGTTGCAGGGTAATGATTGGAAATGAAGAAACGCGCAATGGTCAATTTGGCGTTGGCCTTAGCCGTGGTGATCCTGGCCGGCATCGGCTGGCGTTGGCATCGCGACCGCAGTGCCGCGGCCGAATCCGACCGGTGGCAAACCCACAGCTACATTGTCATCCAGCAACTGGACCAATTGCTTTCAGACCTTACGGACGCCGAAACCGGCGAGCGCGGCTTCCTCATCACCGGCGCCCGGAATTACCTGGGGCCGTACCAAGAAGCTCTCGTCCGGGTTGACCAGAAACTGGCTTCCCTGAGGAGCTTGACCAGAGACAACCCCAGCCAGCAGAAGCGTTTGGCGGCCACCGAACCGCTCATCCGCGCCAAACTGGCGGCGCTCAAGGAGACCATCGACCTGCGCGCCACCAAAGGCTTTGACCCGGCCCGCGAGATCGTCATGACCGGACGGGACAAGGCGCTGATGGACCAGGTCCGGCAGCAGGTGGCCAAGGCCCAGGCCGAGGAGGGGCGGCTCCTGAAAGAGAGCTCGCTGGCAAAAGAGGCCGACCTGAGAAGAACGTCCCAGATAGTCATCATTGGCAGCGTCTTTAGCTGCATCTTTCTCGTCACAGCCGTTCTTCTCCTCCAGGGCGAAATCGCCCGGCGCCTGGGCGTCGAGCAAGAGCTGCTCAAGCACCGTGACCACTTGGAAGAGCTTGTGGCAAGCCGCACAAAGGAGCTTGGCCGGCTCAACCGCACACTCAAGGCGCTGAGCAGTAGCGATCAGGCGCTAATTCGCTCGGAGGATGAATCGCAGTTCCTGGGAGAGGTCTGCCAGATCATCGTCCGGGACTGCGGCCATGCGCTGGTTTGGATTGGCTATGCGGAGGGGGATGAAGCCAAGAAGGTGCGGCCGGTGGCCCATGCGGGTTTCGAGGCGGGTTACCTTGAGACACTGAACATTACCTGGGCCGATACGGAACGCGGGCGCGGCCCCACGGGCACCGCCATCCGGACCGGCAAACCGTGTCATTGCAAGGACATGCTGAGGGACCCCGGGTTTGGGCCCTGGCGCGAGCAGGCTCTCAAGCTGGGGTATGCCTCTTCGCTGGCGCTGCCTCTGATGACCGGCGGGAGGGCCTTTGGCGCGATCACGATTTACTCGAGGCAGGCCGGCGCCTTCGCCGAGGACGAGGTGGAATTGCTGGGCGATTTGGCGGACGACCTGGCCTACGGGATCGGGGCGTTGCGGCTGCGGGCCGAACATGCGCGAGCCGAGGGGGAGCTGCGCCGCAATGAGGCACGACGGAGCGAGTTGGCGTCCTTTCCTGAACTGAACCCAAATCCGATTCTGGAGTCGGATATGGACGGGCAGGTTCTTTACCTCAACCAGGCGGCCCGGCATTTGTTTGCGGACGTGGAGAAGCAAGGGCTTGGGCATCCGTGGCTGGCCGGATTGGACTCGGTGGGCAAGGCACTGCAAACGGGAACGGAGTTTTCAACCAGCCGCGACGTGGAAGCGGGCGGGCGTTGGTATCGGCAATCGATCCATTATGTGAGAGAGACCGGGCGGATTCGCCTCTACGGGCTCGACATCACCGAGAGCAAGCGGGCGGAGCAGCGGATGGACCTGCTGGCTGAAACCGCCGGCGAGCTGCTCACGACCGATTCGCCGCAGGGGGTGGTCGAGAGGCTGTGCCGGAAGGTCCTGGGGCATCTGGACTGCGAGGTCTTCTTCAACTTCCTGGTCGATGAGCAGGCCGGACGGCTGCGCTTGAATGCCTGCGCAGGCATTCCGGAAGCGGAAGCGGAGAAGATGCAGTGGCTTGACTACGGGACCGCCGTGTGCGGCTGCGCCGCACGCGACCGATGCCGCATCGTGGCGGAGAATATTGGCGAAACGCCGGACCCGCGCACCGAGTTGGTGAAGTCCTACGGCATCCGGGCTTATGCCTGCCACCCGCTGATGGTCCAGGGACGGGTGTTGGGGACGCTCTCGTTTGGCACGCGCACGCGCGCCCGGTTCACCGAGGAGGAACTGTCGTTAATGGAGGCGGTGGCGGGCCAGGTGGCGATTGCGATGGACCGCCAACAGACGCAGGCGGCGCTCAAGGCCGCCAACGAGGAGCTCGAGCAACGCGTGGCGGCGCGCACGGCCGCGCTGGGCGCTGCCGAGCGCTACGCCCGCAGCCTGCTGGAGGCCAGCCTGGACCCGCTGGTGACCATCAGCCACACGGGCAGCATCACGGATGTGAACCTGGCGACGGAGGCGGTCACCGGGGTGGGGCGCGACC
>Ga0326728_10026802_pt1 | contig 10149 bp, 11 predicted proteins | sample MB3enrmetagenome_FD_207602 | JGI IMG/M metagenome (GOLD analysis project Ga0326728, IMG submission 207602) | Lab enriched peat soil microbial communities from McLean, Ithaca, NY, United States - MB31MN | ecosystem: Environmental > Terrestrial > Soil > Wetlands > Peat | place: USA: New York... | reverse complement strand
ATTCCTTGATTAAGAACAAAAGCTTTCGACAAATATATTTGGTTTATTTTGCTGTTTTAGCCGGGGTTTTCCTTTCTTTCATCGGTTCGCCACAGCACATCAGAGCAAAATCGTCTTCGCAACCGCATGGCTCATCTACCACTACTGCCATTCCGCAAACTCCGCACTCATATGAATCCCCTTTTGAAACTTTTTTCTTAGTGGTTGTATCTTTCTTGACTGCCATTTGCATCCTCCTAAATATAATTCACAAACCTGCATTACTACATTATCATTGGACAACTTGAATAATCATAAAATCGAACTCAAAAAGGTTACAAATTTATGACATTTGAACACAATTCTTCTTGACTTCTAAGTAAAACGGAGTGATGTATGGTAGTAACACTATAAAAAGGAGATGCTGCCATGATTACCGACGAAACAGAATTGATTATCCCCGCCTACGACCCGTATAATCCAAAATCCTACCCCGGAGACATCAAACCAGGCTATTACAGCCAAACCAAGGTCAAGAGGCTTATTACAAAGTTCAAAGACAATCCGGAAGCCTTACATTTTCTCCGGGACATGCTGGAGGAATGAAATGATTAGTGCGCAGCTAAAATGATTAAGGATTGGGCTTTTCAATGCCATTTTTCTTAAAACTAGCCAACATCGAAGAAAAACAAGTTATTTGCATAGCTTAATTTATTTGACGTGAGCGGAGTTTGGAGAGCCGTCCTTTCATTTGATCTCCATCCAAATTTGCTTTCGATCACGACTCTTCCAAGCTTTGGCCAATCCGAAACCACTTCAAGAAGCCTTTTATTCGTATGACTCTATTTTTTGACGATAACGGTACAATATAGAAGCTATTGTTGCTGAAGGAATTCCTAGCAGTTTCGACAACTGTTTATGTCCGTAACCAGTTTCAATGTGTGCTTTCCATACGGCATCCCAATTATACTTGCGTTTTCGCCCTTTATGCTCCGGGTAACGTTCAAAACCATATTGTTCTCTTAACCAATTACCTGTGCACTGTTTACTGCAGAATAAAAACCCTTTACAATGTCGGTAGTTTGCTAATAGTATGCGTTTGGATCTAAAAAAAAGCTTGCCGCATCCCGAACAAATTATTGGGATTAGTGTCCATTTATTTTTGCATTCATCACTACAAAATTCACTTCTACTAATGGTCCCGCATACGGGGCATTCATAGCAATTGCGAGGACGTTTATCAATTAAATGTTTAGTAGGAAGACCTTCATCTCTCAATAACCAGTAAACGCGTTGTCTTGAAATTCCGATTTGTTTCCCTATTTTTGCCATTGTCATCGATGAATCTAAAGAACGCAAATCTCTCACTCTTTGTCGGGTTACAGATTCCCCAGATCTTTTTAGGATTTTCAATGAAAGCCTCATCGAACCAGTATCTACAGACATTTCAACTTTGGAATTAAAAACCGTTACTATCACTCTAATTATTTTATTATGCTTTTTTCATCAGGAGTGTTTGATCATATTCAACCATAATCCGAAATAATTCTTTATATCTCACTTTGGGTTCCCAGCCCAATGATTCTTTTGCTTTAGAGTAATCCCCTTTCAATGGTATGCGAACACCAGTATGGCCTCGCACTAATGCCCCTGCTGAAGACGGATTCACGCTCGAAAAACCCAAATCTAAACTTACCAGAGTTTTCCCGGTTCGCACATCCGCGCCTTTTTCGGTCTGACCTCTGCCAGACCACTCGATGTTAATGTCGACCGATTCAAAGGCAGCGTTAATAAATTCGCGAATAGGATGTGTTTCACCAGTGGCGAGTACGTAATCGTCAGGTTTAGTTTGTTGTAAACTCAACCACATCGCTTCAACATATTCTGGAGCATAACCAAGATCGCGACTAAGTTCGATACTTCCCAAAGTCAGGTGGTCTTGAAGGCCCGCTTTGATTCGTGCTACTGAACTTGATATTAATCCCGGCACAGATTGGCGATTTCGCAATGGCGAATCGTGATCAAAAAGAATACCGGAACATGCAAAGATATCGTACGATTTTCGGTAATTGACAGTAGTCCAGTGTCCAAATAGTTTTGCAGTACCAGAGACACTTGTTGGGCTAAAAGGAGTCGACTCATTTTGTGGCAGCGCCTGGACATTACCAAACATATCGCTTGAAGATGCCTGGAAAAATTTTATTTTCGGATTTATTGACCTGATAGCTTCAAGTAGCCTAAGAACTGACAATCCGTTTAGGTCAGCTGTAAACATTGGTTGTTCGAAACCCAATCGCGCCGAGGTTTGTGCTCCTAAATTATATATTTCATCAGGTTCTACTAAGTCAATCGTTCGATAGATGTTTGTTGGATCGGTCAATTCAAATGGAACAAATTTAATCTTATTTTCAATACCCAAGAATCTCAATTTTTCATCATTCAATGCGTTTACTAAAGCAGTTGTCCCTCCTCCCCTGAACGCGCCATAAACCTCGTAACCTTTCTCAAGCAAAAATTTTGAAAGGTAAGCACCATCTTGCCCTGTAATACCCGTAATAAGCGCCTTCTTTACCATATCGTTTCCCTTTTAATCATAATCAACCCATACAGTTTTTTTGATAATATTACACTCCAAACCAGGTTTTCACTAAGAATATTTTCGCAAGCCCGGCCATTCTTCCATGCCGCCTACCGGATTTCCTGAAGCTCGGTCAATCGTATTTAATTTGTACTTTTCGAGAATCGCTTTTCCTTCTCCCGGTGATTTAAGTCCCAAAGCTTCCATATCAGCGTCTACCATGATTCTTACAAGTTCTTGGTAATTAACCCTTGGCTGCCAGTCCAATTCCCTGTTTGCTTTCGACGCATCCGCTACATAAGCTGCCCCTGCTGAAGCATGAGGACGGGGATCTTTTTTGAGATATCGCTCCCAATCCAGTCCTACATAGCTGAATGCTTCTTTTACAAATTCTCCAACAGAGTGACCTGCCCCACTACCTAACACATAATCGTCGGGTTTCTCCTGCTGCAGCATCAGCCACATCGCTTTAACATATTCAGGAGCATATCCCCAATCTCTTACCGGTTCCAATGTGCCCAGGTACAGATTTTTTTGTGTACCTGCAAGTATACGGGCAATGGCGCGGGTAGTTTTTCGTGTGGGAGCGGTTTCAAAACGACGAGGAGACTCGTGATCGAACATTATGCTATTGCACGCAAAAATATTATAATGCTCGCGGTAAGTCACAGTCATGAAATAAGCATAGGTTTTAGCGGCGCCTAATGGACTTCTTGGTCGGAAAGGAGCATTCTCATTATAGGGTGGAGGTGAAGCTCCATACATTTCAAAACTGGAGGCGTGAAAAAATCTTGCCTTTAACCCAGTTCTTCTTAAAGCTTCGAGCAGCCTGATTGTTCCCAAGGCATCAATATTCCCTGTATATTCCGGCAGGTCAAAACCTTCCTTGCCACTTGTTTGACCTCCCAGATGATAAATCTCATCCGGACTTATTTCGTAAAGTAAATTGGTTAGTCTGGCTCCGTCTGACAGGTCACCATAGTAAAGGAAGAAATTTCTTTCAGGTTCAAATGGATTTACCATTAAATGTTCTATGCGCAAAGTGTTCAATGAACTTTCTTTCCTTATCAGCCCATGTACTTGATATCCCTTTGATATTAATAAATCTGCCAAGTATGATCCATCTTGACCTGTAATGCCGGTAACAAATGCTTTCTTTACCAATTTATTTCTCCTGCATTTTATTGCTATAATTCCGGCTGTTGTTTTTATTTAGCCCAACCACCCATTTTTGCCCCCTCATCGCATCCGGCAATTCTTAGCACCTTGGCGGTTGTTTTTCCGACGTTAAGGATGGCATGTTTTACATTTGACGGGCAATAGATTAAGGAATCCGCTCCAACAGTCTTTACCGTATCCCCAACCGTGCCCTGTATTTGACCGGAAATTACATAGTAGGCATGGTCGAAAACAGGAAATTCTTCATTGGTAACATGAGTATGCTCGCTTATACCGCCCCCCGGCGGAAACATGTCTAAACCTAGCATCAGGTGTTTTGCGAGTTCTTTCCCAACCATCCCATGCAAAGCCGCCTCAGTCGGTACTGTCAGAAAACTATACCCTTTCATGTTATGATGACCTTCAGCTTCAGCGGCATGCTCGATTCGCCAGGCTTTATCGATTTCGCTCTTCGGTAATATAAATCCACCGTTTTTGGCAGGCGGCTGTTTCTGTTCATCACCCCACCCGCCCATAACGTTTCCCCCGCCAGAACCTGTAACTCTTAAAACTTTTGCAGTAGTTTTTCCAATGTTAAGAATGGAGTGTTTTACATTCGAAGGACAATAAATCAAAGAATCAGCTCCAACAATCTTTTCGGTATCTCCGACGGTGGCCTTAATTCGACCAGAAATGACATAATAGGCGTGATCGAAAATCGGCATCTTATCGCCGTATTCATGATAATGTGCTGTTATACCTCCATCAGGTTTTAATTTATCCAATCCAATCATAAGGTTTCTGGATGGTTCTTTACCCACTAATCCATGGCTGGCAGCTTCATTATCCGTACGCAGGAAGCCGTGCCCTTGCATATTTGTATGCCCTTTATCATTGACACCGTGTTGGATTCGCCATGCTTCCTCGATGTCGCCAATCGATAAAATAAAACCAGTTCTTTCTGTCATCTTTTTCTCCTTTTTCTCGCATCCTTTTGTTGGCAAATTCATCTCTATGTGTTTTTCGCGTAAATGGCCCTGTTGTTCTAATACAAGTACTACTCGCATTTTTTGTTAACAAAGATTACGCGGTTTGATTGCAATTCAATTCTTGAAGGCATCGGTTAATGTAGCCTCTCGCTTCAGCCGCAATCCCCATTTGAAAAGATAATGGACTGGCAAACGCACCAATTATTTGGGTGTCAAGCGCCCTTTTGTAACCTATTTTTTTTAAATTCTTGATAATGTTGGGCCAATCCAGCACTCCTCTTCCTGCGATTTGCGTTTTAAGGGGAGTACGTCCTTGGCTTCGATCTACAGAACAATCACGAATATGCACATGGACTATTTTACTCCCAAGTTTTAAAACAGCCTCTGCAGGGTCATCGCCTGCCCGAAAGAAGTTGCTTGAATCGAGGTTTATCCCCAATGCTGCTGAATTTATTTTATTCAACAGCTGAAGTAATGTCTCTGTATTATAAAAAGAATGCCCTACATGCGGCTTTACAGCGATAGTTAGTCCCTGATTTTCTGCCAATTCGCATAATTTCATCAAATAAACCAATGCTTGTTTTGTTGCTTCCCTATCCTTCATTTTCCCTTCAGACCTCACAGCCACAACCGGAATATTCAATTTCATCGCAACTTCGAATACTTTTGTCATTGATTTTATTTTATCTTGCTCAGAACATGTCCCGAAAAACGCTTCAATAGCAAACAGCTTCAACCCATGTTTCTTCGCCACTGATTTAATCTCATCTATGTAGGCCTTTTTCGTGTTTAATTCGATATGTTGGGCCATGTTTGCCATGCATGCCAATTCGGCGCCTTCATAACCAGCCCATGATATATGCTGTAAAGCGCCGTAAAGATCTAATTGATTAAAAATGACAGTACCACACCCGATTCTCATTACGTTTGACTTCCGTAAATTCTCCGTGAATTTATCGAAAAGAATCCCAATGACAAAAAGATAAAGCCCTGTGTAAGATGCTTACAGGGCTTTATCTATACCTGTTTACTTTTTGCTTGGGTCGATCCAGCAACGTGCCCCGTATGTTTGGATAAGGTCAGAGAATGCATAGTTTTGGCCGTTATAGCCGATAAGCCATGGTTGACACAGCGCATACGCGGTCGGTGTGTCCAAGCATATTAAGATGTGCTGTTCCGCGACGTATTCATTTGCTTGTTGGACATATTGTTTAATAGCGGTAATAGTAGTGGCACTCATAGCTTCGTTATAAATATTGGTGTAAACAGGGTCATTCCAATCTTCGAAGTTAACCGAGTTACCAGGTATAAACTCGGGAAGTACCCTTAGCGGAGCCATAATCCGACCAATTAGACCCGTGGTACGCTGGGCCAGGCCATTATTCCACTGTGGGCTAGCTAGGAACGGGGAGATGGCGGCTGTCAACATTGGCTGCAATGTTATGTTAATGCCAATGGCAGCCTCATAAGACTGAACAATATTCAACAAATCCACATCGTTGGTAGAGTCAAAATACAGGGTAGTGTTAAACCCATTGGGATATCCGGCGGCAGCCAGAAGCGCCTTAGCATTAGTTGGGTTGTAAGCGTACTCTGCCTGTAAATCAGCTGGCCATTCTGGGTAAGGGAACCCCCATCCCGTTATGTAATAAGAGGTTAATGTCTGAGGCATTGGGTCAGCAGTGCCCATATAATACGAACTGGCGATCAATGGCAAATTCAGCGCTTGCTGCATCGCTATTCGCACGTTGAGGTTGTTAAAAGGTGCTACACTGTCTTTCGGTAAAATATCGATTACGGCATTCTCGGTGGCTATCACATTTATCTCAGGATTAGACTTCTGAGTCTGATCAACAATACTAGGTGTAAGGCCAGAGTTATCGAAGTCAATCTTGCCGACTCGCATTGCCGCCAATGCCGTAGGCGTACTAGGTATTATGAGATAATCTATTTGATTTACGTATGGCAGTTTGTTTTGCGGATATCGTTCATCAGTTCCCCAATAATTAGGATTCGCTTTTAGGACCATTGAAGAGGAATCAACCCAATCGGTTAAGATAAATGGCCCACTGCCCACTTGATCATGCCAATTATTAAGGTTTCCATATGTCGTTACTAACTCAGAGGGTATTATGCAATTTACAATGCTGGCTTGCTGCATGTCCTCCGCAATTGACTCAGGGTTCATCCCAGCCCATGTGAAAGAGATTGTCCATTCATCGAGTGCTGTTACCGATTTTATGTATGAGTGTGGATCCGAAGACCAATAAGGGCTAATTGTTGTAAAGCCATCACCCAACCCTAGATTCCGATCGAAGGAATAGACCACGTCAGCTGAGGTTAACTCACGGCCATTTACGGGCGCTAGGTTCTGCCAGTAGATTCCTTTTTTCAGGGTGACGATAAAAGTGTTGGTGGGATCGGTCGGTGAAAATTCCCAACTAGCTGCCAAGTCACCCCCAGCGTAATCTGGAGGACGAAAACTTATCTGGTAATTATATACTGAGGGGTTCAATGTCCAATCGTCAGTAAACATCTGCTCATACCAGGCGAAATCGATTGAGTTACCAGCTGTGCCATTATACGGATCAAAAGTTATAAAGTTAATGGTTTGGGAGAGAGTCATCGTGCCACCGTATTGAGGAGTGCCTAAACTGTCCCACCAATCCCCTGTGCTAGTTGTGGTAACAGAAACTGCTGAGGTAGTAGCAGCCGTTGATGTGGGAGCCGCGGTTGTTGAAATAGGCGTAGTTGCCGATGCTTGCGATGTCGTAGTTATTGAAGTTGTCGTAGAGGTTGAGGTAGTTGTGGAAGTCGTCGAAGAACTACAAGATGCTAGAACCAAAGAAAAAATCAAGATGCCAGTCAGTAATATCCAGTTTTTACCCTTATTCATTAAGTCCTCCTCATTTATAGAATATCTGGGAAACTGACGGTAAATTCATTTTTACAATGCTCTTATGTATAAATCTCTTATTGCAAGGTTGACCGTAGCATCACTTCGATTACTACTAAGCAGTAATCGAAGCACGGGACATCAACTGCACTTAGCTAAGAGACAACCACAAAACTCTCATTACCCAGAACTCCTCTGGCACGACCGTCCCCACACCATATTATCGATATCATTTCATCATTTGCATATGCCCTTTGTTTATAAACAACTAAATCCATATATGAATACTGATAGCGACTCTATATCGATAGCCCCCAAAATTTATGTAATCTTAGCACTCTTCTTATTGTTTGTCAACAAAGACTCAAAGCCGATTTTGCATGCCGATTTTGCAAAGATTTAGATACAAATCATTGTATCCTTAACCGTGTTATTGCATTTGATCGCTAGATGGCAGATTATGCGGTTCAGAATTCAGAAAACATCTCACTTTTATTTGGGGCAACTGTTGAGCCTTTCCTTCCAACAACAATTAATGGTTTTGGAGGTTAAATATTTGTCAAAATAACCAACAATTCCGTTCGAGCCGAACACGGGATATTTTCCATTAGGTTTATATTATATTTTTACAATGATTTTTCCATAACGCCATTTGTTAATGTTTACTAACCGACATCAAACCAGGCCCATATCTTTCCATGGTGGCCTGTTCCGTATTACATTTGGTCAGCTCTGAATGTCGTAAACACGGTCTAAACATTGGTGATAAATATTACAGATAAAGGAACGGAGTTGACCTATGATATAATTATATGAGAGGGAGCAAGTTGACTAGATGCAAGAACCTCGTATTGGGATGCGGATTAACTATAGCTGCAACGCTGATGTGGCTGGTTTCGGCATGTTCCCAGCGAGTGGTCAATCCAACTCAAACTGAACCATCCAAAGCGGCGAATTCTCTAACGACTGAATCAAAGCTGAGTTCGACGATGTCTGCGACAACTACAACGACCAATGAAGTAACTGAACCGCCAATTATTTCGACACCAGAAACGTCAACGACAGAAATGCCAACCACAACTACTACACCAGCGGTAACGCTACCGTATGTTGTGAACGCAGCTCCATCAACCACAGCAGCTCCATTCGACATTAACAGCTATCGTCTTACTATAAACGGATTAGTTAATAATTCTTTATCCCTATCCTATGCACAAATCGAATCATATCCTACTGTAACGGAGAGTGTAGAGCTCATCTGCCCAGGTATAGAAGACGAAACTGATGAGTGGACGGGAGTACCATTAGCAACGCTGTTGAATATTGCCGGTCTATCGCCTGAGGCAAGTGAATTTGTTTTTACTGGGGCAGATGGATATAACATACAGTTACCACTTGAGGCCGTTCAACAAAGTGGCGTTTTCCTGGCATATCAGATTAATGGTCTAGCAACACAAGAGGCTAGGGGATATCCGCTCCGCTTGGTTGTGAGCGGAGGCCCAGGCCTCGATTGGGTCGAGTGGTTGACCAGTATCGAAGTGAAACCGCTTCAAGCTTCTTTCTCAAATCCTACTTCTATTATGCCAAAATTGGAAAGTAATGTCCCTTCAAATGGAACTAAGTCTTGTTCCTGTTTGTTTAATCTAATATCAAAAAACCAGACTTAGTATTTTCACAAACCAGGCTTCCTTGCGAATGCCTGCTTGATCCCTCAATGTCCGGTTATCGATGCTTAACCCGTAGTGAGTAGGGGTAGACTCCGTTTCTCCTAGCAATCTAAGATGCTTTACGATAATCACATTAGTAACTTGGTAAGAGACAAGGCCGGGGGAATACGTGGGCCTTTTAGCATAGAGCCATTGAAGACTCAGTCCGCCCCAACATATCCGGTACTATGGTCGCACGACGCTCAACGTGAGAGGTGCATTGAGTTCGAGGCAGACAGTGAGGGTATCATACGTCAAGGTGAAGATGATAATGAAAGTAAAATAATAAACGCCAAAGTGGCGAAAATTTGGGATTTATCATCCCATTGTCATTTCAATACCGACTTCAGGTTTAATAGTCAATCAACGGCGATGCAATTTACCAACAAGAATACGATCGGAGGAAGGGCATGGCCTTCAGTGAAACTGGCAAACGCAGCTCAGGAAAAAGCGTTAGTACTATGGGCAAATTCTTCATTGGGATTTTTGCTTCATTGGTGGTTTGCCAATAAACAACAAGCTGGCCGAGGTAGCGTTGGGATATCTGCACTAGAGTCATTACCCGTTTTAGATGTTACCAAATTGACTGAAGAAGAATTGGTAAAAACAACCGCTATCTTTGAAGATTTGAAGCACAAAGAATTAAAACCGGTTAATGAAATATGCAACGATCTTTCTCGCCGCGAAATTGATGAAAGATTATATGGTGAAATATTAGGTTTCCCTAGGGAAATACTTAGCACTGATGGACCTTTAGCTTTACTCCGGCAGAAACTGGCCATGGAACCATCAATTAACGGTGGCAAAATTCCTCGTTAAAAAGACCGACACAATCAGGTCATA